>OOCZ01002318.1_pt1 | contig 10466 bp, 6 predicted proteins | sample 1671631 | NCBI WGS metagenome assembly OOCZ01 (sample SAMN06348176, study PRJEB24527) | human gut metagenome | reverse complement strand
TATAGTTATAAGTAAGATGTAATTATTATGTAATATAGTAATGATTCATTTAAAATGAAATGGAAAAGGAAGTGAGGAGGACATTATGAGTGCAAGGAGAAAGCAGTTAATTGCTTTGTCTGTGGTGCTTGTCTGCGTGGTCGGGATGGCTGTATATGGAATTGTACGGGTATCGAATAAGACGGCAGATAAAGGAAGTGGCTTTGATGTTGCGATGACAGATACGACGGATAAGTCGAGGAAAGAAGCGAAAGATTCAGATCAGGCAGAAAAGAAAGAAAAGACGGATCAGAAAACTGATACGAAGAAAGAAGAGCCTGCCAAAGAAGATCAAAAAGAAGAGACCCTGCCTACGTTGGATCTGACGAAGAACCAGGCGAAGAAGTCGGTTCAGAAGAAGAGCCATAACTCCACACAGGGTTCTTCATCGTATAGTAATACGGGATCAGGAAACACGACATCTAATACAGGAAATACTGGTTCGAATAGCAGTTCAAAGCCAAATAACAGCGGATCGAATGCCGGAAATAATGGTGGATCAAATAGCGGATCGAATACCGGAAATAGCGGTGGATCAAATAGCGGTTCCAATACCGATTCCAATACCGGAGGCAATGGCGGTTCAAATAGTGGCTCCAATACTGGAGGTAATACAAATCCAGATAATGATACAGAGTTGCCTAATACACCATCAGAGCCAACCAGTCCGGATGAGAACGGTGAGTATTGGACGGGATACTACTAAAATAAGTCTACAAAGTCCAGGATAGCCTTTCGGATCAATTGAATTTTATTAACAAGTGTGGAGTACTGGAAGAAAATACTGAGATGCTGCGGGAGGAAAGATATGAAAATAAAAAAAGGATTTGTATTGCGTGATGTTGCAGGCAGATCAGTGGTGGTTGCGACAGGAGCAGCCGCAAAAAGATTTCGTGGCATGGTGATGCTGAATGAGACTGGAAAAGAGATTTGGACAAGATTGCAAAAAGGAATGGATCAGGATGAAATCATTCGCAGTATGATTGAAGATTATGATGTCAGTGAAGAAAAGGCAACTGCAGATGTCCAGAATTTGATCGGGCAGATGTGGGAGAACGGATTTTTAGAAAAATAGAGTGCAACTAATATAAGGAGGAGAAGAGGAAAATGTACAAAAAGAAATTACAGAGACTTGGTGCAGTATGCCTGGCAGCAGCTATGGTATTTACCACCTTCAGCTTCCCTGATGCGGTGAAGGCTGAAGAGGGAACTGCGACACAGGCAGACGAGACCACTAGCACTGAACTGGAAAAAGGAAAGGTTTTGGTGCAGGTTAATCAGAATATATTGGAGAAGAATGCAATAGCCAATACTGAGCAGAATCCATTTAACGGTGACGATGGAGGTAAAACTGCGGCATTCGATGGATCAACGGCGACAAAGTGGCATACGCAGTGGAGTCCTAGTGAAACTGTAAGTGCAACTAACCATGGCTGGATTGGATCAGGATTCGGAAAAAAGATTTTATTAAAGGAAATTCAGTACGATGGCTGGAAGGCAAGTGCAAGTGATACTAATGAAAGAAATCGTATAAGAGATTATAAATTATATATCACGACTTCAGATACAGTCGATGCAAATAGTACCTGGAAGTTTGTTGCGGAAGGTCAGTTTACTCAGCTGCAGAATAATAAAATTGTATTAGATACAGCACGAGAAGCTACAGGTTTCAAATTGGAAGATGTTCAAAGTGTGAATAACGGGTATAATACCCATGCTGCAGAAATCAGAGCGTATGAATTAAAGGATATATCGCTTGAATTAACGGCACCGACTAAAGCTGATAATGGAGCTACGGTATACGACAATGCTGCAAAGGCGAGTGCGGAAGATTCTACAGGTGTAGAGGATATTAGTGCTAAACCAGCCACATTTACAGGAACAGCGACAGTTGATGCGGATGGTTCATTTTCAGGTCGAGTTACAAGTAGTGATTCCAAATTAGATTTTACAGGAACAAAACCTTTCTTAATTGAGTTTGAAGCAAAATTTGACACTGTGCCTACAGAGGATATGTATGTTGTTGGAAGAGGACCGAAAAACTCGGAACAATATAGAATAGGTTATAATAATGGAAAATGGAAATTTGCAATACATAATAGCAATACCAATGGTGGTGGCGATGGTTGGCATGATTATGGAGTGACTGTGCCGGAATCACAGAAAACAGAGTGGAATAAAATTACTGCATTCTATACAGGAACCCATATAGTCATAATGGTGAATGAAACTTCTAAGAATATTAGTTCTAATAGCGACAATTGGAATGTTTTATCAGATGTAGGACAAATAAAAGAACAAAATGGATCGGAGTTTTACATTGGTGGTCATGCTGATAAGGCGATGGAAACGTATGGCGGACATATTAAAAATCTGAGAGTATATCAGGCAGACACTCTTCAGAATAGCGGAATCAACCAGGGAACTGATTATAATAAGATCATGTATTATATGGAAAATGCAAATACAGTTCTGAATTTTAATACGTCGGGATTCTCCGGATATGAAGTAAATACAAATTGGAGTAAGACATCTAAAGAGAAGGAAAATTATCAGGCAGTGATGACGATATCTGCAACAAATGGAAACAGTATAGTTGCACAACCAAAAGCAGTAAATATTAATATGGATGGCACTCATAAGAGTTTACTGCCGGTGAGCGAGGCAAATGTAACAAATGAAGATGGAAGTGTAACTGTTAAATATGCTTTTGAAGATATGTTCAAAGGTGGAAGTTTAAGACTTGATGCTGGAGATGGACTTACAAAAACTAATATGCGTTTTGGATACAGCGTGGGTGTTGCACAGGATAAGTTTGTTAAATCGTCATGGTATTACGGAACGTCTGCAGATAACCTGAGCTGGTCACTTCTTGATGGAACAAAAAGTGCAGTAATTGGCGGAGATTTTGTTTCTAATATTGTATTTACGAATTTACCGAGTAGTGCATACAACAGCAAGGTATATGCAAGAGGAATTGTTACATATAAAGATGATAATAATGTTGTAAGAAGTAAAATGAGTACATTTATTGATTCGCGTTCTGCAGTTGATGTAGCAAGAGGAGTCAAGGCTGATTGTGACAAAAAAAATGATCAGACAAGTGAAGCATATAAGCATGCAACGAATGTATTACAAGCTGCGGGAATAACTGATTAAGGGAAGGAAGAATTATGAAAAAGAAAGCATATAGCGATCCATATATGGAGATTGTATTATTAAATGGTGCTCCTGCACCGTTCCCAGATGATGGGACAGGATCTGAGTCATTAGACTACAGCAATCCGGTAGAATAAAAGAAGAGATATAAAGAATGATTAAGAGCTACAGAGGATTTGTTACATGATGAATCTTCTGTAGTTTTTTGTTGCTTTTTATTCTGAATTGTACAAACGACAGGGAGAATGAAGTCGGAATACACAAGTTTTTATTGTGAAAATGCGATATACTAAATTATGAATATATAAAAATATGGGATGATGTGAATGAATTCCATATTAAAAGATGTGACAGAAAGGAATGGGAACATCGGAAAGGGGTATTATGAAGAAAAAAGAAAATTGCGTGTGCTTGCGGGAATCTGTGTGGTAGCAATGACTGTAACTTCATTGCCGTATACAGCGATGAAAGTCAGTGCGGAGCCAGAGGCGGCAGTACAGCAGACAACGGCGGATGATCTGAAGTTATGGTATACGAGTCCGGCAGACATCACCAAGTATTACGAAGGCTGGCAGGAAAAGTCTCTTCCAATCGGTAATGGAGCGATGGGAGGAACTGTATTTGGTGGAATCACCAGAGAGCGTATTCAGCTTAATGAAAAATCTCTCTGGTCAGGCGGACCAAGCGATAGCAGAACGGATTATAATGGTGGTAATCTTACAGCTAAAGGAAATAATGGAGCGACCCTGACATCGATCCACAATTATTTCTCAAATGGACAGGACAATAATGCGATCAATCTTGCAAATAATAATCTCATTGGTGTAAGTGATGATAATGGATCAAATGGATATGGATATTACTTAAGCTTTGGAAATATGTATATTGATTTCAAGAATATATCATCTGAAAGTGAAGTGGAGAATTACAGTCGTGACCTGGATTTGAAGACTGCGATCGCAGGAGTTAATTATGATAAGAACGGCACAAGTTATTCGAGAGAAAATTTTACGAGCTATCCAGATAATGTAATTGTTACGCATATTACCGCAGATGGTTCTGAAAAGATCAGTCTGGATGTCAGCGTGGAACCGGATAATGAAAAAGGTGGGGCGGTTAACAAGATTACTACGCCAAGTACGTATACAAGAAGCTGGACAACAGACGTATCGGAAGGATTGATTTCTGTTAATGGAACGCTCACGGACAATCAGATGAAATTTACATCCCAGACAAAAGTTATTACCGACAAAGGTGGTACAGTTACTGATGAGGATGGAAAAGTGAGTGTTTCCGGTGCAAGTGAGGTTACGATTATCACTTCCATGGGAACAGATTACAAGAATGAGTATCCAAAGTATAGAACAGGTGAATCAAAAGAGGCACTGGAGAACCGTGTGAAATGGTATGTGGAGCAGGCAGAGGCTAAGGGGTATGACAAGCTCAAAGCAGATCATATAAGCGATTATCAGAAGATATTTAACCGTGTGGATCTGGATCTTGGACAAGGTGCGTCCTCAAAGACAACAGATACACTGCTGTCAGCGTATAATGGCGGAAGTGCAACAGAAGCTGAAAGACGTTATCTGGAAGTTCTTTTGTTCCAGTATGGAAGATTCATGACCATTGAGTCCTCAAGAGAGACAAGAACAGATGCCAACGGTTATGAAAGGGAGACGCTTCCGTCCAACCTCCAGGGACTGTGGGTTGGAGCGAATAATTCTCCATGGCATTCGGATTATCATATGAATGTGAATTTGCAAATGAACTACTGGCCGACTTATTCTACGAATATGGCTGAATGTGCAGAACCGCTGATCAATTATGTCGATTCTCTGAGAGTACCGGGACGTATAACTGCAGCAATTTATGCCGGGGTATCCAGTGCAGAGGGAGAAGAAAATGGATTCATGGCACATACGCAGAACAACCCGTTTGGCTGGACCTGCCCTGGATGGGATTTCAGCTGGGGATGGTCACCGGCAGCAGTACCATGGATCTTACAGAACTGCTGGGATTATTATGAATATACTGGAGACGTAGAATATTTAAAAAATAATATTTATCCGATGATGAAGGAAGAGGCCAGGTTGTATGATCAGATGCTTGTCCGTGACAGTGATGGAAAGCTGGTATCTTCACCGGCATATTCACCGGAGCATGGACCGGTCACAAGTGGCAATACTTATGAGCAGACGCTGATCTGGCAGTTATACGAGGATACGATCAAAGCAGCGGAGATCCTCGGAACAGATGAAAAACTGGTAGCTACATGGAAAGCAAACCAGGCAGATCTGAAAGGACCGATCGAGGTCGGCGACAGCGGACAGATTAAAGAATGGTATACAGAGACAACCTTTAACCATACTGCAAGTGGAGCAACACTCGGTGAAGGATATAACCACCGTCATATGTCCCACCTTCTCGGACTTTTCCCGGGAGACCTCATTACAGAGGATCATGCAGAGTGGTTTGCAGCAGCAAAGGTATCGATGCAGAACCGTACAGATGCAAGTACCGGATGGGGAATGGCACAGAGAATCAACAGCTGGGCAAGACTGGGTGATGGAAATAAAGCTTATCAGATCATCAAGAACCTGTTCAACGGCGGAATCTATGCGAATCTGTTCGATTATCATCAGCCGAAATATTTCCAGATCGATGGTAACTTCGGTTATACATCCGGTGTGGCTGAGATGCTTCTGCAGAGCAATGCAGGATACATCAATCTTCTTCCGGCAGTTCCGGATGACTGGGCAAACGGAAGTGTAAATGGACTGGTTGCACAGGGCAACTTTAAAGTATCCATGGACTGGAAAGACGGAAATGTAACAACTGCTACCATTCTTTCCGAGAACGGCGGAGAAGCAGTAGTACAGACAAAGAATGCATCTCTTGCAACAGTAGTGGACAGCGACGGAAATGTAGTCGATGTGACACCTGTAAAAGAAAACCGTATCTCTTTCGCGACAGAAGCCGGAAAGAGCTATACATTAAAAGATATCCCGGCATCCGCTGAGGTAGCAGCTCCGACAGGACTGACAGCTCTTCGTGCAGACGTTGAGAATGTAAAACTTTCCTGGGATGCTGTAACAGCAGAAGAGGGAAGCAATGTAACATACAATGTATACCGTCAGGTAGAAAATGGTGATGTAATCTGCATCGAGACAGGCCTGACAACAACAACTTATACAGATACAACAGCAGACAAGACGCTTGGAACAATGAAGTATCAGGTATCTGCGGTTGTAGAAGGAAATGAATCTGAAAAGAGTGCAGCAGTGACTGCGGTTGAACCGGTTGGAGCCGGCAAGATTGATAATGCGGATGAAAGAATCGCATATGTAGGTGACTGGGGCAATTGGACACAGGACAAGAATGTAAACTATATGGATACGATCGAGTATCTGCAGAATCCGAATGGCGGCGAGACTGCGACTCTTACATTTAAGGGAACAGGAATCAAGGTGATCGGTTGTACGAATAAGGATAGAGGCAAGATCGAAGTATTGATTGACGGTGAGTCACAGGGCATTGTTGATACATACAGTGCAAGCACAGTACGTCAGAAAGAATACTTCAGCAAAGAAGACCTTACAGCAGGAATCCATACGATCCAGTTGAAAGTCCTCAATGAGAAGCAGACAGCAAGTTCCAATACAAAGATCGAGCTGGATGCATTTGAAATCCTGGATTCAACACTGGTAGCACCGACAGGTGTGGAAGTAAGTTCCAAATCCGGAATGACTACAGTATCCAAAGCAAACAGTACGTTACAGTTAAAAGCGACTGTAGCACCGGATGATGCAACAGACAAGACAGTTACATGGAGTACCTCCGATGACAGTATCGCAACAGTAGATGCGAACGGACTGGTAACATTCTTAAGTAAGAACGGAACCGTTACGATCACAGCAACTTCCAGTGCAGATGCTACAAAGAGCGGAACGATTGAACTGAAAGTTGCAATAAAAGAGGATGTGGCAGATGTCGAGACAATCGTAGAAGACGGTACCGTACCGGCATCCGGAACAGCGGGAATAATGAACAGTGCGATCACCTGGAATGGAGCATGGTCTAACTGGGCAGGAGAACAGACAAAGCATCATGGCGGAACAAAGACAGAAACCGGAAATGATTCAAGTGCGGCGGGAAGCTATTTTGAATACACGTTCAATGGAACAGGTGTAGAGGTTTATTCTCAGAAGCATGCCAACTTTGCAAGCTTTGATATCTACGTTGATAAGGTAAAGATCGGTAATTATTCACTGAATGGTTCAAGCAGCGGAGATAATCAGCAACTGATCTTCTCCAAGCCGGATCTTACAAATGGTGAGCATACGATCAAGTGTGTAGCAGTTGCACGTGATGGAAAATATCAGGTCAACCTGGATTACCTGAAGATCCTTTCACCGGGTGAAGGTGTAACGGCTGATAAGTCAGCACTCCAGACATCGATTGAGACAGGTGCGGCACTTACTAAGTCAGCATATGATGAGACAAAATGGAATGCATTTAAAACGGCTTATGATGCAGCAGTTGAGGCAATGAATGATGCGGATGCAACACAGGATGATGTGAATGCAAAGAAAGCAGCACTGGATGCGGCAATCACAGCACTTGGCACACCGGCAGTTCCTGTAGTAGAAGACCAGACAGGTTCTGCAGTTCTTGTTGAAAGCACAAAGGTTGTGCTGAGATGGGACAAGGTTTCAAGAGCAGCACAGTATCGAGTAGCTGATACAGAGAAAGGAATCGACATGACAGTAAGCGGCACAACCGCAACACTGGAAAACCTGACACCGGGAACAACCTACAACTTCAAGGTATATGCCCTGAGCAATGCAGGTGAGGCATCAGCGAAGGCCATCGAGATCGGCAATGTAACAACGATTGCTGACGGAACAGCAGCAGGTGAGATCGAGTCCATTACAAAAACAGCAGTCAGTGATGATTCTGTAAAACTCACATGGGCATTAAAAGAAGGTTCTTCCTTCGCAAGCTATGACGTTTATGTAAACGGCGAGCTGAAAGGCAATACAACCAAGACAGAGTTCACGCTCAGCGATCTGGATGACGGTATCTATGTTGTTAAGATCGTTGCAAAGACAGCAGCAGGAAAGTCAGTACTTCCGAAACAGTTCTCATTTACGATTGAGAATAACGGTGGTGGTGAGACAACAAAGAATGTACTCAGCGTAACAAATCCGGCAGGAATTTCTGTAGAAGAAGGAACTGCATTTAAGGATCTTGAATTACCGGAGAAAGTAACTGTCACAGTGACAGGAAATCTGAATGAAAAAGTAGCCGTAACATGGGCGAAAGGTGATTATCAGACAACACCGGGAACTTACACACTGGAAGGAACCCTGACAATGGGTGAGAACATGGAGAACCCGGATGGCGTGAAAGCTTCTATCCAGGTAACAGTTACGAAGAAGCAGTATGAGATCAAGTCTGTTGCAAAACTGGATAAGAAAAAAGTTGCATACGGAACGGCTGTATCAGAACTGAATCTTCCAACAGAGGTAGAAGTAACCTATACAGACGGAACAACCGGAACAGCAAGTGTTACGTGGAATACAGACAGCTATGATGGAAATACGGCAGGTGATTATACACTGGAAGGAACCCTTTCCTTTGCAGATAATATTACAAATCCGAAGAACCTGACAGCTTCTGTAAAAGTGACAGTTGCGAAGAAGGCAGAAGAGCCGAAGCCGGAAACGAAGAAAGAAATTAAATCCATTGTAAATGCAAAACTGGATGATATTTCTGTAAAAGAAGGAACTCTTGCAACCAATCTCGGACTTCCGGGACAGGTTGAAGTAGAACTTAAGGATGGAACAACCGCAACGGTTGATGTTGACTGGGATCTGAGTGCTTACAAGTCAGATGTTCCGGGAACTTATACATTGACAGGAGAACTTGTTCTTGGTGATGAGTTTGAAAATCCGGATGGTCTTGAAGTCAGCGTGGATGTGATCGTTACAAAGATCAAAGGTGACGACAGCAATAAGGGCGATGACAACAAGGGCGACGATAATAAGGGTGACGACAACAAGGGTGACAACAACGGTACAAATACTGGCAACAATACAGGAAATAATACCGCAGGTTCTACATCAGGAACCAATGCCGGAACAACTTCATCCGACAAAGCAGCAAAGACCGGAGATGCTACTCCGCTGATTCTGTGGGGAGCTATGGCAATGCTGGCAGCAGGTGCTGTTGTTACAGTTGTGACACGCAGACGTAAAAGAAGATAAAGATTCTTTCCGAAAGGTAAGATGAAAAAGGAAAATTTAAGAATTTTCTGTAAAAGAAAAGGAGTATCGCGATGTGCGGTACTCCTTTTTCGTCTGAGAAATTTTCGGATCACTGGTTTCGCAGAAACTGCTTGCGGTAGGCAGTCGGTGTCATACCACAGGATTTACGGAAACACTGCGTAAAGTAACTGGAGGAAGAAAATCCACATTGCTGTGCAATCTGTGCAAGACTCATATCGGTGGAAGTCAGCAGTTCCTGACTGGTAAAGATCCGCTTCTGGGTCAGATAATTCATCGGAGAGATCCCATAGGTTTCTGTGAAAGTATGAGAAAAATAATACTTGTTGATCTGTGCAATCTCTGCAAGTTTATCCAATGTAATATTTTCCCGGAAAGAAGAATCAATATAACGCTTTGCCCGGCTGCATTCGCGGGATTCCATCTTATGGAACGGAAAAATCTCTACAGAAGAGGAAGCGTAGCGGGAAAGATGGACGACCAGGATGTTCAGCAGATTCTGGCAGACCTTTTCGTAATCTTTCTGCGAGTTCTCTGTCTCTTCCAGGATCGTACGGAAATAGAAATCAAGCCGGTCTTTCATTTCATCGGAATGGAACAGAAGATATTCATTTGCATCGTCAATGACAAAATTCAGACCATCCACACCCAGTACAATATATTCCAGCGGGTCTTCGAGGCTGGATTTTTCGGTGTGGGTGATATTCGGGTTGATCACGATCAGATCGTGCTTTGCGATCGGAAAGGTTTCGTCTTCAACGAGAAAACTGCCACTTCCTGACAGCACAAAAAAAAGTTCTGTAAAATAATGTGTGTGCGGATAACTGCTCCAGTCCTCTTCATATTTTGAATAGGTAGAATACAGAAGATGACAGGTGTGGTCATGCCTTAAGGGGGAAGTAAAAGTGTGTCGTATATTACCCATAAGTGTCCTCCACAAAATTTAGAAATATTGTCTTGAAAACGATTTCAACTGGTTAT
>OOCZ01002308.1_pt1 | contig 10498 bp, 10 predicted proteins | sample 1671631 | NCBI WGS metagenome assembly OOCZ01 (sample SAMN06348176, study PRJEB24527) | human gut metagenome | reverse complement strand
AAAAGACCAATGTCGGTGCCGATGACACTTCGTATTTTTCAACGAGTTCCGGTTCATATGCGATATTGACTTTACCGACATATAACTTACCGGCATAGCTTTCTTCTAACTCTGCCAGCACCGGTGACATTCTTTTACATGGAACACAGCTGTCAGAGTAAAAATCTACAAGAGCAAATGTTCCGTCTGCCAAAACCTTGCTGTCAAAATCCCCAGCATGAATTCGTTCTGCCATTGCCATACCTTCCTTTTCGTATTTTTTATTCGTCTTCAACTTTCTTGACAATCAAGTCATAAGTTCCGTCTTCATTGTCAATCAGCTTTAAAATCTGGTGTCCTTCTTCTTTGATGCTGCGTGGCACGTTCTGTACCGGTTCGCCATCATTCATGCGGATGGATAAAATCTGTCCGTCATCTAATTCTTCGAGTGCAACCTTTGCCTTTACAAATGTTACCGGGCAGACAACATCTGTAATATCTACTGTATCATCTATCTGAAAATCAGCCATTTGCATATGCCTCCTTTATTACTTCTTCAAATTTTTCTTTGCCGACACGGTCAATTGTGAACTTAAAGCGTTCTCCTGCCTGTGCATTCTGTTCAAAGAATGTAATTGCCGCATCACAGACTTTTAACAGCTTATCATGGTCTTCAATAAACGGAATCACCGTGTTACCCTTGTTGATGTGATTACCGAATAATCCGCCAAAGGATACGATATAACCATGTGTTTCATCGTATGCGTTGGTTGGACAGGCCTTGGTACATCTTCCGCAGTAGTTACATTTGCTCTCATCAATGGAAATCTTTCCATCTGTTAATGTAATTGCACCGCTGCGGCATGCCTTTACACAGACACCACACTGGATACAGTCAGCTTCCTTCCACTGTACCTGAATACCACCTTTGATACCGACATCGTTTTCTTCGGATTTCAGACAGTTGTTCTGACAGCCTGTAATACCGAATTTAAACTTGTGCGGCAGTTCCTTTGCAAAATAACGGTCGTCCAGTTCTTTTGCAAGGGCATATGTATCAATACAGCCGCTTGGACAGATAGCTGCACCCTGACAGGCTGTAATGGTACGGACTCTCGGTCCGCATACACCCGGTTCAACGTCACCTTCTGCCAATGCTGCTTTCACTTCATCAATGTCGTCTAATTTGATAAACGGAATCTCTACACTCTGTCTGGATGTCAGATGTACATATCCATCACCGAATTTATCCGAAACTTCAGCAATTTTTGCCAGCTGTTTTGCCGTAAGATTTCCTCCGACTACACGAAGTCTTAAAGAGAAGTTGTTTTTTTGTTTCTGGCGCATGAATCCGCCCTTTTTTAACACTGCATAATCTGTTGCCATTTGTACTTCCTCCTGATATAAAGCTTTCTTAGTCTAAATCCTTAATTGCCGAAGTGAAATCTTCTATTAAATCGCTGCCGTCTTCAATACCGACACTGACACGGATTGTATCTGCATAGACACCAGCGTCCCGCATCTGTTCTTCTGTATTGTGGATATAAATTGTAGAAGCAGGATGAATGACTAACGTTCTCGCATCACCGATGTTCGTTGCATTTAACGCGTATTTTAAATGGTTCATCAGCTGGTAAGCTCTTTCCTTTGAACCAACACGCAGTGTCAGAATACCGCCGCCCATGCCGTTTAACTGGCTTTCTACCAGCGGCTTATACGGATTGTTTTCCAGTGCCGGATAATTTGCGGTTACACCGTTTAATCCATCAACTGCCTTTGCAAGTTCTAATGCGTTAGAACAAATCTTATCCATACGCAGTCCCAGCGTATCCATACCAATAAAATTAAGGAATGCATTCATCGGTGCTAAACAGCCGCCTATATTTCTCCAGATTCCGTTACGCAGCTTTGCAACGTAGGCAAATTCACCATACTTCTGATATTCGGCAAATCCCGGATATCTTTTATTGTCCCATGAAAACTTACCACTGTCAACAATAACGCCGCTGATTGCATTGCCGCCGCCATTGATATATTTTGATGATGAATGAACGACCACATCTGCGCCGTATGCAATCGGTTGTACCAGATATGGTGTTGCCGTTGTGCTATCCACAATCAGTGGAATACCCTTGCTGTGTACAAACTCGGAAACGGCTTTTAAGTCGATAACATCCAGCCCCGGATTACCGATGACTTCGCCAAAAACAACCTTTGTCTTATCGGTAATAAGCGGTGCAATCTCCTCAACCGTAATCTGTTTTGCAAAACGGGTTGTAATGCCAAATGCCTTTAAATCACCGAATAAATCAATTGTTCCGCCAAACAGTCCGCTGCCTGCGATAATCTCATCGCCTGCTTCCAGAATGTTTAACAAGGCAAGTGTCACGGCTGACATCCCGGAGGAACAGGCAACCGCTCCCTTTCCGCCTTCCAGTTCACAGACCCTTCTTTCAAAGGAATCGACAACCGGATTACTGATTCTTGTATAAGCATATCCCGGTGCCCTGTTATTAAAAACTTTTTCCAAATCCTGTGCTGTTTCATATGCAAAAGCACTGACCTGACTAATCGGTGGAAGTGTCGCTCCGTCAGGATACCGCTTAATTGCATTTCCATGCAGCAATTGTGTGTTAAATTTCATATCCCTCTTATTCCTATCTATTTACTATGATTTCAAGTTGAATTTAGTATAATCCATATTCTCCCATGTGTCAACTACTTTTTCATGGAAAAATTACAGTTTCAAATGAGGTGTGCCGCTGCTGTATACCGCTGTATATAAACGCAGAGCCGGGCAGCCTGCCTCTTTTGGCACAGCTTTGCCCGGCTCTGGACGTCTATATGCTGCCTACGAATTGTTGTGCGCTTACGCACTCCCACAATTCTGCCCTCCTATGAGCAAGCTCCGGCGGGTGAAAGGCTTTGTGCCCCTGGCAGCATTAGATAAAATCTCCGTGTACGGATACGCCCGCCGCATAGGAAGATACTTTCTTTACAAATTCTGCCGCTTCGGATACGGTAAGCGTACCATCCGTCTGCCAGTTTCTATAATAAGTCTTGTTATCCTGTGCAAAGGTCTTTCCTGCAAATGCTTCATCTAATACAAGCAGTACAACGATTCCTGCTTCTGTCAGGTGGTGCAGTACGGTTTCTACCGGTTCATCTGCTTCCGGCGCATACAGATAAGTATGTCTGCCTTCTGCGCTTAACTGCTTTTCAACCTGTTCTGCCAGTTCAAGTGTAATGCCGTGCTGTCCTACCAGAAATTCCACGGTTACTGCACTCTGACCGTTTAAAGCTGAACGAAGCTTTTTATTGACTTTCTTTTCTTCCAGTCCGTCTTCATCGGCATGCAGTTCAGTAACAACACCGCAGGCAGAAGTCATATTGGTTACACGGTCAATTAAAATCAGTTCACCGAGTGTCTTATGTGCCGCAAATGTATCTGCTACGATTCTGTCTGCAAATGCGATTTCGCAGACTGCGATTTCATTTTTATGTAAGGAAGATACTTCCTTTTTCTCGCCTGTATTGACATCAATTAATGAAACAATCTTTGTTACAAGCCCCGGAATCATCTTTGTGCCAAGCTTGATAAAGAAGTTCTTTCCGTTTTCAAGAGCATCATCATCCATCCACAGAATCGTTGCCGTAACGGCTGCGGCTGTCTTGATACCGGAATCTACGGATAATACACAGCCTCTGGATACGTCCACTTCCCTGTCTAACTGAATCGTTACCGGCTGGCCTTCCTGTGCGGCATCTACATTCTTATCACCTACATGGATACTCTTTACATGTGCCTGCTCGTTGCTTGGCAGTGTTGTAATCGCATCGCCCACATGAATGTTTCCGGCTTCAATCTGACCCTGGAAGCCTCTGAATTCATGGTTTGGACGGCATACGCGCTGTACCGGCATATAAAAGCCCTGTTCCTTGGCTGCGGCTGTAATATCAACCTGCTCTAAGTACGAAAGGAGTGCCTGACCGTTGTACCATGGCATATTCGGTGATTTTACGGTAACATTGTCACCTTCTGTTGCGGATACTGGAATAATCGTTACGTTCTGTAAATCCAGTTCCTTTGTCAGTTCTGCAATCTGTTTCTGAATCTTTGCAAATACCTTTTCATCATAGCCTACAAGGTCCATTTTGTTGACTGCAAATACAAAGTAACGGATTCCCATTAATGCACAGATTCTTGCGTGACGTCTTGTCTGAACCAGCACGCCCTGTTTTGCATCGACTAAGATAACGGCTAAGTCTGCAAAGGAAGCACCTACAGCCATATTTCTTGTATATTCTTCATGTCCCGGTGTATCGGCAACGATAAAGCTTCTGTTGTCGGTTGTGAAATAACGGTATGCAACATCGATTGTAATACCCTGTTCTCTTTCTGCCATCAGACCGTCTAACAGCAGAGAGTAGTCGATTTTACCTTCACGGCTTCCGACCTTGGAATCCAGCTCCAGTGCCTTTTCCTGGTCTGCATAAAGGAGTTTTGAATCATATAAAATGTGTCCGATTAAGGTGGATTTTCCATCATCAACACTGCCACATGTAATAAATTTTAATAATCCCTTCATTTTAGAAATAACCCTCCTTCTTTCTTCTCTCCATGCTGCCTGCTTCCTCATGGTCAATCACACGGCTGGTACGCTCTGAAGATACTGCACTTAATGTTTCCTCGATAATTTCATCGAGTGTTTCCGCATCGGATTCCACGCCGCCTGTCAGCGGATAGCAGCCGAGTGTACGGAAACGTACTTTCTTATTTTCAATCTTTTCGCCTTCTCTTAACTTTAAGCGGTCATCATCTACCATGATGATGTTTCCGTCACGGTAAATTACCGGACGTTCCTTTGCAAAGTATAACGGCACGATTTCAATGTTTTCACGCTTAATGTACTGCCAGATGTCTTTTTCCGTCCAGTTGGAAATCGGGAAGACACGGATACTTTCGCCCTTGTGGATCTTTGTGTTGTAAAGCTTCCACATTTCCGGACGCTGGTTTTTCGGATCCCATGCCTGTGCCGCATTTCTGAATGAGAAGATACGTTCCTTTGCACGGGACTTTTCTTCATCACGACGTCCGCCCCCGAATGCTGCCGTAAACTGGTATTTATTTAATGCCTGCTTTAATGCCTGTGTCTTCATGATATCTGTGTAGGCTGAACCGTGGTCAAACGGATTAATGCCTGCCTTTACACCTTCTTCATTGGTATATACAAGCATTTCAATACCCATTTTTTCTGCGATATGGTCACGGAACTGTATCATTTCCTTAAACTTCCATGTTGTATCAATATGTAAGAACGGAAATGGCGGCTTCTCCGGATAAAATGCTTTCATCGCGAGATGCAGCATAACCGAACTGTCCTTTCCAATCGAATACAGCATTACCGGATTTTCACATTCCGCTGCCACTTCTCTGATAATATAAATTGCTTCTGCTTCCAATTCATCAAGATGTGATAAATTTCCCATACTCTCTCTCCTTAATATTTATTTGCGTCTTTTTTGTTGACTTCTATAACCTGTACACTGCCGTCCGGCGATGTAACACACCACTCACGAATGTCCCCTTTGGACTTGACAGACAGCGTACTTCCTGCACCGCCCATATCTGCTCCCAGATAAAAGCTGATTGCGCCTGTCTTACATTCTTTTAAGCACGAGGTACAGCCCCAGCAGTCGGAAATGTGCTTAATGACTGCCTTTCCCTGTGCATCTTTTTTTATCAGGTTGCCGGGACAGGCTTCGATACACCTTCCGCAGCCTACGCAGTTATTTTGTGTGATCCGTATGCTCATAGTGTTTTCCTCCCGTCACCAGTTCTCTGAAAATGATTTCTATTTCGCCGTCTTTCATGCGGGAATTGACATATTTTTCCCAATCGGCATTCTTTTCAGGATAATCCGCATTTTCTGCAAAGCTGTGCCAGCGTGTTTCTTTTCTGGCAAGCAGATGTGCGATAACGACCTGACAGACAACCAGACGTTCTTTGACTTCGTAAATACGGAGCAGATCGTCCATGTCTTCTGCCGCAAGTCCGTCCACCAGCTTTTGCAGGGATGTGATTTTTTCCTTTGCAAGGGCTAAACGGCTTTCATTATAACGGTAATCCGTTGCAATACCGCCTGCGTACTGGTCCATGATTTTCTGCATGGTTTCCTCAAGCTGTTCGGTCGTAAGCAGTCCCTGCGGATTGTTTAAGAAATGCTCGTATTCTGCCTGCTTTTCATTCTGCTTTGCTTCACTGTCCACATCTTTGGCCGCTGTCTGCTTTTCATCTTTTAGAAATCCAAGCACCGCTTCTGCCGCAATTTCGCCCTCGGCTAATGCGCCTGTTACATATTTCTGCGGACAGCCGCCTGCAACATCGCCTGCGGCAAACAGTCCGTGAATTGTTGTTTCCCTGTTATTGTCTACCCAGTAACCGCTTGCGGTATGTCCGCCCACAATATACGGCTCTGTGCCTTCAATTTCCACATTCTGCTCTGACGGACCCTTGCCGGATTCAAGCCACTTTAAAGTCTGGCTCGGTGCCATATTTAAGTATGCCTTGTATAAATCCTGTTCCTGCTCTTTTGTAATCTCATCGGTCTTTAAATAACATGGTCCGTGTCCGGCTCTGTTTTCCATAACCGTTCCGTATACACGCTGGGAAGTTGTAAGACCGTATTTTGTTTCATAAATTTCGCCGTTGGAATTCATCTGCTTTGCGGATACACCCTGTGCAATCGTTCCTGTCGGTGCAATCGTATCTTTACAGCGCAGTGCGATAAAACGCATTTCAAAGGTTGTCATCTCAGCGCCTGCCGTAATGCCCATCGCGTAGCCCGCACCGGTATTAAACGGCGGGTACCACATTTTATGTCTTGAAAAGCCCGGATTGTTTGGACGGTAAAGTCCTGCCGCGCCTCCGGTTGCGCAGATGACCGCTTTGGCATGAATCACATAAAAGATTTCTTCATTAACATCAAAGCCGTAAGCCCCGTAAATGCGGTTGTCTTTCACAATGTAATCTGTAATATTGACGTGATTTAAAACCGTTACATTTTCCTGTGCGGATGCCGCTTCTGCAAGAATCGGCTTAATATTTTCCCCGTTAATCTTGATATTTCTGTTTCCTCTTGTAACGTATTTGCCGTTTTCATCTTTTAAAATGACAAGTCCGGCTTTTTCCATAACATCCGTTACATGGTTTAACCGCTCTGACATTGAAAGCAGTAAGTCTTCACGCACAATGCCGTCTGCATCTTTTTTGGCATAGTCTACATAATCCTGAGGCACTCTGCCTTCCGTAATATACGCATTAATTGCATTGACACCTGCCGCCAGACAGCCGCTCCGCCTGATATTGGCTTTTTCAGCAATCAGAACGCTGATATTTTTTTCTTTTCCGAGCGTCATCGCCGCAAAACAGCCCGCTGTCCCGCCGCCGATAATCAACACATCTGTTGAGAGTTCTTTCTTTTTCATGGCACCTTCCATTCCGCCGCACAACACGGCTTTTCTATCTTGATTTTTAGATAAATACTGAATCATCTACCAGTGACTGGTTTTCCAAAAGCATTGCCTTTTCTCCGACCGTTACAAACAGCCGATATATGAATACATCAACCTTTTCTCCCACCGCAATACTTTTTTCTTCCAATCCTCTTTTGGCAATAATCTGATTGTCGTTTACATTGACAAGCAGTTCTAAGCTGTCACCTCTGAAAGACACGCGCTCCACAACGCCTTCGGAAGCCGAAGGACCGAAACGCTGTACTTCATTTTTCTTGGATACTTTGACAAATTCCGGACGGATAATCGCTTTATCGACATTGTCCACTTTCGGGAAGCTGTGAAAGCTCTGATAATTGGTAATCTGTGACGTCTGTCCGAAGAAAGTCGCCGCAAATGCCGTCTGCGGGTTCTGGTAAATTTCAAGCGGTGTTCCCTTCTGCTCAATGTGTCCCTTGTTGGTAATAATAATTTCATCGGCAACTTCAATCGCTTCGTCCTGGTCATGCGTAACGAAAATACTGGTAATGCCGAGTTTTTCAATCATTTCCTTTAACCAGCTTCTGAGTTCCTGACGGACCTTGGCATCAATCGCCGCAAACGGTTCGTCTAACAACAGCAGATGCGGGTTTGGCGCAAGCGCCCTTGCAAATGCCACACGCTGTCGTTGTCCGCCGGATAACTGGCTCGGATACCGCTTTTCCAGTCCGTCTAAGCTGATGAGTTTTAAAAGCTCGTGAACTCTTTCATCTATATATTTTTTATTTTCTTTTTTCACATTTAAACCAAATGCAATGTTGTCATACACCGTCATGTAGCGGAACAGCGCGTAGTTCTGAAATACAAAGCCGATACCGCGCTCACTTGCCGGAATATTGTTGACCACCTTGCCGTCAATGACGATTTCGCCGCTGTCCGGTGTTTCCAGCCCCGCAATCATTCTTAAAATGGTCGTCTTACCACTGCCGGAAGAACCGATGATAGACAGCACCTGACTCTTCTCCAGAGAAAAACTGATGTCTTTTAAGACTTCCGTACCTCCGAAGGATTTACTAATATGTTCTACTTCCAGAATTGGCATCTCGTCTTCCCCCTTACCTGAAATAATCCAGTTTCTTCTCAAGACGTCCCAGAAGCACTGTCAAAATACCGTTAAAGATCAGATAATATACCGCTGTAAAAAAGAGCGGCCAGATGACTCCGGCAATTCCCTGCGATCCTTTCAGAAATGCCTGTCCTGCCCATATAATTTCCTGAAGCGCAATAATGCGGGCAAGAGACGTATCTTTCACAAGAGTAATGATCTCATTAGACATCGGAGGTACGATCCGTTTTACCATCTGAAGCAAAGTTACCTTGAAAAAAATCAGACTTCGCGTCATGCCAAGCACAAGCCCCGCCTCTTCCTGACCATGCGGTACTCCCTGAATACCGCCTCTGTATATTTCTGAAAAATAACATGCGTAATTAAAAATAAATGCAACTGCCGCCGCAAGAAAACGTCCGGCTTCTCCCCCGCCCCAGATATTGTTTCCCATAACAAGTCCCGGAAAGAAATAGATGATCAAAAGCTGGATCATAAGGGGCGTTCCTCTTATGATCCACACAATAATCTTCGTCAGATAACTAAGCGGTTTAAACCGCGACATCGATCCGAATGCAATGACAAGCCCAAGCGGAACCGCTCCGAGCAGTGTCACAAAAAACAACTTTAATGTCTGGAGAAATCCGATATTCAGTGATTTAAACACAATCGGAAACTGTTCTAATATCAAATCCATTTTTTGTCTACAACTCCGTCTTTTATCTTATTTCACAAGCATATCCTGAAGGTTATATTTTTCCGCACATTTCACTATGCTTTCGTCTTCATAACACTCTGCGAAGAAATCGTTCAGAGCTTTTGCAAGATCAGAACCTTTTCTGAATCCAACGCCGTACTCTTCCTCGCTTAATCTTACCGTATAAGCAAGATCCGCATAATTTGTTCCTTCTCCGATCATCGCCGTCGCCATCAGAAGATCGATCACAGCCGCATCCGACGTACCTGCCGCAACTTCCATCAACGCATCCGCCTGTGCTGTCACCGGAGTGAAATCAAGTCCGCGATTTTCCACTTCATCTTCTCCCGCGCTTCCCGATTCTACCGCAAACGACAGATCTGACAGGCTTTTCTCATCCTGATATTTATCTGCTTTATCCGCCGGAAGTACAACAACCTGTGCATTATTTAAGTATGCGTCTGTACATTCCATAGAACTTGTAACTTCTTCGGTAAGCGTCATTCCGTTCCATACACAGTCGATCGTCTTCCCGTCAAGTTCTAAGATCTTATTATCCCAGTCAATCTCCACAAACTCTACATCTACGCCGAGGCTCTCTCCGAACGCCTTCGCCATATCCGCATCAAAACCGATCCATTCGCCTTCTTCATCCTGGTAATCCATCGGCTCAAAATTTGTGATTCCCACGACTTTTTCCTTTACATAATCGAGATCGCTTTCTGAAGCTGCTTTCTTTCCCGAATCTTTCTTTGCATCATCAGAACCACATCCTGCCAACACTGAAACAACAAGTCCCGCACACAACAAAACACTTAACACTCTTCTTTTCATAGATAACCTCCACAACCAAACTTATAGTTCTCGCTTTCTTTCTTTACTAATGAGTCACTGTACCATAGTAAAGTTACCTCTGTATTCTAACATGGAGAACCCTCCGTGTCAACACACAGAGGGTCTTTCTTCTCACCGATTGTAACAGACCAGATTGTAATCTGATCTGCCAATATATATTATGCATGACTTCTTCTATGACTTCGTTTCCACTTTTCCATGATTCCGGGTTCCGGTTCTACAGACACCTCTTGGTTGATCTTATCTACTTCCCTGCGCATCTGGGCGTTTATTTCCATATATTCTTCGCTTTTTGTAATCAAAATATGGTATTCTTCAAGCGACATATATTTGTACGACGCATAAAGATACGGCTTGATCAACGTCTT
>OOCZ01002301.1_pt1 | contig 10530 bp, 8 predicted proteins | sample 1671631 | NCBI WGS metagenome assembly OOCZ01 (sample SAMN06348176, study PRJEB24527) | human gut metagenome | reverse complement strand
TTTGTTGTATTCTCTTCTTTAGGTTTCTATCCGGTTACACCGGGATTCCCGGCTTATAATATCGGTAGTCCTTTGTTTGCTAAGGCTAAGGTGATGTTGAGCAACGGAAAGGTATTTGAAATAGAAGCACAAGGTGCGTCGGATGAAAATAAATACATCCAATCTGCAACATTGAACGGAAAAGAATGGAATAAGCCTTGGTTTAGTCATGACGACATAAAAGAAGGTGGAAAATTGGTATTGGTGATGGGTAGCAGACCCAATAAGGCATGGGGTAGCGCAGGTGATGCAGTGCCCCCATCCGCAGAAAAACAATAAGGTATAAGTCAATAGGAAAAAACCATGAAAACACTTAAAAAGATTGTATTTACAGGATTATTAGCTCTAATAGCCTGTGCCGGAGTGGCACAGGCTCAAGAGCTATATAAGGATGAGAAAGCACCGATGCATGAGCGCATCATGGATTTATTATCACGCTTGACGGTTGAAGAAAAAATCAGCCTGTTGCGTGCCACCTCTCCGGGAATTCCCCGTCTGGATATTCCTAAGTATTACCACGGTAACGAGGCGCTTCACGGAGTGGTTCGACCGGGACGCTTTACCGTTTTCCCGCAAGCTATCGGACTGGCGGCAACCTGGAATCCGGAGCTGCAATTGCAGGTAGCTACGGTTATTTCTGATGAGGCCCGTGCCCGTTGGAATGAATTGGATCAGGGACGGGAGCAGAAAAGCCAGTTCAGTGACTTGCTGACCTTCTGGTCTCCCACAGTGAATATGGCGCGTGACCCACGTTGGGGACGTACTCCGGAAACTTACGGAGAAGACCCCTATTTAAGTGGTATCATGGGTACTGCTTTTGTGAAAGGTCTGCAAGGCGATGATGACCGTTATCTGAAGATTGTATCGACTCCCAAGCATTTTGCGGCTAATAATGAAGAACACAATCGTTTTGTATGTAATCCGCAGATTTCAGAAAAACAGTTACGTGAATATTACCTTCCGGCTTTTGAAGCGTGCGTGAAGGATGGTAAATCAGCTTCCATCATGTCAGCATACAATGCGCTGAATGATGTGCCTTGTACCTTGAACGCTTGGTTATTGACGAAAGTACTTCGTAAGGACTGGGGATTTAAAGGATATGTGGTTTCCGATTGCGGTGGACCTTCTTTGTTGGTGAGTGCACATAAATACGTAAAGACTAAAGAAGCAGCCGCTGCTTTATCCATAAAAGCAGGTTTGGATCTGGAATGTGGAGATGATGTATATGACCAGCCTTTGCTGAGTGCATACCGTCAATATATGGTTACGGATGCGGACATCGACTCCGCAGCCTATCGGGTGTTGAGAGCGCGTATGGAATTAGGCTTGTTCGATAGTGGAGAACAGAATCCTTATACGAAAATATCTCCTGCTGTAATAGGGTCGGCAGAACATCAGGAAGTGGCTTTGAATGCTGCACGTGAGTGTATTGTATTACTCAAGAATCAAAAGAAAATGTTGCCGCTTAACGCCAGGAAGGTAAAATCCATAGCAGTGGTAGGCATCAATGCGGGTAGCAGTGAGTTTGGTGATTATAGCGGATTGCCGGTAATCGCTCCGATTTCTGTATTACAAGGTATTAAAGACAGGGTAGGCGATGATGTAAAAGTGGTATACGCCCCATGGAAGTCTGCTGTAGACGGAATGGAACTTATACAGGGTGCCAGTTTTCCGGAAGGATTGAAGGCCGAGTATTTTGACAATACCAAGTTGCAGGGAACTCCGAAAGTGCGTAAAGAAGAATGGATCAACTTTGAGCCTGCCAACCAGGCGCCGGATCCCTTCTTGCCTAAATCTCCTTTGTCTGTCCGTTGGACCGGAAAATTGCGTCCTACGGTTACCGGACAATATACACTTAGTTTCACATCGGATGACGGTTGTCGCCTGAGCATTGACGGTAAGATGCTGATTGATGCGTGGCCGGGACATGCTGTCCGGACTGATACCGCTACTATTTATCTGGAAGCCGGAAAAGATTATCAGTTGAAGGCTGAATATTACGATAACCGTGACTATGCTATTGCCAAACTGCAATGGCGTGTTCCACAGGTAGGAAAAGTGACGCGACTGGATTTGTACGGCGAAGCCGGAAAGGCGGTGCGTGAGTGTGAGACAGTGGTTGCCGTATTGGGCATTAATAAGTCAATAGAACGTGAAGGGCAAGACAGATATGATATTCAGCTTCCGGCGGACCAACAAGAGTTCTTGCAGGAAATCTACAAAGTAAATCCGAATATCGTAGTTGTATTGGTAGCAGGTAGCTCATTGGCTATCAACTGGATGGATGAGCATATTCCGGCTATCGTGAATGCTTGGTATCCCGGTGAAAGCGGAGGTAAAGCTGTAGCGGAAGTCTTGTTTGGTGATTATAATCCGGGTGGCCGTCTGCCGTTGACCTATTACAGAAGTCTGGATGAGCTCCCTCCGTTTGATGATTATGATATAACTAAGGGACGTACTTATAAATACTTCAAAGGGGATGTTCTGTATCCTTTCGGTTATGGTTTAAGTTATACCACGTTTAAGTATTCCAACCTGCAAGTGGCAGATGGTGAAGAGGAGATAAATGTTTCTTTCCAACTGAAGAATTCAGGTAAATATGCAGGTGATGAGGTTGCTCAAGTATACGTGAAGTTGCCTGAACGGGATGAAATAATGCCTATCAAAGAGCTGAAAGGTTTTGAGCGTGTCACATTGAAGAGTGGTGAAAACAAGAAGGTGACTTTGAAACTGCGTAAAGATCTGTTGCGTTATTGGGATGAGGCGAAAGATAAGTTTGTCTGTCCTTCCGGTGATTATACGATCATGGTAGGTGCTTCTTCTGCTGATATTCGTTTACAGAAAGTGGTTTCGGTATTGCAGAAATGACAGAAACAGTGCTATTAATTACTAATATAAAACACATTACTTATGAAAAAGCATTTTTATCCTATTTTTGCATTATTCCTGGTGGGAGTTATGTTCTCTTGTCAGTCGCCTAAAAGCAATTCGACGAAAGAAGAAGCGGCGGGAATTGACAGTATGGCTCCCAATCCATTTATCACGCACATGTACACCGCCGATCCTTCGGCACATGTATGGGCGGACGGACGTTTGTATGTATATGCTTCGCATGATATAGATCCTCCGCGTGGTTGCGATTTGATGGATCGTTATCATGTGTTCTCTACGGATGATATGGTGAATTGGACAGATCATGGTGAAATTCTGAATTCGTCACAAGTGCCCTGGGGACGCAAAGAAGGTGGATTTATGTGGGCTCCCGACTGTGCTTACAAGGATGGTACGTACTATTTCTACTTCCCGCATCCCAGTGATACGAAGTGGAATGATAGTTGGAAGATCGGTGTAGCTACCAGCAAAGAACCGGCTGCTAATTTTACTGTGCAGGGGTATATCGAAGGAATGGACCCGTTGATCGACCCTTGTGTATTTGTGGATGATGACGGTCAGGCTTATATCTATAACGGTGGTGGCCAGATTTGTAAAGGTGGCAAACTGAAAGATAATATGGTGGAACTGGATGGAGAAATGAAGGAAATGGAAGGTCTGGAAGACTTCCACGAAGCTACATGGATTCATAAATATAATGGAAAATACTATCTCTCTTATTCCGATAATCACGATGAAAACTGGAATGACGGTGTGAAAGGTGACAACCGTATGCGCTATGCTATCAGTGATAACCCGCTCGGTCCCTGGAAATCTATGGGTATCTATATGGAGCCTACAGACAGCTATACCAATCACGGTTCTATCGTAGAATATAAAGGCCAGTGGTTTGCATTCTACCACAACAGTGCTTTATCTAATCATGACTGGTTGCGCTCTATTTGTGTAGACAAACTTTACTACAATGAAGACGGAACTATCCAGATGGTGAAACAAAGAAAATAAGATAGCTTATGAGGTTAATAAGTCTGATTTTACTGTTCCTGCTAAGTGGAACTGTTTCAGCGCAGAAGGTCGAATGGTATACTACCACTCAGACTTCTCCGTGGGTGAAACAGAAGGTAAAGCCGGAACGTACAACTACCGGAGCAGAGATTGTGCTTGACCCGGCTCAACGCTTACAATTGATTACGGGTATAGGTGGATGCTTCAATGAAATGGGTTGGGATGCGCTGAATGCCTTGTCGGCTGAAGATCGTGAAGCTGTTCTTCAAGCTATCTTTGGCAAAGATGGAGCTTACTTCGACTATTGTCGTCTTCCGATGGGAGCTAATGACTTTGCCATGAGTTTTTACTCTTCGGCGGATGTTGCAGGAGACTTTAATCTGGTGAATTTCAATATCGACCGTGACAGGTATATTCTGATTCCTTATATTAAAGCTGCCCGTCAGATAAATCCTGACTTGCGCATTTGGGCTTCTCCCTGGTGTCCTCCGCCTTGGATGAAGACGAATAATCATTATGCTTCTGCGGTTCGTCCGTCCGGAGAGAAAGACGTGAATGGATTGCTACCGCGTGAAGCTATAGCTGAATTCAGTACCGGTTTCCGGATGGAAGAGGGGTATCTGAAAACGTATGCCGATTACTTTGCGCGTTTTATTAAAGCTTATGAAGCCGAAGGATTACCGCTGGAATGTATCCATGTTCAGAATGAGCCTTGTTCCAACCAGGTTTTTCCCAGTTGTAAATGGCGCACGGAAGATCTGACTTTCTTCCTGGGGCATTATCTGGGGCCGACTTTCGAGCGGGAGAATATCAAAACTGATATTTATTTTGGAACTATCAATACATCCAATCCGGATTATGTGCGCACTGCTTTGCGGGATGAACAGGCAGCTAAGTACATTAAGGGTGTTGGTTTCCAGTGGGATGGTAAGAAGGCTATCCCAACTATCCATCGTGAATATCCTAATCTGAACCTGATGCAAACTGAGACTGAATGTGGCAACGGAGCAAACTCATGGGATTATGCTGAATATACGTGGAACCTGATGAAGCATTATTTCAGTAATGGTATCAATTCCTATCACTATTGGAATATGATTCTTCCTACTCCGGGCATTAGTCCTTGGGGATGGAATCAGAATTCTATGGTGTCCATTGACAAGAAGCAACAAACCGTAAAGTATAATCCGGAATTTTATCTGATGAAGCATTTAGGGCATTTTGTACAGACAGGCGCTTATAGGCTGGAAACACCGTCGGATAAGAATATGCTGGCTTTCGTTAATCCGGATGGTACAATCACTGCCATCGTTGCAAATGTGACTGATAATGAGGAAATAATGTGTGTAAAAGTGAGGGAACAGAGGGTAACGCTTACGTTGCCTCCCCACTCATTCCATACTGTAAGTTGGAAGTTATAGTGGCAGTACTGGTATCTCAGCTTGAAACTGAGAGTTTCGCGGCATGAAACAAACAGTTTCAAGCAATGAAACTGATAGTTTCACGGCATGAAACAAACGGTTTCAAGTAATGAAACAAATGATTCCCTTCCTTGAAACATAATCTTTAAATAAATTAAAAATGAAGAAGTCTATTCTTTCTTTCCTTGTATATATAATAGGTGTATCTCCTGTGTTTGCCCAAACTTACCAGGAACTTTCGGACCGTGCCATTGCTTGTACGGAACAAGATAGTCTGGCACAGGCGGAAAATTATATCCGCCAAGCTTTGAAACTGGAACCAGCTAATCCGCATAATGCCTTATTGTTTTCTAATCTCGGTACTATCCAACGTCGGCAACGGGATTATGATCAGGCTTTAGAATCTTACACGTATGCCTTGAACATTGCTCCACGGGCTGTTCCCATTCTCTTGAATCGTGCCGCACTGAATCTCGAAATGGGACGGAATGAGCAGGCACGTGTAGACTATTCTTTAGTGCTGGATCTGGAAAAGGATAACCGGGAAGCACTCTTGATGCGTGCCTATATTTATGTGACCCAGCGCGATCTCAAATTTGCCCGGGCAGATTATGAACGATTACTGAAGCTCGATCCTCAGAATTATAATGCCCGTTTAGGACTCGCCACTCTGGAGCAAAAAGATGGAAACTTACAGAAAGCCTTGGAGATATTGAATAAGATGCTGGTAGAAGATCCGCAGGATGCAGCCTTATACGTAGCACGTGCGGGGATAGAACAGGATATGCAGCATGTTGATCTGGCAATGATTGATCTGGAAGAAGCTCTAAAATTGAATCCTTCGCAGACGGAAGCCTATCTGATGCGCGGACAGATGTATCTGTCCCAGAAGAAGAAAAATTTGGCAAAGCAGGATTTTGAGAAAGCAATGTCTCTTGGAGTGCCGCAGGCGGATCTCAGGGGATTGCTACAGCAATGCAAATGATAAGTGGTTTACATCTTTAGTATATTATTTATACCATAAGAAATTCCGCAAACGGGTTGTTAAACGTATTTCTTGATTAACTCGACAAAATCCTTCCCGTATTTCTTCTTTTTATATTCACCGATTCCGCTGATATTGCCGAATGCTTCCATTGTAATAGGGCGGGCAGTGCTGAGTAAATGCAATACCTTGTCGGACAGTACAATATAGGCCGGTAGTGCTTCTTGATCTGCAAGCCTTTTCCGTAACGCACGCAGGGCTTCGAAAAGTTCTTCACTTTCCGTGTTCGGTAACCCCAATGGTAGCTCTCTGACCGGAATGGTTGATTTTTTCTTTCGCCCTTTGGCGGGTGCGAACTCTTCACGCCGGATTACTGCCAACCGTGCTTGCGCCCGCCCGAAGAGAACATCACTACCGCTACTTGTTATTTTCAGATGGTTGTTTTCGTTGTATGCTATTTCAAAATAACCCAGTTGTAGCATTTGTAACAAGTAGTCCTGCCAGTCACGGGCAGGAACTTCACGTCCGGCACCGAAAGTTTTCAGTTGCTGGTAGCCTTTCTCCGATACATCCGGAGTATTATTTCCGCGCAAGATATCTACAAGAATACTCGTGCCGATTTGCTGTTCCGTACGGACGATAGCACTTAGAGCTTTTTGTACAATCACAGTTCCGTCAAAACGTTGGGGTGGATTCTTGCAGACATCACAGTTCCCGCAATCCTCTGTAGTGGCTTCACCGAAATAACTCAACAGGATGCGACGCCGGCAAACATCAGCTTCAGCATATTGTTGCATACGTTGTAACTTCTCCAAGTTGATACCTTGCTGACCGCTTTCCGTCGCAAACTTGGTTAATAGAATGAGGTCGGCCAGAGAATAAAATAAGAGAGTATCACTTGGCAACCCATCTCGTCCGGCACGCCCGATCTCCTGGTAAAAACTCTCTATACTCTTAGGCAGATTGTAATGGATGACCCAGCGCACATTACTTTTATCAATTCCCATACCGAAAGCAATCGTGGCACAAACTATTTGTACACGGTCGTTGATGAAATCATCCTGTGCTTCATCCCTTCGGGCGGAGGATAATCCGGCATGATAAACGGCTACACGGAGCCCTTGTTTTTGCAGCATCTGTGCTACTGTCTCCGTTTTGCTGCGACTCATGCAATAGATGATGCCGCTTTCACCGCGATGGCGATCAATGAAATCCAGTATGGCTTTACTCTTTTCTTTCTGTTGGTATCCCCGTTTTACGGTAAGACTCAGGTTGGGGCGGTCGAAAGAAGAGATGAAAACCTTCGGCTGGTTGAGGTGTAACTGCCGTACAATATCTTCACGTGTAATTTTATCTGCTGTAGCTGTAAGAGCTATGACCGGAATATTTGGAAACATCTCGCGTATGAATCCCATTTGTGCATATTCCGGACGGAAATCATGTCCCCATTGTGAAATACAATGCGCTTCATCGATGGCAAATAATGAGATGTGCATATCTCTTAAAAGATAGTTGGCTTCGGCTATTAATTTCTCAGGCGAAATGTAGAGTAATTTCAGCTTTCCTTCCATGCAAGAACGGCGTAGGGCGGCATTTTCCGTCTCGTCGTTACTGCTGTTCAGAGCACCCGCAGCTACACCGTTGGCACAAAGTGATTCCACCTGATCTTTCATCAGGGAAATTAAAGGGGAAACTACGACGGCAGTTCCTTCGCATAACAGGGCCGGAAGCTGGTAACAAATGGACTTTCCACCTCCGGTAGGCATCAATACCAAGGAATCTTTTCCGGCCAGTAATGTGCGGATAATCTCTTCTTGTAAGGGGCGGAAACTATCGTAACCAAAATATCGTTTAAGCGTCTGTATCATTTTCGTTGATAAAGTTTTATCCTGCAAAGAACAAGGAACGCGGCAAGTATTATGTGAAAATGTCCGAACTGGAAACAGCAAGTGCCATGATGGATATTCATAACAAAGTACCGGCCAACATAATCAAAGTATTAATGCAAGTACCATGACTGCAAAAGATATACAAATAGGGCAGAACATTACGGCCGGACTCTTTTTCCGGTGCGGACATTACGGGGATGATGTAGACTACGCCATCATTACCGGAGTGGTTATACGCAAATTGGAATGCTATAATCAGGTGCTTGTTGATGTCGATTTAGAACAATCGTTTAATAGTCCCGGCAAATCAGTCTGGGTACGGTTAGACAAAGCAGATTTTAATATTAACAACTAAAATTCTCATTATGAGCAGTATTATTCAAGTTAAGATGGAAGAGCTAAATGCGCTTCCAGCAACGAAAATTGTCGAAAATGAAGGTGTACAAGCAAAGTTTATTCAAATGTACAATGCAATTTGGGGTACGGATAAGGGTGAGCAGATGTACCACAAAGAAGTATTCAATTTTCAAAAATTACTTCGAGATAACCCCGATGTAGCCACTTCAAGCAAAATGTCCCTTTATGGCTGTTTCCTTGATATCGCAGTCAATGGACTAACATTAGACCAGACAGGGCATCCGCTCTGCTATATTCTGAGTCGCAACTGCAAAACTGGGTACAAAAACGAACATGGGAACGATATTTACGAAAAACGTGCATACGTTTCAGTTACCGGCTACGGTGAACTTACCATGCGTATGCGTGCCGGCCAAATTAAATATGCTGACAACCCCGTCGTCGTTTATGAGGGAGACCATTTCAAGGCATCTTTAGTCAATGGAGTAAAAAACATCGAGTATGAAGCACAATGCCCCCGCACATCAACCAAGGTTATTGCAGCATTCATACGCATTGTACGCAATGATAATTCAGTGGATTATCAATGGCTCATGCAAGGGGATATTGAACGCTTGAAGCATTATAGCGAAAAAGCAAATTCCAAATGGAATGAGCAGACCAGACGGAGAGAACTTGGTAATGCCAATGCTTTATACACTTCCAATAATGGCGGTATTGACCCCGGTTTCCTTGAAAACAAAATGATTAAACACGCCTTCGACGCATACCCTAAAGTACGTACCGGAAAATATACCATTATGGCAACCGACCAGGAGGAAGAAGAAATCATCGATTATGGAATTGTGGAAGATGCCAATATTGCACAGGAAGACCCAAACATTCCTTTTGGTGAAGAAAAACAGCTCACCGCACCGGAACCGGTATCTGTAAATGTCAGCAAAGCAGATGAAGAAGAAGGATTCTAACCATTAATACTTAAAGCTATGTCAACAGAATTAATAAAAGTAGAAGAGTTTACCTCTTTAATGAAAAGTGCCCCTGACGCCTTAGGCAAGAACCAAAAATCAATAGCCAACTGTAATTCAGCGGGACAGGCAATCTTAGATACGATTCAAGGAGAAGGCATGACTGATGAACTGGATGCCAAAGCTGCGGAGTATCTGAAGAAAGTCAATGTTACAATTACCAACATGAAAAGCCGTCGTGCGCCTGTTACCCAACTATTCGACCGTATCCGATCCATTTTCACGACAGATGAAAAAGCTATTGACCCAAAAGACAAATCAACAATTCCGGGCAAAATAGCTGCAGAACGTGACAGATATGCAGCACTGAAGCGTGAAGAAGAAAGAAGGAAGCAGCAGGAGATGCAACGACAAGCCAATATTGAAAAGGAAAAAGGAACGTATCGGCTTGCTATTGAACAGGCTATCAATACACACATGAGTTCCTATTTTGCCGAACAACAGAAGAATCTGAGCCATATTTGGGAAAGCATTACACTGGCTACATTTGAGCTGAAAGAAAAGAGTATTAGAGGTTGGTCAACTCTGTACCCTCGTGAGCACTTCGACACTTTCAATCAAGACATCACAACTTATTATCTGGACGCACAAACCAAAGCGAATATCAAGGCTGAAATTCTAAGCAATAAATATTCCGCTTTCTCTCAACAGTATAAGTTTGACATGGAGGATTTACGTCAGTCATTTATCCAAAAAGCAAGAACTTATTGAGGAAGAAGAATTACGCAAGAAAGATGCTGAAGCTGCTGCCAAAGCGGAAGCCGAAAGGAAACAACGGGAAGAAGAGGAGCGAAAACAACGTGAACTTGAAATACAGCAAAAAGAACATGAGCAGCAACAAAAAGCGGAGTCTTCTATACAATCCGCACAAATGAATAGTCTGTTTGCAACGGCTGCCGCTTCTGTTACAACAA
>OOCZ01002300.1_pt1 | contig 10533 bp, 7 predicted proteins | sample 1671631 | NCBI WGS metagenome assembly OOCZ01 (sample SAMN06348176, study PRJEB24527) | human gut metagenome | reverse complement strand
AAAAGGCAGTCAAATGACTGCCTTTAATCCCTCCGTCGCACTTCGTGCGCCACCGTCTCCCCTGTCGGGTCGGTCAGTGCTTCTGCACTAAAGTGCAGAGGTCTCCACCGGAGACCCGCACCCTTTACAAGGGAGGCAATTATTTTGTTTTAACACTCTTAACCTTTGACCAAGCAGAATAAACTTTTTTACCGTTCACTGTTTTGTATGTACGAATTCTTACATAATACTTTTTCTTTGCCTTAAGTTTTTTAACGGTAGTTTTTGTAGTTTTCTGCTTCTTGATTGTTACGGTTTTCTTGTTCTTCTTAAACTTCTTATCGGTTGCGACTTGGATTTCATAGCCCTTAACTCCCTTTGTTTTTGACCAAGTAAGTTCAACAGAACCTTTTTTAGCTTTTGATTTTTTAACTGAAGTTTTATTAGGTTTTTGAATTTGTGCAGAAGTTGTACTTTCTGCATTTGAAGCTTGCGAATTTGCCGATTGAGGCAATGTTGCAGCGGAATTTGAAGCAGTAGGATTTGTAGGCGCTGCCGTTGGCTTTGAATCAGGCTTTGTGCTTGGTTTTGTTTCAGGCTCTGTGCTTGGTTTTGTTTCAGGCTCTGTACTTGGCTTTTCAGCAGGTCTTTCTAACTTATCTGTAAAGTCGTCTTTATAGCTATAATTGCAAACTTCACAAGTGTAGATTGTGTAACCCGGCTCATCATAAGTCGGTAAAACAACTTGCTTTGAATATGTATGCTTACCTGTTGGGCTTATAACCGCTTCTTCCTGCTTGGTACAGGTATTGCACACTCGTGTTTTTTTACCCTCATCTACGCAGGTTGGTTCGGTTTCAACCGTCCATTCGCTCCAATCGTGAATGTGCTTTTCAATCAATACCGATGAATTATTATCACCGATATTAACTTCGTTTGAATCACTTGTTACGCTTGCAGTAATAACTGCTCCGCCCTCTTCTTCATAAGTTAATTCATCATCACTTATATTAAACTGAACAATATTTGTTTGAAGCGGCAAAAGTGTATCAACATTAGAAGTGTAAACTTCATTTTCTCCGTTTTTGAATACAACATTCACATTTTTTGCTTCAACTGTACCTATATTATGAATTTGGGCTGTAATTACATTTTCCGTGCCAAGCTTTTCAAGTGTAATATCATCTACCGATAAATCGGCATTACCCACTTCAAGCTGTGTATTTGCCGAAGCGTCACCGCTTGTTGCGTTTACCGTAACAGTTCGCCTTTCAAATGTTTCGCCAGAAGTTGACGGTACATAATCAAGTTCAACAACATCATAGTCACCTGACGGTATATCAACAGTTTTGTTTACACTTTGCGAATATCCCAATGAATCGGTAATTGCAAAATCAATTGATTTAATATTTTCTGTTCCGTTATTTTCTACCAAAACATTAAGCTTGGTTTGACCGTTACTGTTAAGCTGTGATTCATCAACGGTATCAAGCGTAACATCAAATTTATTAAATCCGTCTGTATTAAATACGCATAAATCTGTGCTTCCGTTTACAATACTTCCGTCTTGCTCTGTTCTTCCGGTAATATTATATGCACCAAAGAGCTTGCCACTGTAATTTGCAATACTCAACTGGCTTACAAGCTTGCCATAATCGGTAATTGCAACAGGTTCACTCCAAGCACCGTTCACAAGTTCGCTTGTATAAAATTCAGTACCCATATCGGATATTTGTGACCAAACAGCTCTGATACCGTCATCGGTAGCAGCTAATTGAAGGTTACCTGCAATTTTATTATTTTCAAGCGAAAGCTTCGGTGTATCACCGTCAAGCATATAAATACCGCTGTTTGATGTATAGAAAAGTGTATCATTTACACTTGCAAGCGAAGTCGGAATTTCCTGCTTATCTATTCCGTCATTATCTGTAATTTGAACATTATTTTTATATAAGTTCAAATCATTTGTATTTTCGTTGCTGCAATCACTTTCAGCAGTATAATAAATATCATTGCCGATAACTTTAAGCTCATAAATATAGTTTAAGCCACTGTAAACAGTTGATATATTGCCGGCAAAATCAGACTTCATAATTGAGCAGGAATTTGCCGAAAAGTCACTTGATGTGCAATTTACCCAATAAAATACAGGCTGTGAATTTTCAACTGCAATGCAAGGTAAATAATCAAATGTATCATTTGAAGTAATAGATTTAACATTATCAAATGAATTATTATTTGCATTGTATTTTGCAATTTTTATTTCTGCTTTTTTATTAAGTTCATCTAATCTTTCTTCATCACCTTTAGTGAATTTAGCATTGAATTTTTGATATGCAATATATATATCATTACCAACTGCTGTTGCAGATACCTGGTAATCAATCATTCCGTCATCATCAACTGCTTTAGGTACAGACCATGAACCGTTATTGTAAAGCGAATATACAAGCCTATATCTGTTATAAGTATCACGCGATTTGTCATCATCAACCCATATAAGCATCATTTTATCCCCTGCTGTTACAAGCTGTGGGCGCTGAAATTCATTTACAGATGATTCAAGGGTTGTATTTGCAAAAGTAAGCTTGCTTGCACTTCTTGCCTTGCGCTTTGCCGAAGTTTGCGTGCCTACCCATTTTTGATTATTTATATAATCACGGGATAAAAGCGTGGTTTTTTCACTTGTTTGGCTTACGGTTTTATCAATAAATTCAGTCATAGCATAGGTGGCTGCAATTTGGCGGCGAACCTGCTTTGACTTTGTACCGAAATATTCATCAAGCAAATTAAATGTTCCGTCAATAATCGTACCGCTTGCTTCACCGATAATATAATGTGCTTCCCAGCCTATTTCACCATCAACACCAAGAGTAAAATGTTTTTTCTTAATGGCATATTCAACAGGCATTTCTGCTTTTGCGTATACACCGCCTGATACTGCACCTTCAAGCCCGATACCTGCTCCGCCTTTAACTTTAGGTGTTAAATGAATAGTAACATCAAATTCAAAAGGAAAATCACCGTCAGGCACAGTTTTGCCGGCATTTGCAGCAGCTCCGGCTTCTGCCCCGGCTTCTACATAAGCATAGAAAATCGGTACACCAAAAGGTCCAAATTGACTTTTTATCTTATACGCAAATTCTGCGGCAACAGTACCGCATACTTCCGTAAACTCAATTGAACCCGTATCGGTTATATAGCCTTCAAGGTAGCCTAAAAAGTCGGTTTTGAATGTTCCTTTTTTATTTGAACCATAGTTTTTCTTGAATTTTTTTAACTTTTTTAATGTATCATTATGGTCTTTTGAAGTTTCCTGAAAACTTTTGCAATTATCTTTAAATTTAATCCAATCACTTTTGGTTTTACCGTTATTACCGGTTGATTCGGTATTACCAAAAAGGTCTAACCCAACAGAGATTTTAACCTTGTTTCCGGTAATTTCTACACCTACCGGGCATTTCATAAAATCAAGTGATGCTTCAGTTCCGCCTATAATAGGCACGCTGTCGGAAAGCTTAAACTTCCCTGATTGACCGCCTAAAACATTTACGGTTGATGAACTCATAAGATTTTTAAGTGAATTACTGAGCTTCTTCTTTTCAAGCTTTAATGATACAGGCTCACTTGCCACACCGTCGCATACAACATATGCATAAAGTGTTTTACCTTCTTCCATTTTTGACGCAAGGTCTATTTGGCTTGCCACACCGTTTGTAATCTCTGTTTTATACTTGCTGTTTCCGTCATTTTGAATCAAGTAATATTTTACATCTTTTGCACCGTTGGTTACAGCGGAAATAATAAGATTATAATTCACACCGTCAATCAAAGTTGCACCGTCATATTGCGCGTCAACATACGCTTTTTTCGGCTTATTTTTCTCATCAAGTTGCTGAACATAGACGGAGGAAACATACGGTTTTCCGTCTTTTCTGTCTTTAGTCATAAAGATATTATGACTGTTTGATTTCAAATACTTTGAATCACTTGTAACTTTGGCAGGAATAATATAATCTCTGAAATCATCTTTTGTAAACTTGATTTCTTTTCCTTTTATATCATTCTTTTTAACAACCTTTTTCTTGTCAAATTGTGATGAATTTTCAGCAATATTCATATTGACAGATATAAGCTTAAGGTTTACATCATTTGCGCTATCAATAATAGCAGTGCTGTTGTAAACTGTAAAAGAGGTTTCGTCTTCGTTAGTAATTAAAGGAGTTTCAACACCCCAATCATAATGAATGGTTGCGTTTGTTAAACAATCATTATAAGGACCTATACTTATCTTTTTCCAATCGCTTTGCGAACCTGTATAGTATACATCCTTTAAACTTGTGCAATAACGAAATGCAGAATAATCAATACTTGTTACACTGTTTGGTATTGTTACACTCATTAAGCCTTTACAAGAAAGAAACACACAAGCACCAGTACCCGTTACACTATCAGGCATTGTTACGCTCGTTAAACTTGTGCAATTTTCAAATGCATTATCACCAATACTTGTTACACTATTCGGTATTGTTACACTTGTTAAACTTGTGCAATTTTCAAATGCATAATAATCAATACTTGTTACACTATTTGGTATTGCATATTCACTATCTGCTTTGCTGGCAGGATAAGTAATCAATTTCGACTTATCTTTATTAAACAAAACTCCGTCAACTGAAGAATAGTTTTCATTATTATCTGATACTTCAATTGATTTTAAACTTGTACAATTATAAAATGCATAATCACCAATGCTTGTTACACTGCTTGGTATTGTTATATTCGCTAAACTTGTGCATTCATAAAATGCACCATAACCAATACTTGTTACACTATCAGGTATTGTTACACTTGCTAATCTTGTGCAACCATCAAATGCATACTCGCCAATACTTGTTACACTGCCAGGTATTGTTACGCTTTTTAAACTTGTGCAATTCCAAAATGTATAACGACTAATACTTGTTACACTGTTAGGTATTGTTACACTTGTTAAACTTGTGCAACCATCAAATGCCCATTCACCAATACTTGTTACGCTATCAGGTATTGTTACACTTGCTAAACTTGTGCAATCATCAAATGCATACTCGCCAATACCTGTTACACCATAATCAATGGTAATAACTTTTATTTTGGTGTCATCACCAAAAGGGGTCGAATTGTAAGGATAATCAGTCATCTCACCCGTACCGCTGATTGTAAGTACACCTGTTTCGGTATCGAGTGAATATGTTACATTATCACCGCATTTACCGGTTTCAACATCAGCATATGCAGTCAAATTCAATCCCGATGTTATGGTTAAAAGCATAGCAAGAGATAAAAGCAAACTTATAATCTTTTTCATTTTCATCCTCCAATAAACATAAATGTTAATAAAATATTAACACATATATTTAGCTATTACAATTACAAAATGATTACAAAAAATAAAAAGGCAGTCAAATGACTGCCTTTAATCCCTTTGAGTGCAACAAGTTGCACCCACCTCCTATTTGCAAGGGAGGTGATTATTCTGTTTTACCTTTTAGCTGGTGGACAAATTTTTGAAGTTCCGTCATATTAAAAGTATATCTGCCCATATCGGTATTAGGGATATAATACCTGGAGCAAACTTCACTGCCGAGCGCAAAAGACTGCTTAAGCGAATTATACATATAATCTGCCGACTGCCTTGCATTTGAGCCGCTTGCTATGACTGCGCCTACCCTTTTCGGCTTTTTAACCGGCGGGTTTGCGCCACGCTTAAAGCGAGCGTTATAATAACGCTGAAATCTATCCAAAATAGCTTTAGTTGGAGCCGGGAAAAAGTTATTATAAACAGGAGTGAAGAAAGCGATATAATCGGCATCTTCAAAATCTTCAAAAAAGACATCCAAATCTTTATTTGAGCATCCTTCGTGATATTCACACCACTTACAATCGGTACACGGTGCGGGAGAAAGCTTATAACTGTCATAAACTTTGATTTCACAATCAAGGAAATATTTACTGACTTGGTTAATAAGCTCCCGGCAGATACCGTCTTGCCGCGGCGAACCCATAATTATCAATAATTTTTTCATTATTCTGCCACAGTGTATTCAATAGAATTAGCTTCACACCAATCTTTAACTTTATCAATCACAAATTTATTTTCAAATTCATCAAAGCCATCGCTGATTGAAGAATAAGCATTAAAATACTTCCAAAAAGTATCAATATATTCATTACCTGAAAGTTTTTCAAGCACAGCGCTTACTTTTTTATTATCAAGAAATTTGATATATGCCCTGATAACTTCTTCATTTGAAATGGTTAAAAACGGAATAAAACCGTTAGCCATTAAATCTTCGGTATCGGCACATTCAAGTTCTGCACTTGAATGAATTTGCGAGTCAATTCTTGAATACCAATATTCTCCGCTTGAGCCCCATACAAAGCGAAGCGTCATTTCATCGAGTAATAATTTCATTAAAAGTACCTCGTCATAACTGTTATCTATTTATTATATGCAAAAAACAGTTAAAACTACTTCTCAATCGAATTCATCAAACCACCGTTTTTAATAATATTTTGAATAAAAGGTGGGAAAGGCTGAGCCTTATATGTTTTGCCGGTTGTGCAATTAGTGATAACACCGCTGTCAAAGTCAACTTCAACTTCATCACCGGCTTTAATATCCTTAGCGGCTTCGTCACATTCAAGAATTGCAAGGCCGATATTTATAGCATTTCTATAAAAAATGCGGGCAAAAGTTGAAGCGATTACGCAGGAAATGCCTGACGCTTTAATAGCAATCGGTGCATGTTCCCTTGAAGAGCCGCAGCCGAAATTAGCTTCGGCAACCATAATATCGCCCGGCTTAACATTTTTTACAAAATCAGCATCAATATCTTCCATACAATGAGATGCAAGCCAAGCTTCGTCACTCTTATTAAGATAACGAGCAGGAATGATAACATCGGTATCAACATTATCACCGAATTTATGTACTGTACCCTTTGCTTTCATATTCCTACCTCCTATATTTCTCTTGGGTCTGCAATGTAGCCTTTAAGTGCAGATGCAGCAGCTACCGCAGGTGATGCAAGATAAATTTTAGAATCAACATGGCCCATTCTGCCGACAAAGTTACGGTTTGATGTGGAAACTGCAACTTCGCCCGAAGCCAAAATACCCATATGGCCGCCAAGGCAAGGGCCGCAAGTTGGGGTTGAAACAATAGCACCGGCTTCAACAAAAGCCTCTGCTATGCCCTCTTTAATACACTGAAGGTAAACGCTTTGAGTAGCAGGAATAACGATACAGCGAACACCGTCGGCAATCTTATTACCCTTAATAATTTCAGCCGCTGTGCGCATATCTTCAATTCTACCGTTTGTGCAAGAGCCGATAACCACTTGGTCAATTTTAACATCTGCAAGTTCATCAACTGTTTTGGTATTTTCAGGAAGATGAGGGCAGGCAACGGTAGGTGCAAGTTTAGAAAGGTCAATTTCAACTACGCTGTCATACTGTGCGTCATCATCTGCTTCATAAATTTCATAAGGGCGTTCACTTCTGCCTTTTACATATTCAAGTGTAACATCATCAACAGGGAAAATTCCGTTTTTAGCACCGCATTCAATAGCCATATTTGAAATGCAAAGCCTATCATCCATTGAAAGTTCCTTAATTCCGTCACCTGAAAATTCAAGTGACTTATAAAGTGCGCCGTCAACACCGATTTGACCGATAAGATGAAGTACAACATCCTTACCGCTGATACAAGGTGCTTTTTTACCTGTAATTACAACCTTAATAGCAGACGGAACTTTAAACCAAGCCTTACCTGTTACCATACCTGCTGCCATATCGGTTGAGCCGACACCGGTTGAAAACGCACCGAGCGCACCGTATGTACAAGTATGTGAGTCAGCACCGATAATGCAGTCACCGCAGGTAACTACACCCTGTTCAGGCAAAAGTGCATGTTCGATACCCATATTTCCAACATCATAATAATGAGTAATATCATACTTTTTAGCAAATTCCCTAACCTGCTTGCAGTTTTGTGCAGATTGAATATCCTTATTAGGAGTAAAATGGTCCATAACAAGTGAAATTTTAGTTTTATCAAAAACAGAATTTTTACCGAATTTTGTCATTTCGTTAATAGCAACCGGGGAAGTAACATCATTACCAAGCACCATATCAAGCTTCGCTTCAATAAGCTGGCCGGCAACAACACTTTCAAGCCCTGCGTGTTTAGCCAAGATTTTTGAGTCATTGTCATACTCATAGCTATCACCCTTTTCGTCAATAAATTAAAATATAATGTATATAAATATCGAACTTATATATCATCGGTAAATGAGCCTTCTCCTCTTTCAAGTGAAGTTATACCTGTTCTTGCAAGTTCAACTATTGTAAATTCATTTTCAAGTTCTTCAATAAACATATCAATTGTACTGCCAAGGCCTGTAAATTCAAATGTAATTGTAGTCATTGATACATCAAGAACACGCGCACCCCAGCGTGCATTGAATGCAAGAAGTGCATTTTTCTGCTCAATACCTTGTGCGTGAACTTTAACAAGCAACAATTCTGAAGAAACGGAATTATCAGGCTTAAGTTCAGAAACTTTTTTAACTATTTCAAGTTTTAAAAGCTGTGCTTTAATTTGCCTTACATTTTCAGGCTCTGTTTGAGTTTCAATTGTCATACGGGAAAACTTTTCATCTTCGGTTTCACTAACTGTAAGAGATGAAATATTATAACTTCTTCTTGAAAAAAGGCTGGCAACTCTTTGAAGTACGCCGCTTTCGTTATCAACAAGAACTGACAATACTAATTTTTCTTTCATTATAAGTCGCCTCCTTAATTAAATTTTTCGATAATATCGGTATGTGCTCCTCCAGGAGGAATCATAGGAAGAACATTTGAATCAGGGCTGATTCTGCAATCTACAAGAACAGGGCCTTGATATTCAAAAGCTTCTTTAAGAACTGAATCAATATCATCATTTGTATTGATGCGAAGTGCCTTAACGCCAAAACCCTCTGCAACTTTTACAAAATCGGTTGCTCTGTGCGGGTCGGTATCGGCAAATCTGTTTTCATAGAAAAGTTTTTGCCACTGGCGAACCATACCAAGCACTGTATTATTCATAATAAACATTTTAACAGGAATATTATATGAACACATAGTGGCAAGTTCAGATAAATTCATATGGAAGCCGCCGTCACCTGCAAACATTACAACGGTTTTATCAGGACATCCCATTTGACCGCCCATGGCAGCACCCATTGAATAGCCCATAGTACCGAGTCCGCCTGACGAAAGAAGTGTTCTCGGCTTTTCAAATTTATAAAATTGAGCTGCCCAAAGCTGATGCTGACCTACATCTGTAACGATAATAGTATCGTCATCGGTAACATCATCAATTTTTTCAATAAGCTTTTGTGGATTTACATAATCACCGATTTGAAGCTGTTCAAAAGGACGTCGGAAAGTTTCAATCTCTTTTCTCCACTCGCTGTGGTCAAGCTGCTCAATCTCCCTTGTAAGAATAGGAAGTACATCGGCAAGGTCACCGCGAAGATGATAATTTGAAACAATGTTTTTATCCATTTCGGCTGAGTCAATATCAATATGTAAAATTTCTGCATTTGGTGCAAATTTCTTTCTGTTTCCTGCAACACGGTCTGAAAAACGAGCACCGCAGGTAATAAGCACATCACAATCATGTGCGGCCTTATTACATTCATAATGGCCGTGCATACCGATAAGGCCGAGATGAAGCGGATTATCGTGCGGAAAAGCACCAAGGCCCATAAGACTTGAAGCAACCGGTGTGTCAATCTTTTCAGCGAAAGTAACCAAATCTTCGCCAACATCAGAAAGGATAGCGCCGCCGCCGACATAGATAAGTGGCTTTTTAGCACTTCTGATAAGTTCAACTGCTCTTTTAACAGCACTGTCTTTCGGTGCTTTAGCCTTTTCAGGCTTAACCTTCGGCATAGGAGTATACTCACACTCGGCAGATGTAATATCCTTAGGAATATCAATAAGAACCGGGCCTTTTCTTCCGCTTTGTGCAATAAAGAACGCACGGCGAATAGTATCAGCCAATTTTTCTACATTTTCAACCTGAAAGTTATGCTTTGTAATAGGCATTGTGATACCGCAAATATCAACTTCCTGGAATGAATCCCTGCCGAGACCTGAAGTTGCATAGTTACAAGTAATTGCAACAACAGGAACAGAATCCATATATGCAGTTGCAATACCTGTTACAAGGTTTGTTGCACCCGGGCCTGATGTCGCAAAGCAAACGCCAACCTTGCCTGTTGCCCTTGCATATCCGTCAGCTGCGTGTGACGCACCCTGCTCGTGGGCAGTCAAAATATGATTGAATGTGTCACCGTATTTATATAATTCATCGAAAATATTGAGAATCGTTCCGCCGGGATAGCCAAAAATTGTATCTACACCCTGTTCTTTTAAAACTTCAAGAACGATTTGAGAGCCGTTAAGCTTCATATTTCCTCTCTCCTTTTGTTATAAAATTAACATTTAAAAAATATT
>OOCZ01002298.1_pt1 | contig 10537 bp, 9 predicted proteins | sample 1671631 | NCBI WGS metagenome assembly OOCZ01 (sample SAMN06348176, study PRJEB24527) | human gut metagenome | reverse complement strand
TAAATATAGACTTCAAGTATGGCAGAACCTTTTAAGAATATGTACAACGAGCAATTTTTCGACCTATTTACGAAAGATTTGAAACTTGTTATCGACGATTTTGATGCTCGCAAGTTTGTATCTCAAGTGATGGACGATGAATGGGAAGGCAGGGAACTTAAACAGCGCTGCATACATATCACTACCATTCTGAAAAAGTTTTTGCCGGCAGATTACAAAGAGGCAATCGCTAAGATTCTTGAGTTGTTGGATCATGTAAAAAGTACGCGGCCTGATTTTTCGGTGATAGATGATACGAAATTTGGATTGATGCTGGAGTATGGGGCGATTCTGGATAATTATGTCGAGCAATATGGGTTGGATGATTATGAAACGTCTGTCAAGGCGATAGAGAAAATCACGCAGTTCACAAGTTGCGAGTTTGTGACTCATCCTTTTATTATAAAATATCCGGATAAAATGATGAAGCAGATGTTGGTTTGGTCGAAACATGAGCATTGGGGAGTAAGGCGGCTTGCGTCAGAAGGTTGCCGTCCGCGTTTGCCTTGGGCGATGGCTTTGCCGAATCTGAAGAAAGATCCGACACCTATTATTCCTATTTTGGAGAATCTTAAAAATGATCCGGCAAGATTTGTACGGTTGAGCGTTGCCAATAATTTGAATGATATTGCGAAAGATAATCCGGAAATTGTCATTGATTTGGCAAAGAAATGGAAGGGTGAATCGAAAGAGGTAGACTGGATTATTAAACACGGTTGCCGGACGCTCTTAAAGCAAGGGATTCCGGAGGTGATGGAGTTGTTTGGTTTTGATTCTATCAGAAATAATATTAGTGTGAAGGATTTTCAGATTTCAAGTCCTAAGGTTAAAGTCGGGGATTCGTTGGAGTTTGGTTTTAACTTGTTGAATCATAGCAATAAGACAATCAAAATACGGCTTGAATATGGTATTTATTACCAAAAAGCAAATGGAACGCTGACGAAGAAAGTTCATAAAATCAGCGAAAAAGAATATACCGGGAATTCTACCACACGAATAACGCGAAAGCACTCTTTCCGCGTGGTTACGACGAGAAAATTCCATCTCGGGCTTCATCAAATTGCTATAATAATCAATGGGAGTGAATTTGAAAAATATGATTTCGATTTGATTGAGTAATTCGATTGCTGCAACAAATAATATAAATCCTCGATTCTCCGGATGAAAATCGAGGATTTTTTATTTTGATTACTACTATCTTCTTCCTAATACCCCGGATTCTGCTTCAACCTCTCATTCATCACCCGTATTTTCTCCGGTATAGGGAATACAGTTGTATATCCACTTGCTTCATCCGGCAGTTGCGGACGGCTGCTGTAAGCTCTTGTAAACTTCCCGAAGCGGACTAAGTCCTGTCGTCTCCATCCTTCCCAAGCCAGTTCCAGCTGACGTTCGGCAAGGATATTCTCTAAAGTGGCAGTGCGAGGAGAAGCGTTGACACGGCTACGAACTTCATTGAGTTCTTCATCTCCGTTTGCTCCGTTCCGGACTTTCGCTTCACTCTTCATCAACAAAGCGTCTGCATAGCGGAACAATACAATGTCATTCTCCATCAACTTACCGTCTTTTGTGGCAGTCGGGTCGACTTCATACTTTTTCATGCGGGCTCCTGCGGTTTGTTCGTATGAGGTGTCTGTTATATCCAGAGATACTTTCCAGGGCAGATATTCCAGTACCGTTCCATTATCTAGTTTGATTATGTTTCCTTTCAGGTCGTGGACAATTCCTGCAAAATAGCAAATATCAAAACGGGGATCTTGTTCCGCGGTTTCATAACCGAAAGTTTCGAGGGCTTCAATGGTGGCGCTGGGACCGTTCTCACCGCTTAGTCCGTAAGCCTTGGCGTGATTATAGTGGCGGGAACGGAAGAGATATTGCATCTGGTTGGTGTACAGAGTTTTGTTCATCGGGATAGTGAAGACATTCTCTACGGACGGTTCGTTGAATATGGAGAAATTCGTTTCGTATTCCGGTTCCAGTTTGTAGCCCATAGTCTTGAGTTGGTCACAATAGTAGATGACTGTTTCCCAGGCATTGAGTTCGCTGCCGTTCACTGTGAACTTTATATTTTTTCCATCCGGGCGTTGTCCGTCCGTCCAATCATTGTCTGTATAAACTTCGGAGTTCAAAGCCAGTTTGGCCAGTAGGAAAGTTACCACGGGGCGAGTGATACGGCCATAGTAAGGACCGGACTGGTTGCTATGTGCATCGCTCAACAAAGGAGCCGCCTCTTGCAATTCCTTGACAACAAAGTCAAAGACCGTTTTCCGTTCACTTTGCACTACATCTTTCATTGCTACGGAAGAGGATTGAACTAGCGGGATGCGTCCGAACAAATCCATCAGGTAATAATAATACATAGCCCGTATGGCACGTACTTCGGCACGGTATGTCGGCAGTTCCGTAGCGGAATGAGTTTCGGCGAATTTGTCTATCCGTTCCAGTGATTTGTTACTTAACATGACGACTTTATAGAGATATTCCCATGTAGCCTGAATGGCATCATTCTCTATTCCCCAATCGTGCAGGTAAAGTCCTTGCCAAAAACCACCGTCATACCAGTCACCTCCACGGGTGGGGATAATGGCTTCGTCGGAGGTAAAGGTGTTCAGGTCGTAGACTCCCCTACCCGTTCCCTGCAATCCCTGACTATCACTATAACCGCCTACGTATGTATAAAGCGAAGCTACTGCATTGAGATATACTTCCGAGATTGTATTGTAAACGTCATCTTCGGGTAACTTATCTTTCGGATTTTCCTCCAAAAACTTACTACATGAGAATAAACCCAGACACATTGCCAGAAAGAATCCTAACCGACTTTTATTTTTCATATATTGTTTCATCATCTCCTCCTCCATTAAAAGTTAATACTCAATCCTAAGGTGTACGTCCGTGCCAACGGATACCCCCGTTTATCGTCCACGCCCAACGTTGAGTTCACCGTGGAACTGTTAATCATGGGCGAAAGTCCCGAATAACCGGAAATGGTTGCCAGGTTGTTGACTGTAAATGCCAGACGCAGGGAACGGACATATTTCTTCAGTTTCTGTACTTTCTCAATCGGCACGTTCCAACCCAGCGTCACATAGTCGAAGTTGACATAATCTCCCTTTTCCAACCAATAGTCGGTGGCGGTTTGATCCTTGATGTTCTGTTTCGGGGCTTTCTTCATTACGTTATAGTCGGGAAATATATTCATGTTCATATAGGTCAGGGAGGTTCCGTTGTAAATTTTATGTCCGAAAGCTCCGTTAACCTGCAAAGACAGGTCGAAACGCTTGTAACGGAAACTGATGTTGGAGCCAAGAATCGTTTTAGGTACGGCTTGTCCTGCCACGTAGCGGTCTTCACCATCTTCAAGGCTGACACCTCCGCCATTCAGATCGGCGATGCCATAGGTGTATCCACCGTTTCCATCGGATTCGAGTCCCGTACTGTGGGGAAGATAGAACACGCCCAACGGTTGACCCACCATCTGATATACGATGTGGTTGTATCCTCCGTGAAAGCCTGCTCCGTCGAGGCTGGCAAGACTTTTATATTCGGGGGCAGAAAGCATTTCGCCGTTGTACATACCGCTTAATGAGAGCAGTTTGTTGCGCTGGAAAGTGATATTGGCATTGATATTCAGTTCCATATCCTTGGTCTTCAAGGGGGTGATGCCGATGGCGATTTCCGTACCCCAGTTGCGCATGGAACCGATGTTGGCAAGTAAGGTGTTATAGGTGAAAGGCGGTACGCTTACGTTGTAAAGGTAAAGCATGTCTGTGGTTCGGGAGTTGTAATAGTTGGCGGAAAGCAGCAGGCGGTTGCCGAAAAGAGCTACGTCGATACCGGTATTAAAGGTATGTTTCACTTCCCATTTCAGGTCGGGATTTGTGTTCCGTAAGTCTCCTAAAGATACGACGGCGGAGTTTCCGACGGGGACTACACCGTTCGGCTTTACAAGGTTCAATGTAGTGTATGAGTCAATCCCGCTCTGATTACCTGCCAAACCGTAGCCAATACGGAATTTCAGATTATCCACCATCGGCAACTGCTTCATAAATTCTTCTTCACTAATCACCCATGCGGCAGATGCGGAGGGGAAGAATCCCCATTTATGGTTCGCTCCGAATTTGGAGGAAGCATCTGTACGGGCGTTCAGCGTCAGTACGTAGCGGTCGGCGTATGTATAGTTGAAACGTCCCATGAAAGATGCCAGACGGGGTTGGTCGTAGTAAGAATTAGTGCCTTCCCACAAGCGGAGTGCGCCTGCCTGAAGATTATTATACCCGAATTTGTCGGTGCTGAAATTGCTTACTGTTGTATAATATCCCGTGTAGGTTTCTTTTTGAAGTTCGGCAAGTGCCAGCACGTCAAAGAAATGTTTTTTCCAGTTTTTCTTATAGGTCAGCATCATGTTGCCCAGCAAGGATTCTCGCTTTTTGGTTCCTTTGTAAGCCTGGCCGTTCGCCCAGACGGAGGTGGGAAGGTATTGCGAATTTTCCACGATATTATAGGTATAAGCGCCGAAGAGGTTTAGTTTCAGTCCTTCCAGCAGATTGAAAGTCAAACGGGCGTGCGTGCTGATGTGCGAAGTGGCATCATCGTCCTGCACTTCCATCCATGCCAATGGATTGGTAATTTGGCTGGCGGTTGTTATTCCGTCCCACGAATTGGTGACGGGGTCTTTATGATTGGGATAGGTAGGATTGAACGTAGCTGCCGAATAGAACGTTTTCTGATAATCCACCAGATTATGATTCTTCTGAATGGAACCGAACATTCCCAGCTCGCAGTTCAGGAAGCCGTCGAACATTTTCTGATTCATGTTCATATTCGAAGTGAAGTTTTTCATGTCTTCATTCAAAATCACTCCCTGACGATCCATGAAACCAAGAGAAACGCGATAGCTGGACTCACTGGAACCGCCATAAAAGGCGATGTGATGATTCTGTTGCAGTCCTGTCTGCTCAATCTCTTTCTGGAAATCGGTATTGTTCCCTTTATCCAGAATGGAAATGCCTCGTTCCGATGCTACACGACGGAATTCATCACCGGACAGCATTTTCAAATTCTTGTAGACGGTGGAAATCCCGAAGCTACCGTTGTAAGCTACCTGTGTCCTGCCGCTCATCCCTTTTTTGGTGGTGACTTCTATCACACCGGATGCACCTCGCGAACCGTACTGTGCGGTTTCGGAAGCGTCTTTCAGAATGGTAAAACTCTCAATATCCGTAGGGTAAATGGAGGTAAGCATACTCAAGTCGCCAAATACTCCGTCGACGATTATCAAAGGGTCATTGCCACTGGTCAGTGAGGTGGTTCCCCGCAGGCGTACCGCATCCAAGGCTGCCGGACCGTTTGATCCGCGTTGGACGGTCAAGCCCGGCACACGTCCGCGGATTGCTTCCAAAGGGTTCGTTATCTGGTCTTTGTTCATCTGTGTCTCCGTGATTTTTTCCGTAGAAGAGGGCAAAGCCGATGACGTTGCTGCAGGAGAAGAACATCCCGTCAGCAAAAATCCTGCCATTAGGATTGGCAATATCCATTTTTTCATACGTTTTCAGACTCCTCTTTCACAAGAATATCCACCGTGTGACCGCTTGCACCCATAAGATCCATCCGTTCACAGGTTGCCAGATGATACTGCAGAAACGCATCAAACTCTTCTTCCGTCAGCGCATTTAAAAACGGACGCATATAATTTGCTGCACCGTCTGCCGCTATGATCTGCCGGCGCCTGACCTCTACCTGCCGGTCCAATGCTTCAATATCTTCCAGACGAACCATGGAATACAGAGGATTGGCTTTTGAAGTACAGTGATAATCCTCTGTGAGCATTCCCTCCTGAAGCGCCTCCAGAATATGTTTTTCCTTAAACGCATACGTGATAACGGAAAATTCATTCATAATATACGCCACGAGAATCCTGCCTCCGGGTCTGGTCACCCTCACCGCCTCCCGCAGCGCAGCAAGCTTGTCCTTTTCCTCATGCAGGTGATACATCGGCCCAAACAACAGGGTTACGTCAAAGGAATCATCGGAAAATTTTTTCAGATTCATTGCATTTCCCTGATATGCATGCACTCCTGCACCCTTCTGTTTCAGACGCCCCAGATTATGCTTTACCAGTTCCACGGCCGTCACATCGAACCCTTCCTGTGCCAGCGGTACGCTGTATCGTCCGGTTCCCGCCCCGATATCATATATAATATCCGACTTTCTGATCTTCATTTTTGAATATGGATTTCCTCTTTTGCACGTTCTTTCACAATTTCATCCAGACACTGATGGATATAATGCATGCTTGTCACAAATTCCACCCTGCCGTGTCGGCTGTCCAGACGCTTCTCTTCATTAAATTTATTATAATAGGCTTCTAAGTCTGTCATATTTTAATACTAACACATTTTCTTTAAAATTTCACTCACAATCGCTGATGCGACATCCGCTTTGCTCATTATTTCCAGTTCCCTGCAGTCATCTGCCGTAATCAGCGTCACCACATTGGTATCTGTACCAAATCCGGCTCCGGCTACCTTCAGGTTATTCGCCACAATCATATCTGCATTCTTTTTTGCAAGTTTTGCACGGGAATTCTCCAGCATATGTTCCGTCTCCATGGAAAATCCACACAGAAACTGTCCCGGTTTTTTGTGCGCGCCCAGATACGAAAGGATATCTTCCGTGCGTTCCATCGTAAGAGTGGCATCCCCGTCTTTTTTCTTGACTTTTTCATCGACCGGGTGATCCGGACGATAATCCGCCACAGCTGCCGCTTTGATAATAATATCCTGTTGCTCTGCTGTCTCCTTTACGGCTGCTGCCATATCCGCGGCAGATACAACCGGAACGACCTTTACAAACGGCGGCGGAGTGATTGCCACCGGTCCCGTGATCAGCGTCACTTCCGCGCCACGGCGCATACAGTTTTCCGCAATTGCATAGCCCATTTTTCCGGTAGAGTGATTCGTAATATAACGCACCGGATCAATCTTCTCCTGTGTCGGTCCTGCTGTGACCATCACTTTCTTTCCGACCATGTCCTTTTCGCAGGCAAGATCTTTCATAATATAAGAAAACAGTGTTTCCGGTTCCGGCATTTTCCCGGCTCCGGTATCCCCGCAGGCAAGATAACCACTCGCCGGATCAATGATATGAAACCCATAATGCTCCAGCTTTTTGATGTTATCCTGTACGATCGGATTTTCAAACATATTGGTATTCATGGCAGGGGAAACATACTTCGGGCATTTTGCCGCAAGAATCGTTGTTGTCAGCATATCATCTGCGATTCCGTTTGCCATCTTGCCAATTACATTGGCAGAAGCCGGTGCTACCATAAAAATATCCGCACGCTTTGCCAGTGCCACATGCTCGACATTGAACTGGAAATTCCGGTCAAACGTATCGACCAGACACTTGTTGCTTGTGAGCGTCTCAAACGTGATAGGATTAATAAAATTGGTTGCATTTTCCGTCATGATCACATGCACATCCGCATGCTGCTTGACGAGCGCACTTGCCAGATAGGCGATTTTATAGGCAGCGATACTTCCGGTCACACCGAGTACCACACATTTTCCTTTTAACATTGTCTCTTACTCCTTTGCAGAAAAAATCATATCTTCTGCTATTTTATCACACTTGCGGCAGAATCGTAAAGAAACTGTCTTCAAAGTCAGCCAAAGTTAACAACGTTCAAAATTCAGATATCGGGTTCCCTGAAATGTCAGTTTTCCAACATCCCCTTCTGCAAGCATTCCATATTCAGATCCGCGCACATTCATTTCCATGCGATCTCCACTCTCCACCTCAAACGTAACATAATAAGTTGTGTTTGTATGTACCATAGTTGTATCTGTCCCATCATTGAAATGCGTTATATTCGTCCGTTTGGCTACAACCTTTGCCTCTACTGTCAGTCTCGGTGCATGATTATTGTCATTCCATTGTGAAATTCCCTTTATGATTGTAACCACAATAAAACCTGCTACAACAATAAACATAATCGGAAAAATTACATCCATCACATTAAAAAACATACTTTTCCCCTCCTTTAATAAACTCATACCTTTTTTATTTTAGCATACCCCTGTTGAATGCACTATTGCTTTTTCCAAAGAATACAACAAAAAAGGCAGCCCTCAGATGAATATCACGAAATTGATATTCGTCTTCCCGCTGCCTTTCAAAATCATTATTTCCGGATCGGTTTTAATTTATTTAGTACCATGCCAAGCGCTGCTACAATGATTGCAGCCACAATCGCTTCAATGACTCCGTTAAAGCTGATGACACCACCGATGATTCCAAGCACGGCTCCTGCATCGACACTCAGGGCTTTTGCATATGCATCTTTGTATAACACAAAAATTCCGCCCATAACCAGTATCGTATTGACCATTGCGCCTGTTACACCCGCATAGACAAATGCACAGACTGCGCCGGATTTCAATACCGTATACACTTCCAGTGCTATAAAAACGAACCATCCAACCAGTGCACTTACTGCATACAATGCAATATCTGACAATGGCTTCTTGTCAAACACATGAAGCAGAAACGCACGCGCACCAAGAAACAGGAACACACCGATCAGAATATTAAACACACTTGCCCAGAGAATTTTGTGCCGGGAAGAAAGCGCTTTCTTTACTCCGATATATACAAAATATGGCAGAATTCCTACAAGAATACGCGGTACAAAACAGATAAACGCACTCTTTACGATTCCGCTGGTGCCTACCATGCTGGCCGCCAGCACCGGGGAAAATACAAATGCCGAAAGGGAGGTCGGCATAACCGTATTCTTGATAAAGCTGGTCAGACCAAAGATAAATCCCAAAAATCCGCCCTTCTTCGGTCCACAGAATAACGATCCTAAAATAACAGGGATGTGGATGATGGTCGCATTGATCACCACAAGTGGGATGTAGCCCAGCGGTGTAAACGCCATAATGATAATGATTGCTGCAAACAGAGCGGTCAGTACCAGCTCCGCGGTCTTATTGTTTCGCATTGGTTCCTCCTGTTCCAGATGAAAGCGGATGTTATGTTTTCCGTCTCTCTCTTTTTTCTTTTGCGAATAAAGTAAACATCAACTTTATCAGTTTACACCTTGCTCCTCTTATGGTCAAGTCATACGCATCGTGAACTCCTAATCTCCAAAAACATAATTTTTCATTGAAAAAGTATCGCTAAAGCGATATAATATTTTATATTATCAGGAGGGAACTATGGGAACAATACTATATCACGGTTCAGAAAATTTAATCGAAAATCCTCAGTTCGGAAAAGGTTCGTTGCACAATGATTACGGCAGAGGTTTTTACTGCACCGAAAACATCGAATTAGCAAAAGAATGGGCCTGTGGAAAACAAACGAACGGCTATGCCAATATTTATGAATTGGACATGTCTGATCTTAAATGTTTAAATCTCAACCGTAAAGAATACAATATCCTCAACTGGCTTGCAATTCTTGCAGACAACCGAACCTATTGGCAAAATGGAAGCATTGCCGAGGAGGCAAAAAAGTATATTAAGGATCATTTTCTACTTGATATTTCCGGATATGATGTAATTATTGGTTATCGCGCAGACGATTCCTACTTTTCTTTTGCACAGGATTTTGTTTCGGGTCTGATATCACTTCAAAAATTATCAGAAGCCATGCGTCTTGGAAAATTGGGAGAGCAGATTGTTCTTAAAAGCGAAAAAGCATTTGAACAGCTTAAATTTGTCGGTTATGAATCTGCTGATGCAGAGAAATATTACATCAAAAAAACCGAGCGGGAACGCAAAGCCCGAAAAGAGTATCGTAGCAGCAAAAAAGGAAATGCAAATATAAACGATCTATTTATGCTTGATATCATGAGGGAGGGAATACAAAATGGAGATGCGCGCTTATCCATCTGATTATCTTACATCTGCCCAACGCATTTTAGGCGATATGCTTGATTTTGCCGTCAATACCTGCGACCTGGACATTGATTTATATTTTGGGCTTTTCACGGTATCTTCTGTATCCGTGCAATTTCAAAACGGAAATCCAACCTATATTGCTGGAAAAACAGGCTGTGAATTAGTTAAAGAAGTGATTGCAGATGCAGGAATGTCCCCACTCTCTTACGAAGATGAAATGTATCTTGATAAATCTCCGGAATATTGGGCAGGCTGGGCTTTAGCATATTATCAATGGTACACCTGTCGGACTTTTACCAAAATTCATAAAGCCGTTTCTTTAAAGCGAATCGTTTCCATGTATGACATTTATCACGAGATGGATATTACACATTTTATCGATACCATCAACGAATTATGGGATAATTATTATAAAGAAGCCAACCTCAAACGACTCCGGAAATTAGCTGGTTTGTCCCAACGCGAATTATCCGAATTATCCGGGGTTCCGTTACGGCAAATCCAGCTTTTCGAACAACGGCAACGTAATATCAACCATACCAAAGCCATTGATGTCGTAAAATTTGCACGTGTCTTAGGCTGCA
>OOCZ01002297.1_pt1 | contig 10541 bp, 6 predicted proteins | sample 1671631 | NCBI WGS metagenome assembly OOCZ01 (sample SAMN06348176, study PRJEB24527) | human gut metagenome | reverse complement strand
AGTAGCCGGTTCAGCTGCAGAGAAGTATGCGAAAGAAAACGAATTTAATTTTGAGGCGTATACTCCTGAGTATATTAGAGGAGATGTGGATGCCGACAGAAAAGTTAGTATCGGAGACGTCCGTATGACATTGCGGAGCATCTGTAAGAAGGCGGAATTGAACGGAACACAGAAGCTTGCGGCAGATGTGGAAAAAGACGGAACAGTAGATATAAAAGACTTGCGGAAGATTTTAAGATATGTCTGCGGTAAAATTGAATATTTGTAAAGCATATTATTAAGTGTATTGTTAAACGCATTTTGTGAGTGAATCTCAAAAGTGTAAGAATGGGAAGAACCCTGCTTTGCCGAAAGGCGGAGCGGGGTTCTTCTTATACTGCGATCATCCGTGAATGTGAGCGCTGACGATATCTCCGCGATAACTATTCTGTGGATGCCAGTGATATCTGCGGCGATAACTATTCTGTGGATGCCAGTGATATCTGCGGTGATAACTATTCTGTGACTGTCGGCGATATATGTTGTGGTAATTATTCTGTAAATGCAAGTAATATGTGATGCAGTGATCTGTGCAGATACGGCAGATATTCTTCCATACTGACAGGCTGGCTGTTATGGATACAGTTATAACTTGTAGAGCCGATCAGTTCTATCATCGTGAATAGAAGCAGTTCCGGAGCAGGGCAGTTTACATTGTATTTTTTCAAAGCGGTCATGTAGTGATCGTAGAATTGGCTGGAGAAAGAAGGATCTCCGTTTGTAAAGACACTTTTAAATATCCCCCATGATAAGTTTTTGGCAATAAACTCCATGAAGAAGTGGTTTTTTTGAAATCGTTCGATAATGTAGTCCGTAGTAAAGAGCAGTTCATCCTCAAAACTGCTCACATTTGCTTTTTCAAGAGCGCGGTGTGCATCGTCAAAAAGTTGATTTGCCTTATATACGATGAGTTTGTCACGCAGATCGTATTTATCCTTGAAATACAGGTAAAAAGTTCCTTTTGCAAGGCCGGCCTGTTGGACAATATCAGAAATTGTTGTTTTGGCAAATCCTTTTCCTGTGAAAAGATGAAAGGCAGTTTCGAGAAGTGTGCTCTCTTTCTGCTTTTTATTATCATCAACTTTGCTCATAATAGATCCCCTCTTATTTTTGATGCTTAATCTTTTGTTATTTTTCCTATATTAGGCAATGTTTTATTGAGAAAGTCAATAAAATGACTAAAATTCATTTTTTTAATTTTCTAATATTGACTATTAGTCATTTTGAGCTATACTAGAAGAGGCTAAAATATATGAGACAGTTTAGGAGATGATACAAATGGTCAAAGTTGGCAAATGGATTGCCCGACACAGAATACTGATGCTGCTTATAGGAGTCTTATTAATTATTCCGTCAGTAATCGGCATCGCAAAGACAAAAGTAAATTATGACCTGCTGAGTTACCTGCCGGATCACCTGGAGACGGTAAAAGGACAGGATATACTGGTAGATGAATTTGGAATGGGTGCATTCTCCATGGTCGCAGTCGAGAATATGGATATGAAGGATGTACAGAAGCTGGAAAAGGAATTTGAAAAAGTGCCGCACGTCCAGGATGTACTCTGGTATGACGATGTGGCAGATATCAGTCTTCCGACTGAGATGATCCCAAAAGATATCAGAAAAGCGTTTATCAATGGAGATGCCACGATGATGCTGGTATTGTTCGATGATACGACATCATCCGATAATTCCATGGAGGCACTGACACAGCTTCGTAAGATCGCAAATAAGCAGTGCTTTATCAGTGGTATGACGGGTATCGTTACAGATATTAAGAATATCGCAATGAAAGAACTTCCGATCTATGTAGTGATCGCGGCACTGTTAAGCCTGGTCGTACTGGAGATTACATCGGGATCATTTGTAGTTCCGTTTTTATTCCTGCTAAGTATAGGGCTTGCGATTTTATACAACCTGGGAAGTAATATTATACTCGGTGAAACGTCTTATATTACGCAGGCACTGACAGCAGTATTACAGCTTGGCGTAACGATGGATTATTCCATCTTCCTTCTGAATAGTTATGAAGAGAATAAGAAGAGATTCCCTGGCGAGAAAGAAAGAGCCATGGGGCATGCGATTGCCAACACATTCAAATCAGTAGTCGGAAGTTCCGTTACTACCGTAGCCGGATTCATCGCACTGTGTGTTATGACATTTGCACTCGGACGTGACCTTGGTATTGTAATGGCGAAAGGTGTTGTGATCGGCGTTATCTGTTGTGTAACGATCCTGCCGGCACTGATCCTTGTATTTGATAAGCCGATTGAAAAGACAAGACACAAATTACTGTTAAGCAACATGGATCGTCCATCCGCTTTTATCACAAAGTATTATAAAGTATGGATCGTAGCATTTCTTGTATTATTACTTCCTGCAATTTACGGTAATAATCATACAAAGATCTACTACAACATTGCAGATTCACTTCCTGCAACACTGAACAGTAATGTATCGATCAAAAAAGTAAAAGATGACTTTGGTACAAGTAACATGCACATCGTCATGATGGATAAGAACATGAGTGCCAAAGATAAGCAGCAGATGTTCAAGAAGATCGATAAAGTAAAAGGTGTAAAATGGACCATCAGCATGAGTTCACTGATCGGTCCTAGCGTACCGGATTCCATGATCCCAAAGGATGTCCGTAAGATGATGCAGAGTAAGGATTATGAACTGGCATTCGTCAGTACGAAATATGAATCCGCAACAGATCCGGTAAATACACAGATCAAAAAGATAGATAAGATCGTAAAATCCTACGATAAGTCGGGAATGGTCATCGGAGAGGCACCTTTGATGAAAGACCTGCAGGATGTTACAGATGTTGATCTGGTTAATGTAAATATTATCTCGATCGCAGCTATATTTGTAATCATTCTGATCATTTTCAAATCAATCTCACTGCCGGTAATCCTGGTAGCGGTTATTGAATTTGCGATCATGATCAATATGGCAATCCCGTACTATCAGGGAGTCAGCCTTCCGTTCGTGGCAAGTATCGTTATCGGTGCGATCCAGTTAGGAGCAACCGTTGACTATGCAATCCTGATGACGACAAGATATCAGAAAGAACGAAGCCGTGGAAAAGATAAGATGGAAGCAATCAGCATTGCACATAAAACGAGTATGCCGTCCATCATCAGCAGTGGACTTAGCTTCTTTGCTGCAACATTCGGAGTTGCCTGCTATTCTCAGGTTGAAATGATCGGTTCGATTTGTACATTGCTTGCAAGAGGAGCCATTATCAGTATGGTAGTCGTGCTTCTGGTATTGCCGGCAATGTTCATGATATTTGACAAATTAATCTGCAAGACATCCATCGGATTTCTTGGGAAAAAGGCAAAAGCACAGACAAGTGAAGCAAAGTAACCTGTTATTAACAATCCATGATAATTAAGAAAGGAAGCAGGAATTATGAATAAGAACAGAAAAATGAAACGAAAAATTGCAGCATCTGTAGCAGTCGGAATGTCAGTGATGATGGGTGTGACACCAGCTTTCGCAGCAAATGGAACTTCGAACAGCGAGGTATATAAAGAAGAGACGGTATATGTGAATGCTAAAGCAAGCGGCAAGACAGATAAAGTAACGGTATCCAACTGGCTTAAGAATTCAGGAAGTGTATCCGGAGATCTGGAAGACGAGAGTACACTGAGCGATATCAAGAATGTAAAAGGTGATGAAAAATATACGTCAGATGGAGATAAACTGACCTGGGCTACAGACGGTGAGGACATCTATTATCAGGGAACGACAGATAAGAAACTTCCGGTATCTGTTAAATTAAAATATTACCTGGATGGAAAAGAGATGAAACCATCTGAGTTAAAGGGTAAGAGCGGACATTTGAAAATTACCGTTGATTATAAGAATAATGAAAAGAAGAATGTATCTGTAGACGGAAAAGATACAGAAGTATGTACACCATTCGTCATGATGACAGGTATGATACTTCCGAATGAGACATTCAGCAATGTAACGATTGATAACGGCAAGATTATTTCCGATGGAAATAAGAATATCGTGGTCGGATTCGGAATGCCGGGATTAAAAGACAGCCTGAACTTAAGCAGTGAAGAAAGTGACAAAGTTACGATTCCGGAAAGCTTAAGTATTGAAGCAGATGTAAAAGATTTTACAATGTCTTCTACTTATACTGTTGCATTATCTGATCTGTTAGATGATGTGGATATGGACAGTATCGTAAATGTAGATGATCTTCAGAACGCTCTGGATGATCTGGAGGATGCGGCACTTCAGTTAGTAAGTGGTTCCGATACACTTGCAGATGGAGCAGGAACACTTGCAGATGGTGTGAACAGCTATACAGAAGGCGTTGATACATTGAACGCCGGCATCCAGAAATACCTTGGTTCTAACGGAGAGCTGAATGGCAGCGTCACAGAGTATGTGAATGGTGTAAACAAAGTTGTCAAAGGTGTACAGGATTATACAAGTGGTGTGAATACACTTGCAGACGGTGTGAGCAGTTATGTAGACGGCGAGAAGCAGCTGGCAGCCGGAGCTTCACAGCTGACACAGTTAAGTACAGGACTGAAGCAGGTACAAAGCGCTATCTCACAGCTTGAAGCTGCAACAGATGGTAAGGGTGCAACGACAGAAGACCTTCAGGCAGCATCCAAAGCACTGGCGGCAGGAACTGCACAGATGAAAGCAGCACTTGGAACAGAAGAAGTAAAGAGTCTGATGTCTCAGGTAAATTCTATGGTAACAACCGGAAATACGCTGATGAAAGAGACGAAGACATTAAGCGGAACACTTACGGAAGGTATCGAAAAACCACTTACAACAATCGGCCAGACATTACAGAGTATGCAGGAATCCTTGAAAAATATAGATGCAGCTCAGAGAGCATTACAGAATGCATGCAAGAATATCAATGAGGTAGTTGCTTCTGATAATCAGACGATTAAGGTTGCAAAGACAGCAGCGAAGAACAGTTCCGATTCTATTGCAGAATCCATAAAAACACTGGAAGCAAAGTATGCAGGAATCTCAGATAAGAATTCCGAAGAAGCAAAACAATTACAGAGTTCGATCATTGCACTGAAGAGCGCAAAGGCTTCCACAGATTCCGTACAGAATCTCAAAGAGTTAACAGGCATTGATACTACAAAGATGCCGACAATAGATGTAGATTCATTAAAAGCCGGTGCTGCAACGATCATGACAAATGCAGCTACATTGCAGAAATCTTCAGAAGCATTGTCAAAAGCTCTTCCGGAATTGAAAAAACAGTTGAAGAGTATCGAAGATGCAGAAGGTGTTCTTGCACAGGCAGGACAGTTAAGTACACTGACAGGAAGTGTAGATCAGTTAAATGCAGGTATGCAGGGACTGAACAGTGCGATCGGAACACTGCACAGCAATTTGGCAACATTGAATAATGCAACATCCGCTCAGTTCCCGACAGCAATCAAGGGAATCACAGCATTGAATAAAGGATTCGCACAGTTAAGTGGATATAATGATTCCTTAGTAGGAGGTGCAAACAAACTGAGATCTAACAGCCCGACACTGGTAGCCGGTGTGAATACTTTAAAGAGTGGAACCAATCAGCTGGCAAGCGGACTGAACACACTGGGAAGCCAGATGTCTTCCGGATCTGCAACACTTGCAGCCAACAGCGGTGCACTTAGAAGCGGAGCTTCCGAACTTCAGTCAGGTGCAAAAGAACTTGCAGAAGGCATGGCGAAATTTGACAAAGAAGGAACAAGCAAGTTAAAGAGCACAGTAGAAGATGAACTTGGTGATGTAATCGACAGAATCGATGTGCTGACATCAGAAGATTGCAAATACAATACATTCAGCGGTAAGGATAAAGCGATGGATGGTAATGTAAAATTTGTGATTGAGACGGATGCGATCGAGTAAATAATATGAATATGAAATAAAAAGAATCACAGGTGGAAGAGGATGAAGTAATATATTCCCTGTTAATTAGACGAGGGGCGTATTACTTCATCCTCGTCCGTTTGTGATTCTTTTTTTATTTTTTCAACATTCTCCAGAGAGTGCTTCTGCTTATGCCAAGACGTTTGGCAGTTTTTTCTTTATTCCCATGTTCTTCGGCAAGAATACATTGTATGATTTGAGAAGACGATAAATTAGTCTTATTATCTTTCCTTGAAATTTCCTCGGTATAGTGCTAAAGTATACTAAAAAGGTATGATTTAGCGAGTGCGTGAAAAAACATGCACTAAGGAGGAGAATTCATGAATGAATACAGAATAGGAACAAAATGTGTACAGGGCGGATATACTCCGGGAAACGGAGAACCAAGACAGATTCCGATCGTACAGTCAACAACATTCAAATATGCAACCAGTGAAGATATGGGAAAATTATTTGATCTGGAAGCGTCAGGATATTTTTATTCCAGATTGCAGAATCCGACTAATGATATGGTTGCGGCAAAGATTGCAGAGATGGAAGGTGGAACGGCAGCGATGCTGACTTCATCCGGACAGGCAGCCAATTTCTTCGCACTGTTCAATATCTGTGAGTGCGGAGATCACATTGTAGCATCTTCATCCATTTACGGTGGAACATTTAACCTGATCGATGTAACGATGAGAAAGATGGGAATCGATGTAACATTCGTGTCACCGGATGCAACAGAAGAAGAGTTAAATGAAGCATTTAAGCCAAATACAAAAGTAATGTTTGGTGAGACAATTGCCAATCCGGCACTTACCGTACTGGATATTGAATTATTTGCCAAAGTGGCACATACACATGGTGTGCCGCTTATCGTAGATAACACATTCCCGACACCGGTCAACTGCAGGCCGTTTGAATGGGGAGCAGATATTGTAACTCATTCGACTACAAAATATATGGACGGACACGGAGCTGCACTTGGCGGTGCAATCGTAGACAGCGGAAAGTTTGACTGGATGGCACACGCAGATAAATATCCGGGACTTTGCACACCTGATGAAAGCTATCATGGAATTACATATGCAGAGAAATTCGGCAAAGAAGGTGCATTCATTACCAAATGTACGGCTCAGCTGATGCGTGACTTCGGATCTATGCAGTCACCACAGAATGCATTCATTTTAAACCTTGGTCTGGAATCTCTGCATGTACGTATGCCGAAGCACGTAGAGAACGGACAGGCAGTCGCAGAATTCCTGGAAGCACATCCAAAGGTAGCATATGTGAACTATTCCGGACTTCCGTCTGATAAATATTATGAAAGAGCACAGAAATATCTTCCAAACGGAGGATGCGGTGTTGTATCGTTCGGATTAAAAGGTGGAAGAGAAGCAGCGTCTATCTTCATGAAGACATTAAAGCTTGGTGCGATCGAGACGCATGTAGCAGATGCAAGAACCTGTTGTCTGAATCCGGCAACGTCTACACACAGACAGATGACGGATGAACAGTTAAAAGAGGCAGGAGTACCGGCTGAACTGATTCGTATCAGTCTTTGTCTGGAACATAAAGAGGATCTGATTGCAGATATTTCGAATGCGTTGGATGCAATCTAAGGTAGAATTGAAAGAGTAAGGCAAAATTCCGAAAAAACTTACATAAATATATTGATAATGCCTATAAGTGGATGCGCTTATAGGCATTATCAATTTGAAAATAATTGGATTCAAGTCTATACTATTCAATATAGATAAAATTTATTAATGGGAGGAAAAATATCTATGAAAAAGAAATTGATGTATGTCCTTCTTGCGGCAGCCATGGTTGCATCAATGGCTGTAGGATGTGGATCAGACAAAAAGGCATCTTCTGACTCTGGGGATACAAAGAAGACAGAGAGCACAGAGAAGAAAACAGAGAGTAACCAGATCTTATTTAACGGATCTTCTACTTTAGCACCGGTTATCACTTCTATGGCTACTACTTTCTTTGATACTTATGGAACATGGGATGCATATGATTCATCTCTTCCAAAAGAAGATATCGCAATCTACGTTTCAGCAGGCGGATCCGGACAGGGAACCAAAGCCGTTATCGATGGAACTGCAACATTTGGTATGGTTGCAAGAAGCGTAAAGGATGAAGAAAAAGAAGCAATCAAAGATGAAAAAGAATACCAGGTTGGTATCGATGCTCTGACGATCGCAGTAAACCCGGCTAATCCAGTAAATGATGTTCTTGATAACCTTACAACGGAACAGATCGTAGGACTTTTCTCCGGCGAATATGCTACATGGAAAGATCTTGACTCATCTCTTCCTGACGAAGAAGTTGTTGTTATTACACGTGATATCAACGGTGGAGCTCACGAAGTATTCCAGAAGAATATCATGGGTGACACAGAAGTAAAAGCGGATGCGATCCAGGCTTCTTCTATGGGTGAACTTGTTCAGGATATCATTGATAACCAGTACGCAATCGGATATGCTTCATTTGGTGTTGCTAACCAGAATGAAGGAAAAGTAACTCCACTGAAAGTAAACGGTGTTGCTGCAACAAAAGAAAACATTCTTGATGGATCTTACATCATCCAGAGACCACTTCTTCTTGTAGGTTCTGGTGATCCGACAGATGTACAGCAGGCTTTCCTTGATTACGTTCTTGGTGATGAAGGACAGAAAACTGTAGAAGATATGGGATTCATTCCAATGAAATAGAAAAATATGAAAAAGGGTGTGTCGTATAGATACATCCTTTTTTTTACCAAAGTATGCAAGAAAGGACTTTGTTATGTACAGAAAAATAGCAAATACATTTTGTAAAGTCTTGATATATATGATTGCTTTTATGGTTGCGGCACTGATGGGGATTATGCTGATACATATTTTGATGGAAAGTATTCCGGCATTAAGAGAAGTAGGAATCAAAATGTTTCTGCCGTCATCGGAATGGCGTCCGGTAAGTGCGGCCCCGCAGTATGGTCTTCTCCCGGCTGTTACAGGTACTTTGTATGTGTCCGGATTGGCAGTACTGTTTGCGATGATATTGGGAGTGGCATGTGCCTGCTTTCTTACTTTTTTCATGCCAAAGAAACTTGCATCTGTCTGCCTGGCCTTTATAGATCTGGTAGCAGGTATTCCATCGGTAATCTTTGGCTTTATCGGATTAACCGTACTGGTAAAAGCATTTGTAAAATATCTGAAGATGGCAGCGGGACAGTGTGTACTGGTGGCAGGTATTGTACTGGGAATCATGCTTCTGCCGTATGTTGTATCGACATGTCAGGAATCACTAGTAAATGCAAAACGGACATATGAAAAATCCGGACTGGCACTTGGCTTATCAAGAGAATATGTGTTGATCAAAGTGATACTTCCGGCAATCCGGCCGGGAATTGTAGCAAGTGCGATGATGGCATTCGGACGTGCGCTTGGAGAGACGATGGCAGTAATGATGGTGATCGGTAATTCTGCAATTTTCCCGAAGCTGTTGGGACGCGGGCAGACGCTTCCGGCGCTGACAGCTCTTGAGATGGGAAGCATTGAATACGGAAGTATACATCTGTCGGTGCTTTATGTGGCAAATCTTGTGCTGCTTGTGATACTTGTTGTAGTGACACTGGCAGGGCAGTTGTTGAAGAGGAGGTTTGCAGAACATGAAAAATAAACTGACAAAGTATGTGATACGCATCCTGGCAGGGATCCTTGGAATTCTTACAATTGCAGTGACGTTGTTCTTATTCCTGTATATCTTCTGGAAGGGAAAGAATGTGATGAGTCTTTCGTTTATTCTGGATAAGCCGGCGGGGGTACCGCTTGGAACAGCAGGTGGAATCTATCCGGCACTGATGGGATCTATCTATCTTGGCGCACTTTCGGCACTCATGGGGGGAATCATCGGAATCGGTGTGGCTGTTTATCTTGTGTTTTATACAAGGAAAAGTATATTTTACCATGTAATCAGTGCCTGCATTACAGGACTGTCCGGAATTCCTTCTATTCTGTTCGGACTGGTCGGCTATACGTTGTTGATCTATCAGTTTGGTCTGGGAAGAAGTCTCTTATGTTCAGCTATTTGTGTGGCTGTTATGATTGTGCCGTTTATTGCAATCCGTGCAGAAAAGATACTGAAAGAAAAGGGAACAGAATACATGAAGAATTCACTGGCACTTGGAATGTCCAGAGAATATGCGGTCATACGATTAATTCTTCCGGTCTGTGCAGTGGAATTGCTTGGAACGGTGGCGCTTGGAATGGCATACGGAATGGGAGCGGTTGCACCGATTTTGTATACGGGTGCGGTTATGGTCGCAGATGTTCCGGGAAAACTTACGGATCCATTTATGTCATTGCCGTATCATCTGTATATGCTGGTAAATAATGGATTTTCTCTGGATTATGCATATGGAACGGCGCTCGTACTGATGTTATTTTTGCTGCTCATACAGATCATATGTAAATGTATTACTTATATACGAAAGGATTACTGATATGTTAACGATAGAACAGATAAGTTGTGGATTTGGCAGACAGGAGATATTGCATGATATTAGTCTTTCGATACCGGAAGGAAAGATTACGGCAATCGTAGGA
>OOCZ01002285.1_pt1 | contig 10565 bp, 10 predicted proteins | sample 1671631 | NCBI WGS metagenome assembly OOCZ01 (sample SAMN06348176, study PRJEB24527) | human gut metagenome | reverse complement strand
TGCGTATTTCATATCGGTTTTTCCCTCATTTCCGCCGCACGGAGCATTCTCTCCGCTTTTGTGGCATATTTTACAAAGATAATACCACACTCAAAATGATTTTTAAATATTTCGTTTGAAAATTCTGACGAATCAAGCGCCAAACTTCGGGGCAAGGTTTTGTGCAAGTTGCACGGCAGTGCCAAAGTTTATTGTAAAATCCACAGCGATACGCTATAATAAAAGGCAGAATACAGGCACAAGGAGCATACCGAAATGAAACGTATGGATTACATCAACTGGGATGAATATTTCATGGGCATTGCGCTGCTCACGGCCATGCGCTCCAAGGACCCCAACAGTCAGGTGGGCGCGTGCATCGTCAGCTCGGAAAACAAAATTCTGTCCTTGGGCTACAACGGTATGCCCATTGGCTGCAGCGACGACGAGATGCCCTGGGAGCGGGAGGGCGCACCGCTGGACACCAAGTATATGTACGTGTGCCACGCCGAGCTGAACGCCATCCTCAACAGCGCTCACAATAACCTGAAAGGTGCGCGGGTGTACGTGACGCTGTTCCCCTGCAACGAGTGCACCAAGGCCATCATCCAGTCGGGCATTGCCGAGGTGGTGTACTACGGCGACAAGTACCACGACAGCGATTCCAGCGTGGCGGCGCGGTTCATGTTCAAAAAGGCCGGCGTGAAGCTGACTGCCTATCAATCCACCGGACGGAAGGCCGAGCTGGAGCTGTGAACTTTTTTCATAGCATCTTGACTTTTGTGTGGGATTGCATATACTAAGGGTAGGAAGTTGGTTAGAACATTCCATTGTATCCACGCACAAAAAAGAGCCCTCTCAGAGTTGCAGCTCCGAGAGGGTTCTTTTTGTGCTTACTTGCCCTTGCGGTGACTCTCAAGCCACTTGCACAGGAAGTGTGCAGCTACCTGTGCTGCGACAGCCACCAGAAAATTGGTTAGAATGGTGTCCATGATATCCACCCCCTTCTGTTGCCAGAATGGAGAAGGGCAGCACAGCCAGTATAGCATATCCGACAGGGTATTGCAATTTTTACAGGATATCATTATAATAGAACTATATCTCGAATAAATATTCAACAATGCTTGCATAGAGAGGGAAATATACAATGAGTCTGAAGAACCGCAGCTTTTTGAAGCTATTGGACTACACCCCTGCCGAGATCGAAGAACTGCTGGACCTTGCCGCAGACCTGAAGGCAAAAAAGAAGGCCGGCATCCGCCACAATGACCAGCTGGCAGGCAAGAACATCGCCCTGATCTTTGAAAAGACCTCCACCCGCACCCGTTGCAGCTTCGAGGTCGCTGCTCACGATCTGGGCATGGAAGTGACCTACCTTGACCCGTCCGGCAGCCAGATCGGCAAGAAGGAGTCCATCGCCGACACTGCCCGTGTGCTGGGCCGCATGTTCGACGGCATCGAGTACCGCGGCTATGGCCAGCAGATCGTGGAAGACCTTGCCCACTACGCCGGTGTGCCGGTGTGGAACGGCCTGACCAACGAGTTCCATCCCACCCAGATCCTGGCCGACTTCCTCACCATCCGGGAGCACTTTGGTCACCTGAAGGGCATCAACTTCGTTTACTTCGGCGATGCCCGCTACAACATGGGCAACAGCCTGATGGTGGGCTGCGCCAAGATGGGCCTGAACTTCACCGCCTGTGCACCCAAGAAGTACCAGCCGGACGCTGCCCTCGTGGCCGAGTGCCAGAAGATCGCTGCCGAGACCGGTGCCACCCTCACCTTTGAGGAGGACCCCGCCAAGGCCGCCAAGGGTGCCGACGTGCTGTACACCGATGTGTGGGTGTCCATGGGTGAGCCGGTGGAGGTGTGGGCTGAGCGCATCAACGACCTTGCCGCCTACCAGATCAACCAGAAGCTGATGGACATTGCAGGCCCGCACGCTGTGTTCATGCACTGCCTGCCCGCCTTCCACGACCACAAGACCACCGTGGGCAAGGAGATGGGCGAGCGCTTTGGCCGCGATGCCATGGAAGTGACCGATGAAGTGTTTGAAGGCCCACAGAGCATCGTGTTCGACGAAGCCGAGAACCGGATGCACACCATCAAGGCCGTGATGGCTGCGACCCTTGGCTATGTAAAATAACGGATCACAAATAAAAAAGGGAGGCTGCGTTTGCAGTCTCCCTTTTGCTTTTCCTGTTAGGCTTCCTTCAGCTTCAGCACGCCAGCCTGTACCAGACGCTTGCGCAGCAGTGCACCCACGATGCAGCTCACCACGATCTTGGCGAGATCCAGCGCAATGAACGGGTACACGCACACCGAAAGCGCATAGCCCAGCTCGCACTGCATCTGGAACACGAACCATGCGGTGCCCAGCACGTAGCAGGCGGCATCGCCCAGCACAAGGCCGATGCTGGAGATCACCGGCTGGCCCTTGCTCTTTTCGATGAACAGACCGCCGATGAAGGCCAGCAGCAGGTAGCCCACCAGATAGCCGCCGGTGGGGCCTGCCAGCTTGGCAATGCCCGCGCCGTAGCCGGAGAACACCGGCACGCCCACAAGGCCGATGAGCAGGTACACCGCCACGCTCAGGGTGCCGAACTTGGGCCCCAGCAGCCATGCGGTCAGGCAGATGACAAAATTTGACAGCGAAATGGGGATGGCCCCGATGGGCACGCTCAGCGGGCCAAGCACGCACAGCGCGGCGGCCATCAGCGCAGTGACAGCCATCTGATAGGTGGTCAGTTTTTTGTTTTTCATAGAATAGAATTCCCCTCTGTTAAAAATTTACAAGGCATCTGTGCCCGAGTATAACGCGGCAGAGGGAAGACGGTCAACAATGAAGTTGCAGCAGGGTTTACAATAGGGCGTGTTGTAATGCATCGTAGAATATGGTAAGATGATAACAAAAAAGATTGACCGCCCTGCTTCCAAACTGTGCGGTCAATCTTTTTGACAAACGGGATGGAAAGCTGACCCTTGCAGTCAGCGCCCCTTCTATGTTTAGAATACCGCATCAGCGTTATTTATCAAGGAGGTTCCCCATGGGGGGAGGACATGTTTCGCGGCCGGACTTCGGGATGCCGCAGCCGGACCCGGCCTACCCACTGACCGAGTTCTACCTGCTTTTGCAGCACGCACTGGACAAAGCGGGCCGCTTTGCGCTGCCTGCGCTGTATGCCCGCGTGCAGGCACCGGCCCGGCACATCTATCTGGACGAGGCGCGGGAATATTTGAGCCTTTCGCCTACCGGGCGGGAGGGGGATATCCGCCTGCTGGCCGAGGGCAGTCTGCAGCTGCTGTACAGCACCCTGCACGTCCAGCCGGACGGCACGCCTGCAGCCCTGCTGCTCACCGAGGAGTGCACCCGCGCCACGGTGGCGGTGCAGCTGCTGCCGCCCTTTGTGTGGGAGGACCCGCTGCCGCCGCTGCCGGACACTCCTGCGGCGCTGACGCTGCAGCTGACCATGCAGGATGTGATGCAGGCCGATACCGACCCGGCAGCGCTGGGCAGAAAGCTGGCTGGCACAGCGGCGAACAAGCGCTGGCTGCACCATCCGAAGGCCGAGACCTTCCTTGCAGAACGGGTGGCCCTGCTGCAGAGAGTATATAAAAGGTGATTTTCATAAATTTTTCCTGCAATGCAATCTTCGGGGGCGTTCAGCCGTGTATAGGGTGAATGTCCCCCGTGGAACACGAATTCCACCAGCCCTGTACAGGCGGTAAAGGAGAGCTTGAAACTATGGGACAGCTGACCAGAAACGAAGTATTTACGCTGGCAGTGCAGAAATACAGCGATGCTGTTTACCGCGCTGCCATACACAACAGCCGATGCACAGCCGATGCCGAGGACGTGGTGCAGGATGTCTACGAGAAGCTCCTGCATTATAATGGTACGTTTGAGAGTGAGGAGCACCTCAAGGCGTGGCTGCTGCGGGTGGCCATCAACCGCTGCCGGGACCTGACCCGCGCAGCCCATCAGAAGGACACCGAGCTGGACGAGAACCTGCCCGCGCCCGATGCGTTTGAGGACGGCAGTGTGCTGGACGCAGTGCGCGCCCTGCCGGAAAACTACCGCAACGCCATCTATCTGCATTACTACGAGGGGTACACGGCGGCGGAGATCGGCCGGATGATGGGCGCACCATCCAACACGGTGCTGAGCTGGCTGCGGCGTGCCCGGGCGCAGTTACATACGATGCTGAAGGAGGAGATCGAAGATGAGGTGGTATGAGTACAAGATGGAGACGGACGACCTCTACGCCCCGGACGATCTGAAGGCAAAGCTGCTGGCCATGACCGACCAGTTGACCGAAGAAGAAAAGGCCCAGCCCATGATGAAAACCGACGCACCGGTACCGGCCCAGTCCGCCCCGGTGCAGCCGAAGAAGAAACTGATCCGCTTCCCCGCAAAGCGGGTGGGCGCACTGGCGGCCTGCCTTGCTGTGTGCGTGGTAGGCTATGGTGCTTTTGCCACCGGACAAATCGGCCTTGGCGCAAAGAGCAGCAGCCCGGCGGTCTATTATTCTGCGGACAGCACTGCGGCGGTGATGGCGGCAGGCGGCGCGGACCGCGCCGCTGTGGACAGCCCCATGGCAGCCGATTACAGTCTGAACACCCTGTCGCTGGAAAGCAGTGCGGATAACGGCACCGCTGTTTATTCGGAGGACGACGCGGCAGCAGCGGCCCACAGCACCGACCACGCAAAGATCATCTACACCGCGAACCTCAGCCTGGAAAGCAAGGACTACGACGCAGCTCGCGCTGCGCTGGATGCTGCCCTTGTTGAAGCGGGCGGCTATCTGGAATCCAGCAGTGAATACTCGGATGCCGGTGACAGCCGCAGTGTCAGCCTGACCTACCGGGTGCCGCAGCAGAACTACGAGAACTTTCTTGCCGCCGTGGCCGAAGCAGGCAACGTGACCTACAAAAACCAGCAGGCCGACGACGTGACCGCCCAGTACATGGACGTGGAGACCCGGCTTGAGAATCTCAAGAACCAGCGAACCCGCCTGCAGCAGCTGCAGCAGCAGGCCGACAACCTCTCCGACCTGCTTGAGATCGAGTCCAGCCTGACGGATGTGCAGAGCCAGATCGAGAGCTGGCAGAGCCAGATGGACTGGTACAACGATCAGGTGGAAGAGTGCACCGTGTACGTGAGCCTGAGCGAGGTGAGCACCTACTCGCCGCCCAGCGAGGGCTTCGGCAGCCGCTTTGTCAGCGCCCTTTCCGCTGGCTGGCAGAACTTTGTGGGTGGCCTGCAGCAGGTCATCGTTGCCCTTGCCGGTGCATGGCCGGTGGTGGTGATCGCAGCCGCCGCCTGCGCAGGGTTCGTGGTTTGGAAAAAGAAGAAAAAATAAATCAAAAAAATACTTGACATCCGCCCGCCCTTGTGGTATTATACTTGAGCAGTCAGCGAGAACCGCTGAGAGCACAAAGTAAATATCGCGGGGTGGAGCAGTCTGGTAGCTCGTCGGGCTCATAACCCGAAGGTCGTTGGTTCAAATCCGGCCCCCGCAACCACCAAGCGTTCTGAGATCTCTCAGAACGCTTTTTTGTTGTCTGGATCCGATACGAAGAAGGGGCTGCTGCACATCGTTTTAGCCGAAAGTGCAGCAGCCCCTCTTACTGTATCAAAAATTTATACCTACTCGCCGCTGAAATGGTAGCTGCCCACAAGGCCCGCCAGATTGAAGGTCTTGCTGGGGGCTGCGCTCGTTCAATGATGGCGGCAAAATTGTACTGCGTAGCGGTGCTTCTTCTATATTTACCATTTACAATGCCCTACATCACCCACGGCTTCCTGCGGGCGGACAGCCGCAACAGCATGGGCTTCATCCTGCTGTACGGCAAAAAGAACGTCTCCCGCTACGGCTTCCGTCACTCGGTGCTGGAGGCCACACGCCGCCCGGTGTGCCATGTCATCCTGCAGCGCTGCGCGGGCAGGGATATGCTGGACGATGCCGCTGCCGAGGCCCAGCTGGCCGAGGCGGATGAACTGTTGACGGCTGTGCTTTTTGTTCCGATGGGTGGAAAGTTCTTCCGCTTTCTTGTGATCGTGAAGGTTTTTGCCGGATTTTGTTTACGCACCCGGAAAAAGATGGTATGATAAACTAGGTATAATCGGGTGATATGGTAGCCGGAACGTCCTGCTGCGTGAGCGTCCTCAGGGGAGAAAATCGATGAAAAAATATCTCAAAGCGGTCGTGTCCGGGCTGTGCGCCGCGGCGCTGGCCCTTGGCTGCGTGAGCTGCGGCAGCAGCGCCCGCAAGGTGCTGGAATACGGCCTGAGTGACCTTGCCGCTGCGGACGCAGAAGCCGAGTTCCTGACCGACGATCACTTTGAGGCATGGTATCAGGATATCTGCAGCCAGCTCAAACAGTACGAGGGCTGAGCCGACGGAACACGCTGAGGAAGAGAGGTGATGGCGATGCTGCGCAGACAGAAGGATACGGATGCCGCCCAGCGCAAAAAAACAGGCAGGCCTATCTTCCGCACCATTTTTAACGCCATGATGCTGGTGATGCTGGTGGAGGTGGTGCTGCTGGCAGTCAGCATTGCCATTACCAATGTGGACGGCAGGCTGAACCAGAACGCCAAGGACATGCTCAACATGCAGGTGCGCAACCGCGTCAGCTACGTGCAGGACCTGATGCAGGATGCACAGAACCTGACCGATCTGTCGGAGCACATCAACAATACCGTTCTTGCCATGCAGGAAGAAGGCCAGCTCGATCTGGCCGAACTGAACACGAGCCGTGAGAAGAGCGACGCACTGCTCACGGCCATTGCGCCGGAATTGGTGAACACCCTGCGAGCAAAACCGGTCAGTGGCATCTTTGTGGTACTGAACACCGTGAATCTGCACAACCTTGATGTGGGCTGCGGCCTGCCCGGCATCTACCTGCGGGATCTGGACCCGGATGCCCGCCCTTCGGAGGACAACGCCGATCTGATGATCGAGCGCGGCAGCTCGGCGGTGGTCAAAAAGCTGGGCATCACCACCGATAAAAGCTGGCAGCCCACCTTGCGCTACTACGGCCTGAAGGGCAACGGCTTTTCCAAGACTCCCTTCCAGACCGCGTGGGAGGACGGCGCAAGGCTGAACGCCGAGGATTACGGCCGCTGGACCACCAGTGCCTATAAGATAGGCAACGACAGCCGCACCGCCATTGCCTACTCCCAGCCGCTGATCCTGCCGGACGGCACGATCTACGGTGTGGTGGGTGTGGAGCTGCTTACCAGCTACCTGCAGACAAAGCTGCCTTACAGTGAACTGCAGGACGGCAATACCGGCACCTACTTCTTAGTCTCCACCACTGCTGATGAGGAAGATACCTCCTTTATCGTCAGCAAGGCGGTCACTTCCAGCGAGGATATGATCACTTCGGAAGCACCGGCCGGCATGATGAACTGCGAACTCCGGGCGGACGAGTGCTGGCTGACGCTACGGAATAAAGACTATTATGCCGTGGCCCTGCCCATTACTCTGTACAGCCGCAACGCGCCATTTTCCAATGAGCGCTGGCTGCTGATCGGCACCGTGAACAGCAAGGTGCTGTTTGCCTTTGCAGACAATGTGCGCAACGTGATCGCCATTGCCATTGTGTTTACGCTGGTGCTGGGCGCGCTGGGCAGTCTGGTCATTGCCCGCAATCTGGCCCATCCGGTGGAGCTGCTGTATCACGAAGTGGTGGACGGGCAGGAGAAAAAGCAGTTCCCGCAGCTGTCCCATACCAACATCCGGGAGCTGGACCGTCTGGCCGATGCACTGACCAGCTTGAACAGCGAGCTGCTGAACAACTCCACAAAGTTTTTGCGCATCATGGACATGGCCAGTGTGGAGCTGGGCGGCTATGAGCTGAGGTTCGACACTGGCAGTGTGTATGTTACCGATAACTTTTTTGCGTTGCTGGGTGCCCCCCAGCCCAAGGATCACTTCCTGAGTGTGCGCCGCTTTGAGGAAAAGCTGAGCAACATCCAGCTTTCCCATCCCTGTACCACCACGGCAGAGGGAGACAAGATACTCACCATCCGCAGGGAGGGCGAGACCCGCTACATCATGCTACGCGTCACCAACGACCAGACCACGCAGGTGGGTCTGGCCGAGGACGTTACCGCCACCACGCTGGAGCGCATGCGTATTGAGCACGAACGCGATTACGATATCCTGACCGGCCTGTATAACCGTCAGGCCTTCCACCGCGTGAGCGAAGAGCTGTTCCGCGATCCGCACCAGCTGGGCGTTGCAGCTCTGCTGATGATGGATCTGGACAACCTCAAGCACATCAACGATACCTACGGCCACGACTGGGGCGACCAGTACATCCACCGCACTGGCCGCTGCCTTGCGGAGAACACACCCAACGGCACTGTGGTGTCCCGCCTTTCCGGCGATGAGTTCGTGCTGCTGTTCTACGGCTATTCCAGTCAGGATCAGATCCGTGAGAAGATCCGCACCCTGAGCAGCGCCATGCAGAAGAGCGTTGCCATCCTGCCCAGCGGCAATGAGCTGCGTATCAGCATTTCCGGCGGTGTGGCGTGGTACCCGGCCAACGGCACCGATATGGACATCCTGAAAAAGTATGCCGACTTTGCCCTCTATCAGGTCAAGCGCACCAACAAGGGACATCTGGAAGAGTTCAGCATGGAAATCTACCAGCAGGAAGCACAGGCCGCACAGCTGAGACGCGACTTCCAGCAGCTGCTTACCGAGGAGCGGGTGTACTATGTGTTCCAGCCCGTCTTCTCGGCCCGCACCGGCAAGGCGATGGCATACGAAGCCCTGATGCGCTCCGATATGGAAGCGCTGCGCTCGCCCGCTACCATCATGAAGCTGGCGCGGGAGCAGGGCGCACTGTGCGAGATCGAGCGGCTGACCTTCTTCAAATCGCTGGAGAACTTCGACCACCTGCGCAGCGAGGGCCTTGTGCGCAGGGACACGATGCTGTTCATCAACTCCATTGCAAGCATCTGCCTGCCCAGAGAGGACAGCGAGTATATGGATAGCCGCTGGCATGAACTGCGCCGTCAGATGGTCATTGAGATCACCGAGGAAGAGGAGATTAACCACGAAGCACTGGAGGTCAAGCGCCATGCGCCGGGCTTCTCCGGCATGTTCGCGCTGGACGATTACGGCAGCGGCTTTGCCAACGAGAACAGCCTGCTGGAGCTTTCGCCCCGGTTCATCAAGGTGGATATCGCCATCATCCGCGGCATCGATACCGACCCGGACAAGCAGCAGATCGTGCAGAACATCGTGGCCTATGCCCACCCGCGCAACATGAAGATCATTGCCGAGGGCGTGGAGACCGCCGCCGAGCTGCGCAAGGTCATCGAGCTGGGCGCGGATGCGCTGCAGGGCTACTTCCTTGCAAAACCTGCCGCCGTACCGGCCAAAATGGCACCTGCCGCCCACAAGGTCATTGCCGAGTACAGCTCTGCATCCGAAAGCGGCTGAATACGAACATAAAAAGTCCCGCAGAAATGCGGGGCTTTTTGCATCTGCCACTGGCGTATTACAGTTTGCTGCGGTATACTGGAACCGGGCAAACAACAGCACAGGAGGTGCTTTTTTATTATGGTACAGGTAGACCTTATCACCGGCTTTCTGGGCGCAGGCAAAACCACCTTTCTGCGTCGGTATGTCCGGTATCTGGTGGCACAGGGCCACAATGTCTGCATTCTGGAAAACGACTTCGGCGCAGTGAACGTGGATGCAATGCTGGTGCAGGACCTTCTTGGCCCGAACTGCGACCTTGAGACCATCAGCGGCGGATGCGACTGCGACACCCACCAGCGCCGGATGCGCACCAAGCTCATTGCCATGGCCATGCGCGGGTTCGACCGGGTGGTGGTGGAACCCAGCGGCATCTTTGATGTGGACGAGTTTTTTGATGTGCTGCGGGACGACCCGCTGGACCGCTGGTATCACATCGGCAATGTGATCGCCATAGTGGATGCCATGCTGCCGGAAACGCTTTCGCCGCAGGCTGAGTACGTGCTGGCGTCCGAGACGGCCAACGCGGGCCGGGTGCTGGTCAGCCGTACCCAGCTGGCCGGGCAACAGCAGACCGCTGCCGCCGTGGCCCACCTGACCCGTGCGCTGGAGGGCTGCAAGTGCTCCCGCCGCTTTGCGCCGGAAGAGATCATCACCAAGGACTGGGCACGGCTTACCGATGCCGACCTTGCCGCCATTGCGGCCTGCGGCTGCAGGCAGGCCAGCTGCGAAAAGCTGCATTTTGACGAGCACGAAGCCTTCAGCTCTCTGTGCTTTCTGGAGCAGCACCTGACGCTGCAGCAGCTGCAGGCCGCTGCCGACCACCTGTTTGCGGATGCCGCCTGCGGCCATGTGCTGCGGGTGAAGGGCTTTGCACCGGACCCGCAGGGCACCACCGGCTGGCTGGAGCTGAACGCCACCGCTGCCGGCAGAACACTGGAACCCATCCCGCAGGGGCAGGATGTGCTCATCGTCATTGGCGAAGGACTAGACAGGGCAAGAATCGAAACGCAGCTTCACCGCTGAGCTTTCAACGAACGTTGTAAAACTGGTGCAAAAAAAGGAGAACAGAATCATGAAAAA
>OOCZ01002275.1_pt1 | contig 10585 bp, 8 predicted proteins | sample 1671631 | NCBI WGS metagenome assembly OOCZ01 (sample SAMN06348176, study PRJEB24527) | human gut metagenome | reverse complement strand
TCTTTAAGTACGCATAGTGGGCAGGCGTGCCGATGACACGCTTGCCGCCCAGCGGAAAGTCCTTTTTGGCACCGTAGCTTTCCAGATGGTCCTCACCATGGAACAGGCGGGCCACGATGGTGTCGATGGCCTTGTTGGAGGCACAGCCCACCACCGCGTCCACCTCGGGGATCTCTTCCTCGATCTGGCTGCGGTAGCGCTCGGCAAGACAGCCGGTGACGATGACCTTCAGCTCCGGGTTCTGCTGCTTGTAGGAGCAGGCTTCCAGAATGTTTTCAATGGCTTCGGTCTTGGCGCTCTCGATGAAGCCGCAGGTGTTCACAAGGATCACATCTGCTTCGGCCAAATCGGCCACGGTCTCGTGGCCGGCAGACAGCAGGATGTGCACCATCACATCCAGATCGACCTGATTCTTGGGGCAGCCAAGGGAAATACACGCAATTTTCATAGGGGATGATACTCTCTTTCTCTTTTGAGGGGTGCTTTTTATTCTTCTTCCGCTCTTTTTATCGCTTCTTTTATGACCGAATACGCAAAGCCGCGGCGCTGCAGGGCGGCCACCACAAGGTCGCGGCGGCCATCGGCCAGCTTTTTCATGTAGCGGCTGCGCACCAGAGCGGCGGCAGCTTCCAGCTCCGGGCTTTCGCCGTCTGCGTCCGGGGCATAGACGCTTTCCAGCGCCTGCTCGATCTGCGCGCCGGAAAGGCCCTTCTGCCGCAGGTTCTGGGCCGCCGCACGGCGGCTCTTGCGGGCGGCAAGCAGGCTGTGTGCCCGGGCTTCGGCATAGCGGTCATCGTTTACGTAATCCAGCTCCACCATCTCAGCCACAGCAGCCGCTGCAGCCTGCTCGGTAAAGCCATAGCACAGCCGTTCATACAGCTGTGCCGAGGACATCTCGCGCGAGGCCAGCGCATCCAGTGCGCGGGCGCGGGCCTTGGCCGGGTCGGCGCACTTTTCTTCTTCCTGCTTCGGGCGGCGGCGTTTATAAAAGGACATTTAGTCCTCCACCATGATATCCAGTTCGCTCTCGCTGCTGCGGGCAGGAGCCTTGACCACCGGCTCCTTGGCATCTGCAGCCTTGGCGGGTTCCTCGGCCTTGGCCGCAGCGCCCTTGCCTGCCGGGCGGCGGGATGCGTACAGCTTATCGGCATTGGCGCGGATCTGGCCCTCGATGTCGTTTGCGATCTCGGGATTGTCCTTCAGAAACTGCTTTGCGTTGTCGCGGCCCTGACCCAGACGGATATCGCCATAGTTGAACCATGCGCCGCTCTTCTGCACGATGCCCAGCTTCACGCCCACATCAATGAGTTCGCTCATCTTGGAAATGCCCTCGCCGAACATGATATCGAACTCTGCCTCACGGAACGGAGGTGCCACCTTATTCTTGACGATCTTGGCGCGGGTGTGGTTGCCGATGAACTGGCCGGAAGAGTCCTTCAGGCCCTCCACGCGGCGGATGTCGATGCGCACCGAGGCGTAATATTTCAGGGCGCGGCCGCCGGTGGTGACCTCCGGGTTGCCGTACATCACGCCCACTTTTTCACGCAGCTGGTTGATGAAGACGCAGACCGTGTTGGTCTTGCCGATGACCGAAGTCAGCTTGCGCATGGCCTGACTCATCAGGCGGGCCTGCAGGCCCACATGGCTGTCGCCCATTTCGCCCTCGATCTCAGCCCTCGGCACCATGGCGGCAACCGAGTCCACCACGATGGCATCGATGGCACCGGAGCGCACCAGTGCTTCGCAGATCTCCATGGCCTGCTCGCCGGTGTCCGGCTGGCTGACCAGCAGATTGTTGATATCCACGCCCAGCGCTTCGGCATAGGTGGGGTCCAGTGCGTGCTCCACGTCAATGAAGGCCACTTCGCCGCCCTGCTTCTGGGCTTCTGCCAGGATGTGCAGAGCCAGCGTGGTCTTACCGCTGGATTCCGGGCCGTACACCTCAATGATGCGTCCGCGGGGCACACCGCCCACGCCCAGAGCCAGATCCAGACCCAGACTGCCGGTGGAAATGGCATCCACCTGCATGGAGGCGTTATCACCCAGCTTCATCACGGCACCCTTGCCGAACTGCTTTTCGATCTGGGCCAGCGCAGTGGCCAGCGCATCCTTTTTGGCCTCCGGCTCGGTCTTTTTGGTCGCCGGGGCAACGGTGTTGTTGTTCTGATTTTTTGCCATAGCGTGCTGCTCCTTTTCTTCCTGCTGCCCGCCGTGCGCGGGCTGTCCGTATACTTTCCAGTATAGTATACCACAAAATCAAAATATTACAACAAGAAGTTGTTTCTATTTTCACTTTTATTTTTCGGGTCTGTGGGCGATCATGCACCGGTCATTGCCGCCAAAATCCTTGCGGCACTCAATGTCTGCCCAGCCGTTTGCAGCCAGCAGTGCCGCCACAGCCTGCCGCTGCTGCCAGCCGATCTCCAGCACCAGCGCTCCGCCGGGCCGCAGTGCATTCTGGTAATGCTCTGCAAGGGCACGGTAAAACACAAGGCCGTCCTTTCCTGCTTCCAGCGCCATGGCCGGTTCCTGTGCCACCTCCGGCTGCAGGTGCCGCATCTCCTCGGCGGTGAGGTAGGGCGGGTTGGATACGATCAGATCAAGCTGCCCTTCCGGCAGGCCCTGCCAGTATGTGAACAGGTCGCCCTCCACAGGCTGCACCGCATAGGCTGGCTTTGCCTTTGCGCGCAGAGCGTTCAGCGCCGGCCCCCAGTCAAAGGCCGGGGCAGCCTCCTGCTCAAAGGCAGCAGGCTCCAGCAAGTCCTCCGTCTGTCCGCCCTGCCCTTTCAGGGCGCAGCGGCAGTTCTTTTCCAGATAAACAAAGGCTTCCGGGCTTTTTTCCACGCAGGTCACCTGCGCCGCCGGGCAGAAGCGCTTGATGCCCAGCCCCAAGCAGCCGGTCCCCGCGCAGAGATCCAGCACCCGGGGCGCTGCAATGCCCGTCAGGGTATTGGCAGCCGCTTCCGCTACCACCTCAGTGTCTGCCCGGGGGCAGAGCACACCGGGGCCAACGGCAAGGTCAAAATCCAAAAAGCTCCAGATCCCGCACAGGTATTGCAGCGGTTCCCGCTGCTCACGGCGCGTGCAGAGGGCTTCCAGCTTTTCCGCTTCCTCCGTGGTCAGCACCCGGTCGGAAAGGCGGGCATCCCGCCCGGCTGCCACGCGGAACAGCTCCCGTGCATCGTAATCGGCATCCGGACACCCTGCAGCGGAAAGCCGGGCTTCCACGGCCCGCACCGCTTCGCGTGGGGTCAAACCAGCAATTACCATCTGCCATCCTCCGGGTCCTCGGGCAGCACAGGGGTCACAGCGGTAATGGCCACCTCGATCATGCTGTCGTCCGGTTCAAACACGGTCAGGTGCTGCACCCAGATGCCGGGCTGGCGGATGATGCGGGTAGCAATGTTATCGGACCGGCCGCACCACTTGAGCAGCTCATAGCTGATGCCCATGACCAGCGGCAGAAGCAGCAGCTTGAACAGCACCCGCAGGCCGATGCTGCCCCACGGCAGCACGCTGTAGAGGAACACGCTGACGATGACCACCAGAATGAGGAAGCTGGTGCCGCAGCGCGGATGGAACCGAGTGTACTTGCGCACATTCTCCACGGTCAGCTCATCACCGGCCTCATAGCAGGCAATGGTCTTGTGCTCGGCACCGTGGTACTCAAACACGCGGTGGATCTCCTTCATCTTGGAGATGGCCACCATATAGGTGAGGAAGATGCCAACTTTCAGCACCGCTTCCAGCACCACCTTGGCCCAGCGGCCCAATGTTACAAAGTGGTTCACGCCGCCCACGATGAGGGTGGGCAGCACGGTGAACAGCAAAATCGCCAGCAGGCCGCCCAGTACGGCGGCACAGGCCAGCAGTGCGTCCTCTGCCTTTTTGCCCAAGTGGTCGCCCACCCATTTTTCAAAGGCAGTCTCTTCCTCTTCGGGGTCGTAGTCGTCACCCATGCTCACCTGAGCCGAGTACATCATGTAGCGGTAGCCCACGATCAGGCTTTCGATCATGGAGATGGCACCGCGCACCAGCGGGATCTTTGTCCAGATGCCGTGGTTCTTCACAGGGTCGATCTTGGTCTCAATGGTGCCGTCCGGCTTGCGCACGGCGCAGCAGATGAGCTTCGGGCCGCGCATCATGATGCCTTCCATCAGCGCCTGCCCGCCGACGCTGGTCTTGAAACGTTCCTTTTTGGGTTGATTCATTGGGTTCTCCTATCGGATCATATTTTTTTCGACCATTTTACCACAGAATTGTGACAAAATCTTCACGCCTTATGGTACAGCGGCAAGCCCAGTGTGACCACTGTGCCGCGGCCCAGCGTGCTCTTGATGTCCATGGTGCCGTCCAGTGCAGTCATGATGGAATCCACCAGCGCAAGGCCGATGCCGCTGCCCCGCACCGAATTGCTGCCCTTGTAGAACTTGGTCTTGACATTCTCAAGGTCTTCCGGCGGGATGCCGCGGCCCTGATCGATGATCTCCGCAAAAGCCTTGTATTCGCCCGCCCACAGCTTGACCGTGATGCGCCCGCCGGGGGCCGAGTACTTGATGGCGTTGTCCATGATGTTGATGAACACCTGCCGCAGACGGTCCGGGTCGGCATAGACCGGGATCATCTCCTCCGGCTCGGTGTAGCTGAGCACAAGGCCCTCGCGCTGGATGCGTGCTTCACAGAACAGCACCGCATCGGTCAGCTCTGCCACAAGGTCCAGCGGGCGGCAGTCCATACGGATGCGGCCGTTCTGCAGACGGCTGAAATCCAGCAGCTCTTCCACCATGTTGTACAGGCGGCCCGTCTCATTGTTGATGATCTCAAGGCCCTTGCGGTAGTTCTCGTCTGCCGGGTCGTCCAGTGTGCGCAGGGTCTCCACCCAGCCCCGGATGGAGGTGAGCGGCGTGCGCAGCTCGTGAGAGACGGAACTGATGAACTCGTTCTTCATCTTCTCGGTCTCTTCCAGCCCTTCGGCCATCTGGTTGATGGTGCCGCGCAGGCGGTCCACCTCGTCGTGCTCGTTGCCGGTGACCGGCAGGCGCACATCCAGCTCACCCCGGGCGATGCTGGCTGCGGTGCGCTCCACCTGTCCCAGCGGCACCACGATGCTGCGGATGAAGTACAGGCCGGACATCACGGTGAAAGCAAGGATCACCGCCGCGATCACAACACTTACCGCGAGGGCGTTCTTGATCTGCGCTCCCACAAGGGTCAGGCTGGTGACAAGACGCATCGCCGCCACATCCTCGGCGGCATAGGGCACCAGATAGCAGGCCGCCATCACCAGCTCGCCGGACTGGGTGCGGTAGACCGCCACACCAAGGCCATCAGAAGCCTCCTGCGCCTGCTCAAAGTCGATGCCGGTCACAATGCCGTCCGCATTTGTGCCGCTGGAGGACGCAATGACCCCGCCATAGCTGTCCAGCAGCATGAACTCGTATTTGTCCTTATCGGCAAACTGCTCCACCATGCGGCGCAGGGCCACGCTGCGGGTAGCCGCCGTGCTCTGCACCGTATCGCCGGTGTACATTTTCAGCTGGCCGGACACCGAAGAGAACCGCCGGTACATGGTCTGCTGCACGCTGTTATAATAGCTGCGTGTGTAGTTGTACAGGAACATGGTTTCGGCCAGCAGCACCAGCAGCACGGTGATGAGCAGGTTGCCCCGTAGCCACCGGCGGGTGATCCCGCTTCTCATTCTTCCCATCTGTAACCGTAGCCCCACACAGTAAGGATATGGGTGGGATGGCTGGGTTCATCCTCCACCTTCATGCGCAGACGGCGGATGTTCACATCCACGATCTTCACGTCACCAAAATAGTTCTCGCCCCAGACACCCTTCAAGATCTTCTCGCGCACCAGCGCAATGCCGGGGTTGCGGAAGAACAGCTCCATGATCTGGAATTCCACCTGCGTCAGCTCAATAGGCTGGCCTGCCTTGAGCAGCACGCGGCGGTTCTCGTCCAGCACAAATTCGCCGCTGGTGAGCATCCCCAGCGGGTTTTCCTTTTCTTTTTCGTCCCCGCCTGCAGTACGGCCGACGCGGCGGCACAGCGCTTTCACACGGGCCAGCAGTTCGCTTACGCTGAAAGGCTTGGTCATATAGTCATCGGCACCAATAGAAAGGCCGCGGATCTTGTCCTGCTCCTGTCCCTTGGCGCTGAGGATGATAATGCCGATCTTCTGATCTGTGCGGCGGATGGTCTCGCACAGGGAGAAGCCGTTCATGCCCGGCAGCATCACATCCAGAATGGCCGCATCGCAGCCCGGCTTCTTCTCCAACAGCGGCAGAGCCGCCTCGGCGCTTTCGGCCTCCACAGCCTCCATGCCCGCAAGGCGCAGGTTCAGCGCGATCATCTCGCGGATGTTGGCTTCATCTTCAACGACAAGCACTCGTACCATGAACTGTTCCTCCGTTCTTTAGTTGAGCAGATACAGCGCCTTGGACAGGCGGTAATTTTTATCACGGATCTCCACATCCGGGGCAAGCTTCGCCTGCATCTGGCGGGATGCCACGATGCCAAGGCGGGTCCAGCCCTTCAGGCTGGAGGTGGTGCGCACCAGACGCAGGGTCATTACCAGCTGGTCTTCGTCCACCGTGCGCAGCTCCACTGCACCATCATATTGTTCGCTGTCGGTCAGTTTGAGGTTGCCCTCCCACTCCATGGGCAGCTCGATATAGCAGTTGGTCTCTTCGTCCAGCAGCCCGAAGCTTTTTTCCGGGTGCGGGCTGGTATAGTCCATCCACACGATAAAATCCATGCGGCGGCTCTGGCTCATGTTCAGCAGGCCCGCTTCGTCCGGCTGGGTGGGGATCTCCACGATGCCGTCGCCGTCCAGATCCTGACTGACCAGACTGGGCACATTGCGCAGGGATGCGGTGTAAAGCTTTTCGGTGCTGATCTGATCGGCAGGCACCATCTGCTGCGTGTCCTCGTCAAAACGCAGCAGCACGCTGGCCAGATTGTTGCCGGAAATGCCGGTCCAGCCATCCAGCACCAGATAATGCCTGCCGTCCGCACCCACACCCGCCGCCACCGAGGCGCAGCCGGCGAACCGATTGGCGGAAAGGCCCATAACAGCCACCTGCTGGAAGCTGCCCTCTTTATCCACGGTCAGCAGTTCGATCTGCACGCCGCCGTCCTCCAGCGTAGACATCAGGATCAGGTCCTGATTGCCGCCGCCGGTGATATCCTCCACCAGATACTGCTGGTACTGCTGCTCCAGGATCGTGGAAAGCACGCCGTCGGTGTAGGAATACACAGCCAGATAATGGTCGCCCTGTGCCGCTGTATAACCCACCACCAGTTGGGTGGCATCGCCGGGCTGCAGCTGGGCCAGCCCCACCGACTCTACCGTGTCTGCAAGGCCCTCTACGTTCTGGCGCACATGCCAGATGTCGGCATCATCCTTCTGCAGGATGGCAATGCACACGTTGGAGCTTTGGGCGGTGGTGTAAAGCACGGCGGCATCCTGCCTGCCGTCACCGTCCAGATCCTGCAGCAGGAAAGGCGAAAGCAGGTCGCCCTGCATGGGATATTTGAGCTGTGCGCTCTCCCCCAGCCAGTCGTTCAGGGCAGTCTGCACATCGCCGTAATCGCCGGAAAGCTTGGGCGCACGCAGAAGCTCTTCCACCTGCACCTGTTCACCGGGCATGCTGCAGCCTGCCAGAAGCAGGCACAGCAGCACGCAAGCCAACCACCGGCCAAAATGATTCGGATGTTTCAACCGCTGCGCCTCCTCTGTGTGGAAAACTTGTCCGGCCAAAGGCCGAAAACATGCTATTGTCAGTATACCACGGGCCGGGCGCAATTCCAACACCCGAAAACGAGAAAAGGGGCTGCTGCACCACATTTGGTGCAGCAGCCCTTTTGGGGTCCTGATTTTTATTCTTCGGTCTTGTCAAACAAGCCTTTTTCTTTTGCGGCGTTCCAGGTCAGGCAGGTGCGCAGCTTGCTGACGGGGAAGGCCGGGTGGAATTTATTGTTGTCCGCATCGTCCTTCATCAGATCCTGCTCCACTGCCCAGCGGGCGGCCTTTTGTGCGTCGGTATCGCCCTCGTCGATGTCGCTGTAGAGGGCGGTGCTTACAGGCTCCGGCTTGCCGGCGTGCTCCCACAGCAGCTCGGCCAGCTCGATACGGTTGGAGGGCATGGGGATGCCGGGCATATTGATGACGCGGTAGATGCCGGTGCCGGCTTCATAGATGATAGCACCTGCGGCAGCACCCACGACCACAGCAGAGATCGCGCCCTGAATGTTGCCGGTATCGCTGGGTCCAACCGGGTCGGGTTCAGGAATGGGGTCATCCGCGAAGGTTGCCGTCACCTCTACATTAGCATCCGGCATGGTAAAGGTCACCTTGGTGGGGTCGTCCGCGTCCGGCTTCAGGAAGGTCGGGTCTTGCTCAACACCATTCACCTTCACCGTCCAGCTGATGAAGTGCTGTCCCGGTGCAGTGGCTGTCAGGTGCACAATTTTATTCTTTGGCACGGGCACAGTGCTGCCGCTCGGTACGGACGCATCGCTGCCTTCAATGGTCGCCGTCACATGGTCGCCGACCCTCAGAGTGGGGTTCAGAGTGGGGTTGCTCGCAAAGTTTGCCTTTATTTCCACGTTCTCAGCCGGCATGGTAAAGCTCACTTTGGCGGGGTCGTCCGCGTCCGGTTTCAGGAAGGTGTCCGTGTCTTGCTCAACACCATTCACCTTCACCGTCCAGCCGGTAAAGCGCTCGTTGGCTTTCAGCGCCCTGCGCGTTGCTGTTACAGTATCGCCCATAGGAGCTTCGGGCTTATCCACAGTGCAGTCCACAGCCGTGATATTATACGGAATATCGCTATAATACGGTTCCGCCTTAACATTATAAGCGGGCATGGTCAGGGTCGCAGTGGTTTCGGTGCCATTCTTCAACAGATTGGCAAGTTCTGTTTTGTCCGTGATTTCACTCTCAGTATCATTTACAACTTTATACAGTTTCCAGCCTGCAAATGTCTTTCCTTCGGGAGCACCTCCGGCAGTCAAAGTCACTTCAGTGCCTGCGGCCACAGGAGCATTCAGTTCTTCAGCTTCGCTCTCAAGCTTTGCAGTGGCATTGACTGTGGTCACAGTGTACAGCGGACGCACATAACCGCATGTATTACAGTCCTTGTCTTTTGCATCGGTGTAATCATGGGGGGCTTCTGCCCTCTGCGCACTCGTCAGACCCGGGCACCAGCTTAACTCACATGTTCTCCAGTGTTTGGCGTTATCATATTTCCACTGATATTTATGCCCATTAACTTTTAATTTAACATACATCAATTTCTGTCTATAATGCCAGCTCCCTGTATTATATGTATACTGCACCTCATGGCTATTCACGTTCAGAGTGTTTCCGACCCTAGTACCACCATCCCAATCGGTGGTTTTACTTGCGTCAAAACCTTCAGGCAAACTACTCAAATCAAATGTGCCATCTTCGTTCACATCAATTGTATAAGACTGAGGATCATAATCGAAATTATCGATTTCCCCTTTGTGATAAAGATCCAGTGAGGTAAGATGGTTGCCCAGCAAATACAACATCGTTAAGCTGTAAGTATTACCAATCACCAGTCTTCTCAAGTTGTTATATCTGCAATGCAATCTTTCCAAATACCGGTTTTTGCTCACATCCAGTTCTGTTAAATTGTTTTCGGGGCAAAGCAGCCAACGCAGGTTTGTAATATCACCCAGATTCAGTTTCTCCATGTCATCATTAGAGCACTCCAGAATGCGTAACTTCGCATTATTGCTCACGTCCAGCGTCGTCAGGTGATTGTAGGAACAGTCCAGCTCTGTCAGATTCACATTATACTTCAGGTCTAATTCATTTAGCCTATTCTGCTTACAACTCAGCGTCGTTAGATTTGCAAAGTATGCAATGCCTGTAAGATCCGTACAATTTTGATTGTCTATACTGATCGTCGTTACTGCATCTCTTTCTGCCTTACTGAGTCTGCCATCTTTCTGACCAGATGTCGTATCTGCTGTATCAATATTGTCCTTAACATACTGCTGGAAAACCGGATCCGGGAAATTCGTATCATTGATTTCAACAAACTCGGAACCCACAGGATCCGCCTGCGCACTCGCGCCATTTTCCTGTTCTTCCGCCCCCGGCTCCGCCGCAAACGCGCCCACTGGCAGAACCGACAGCATCATGCACACCGCAAGTGCTGCACTGAGAAGTCTCGTACTCTTTTTTCTCATGTTCTCTTCCCCTTTTCGTTTGTTATTTTGCAGGCACCCACCCCAAAAGGCACCGTCTGCTCTTTAAGTTTACCCCCCCCCCATACAACATATCAAGAGGCATTTTGCTAGAAAATAGGTTCGAGTTTTTTAGTGGAATTGTTGAAATGTTTACGGCTTGGCCTGATATTCCCGGGAACATTCAGAAGCAATGAAAATGCCACGCAAAAAAAGCCCTCTCCCATTGCTGGGAAAGGGCTTTTGAACACTGTATCAAACAGTCAGAGCAGATCAGACGAGCTCCAGAACTGCCATCTCAGCTGCGTCGCCGCGGCGAGCGCCGATCTTGATGATGCGGGTGTAGCCGCCGTTGCGGT
>OOCZ01002272.1_pt1 | contig 10593 bp, 8 predicted proteins | sample 1671631 | NCBI WGS metagenome assembly OOCZ01 (sample SAMN06348176, study PRJEB24527) | human gut metagenome | reverse complement strand
CGGTGCGTCGGGCTGCTTTTCCGGTGCAGGGGCCGCCGGGGCAGCGGGCGCCTTGCCGGTCTGCATGGCGGCAAGGGCGGCCTCGATCTCGGCGCGGGAGGCGCCCTTCGCCGCCATGGCGCGGGCGACCTCGAGCATCTCCCTGGTGATGTGCGGGATAATTAAGGTCTCGGAGCGCTCCTCGCCCCGGCGCTTATTCGGGTTTTGTTGAATTGGCAAGGCGCTGCTCCTCCTCTCTCATAAAGCGGATGCGTTCGGTGCGGTGGCTGATAAGGTCGAGCCATTCGGGGATGGAGCTGACGATCAGCAGCGCACAGCAGGCCGCGCACTCATACGGGCTGAACACGCGGAACACATAGGTCATGATGCCCAGCGCCGCGCCGTAGATGATGCGGCTCATGCGGCGGTCCGGCATCGTGACCGGCTCACAGACCAGGAACAGGCCGGTGAACAGTGCCGTGCCGGACAGGACGACATATTTTTCCAGATAGAAGCGCTGGCGGATATATTCCCACGGCAGGCTGAAGGTCGGCAGCTCGTTCAGATTCGGGAAGAACCACGGCAGGCCGATGACAAAGATAAAGAACGGAATAACGACAGAAAGCTTGATGTGCCCGCGCACAAGCAGGAACAACCCGCAGGCCATCACGACCAGCGCTGCGCTGGTGCCCATGGCGGCGGAGACGTTGCCGGTCAGCAGGTTCATCGTGCTGGCACTGGGCAGACCGCCATCCCGCAGAGTGGCGTTCATGCCCTCGACGAGAGTAGTGTTCACGCTGCCGAACAGCGGCAGCTGCGTGCCGGGAATGGGGTACGAAAAGACGTCCTGCGGCCACGAGATACCGGCCACGACGACGCCGACGGCGGCGGGATGGAACGGATAGTGGCCCTCGCCGCCGAACGCCTCCTTGACGAGCACGGCGACGATGACGGCGGAAATGACGATGGGATACGAGATGCTGGCAGGCATCAGCAGCACGATGAGCGCGGCAAAGCACTCACTGGACGGCTCATGGGACTGGTAGCCCGTGCCGTGCAGCGGGGCCAAGGCACAGTCGCACAGGTAGGCGGTCAGCAGTGCGGCCAGCAGCAAAAGCACCGGGCGCGCACCGTAGTAATACCACGACATGCCGATCAGCGGGACTGTGCACCACAGCAGGTCACTGTAGTAGCTGTAGTTCGCGCTGCGTTCAACTTTTTTACGATTGGGCATAGGGAAAAAGCTCCTTTACTTGCTGTGCAGGACGTTTACCACAGCGGCAGGATCCATGGCATGGAACAGCGAACTTCCGGCCACGAGCCAGTCGACCCCGGCAGCGATGCACAGGGGGCCGGTCTCGGTGTTGATGCCGCCGTCCACCTCGATCAGGGTATCACAGCCGCGGCGGGGGCGCTCGGCACAGATGGCGGCAATGCGCGTGGGGGTGGTGGGGAGGAACTTCTGCCCGCCGAAACCGGGCTCCACGCTCATGACCAGGATCAGATCGACAACGCCCAGATACGGGAAAACAGCTTCCACCGGCGTGCCGGGGCGGATGCTGATGCCGACCTGGCAGCCCGCAGCGCGGATAGCGGCGATGACCTCCTCTGCCGTGTCCGGCACAGCTTCGAGGTGGAAGGTGATGAGGCTGGCCCCTGCTCTGGCAAAGTCGGCGGCGTAGCGGGCCGGGTCACTGATCATCAGGTGGACGTCGTAGTAGACGTCGGGCATAGCGGCATGCAGGCATTTCAGCACCGGCGCGCCGTAGCTGATATTGGGTACAAAGTGCCCGTCCATCACGTCAAAGTGCATCAGGTCGACACCGGCCTCCAACAGGCGGGTGCAGTCATGCTTCAGGTTGGCAAAATCGGCCGACAGGATCGATGCGGCAATTTTCGTCATAATGTATATACTCCCTTGATAGTCCCTCTTTGTTGTACGTAGTATGTGCAGTGCGCACATATAAAACTATTATAGCCCATTGCGCCCCAAAAAGCAAGAAGCCCGCAGACCGGGTGTCCCGGTTTGCGGGCTGGGGCAAAAGGGCTTCCCCTGTGGGGGAAGCTGTCACCGCAGGTGACTGATGAGGGGAGAGCTTACGGAGAAAGCCCGTAAACGGGCGGCTGCCGCAGGCTTGCCCCTCATCCGGCCTCAGGCGGGGCCTCGGCCACCTTCCCCAGAGGGGGAAGGCTTATTTCTTTTCACTGTGCCAATGATGCACGGTCTGCAGCTGGAACTCAAAGTCGCGGGCATCCTTGGCAAGCTGGCTCGAGAGGATGATGCCCGAGATAAACAGCAGCAGCGCTGCCACCAGCACAAAGCAGCAGACGATCAAAGTCGGGAAGCGCGGCACAAGGCCGGTCCGGAAATACTCGCCCAGCACCGGGATCATAAAGCCGATGCCGAACACGGCCAGGATCGCGGCCAGAATGCCGAAAAAGCTGAACGGGCGGTAGTTCTTGAACAGCCGCGCAATCGTGCCCAATACTTTAAAGCCGTCGGAGTAGGTGTTCAGCTTGCTCTCCGACCCTTCCGGACGGTCACGGTAGTCAATGACAACGTTCTCGACCTGCATATTGCGCTGCAGGGCGTGGATCGTCATCTCGGTCTCGATCTCAAACCCGCGGGACAGCACGGGATAGGTCTTGACGAACTGGTAGCTGAACGCGCGGTAGCCGGTCATAATGTCCTTGATCTTGCCGCCAAACAAATGATTTGTGCAGAACCGCACCAGATCGTTGCCGAAGTTGTGGAACGGGCGCTTGTTCTGGGTGTAGTAGGTGCTGGACAGGCGGTCACCGACGACCATGTCGGCCTGGCGCCCGGTCACGGCAGCGACCATCTCGGGCGCGGCCTCCGCAGGGTAGGTGTCGTCGCCGTCCACAAGAATGTACGCCTCTGCGTCGATCTCGCGGAACATGCGGCGCATGACATTGCCCTTGCCCTGCTGGTACTCATGGCGGACAACGGCCCCGGCTCCGGCGGCCAGCTCGGCAGTGCCGTCGGTGGAATTGTTGTCGTAGACGTAGACGGTGGCGTCGGGCAGGACGCGGCGGAAATCCGAGACGACCTTCTCGACAGTCTTGGACTCGTTGTAGCAAGGAATCAGAACGGCGATTTTATCCATAATAACAGGACCTCCGGGCGGATTTTACATCCAGAATTGAACAAGGCGGCTGACGGTGTAGTAAAGGGAAGGATTCATGCCCTGCAGATACGGCTCCATGGCGAAGAGCGTGCAGAAGCGGTAGACGGCGGTATATGCCACAGCGGCGGCCATGACGGTGCGCAGTGCGGGCAGCGCCGCAACGGCAGTGCCCTCCCCCAGCGCTGCGCGGCGGGAGAGCGCACCCTCGGCGCAGAACCAGCACAGCGCCGCGCCAAGCAGCAACACGGGACTGTAATCCATCAAATAGCGGTAGAGCACCCCGGCCATCTCGCAGTCAACGACGGTCATGACGACCATGGCGGCCAGGCTGCCGTAGACCACACAGGCGGTGACACGGCGGCGGTGCAGACAGCGGCGGAACGCAGGAAGCAGCGGCAGCGCCAGCACCCACAGGTACGGCGTGGTGGCCAGAATGCCGCCCGTGAACTTCTCGCTGATCGTGCGGATGACGGCGTTCGTCTGGACGTCGGTCTCCCGCAGGAACGGGAAAACACCCTGCCAGCTGGGCAACTCGAACAGACTCGTGAACACAGCCGGGCCGATGCGCACGGCGTTGAAGCCGCGCTGGGTCATATCGTTGCCGGTCAGGTTGTAGTTGGCACCAAAGTCAAAGGGCGAGCCGAACCGCGCAGCGTTGTACCACATGAGCCCGGCAGCGACCAGCACCACCGGCAGCAGAAACGCGGCGGCCTCCCCTGCCCCGGCGCGGCTGCGCAGCCGCTTCTGCCCGATATACCGCGGCCAGAAGATGGGCACGGCCAAAAACGCAAACAGCTCCATCTGGGGGCGGCACCCGGCGACGAGCGCCACGCAGAGGCTGCCGAAGACGAGCTTGACGACCAGCGCACCGCGCTTTTCCACCGGCGTGCTGGCGGCGGAGAGCCAGAGCCAAAGCCCCAGCATCAGCAGCGCCGCACCGCAGAGGATGGCATATTCATAAATGTAGGGGCGCAGCAACAGATAGTAGAACTGACTGCCCAGCGCCACGGCGGCCACGGCCAGCAGGTACGCCGCGGCGGACGCCTGCGGGAACCACCGGCGCACGGCCTGCCCGACGACGCCGAAGCAGGCGGCGAGGAAGATCAGCCCCAGCAGGACCATGCAGGGCGCATAGGCCAGGTTCTGGATGCCGGTCAGTGCCTCAAACGGCAGCTGGAACAAAAGACACGGTACAATGCCAAAATAGACGTAGTAGCGCCCATTGTAAAAGGCGTGGTCCCAGTGGATGTCGTTGATTTGCGCGGCGTCGCGCGCCCCGGCATCGTAGGGGTTGTCCAGCGCCAGCAGCTCGGCGGGCGGGTCGGCCTCCAGGTCAAGGCGCCCGTTCAGCAGGCTGTGCGCCAGCGCGCCGTACTGCTGGTAGACGAAGCTGACCGTGCTCTCCCCGTCCCAGAACGCGGTGTTGTAATCTTTTGTGGCAAGGCCGGTGTTGCTCGGCTCCCAGAACGGGATGACCACGACGAAGGCAGCCAGCACAAGGCCCAGCACGGCGGCTGCGGCGCGGTCACAGACGTTGCCCGCCAGCCAGCGGCGGTGCCACAGCCCGCTGGCCGGGCGCAGGCCGTAGACGGCCAGCAGCGCCAGAAATACCGCGCAGAAGCGCAAAATCGAGAAATCCAGCGCGCGCGGCGCGTTGGCCGTGATGCCGCGGAAGGTCAGCGCCACCGGGAACTGCGCGTAGGTGGAGCTGTACCCGGCAGCGGTCAGCGTCAGCATCCCGACGGAGCCGGTCAGGTCCAGGCTGATGACCTGGGTGCGCGGGGCCTGCAGCCCCACCTGCCAGCTGCCGAAGCGGGTCAGCTCGGTGTTGGCGGCGTCGGTGCCCTCAATGGTGAAGATCACGGCGCTGTCGGCGTGGAGCGGCTCGGTGTCGTCGCTGACCAGACCGTCAAACCGCAGGTTGTAGATGGGCTGGTCAATGTCGAGGAACCGCAGATAGGTGCGGCCCTCGTCGAGCGAGATCGTGCCGACGCCGCGCCCGACGTTGATGTTGTCGTCAAGGTAATCGACGAGCTGAAACGGCGTGTAGCTGTGGGTGTTGAAGTAGGCCACATTGCCGACGAACACCTCCAGCCCCAGCGCCGTGACGGCCAGCAGCGGGACGACGGCCTTTAACCCTTTGCGCCCGAGGCTGCGCAGCCCGGCGGTGACAAGCCCCGCCCAGCCGGTCATGGCGGTGAGGGCGACGAGCCGGAACGCGTGGAAGCCGACGGTCAGCCCGGGGCGGTGGTAGGCGCACAGAGCGAACACCCAGACGGCCAGCCAGAGCCCGGCGGCCCAGGCAGCGTCGCGGCGGGAAATCCTGCGGTGGGATACTACCGCAGGAACCGCACCGAAGATGCCGGAGACGAGCACGGTGAGGAGCAGGGTGATTATAATAAACATAAGAATAATGCTCCTCCTTTTGTGGGATGGGTGATGTGGCAGCGGGAAATGGCCAGAGCCCTTCCGGTCATCGCTGGCGCTCGACCACCTCCCCTGAAAGGGCAGGCTTTTTTCGGGCGTATGCCCGTGAAAGGCGCCCCACAGGATGAGGAGCTGGCCGAGCTTGCGAGGCCTGAGGGGCCTTACTCTGCGGGAGATGCCTCTTCACTGCTTTGCATACTTCTCCATCTCGTGCAGCCAGAACTCGGCGGTCTTGTCCCAGCTGTACTTTTTCAGGACCTCGTCGGGCGCGGCCACGGGCTGGGCGGCCAGCGCGTCAAGATCCACATCATAATCATACGGGTCAAAATACCGCGCCGTATCGCCGTACAGCTCGGGCAGGCAGGTGGCGTTGGCCAGCGCGACCGGCGCGCCCAGGGCCAGCGCCTCCAGCGGCGGGATGCCAAAGCCCTCGAACACGGCGGGGTGCAAAAACAGCTTGCAGTGCTTCATCAGCGCGGCGTTCTCGGCATCGGACACATAGCCCGGGTAGAACACATTGTGGGTGTCCTTCGCCTCGGCGTCGTCGCCAAAGGCACGCAAGTCCTTGCCGCCCGCGACGACAAACGTCTTGTCGGGGCTGCGGCGGGCGACCTCTCGGATCCACTTGAAGTTTTTATGCTTTGCCAGACTGCCGAGGGCGTAGAAGTACTCCCCTTTTTTGACGCCGGGCATCTTGTCAAAAATGCTCTCGTCGGGGGTGACGTTCTTCATGTGCTCCCAGCCGTTGTAGGTGATGCCGATCTTGTCCAGCGGGATGCCGAGCTTCTCGCTGATGAGGTGCCGCTGGTTGTCGCTGACCGTGAACACCCGCTGGGCGAACCATTTGGTGGACAGGCAGTGTACCCAGAACTTGAAGCGGAAAAAGCCCTTGTCGGTATCCAGGACCAGCGGGCGGATGTCGTGCAGCACCACGACGCTGCGGCGGGTCAGCAGCATATCGCTGGCAAGGCCCACGTAAAACGCATGGGTGCGGCGCAGGTAGGCGGGCAGCACGACCAGATTGTAAAAATACGGGATGGACTTGAGCGGCACCAGCCGGATGTTTTTCAGCTCCGGCAGATGGATGGGCCGCCCGTCGTCGCGGTAGGCAATGCGGACGTCCAGGCCGGTGCCCTCGATCAGCTTGTCCAGCCGGACGACATTCTCATAGACATAGCGCGGGATGCCGGTGATATTGTCACACAGTACCGTGCCGTTGATGACGATAGGGTTCAATCCAGTTCCTCCTTCTCCCAGTGGGAGCAGTCGAGCAGCTCCTGCTGCCAGTCGGCCATGCGGCGCAGGCAGTATTCCTTCAGCTCGCGCTCAAAGCGTTCCTCGCTGAAGGAGCGGCTGTGCTCACGGATTTCCTCTTTGGAACAGGCCACGCCGTCGCGCTCAAACCGTTCGATGCAGTCGGCCAGGCTCTCGACGGTCTGCTCTTTAAACCAGTAGCCGGTCCTGCCGGGCAGCACGCTCTCGCACGCGCCGCCGCGGCCATAGGCCAGCACCGGCGTGCCCGCGCTCTGGGCCTCGACGGGGGTGATGCCAAAGTCCTCTTCACCCGGGAAAAGGAAACCCTTCGCGCGCAGGTAGTAGCTGCGCACTTCTTCGTCGGACAGACCGCCGCCCTTGAACTCGATGGTCGGCCCGGCCATGGCCCTGAGCTTGTCCAGCTCTCCCCCGCCGCCGATGACGACGAGGCGCTTGTTAAGGCGCGTGCAGGCCTGCACGGCCAGATCCACGCGCTTGTACCAGGTCAGACGGCCCACGGTCAGGTAGAAGTCCTCCTTTTCGACAAAAGGCGACTCGTTGATGTGGCAGCAGGGGTAAATGACATCGCTGTCACGCCGGTAATATTTTTTGATGCGCTGGGCGATATAATGCGAGTTGGCGATGAAATAATCCACGCGGTCCGCGGCGCACTTGTCCCAGATGCGCATTTTGTGCATCTGGCCGGGCATGACGAGCTTCGCCAGCCAGTTGGCGTTGGCGCGGTAGGTGTAGTAAAAATCCCACACATAACGGATCGGCGTGTGGCAGTAGCAGATGTGTACGGCATCCGGGCGGGTGATGACGCCTTTGGAACAGGAGGAGGACGACGACAGCACCAGATCGTACTCTGTCAGGTCGAACGCCTCAAACGCGCGGGGCATCAGCGGCAGCATGGCCTTGTACAGCCTGTTGGAGAAGGGCACCTTCTGGAACCAGCTTGTGCGGATGTCATAGCTTTTAAAGTGCTCGGGCATGTTGTTGGGGTCGTACACAAGGGTGTAGATGACGGCATCGGGGAAAACGCGCTTCATGGCGTCCACAACGCGGTCCCCGCCGGCGTAGCCGACAAGCCAGTCGTGAACGATGGCGACCTTGGGCTCCTTTTTGCTCATTACAGACACTCCCGTCCGGTAACGCACAGGGCGTTATTGTAGTTTTTCGTCGTTGACCATCTTGCCGCCGAACACGGTGCGGAAGATGATCTTGATGTCCAGCGCCACGGTCCAGTTTTCGATGTACCAGATGTCGTAGCGGATGCGCTCGGCAATGTCGGTATCGCCGCGCAGGCCGTGGATCTGCGCCCAGCCCGTGCAGCCGGGGCGGACCTGCTGGCGCACAAGGTAGCGCGGGATCTCCTCTTTAAAATGCTCCACATGGTAGGGCACCTCGGGCCGCGGCCCGACGAGGGACATATCCCCTTTCAGCACGTTGAAGAACTGGGGCAGCTCGTCCAGGCTGAACTTGCGGATAAAGCTGCCGAAGTGGGTCTTGCGCGGGTCGCAGTCGGTGGACCAGCCGGTCTCCTGCTGCACATTGACCCGCATCGAGCGGAACTTGTACATCATGAAGGGCTTTTTGTTCAGGCCGATGCGCTCCTGCCTGAAGATGACCGGCCCGGGGCTGGACAGCTTGACGCCGATGGCCGTGACCAGCATGACCGGGCTGGTCAGAATGATCAGAATCAGGCTGCCGATAATATCAAGCCCGCGCTTGACAGCGGCGTTGAGCAGATTGTCAAACGGCGTCTGCCGCACATTGATAAGCTTGCACTCGTCCAGCACGTCAATGGTGGGCCGGGCGGGCAGATAGTCGCTGTAGAACGGTACCATCGTGATGCGCACGCCGTTTTTGTCGCAGGCGGCAAAAACGTGGGGCAGCAATTCGATCTCGTCAGCCTCCAGCGCTACGACGACCTCATCGACGGCAACCTCGTCGAGCCGGGCGGACAGCGCATCATAGCTGCCCATGTAGCGCACACCAAGACCCGGTTCTTCGATTCCGGCCAGATAGCCGTCCACGACAAAGCCGTAGTAGGGGTTGTGCTCGAGCGCGCGCAGATAGAGCGCGGCGGATTTACCGCCGCCCACCAGCAGGATATGGCGCAGACCCAGCCCCTTGCGGCGGCGGGCGCGGTCTACCCAGCGCAGGATCATACGCTCGATCACGACGCCTGCCGTGCCGAGGATGTAGAACAGCGCCAGTACGATACGGGAGTAGTCGTCCAGGTGCATCAGATACAAAGCACCAATGAAGATCAGCAGTCCCGCCGCGTTGATGACGGCAATCTTGGTGCAGCGCTCGGCCAGGCCGCGCAGCCGCGTGGTGCTGTAGATACCGGCGACCCAGTAGATGAGCACGAGCACCAGCGACGTGGCCAGCCCGGCAATGATGTTGCGCGGGTCCCGGGCCACGGCCAGCGCAGGCCCTGCGCCGCCCGGCTCAAAGTAGCGGACGTAATTGAAACGGATATAGTTGGCAAGCAAAAAGCCGATGAAAAGCAGTGCCGCGTCCGCCAGCACATACAAAAGGCTTTTGAAGCGTTGGTTCTTTTCCAGCAAGAGGTGATGCCCTCCCTACGGTGATAGATTTAAACAATCTATTTTACCATATTTACGCCGGTATTGCAAATCAGCGGTAAAGTTCCTGCAGCTGATCCAGCGTTTTCTTCATTTCGGCGCGGACCTCCGGCGGGCCGGAGACGACGACGCCGGTGCCGAACCCGGCCACCCAGCCGAAGAACTGCGGGCTGACCTGAATCTCGGCGGTCATCGTAAAGTGCTCGCCGTCGGCGCAGGGCGTCAAGATCGGCGCGGTGCCGAACCGGTCGATCATCGCCCCGGCAAAGCGGTTCTCGCATTGCAGCGTTACCCGCTTGAGCGGGCCGTTGAACATGCCGAACATCTGCTGCATATACGTATTGACGTCGAAATTGGCGTATTCCCCGGCACCCTCGCGGGTCGTGTCGGGCAGCTGGTGAACGTTCTGCATCTTGTCGACGCGGTAGTGCTTGAGCCGCCCCTCGGTGTAGGCGATCAGATAATAATTGCCGTTCTCCCACACGAGCACCCACGGGCTGACGCGGTAGAGCTGGCCGTCGTGGCGCGGGGCCATCCGTTTTTGCAGGTTCCAGTCGCAGTATTTGAAGGTGACCTGCTCCCCTGCCGTGATGGCGGCGTGCAGCGCATCGACGGTGTACAGAATTTTCTCGTCGGTGCTCTTGATACGCCCGCTGACCAGTACCTTACGGTCCAGCTCCTCCTGCCGGTATGTGGAGGTGAACTGGCCGAGCTTGTCGATCAGGATTTTGGATTTGCGCGCCGTGATAAATTTGCTGGCGTAGACGGCATCGACGAGCAGCTTGAGCTCGGCAAGCTCAAACGGAGCCTCGGTCATATAGTAGCCGCCGCCGCGCCCGCGCTGCTGCACGATCTCATATTTGGTGTCGGGCAGGTTGTTTAAGGTGCTCAGGTCATCGTAGACGCTTTTGCGCTCGGCGACGACGCCGTGCTCCTGCAATTTTTCCACCAGCTGGGGAACACTTAAAGGGTGCTTCTCGTCGGTTTCCCGGGCGAGGATCTCCAAAAGAACAAGCAGTTTGCGTTTCTGGCCTTCTTTGCGCGACATAACAGCGGCTCCTTTCCTGAGTCTGGCAGATATAGTCCTATTATACACCCTATAGGGGCGGGTGGCAAGATCGGGAACGGCTGCCTCCCGGGAGGTTGTTCTTTCTTTTGCCAACAAAAGAAAGAACCAAAGAAAATTG
>OOCZ01002265.1_pt1 | contig 10626 bp, 9 predicted proteins | sample 1671631 | NCBI WGS metagenome assembly OOCZ01 (sample SAMN06348176, study PRJEB24527) | human gut metagenome | reverse complement strand
AGCTTAAAATCCAATATGGATAGATTTATAGATACGAAATTATATAACAAATATACCTAAATATACGTTTAAAATCCAATATGGATAGATTTATAGGGAAGTTCTGTTGATAAAATTTCCGTTTCAAAATCTGTTTAAAATCCAATATGGATAGATTTATAGTTAAAACAATTTATAGCAATATCAAACAATATCTTAAGTTTAAAATCCAATATGGATAGATTTATAGCTATACTTAAAACTATCGTCAATAATCTTTTTCAATGTTTAAAATCCAATATGGATAGATTTATAGTAGTTATATTTCCTTCGTTTGTGTGGTTGCTTGTGTTTAAAATCCAATATGGATAGATTTATAGTTTTGGCTGGGGAATACATCTTTACACTGGTCGTTTGTTTAAAATCCAATATGGATAGATTTATAGTCTTACTGATAAAAATAATAATGTTGATGTTATTTGTTTAAAATCCAATATGGATAGATTTATAGCGACCATTTTCTTTTTTAAATAACTCGTTTTTATCTGTTTAAAATCCAATATGGATAGATTTATAGACAGATTAACCGCTGTGCCCTCACAAAATAAAAAAGTTTAAAATCCAATATGGATAGATTTATAGCAATATAAAAGCGTGGTTCTTGCTGATGATGATGTCAGTTTAAAATCCAATATGGATAGATTTATAGTTTGAATATACTGAAGACTTAAATATTTATTTGTAGTTTAAAATCCAATATGGATAGATTTATAGTTATCACTCCTTATCCATTTTAGATCCTTTGTTGTGGTTTAAAATCCAATATGGATAGATTTATAGTTTCTGCAAAACCGACTATTCGCAACATTGAGTTTGAGTTTAAAATCCAATATGGATAGATTTATAGAGGTAACAGGTCCGCTTGCTGATGCTCTTAACTGGAGTTTAAAATCCAATATGGATAGATTTATAGGTAGTTGGTATAATATACTTAGGCTTGACTTTTTGGTTTAAAATCCAATATGGATAGATTTATAGCGGTAAAGACAAGCCTGTAATCATTCAGATTTTTAAGTTTAAAATCCAATATGGATAGATTTATAGAAGCTAAGACATTCGTCTTTTGTTGCATCGCACAGTTTAAAATCCAATATGGATAGATTTATAGTTTATAAACCTTATGGATTTACTGTGATTTACTGTGGTTTAAAATCCAATATGGATAGATTTATAGTGCAATGAAACCAAAACAAACATCAATAAGTCCAAAGTTTAAAATCCAATATGGATAGATTTATAGTTTAATACTCCTGTTCCGACTGAAAACATTTGTAGTGTTTAAAATCCAATATGGATAGATTTATAGCATTTGATTAAATACTTACCATATTATCAAATCGTTGTTTAAAATCCAATATGGATAGATTTATAGCTTGTATATTAGAGTTGTTGACGGTCTTTGTGTTCCGTTTAAAATCCAATATGGATAGATTTATAGAGGCTTGAAGAATTGTATCAACTAAGCCGCCAGGAGTTTAAAATCCAATATGGATAGATTTATAGCCTTAGGTTTTGAATTAAAATAAACACTATAAATGTTTAAAATCCAATATGGATAGATTTATAGCTTATGCTGAAAAATATACTTTCCGTTGCCGCCACAGCGTTTAAAATCCAATATGGATAGATTTATAGTTGTCATTTTTATTCCAAGACGCTCAAATACAGGTGGGTTTAAAATCCAATATGGATAGATTTATAGATATTTAACATCATAATTAGTTGCAAGCATGTATTTGTTTAAAATCCAATATGGATAGATTTATAGTTGCTCCTGTACTGGGTTGAGTAGCCGTTCCAGGAGGTTTAAAATCCAATATGGATAGATTTATAGAATATTTAATTGATGTAAGTTGTACCCCCCTGTTAGGTTTAAAATCCAATATGGATAGATTTATAGTTGCCTCGCGGGGAACAGGGACATTAGCGAGAACCTCGTTTAAAATCCAATATGGATAGATTTATAGTTACTTTTTTATCACACTTTGATAAAACAAATTCAACGTTTAAAATCCAATATGGATAGATTTATAGTGTGCCGATCGGCATTGGCATTATGGCAGTATTTATGTTTAAAATCCAATATGGATAGATTTATAGGCAAGGAAATCAACAATGCTAGACAACCAATTCCACGTTTAAAATCCAATATGGATAGATTTATAGCCGTGGGATAAAATGATAAGTAATCATCGGCATTTTTCTGTGCTGTTTTGTCGATATACCAAATATTTATCAAATATTACTGTCATTTCAATATATCAAAAGCAACTATACCGATGATTACTTGATTTTTAGGTTCTGTCAACCTGCCGGGGGTTTTGTGCTATGTCAGGTCGACAATAAAAGCGTTACAAAAAATTTGATGTTTTATCATCCGTTTTTCCAAGAAAATCTTTATTCATCCACCGTTCTTCACGGGTATGAAACATTATTACCGAATCCTTGTCTTTTCTGATATAAACATCAAGTTCTTTTTCCAAAGCAAGTGAGTTTGCTTTACTTAAGTTTCCTTCAAAAACAGAGTTTTGAATATGTACAAGATATTTTTTGCAAATCTTAAATACCTTTGGAAGTATTTTTCTGCCTTTTTCATCACATATTATATCATATACAAGAATTACATACAATATTTACCACCACATTTCAAAGCCTTTATATTCTTTTTCTCCTATAATGTGCTTTATCAGTTTATAAAGTTCAAGTCTGATTAAGAATTGATAAGAAACATTTTTATTAAGTTCTTTGTGAAAAATAGTTGTCTTTAATTTTTCGTCAAATTCAGATGTAATTATTCGTGACGCTCTTTCGGTAAGCTGCAAACCGTTAAGTCCTTCTACAAAACTGCTTTCTGTTATTTGTTTTCGATTAAGCAAAGAAAATATCAGACGATCCGCAATCAGCGGTTTGAAAATTTCCGAAACATCAAGTGCAAGAGAATATCGCCTTGTACCGGGCTGATGAAGATAGCTTATTGTAGGATTAAGTTGGGTTTTATAAATTTCCGCCAGAGTTTTTGTATATACAAGAGAATTGACATATGAAATAAGGCTGTTAATCATATTGTCGGCAGGATGATAAACTCTTTTATCAAATTCAATATTCTGATCAATAATTACATTCCACGCTTTGTAATATTCCTGACGAATATTACCTTCAATTCCCATCAACTCTTCTATGGTTTCTACATCTGCAAGTTTCCTCCTCAAATTTTCAATAGCAACCATTTGCTCTGACACATTCTTGCCTCTGCCGTTATAGTATCTTAAGTTTCTGTAAATATTATAAGACGCAGCAACTATAAATTCTCTTGCTATTAATAATCTGTTTGAATAGTCGCCGTAAGCAAGCACTTGCTTAACCAAAAGCTGACCTGCAAGTTTTGTTTCCTTTGGGCAAAAACTTCCTATGTAAAATTGATAGTAATTGAAGAAATGTACAAGTATTCCGTATTTTGAAAATAAGTTCAGCAATTTAGATGTGACCGTTATTTCATTCATAATATAAATTTCTTTAATATTTTCTATCGGAAGATCTTTTACATTTCCGTCAATTGCAGTAAATCTTAATGTGTTGTCTTTTTGAGTTAAATTGCCTGACGAATATATGTAATAACTTTCCTGCATTTTATCACCTCAAATACAGCACAAATCATAGTAAGCACATGATTTGCAAATTCTTTTACTTTTAAATTTTGGCGGCAAAGCAGCCGATATAATTTTTACTATATCAGCTGCCGCACTTTCAAGCTCTCTTTCATCTTCTTCGCTAAGTTCAACATTAAGACTTTGCTTTAGCAAAGGATAATCAATTCTGCCTTTTATTCCCTCTACCCCACGCTTTTTCAGATAATAAAGATAGTATTTAAGTTGAGCAATACCCGCTTCCTCTATCTTTCTGCTTTTCTTTACCTCATGTAAAAGTTTATGCTCGGTAATAAAATCAATATTGATTGTGTTGTCGATCATAATATGTTTTTTCTTTTGCTTATAAGTGGTTTCATCTATAAGTTTTCCGATTTTGACATTTTCGTTTTCACTTTCCATTGCCAAACCGTTTGAAAAATACCACAGCTTTCTTTTACAAACATAGTAATAATAAATATGCATACCCGAAATATTATTTTCGTCCATAATCATACCTCATATAAAATTATCAGGTTCTCCGTTATCATCAGATTTATCTTGCTTTTTGGTTTTCTTTTCCTTATCAAATCTGATGCCGCATTCGGAATCATAACTGCTGTTAATAACAGGTAATTCAGTATATGGCATTTTTATTTTTAATTTTTTTATTTCGTAATCGTCAATTCTGAATTTAGGTACGGAAACCGTGAAGCCAAGTATTTCTTCGTTTGCTTTAAGTTTATCATCTCTTGAATAAGTATCTGATTTTAAAACTTCCAAAGCTTTTTCTATGGCACTCTCATTTTGATTATAAACATCAATCGGCACAGCGTCACTTCTGTCAATACTTCTTATTCCATCTTTTTTAAGAGAGAGATAATCGACATATTCTTTATAATATTTATAAATTTTACGATATTCTTGATAATATTTTGATTTTTCGATTTTTTCAACCGAAAGGTACTCATCTATAAGTTCTTTTTTAAGAACTTCAGAGATAATTCCGTCAACGCTTAAAATCGCCTGTTTTGACAACGAATGAATATCATCGTCAACAAAACGATGTGCATTACCTTGAATTTCAGTAAATACAAAACAATTGTAAGATGAAAAGTCTTTATTACCCTTTCTGTTTACTCTGCCAAAGCGTTGGAACAGGGAAAATAAATCTGATAACTCGGTAATAAGAATATCAAAATCAATGTCAAGACTTGCTTCGACTACGGATGTTGAAATCCATATTTCAGGTATATTCATACTTTCGTTAGTTTTTTCAGAGGCTGCCAAAATCGCATTTTCTTTAGTTTTTCTGTCATTTTTTGTAAAATTGGAATGAAACAGATTTACACTTGCGTTAATATCCGAATTTTTTATTTCGGTGTACATCTTATTTGCAATATCAATTGAATTGCAAACGACAAGATATTTTTTTACTTTATCGCATATTGTATCATCAAATATTTTTATAATATCGTCAGACTGCAAGTTTTTTTCATATACTTTTACATTATGCCTTAGCTTTCCTTTATCAGAAAAATCGGATGTTTTTACATCTGTTCCGAGTATTTTTTCAATCTCGTTTCTTACAAACGGAGGCAAAGTTGCGGTAATTACAGCCACTTTACCACCCAAAGTATGAATCATCTCAATTGCATAAATAATTGCAGCCAAAACATCAGGTGAATACATCTGTATCTCATCAATAATAAACTTTGAATATGACGCTACCGCAAGTTTGTATTCATAACCTGCATATTTCAATGCAAAGTCAAATATCTGATCAGGCGTACAAATTGTAATCGGAAGTGCAAGCTGTTTACTGCATTGTGCATACGCAAAATCATAATTTTTTCCGCTAATTATTGAATCTTCCAAATAATAGGATTTCATATCGGAGTGAACAAGTGCCACTCTTTCCTTATAATCTTCTTGAGAATTATCTCCGCAAAGTTTTTTAATTCTTTCGTACATCGCATTGATAGCTGTTTTTAACGGCAAAACGAAAAAACATTTATTGTCCCCGCACCAAAGCAATCCCGCCTCGGTTTTGCCCATACCTGTAGGTGCGGTTACAATTAAATTGCTGTCGGTATTTTTAATGCAAAATTCTTGCAATTCATAGTAATGTATATTTTGGGTATTTTTCCAATTGTTTAAAGAAGCAGTCAAAAAATCGTTGACCTTTTCGCAGTCAAGACCTGCACTTGCACTGTAATCACATTTATGTAAAAGACCTTTTAATAAAACAGCGTATTGTTTTTCGGGTTCGCTGAGTTTTTTGTCGAACAGGTCTTTAATTTTCTTAACATTGCGTTTCATCTTATTGTACGAAGCGGTTTCCAAACCAAGTTCAGAAATAAAGGTTTCGATAAGCTCTTTATTTTCACCGAAAACCGTAATAGGAGATTCCTTATTATCGTGATGATACATCACTGCAAAATATACACTATCAGGCTTATTGCACTCGGATTTATCAATGTAAAATATTGAAAGCACATTGTGCGGAATTTCAAGCTCCGGCTGAAATTTGCCGCCCCTTTGCACTCGCTTTTGAAATTGAGAGTTTGCCTTTCCGTAATCGTGTTTTTTGCACGCAACAAGTAAATCTGAATATAACTCTTCAGATTTAATATAGCCGAGCTTATAGAGCAGTTTTGCCTGCTCTATAAGCTCATTTGAATGTTGTCCGATAGTTTTGTCGGGTTTTGCAAGTTTATCTTCTATATTCATATAAATACCTCAAGCTAAAAGCACTGTATATATTCCGTTCTCTGATTTATCAAGCATTATACCTTTACATCCGCTGTCAAGGTAATTAATCTGACAGAAAATAACAGGCACACGATTAAACACTCGTTTTCTCATACCGCCCTTTATTTGCTCAACCACATAATCCTTTGGCATAAAATATTTTGTGCCTCCTGCGTATCCACCGTCTGTTTTTGAAATTATATCCATATCGGATTGATTTTCCTCATAATACTCAACAGGCATATAAACATCGAAATCATTTTTTTCGTAATCAACATCTTCATCAACCTCAGTAAGCTCTGTTTCCGCACACTCAAGCACTTCTACAAAATCCTCTCCTCTGCCGATTGCAGTAAGATTTCCGATATTATCCATAATATCATTCATAGTATTTTCATCTGCAACTATATGAATGATAAGTTCAATATCGCAGAGAAGTTCATAATACTTAGGGCCTTTTGCAAGCGTTCTGAAATGGGAATACGGAATAGTATACTTTACCTTTTCGTACTCATCATACACAGCCTTTATATGCTTAATGCGCTTATCAAATTCTTTTACTTCTTCGGCAGAAATATTTTCATCGGCTTTCATTTCTTTGAGCCGAGTTTTCATTTTATTAATGATTTTTTTATGCTTGTCGATTCTGCGTTTTGTACGCTTTAAAAAGCGGTATTCTTCAAGCAATTTTTCATTAATTACATTAATTGTAATGCCTTTTTCAAAGCTGTTTCCTTGAGCCTTTTGTGCAGTAGCCACAACCTGATATGCACTTGAAAGCATCTCGGGATTTTTCATTTTTACAAGCAAATTTCTGTCATCATTAAGACTGTTAAGAAAACAATCGTCCTTATACATTTTTGTTTTTAGAGAACCGTACTTTCCCTGTACGCTTACTTGCATAGGATGATAAGATGTATAACCGCAAGCCTTATGAAGTGCTCCGATAACAGTTGAATACGGCGGTAAAGGAAATGTCATACGGTTTTGTACAGTTTCTTCTTTTTTGTAATTTGCACTGTTTTGTTTTATATGAAGTCTAATTGCTTTCATATTAATTCCGCCTTACTCCGAAAAATACTCTTTAACCTGACCTCTGAGATTTTCAAAAAATTCTGTCATACTTACAGGATTAATTTCTCTTACAATTTCGTCCTCGTTTGAAAGCTCGCCGTTACGCATAAGTGCACAACTGTAACCTTGAGCAAGTTTTTCCTTAATCGGCTCTATAATAAGTCTTTTGCCTGAAACAGAAACCGCATTTTCAAAAATATGTGTTTTTCTCGGTGAAAGACCGCCTACCACAAAAATCGGCTCTGCGTTATCAAGATTTCCCTTAACGACAAGTGAAAGATTTTCTACTGCGTCAATAAGAGCAATTACTCTTTCGCACTTTTCTGCGTTATCTGCCTCTGCACCAAAGTTTTCGTCCTTACCGATTTTTTCAAGGTCAATTGTAAGACTGTAAATTTTAGATGACTTGTCATATTCATACTGATAAGGCATAAGACCGCAATCCTTTGCATTGTTTTGAACATTTAAACCGTGTGCCATAGCATAATTGGTTGCAAGGTAAAGGTTATTGTGAAAACGGGCATCATTAATAAACGGCTCTGTAGCAACAGCGTCTGTAAGATAGAAAGAACTGTTACGGATGTATGTAACATCTTTTGTTGACATATATCCACCCTCAAGCGCACGGCATGTTGCGGCATTTACATCTTCATTAACAAGTTTCTGCATTGCTCCGTCGATTGATGTCTGTAAATCATCATAAAAACCCGACTGAACACAGATAGCGTTTTTAAGGCTCTCACGACTTCTTGTAGCGTACTCTTTTCCGCCTCTGAATACCTTTTGTACACTTGAAATATTACCGAGGCTTTCGCCGTAGTTGCTTGTCATATTTGCGATTACAGTTAATGTTAATGCTTTATTTTTCATAATAAAATCTCCTTTATATTAGTTATTTTTTGAGCTTACTTCAATTAATGCGCTTGCAAAAGCAAATGCAAGATCTTTATTTTCTTCCGCATTTTCAAGAAATGTATAGAAAAATGAAAATTCCATTCCGACATAAGCAGACAAACTAAGTATAATCTCTTTTGCTCTGTCGTAATCATGTGCGCAAAGAGCACTGATTATTTTTTGCTTATATGAATTAATTTTATTACTGCTTTTCATTTCAATTAGTTTTTGGGAAGTTAAAAATCCACAACTTTTTGCTGACTTAATTTCATCCATAATTTCATTTCCTTTCCAAGATACATTTATGTCTATTAGCATATCGGTTCTGCTTTTTATATAGCCTTTACCGGCATTATCATCAAAATAAAACTTAAGCATCATTAAAATTACATCGTCAAGCAACACATTGTTAAGACAACGCATATAAACTTCTTTCTCAAGATTAAACCAATAATCATCATTGATTTTTTTGACAAAGTTTAATGATTTTCCCGATAATTCTCTTAACTTTTTTAATCTTTCAAGTCGTACAAAGAATGTTTCGTAATAAGCCTTATCCTGTGATTTTGATATAATTTCAACATCATAGCTTATATAATCCTTTGAATTTTGCAAAACAAGCATTAGTTTGTTTTTGTCGTCTTTATTTTCTGTACTGCTAAGTTGATTTGAAAAAGCATAGTTTGTTTGAGTTAAAGACTTAACAGAAAAATTGTTATTCACAAAATAAGTTTCTCTCATATCAGAATTTGAAAAAGCAAACGGTATAAAATCAAATTCTAAAATATCATTGCTCTCAAAACTTTCCTTTGAAAAACAAAAGCCGAGATTACTTGTTTTTCTGTCTTTGTCAACATTGTAGCCTCTAAGTCTGCAAGTGCTGTTATCTTCGGTAAAAATAAGTCGTTCATTGCAGTAATTCTTATAAAGGTTATTGCCGTTTTTAAAGATATTCTTTATAATTTCCGCCCTGTTTTCTTCAATGGTTGAGATAAAAATATCTTTATTTGTTCCGTCGAATTTTGTTTTGCCAAGCAACCCTTTAAGAACTGTTTTGCTCTTAACAAGGTCGTTTACCAATTTAATTTGTTCTTCACTGAATTCTTGACTTTTGAGAATGTTTAAAATATTTTTGTGAGTCATATATTTTTCAAAATAATTCTCTGCAAACTCAAGATATTTTTCTTCTGTTATATCTTCACTTTTGTAAATAATACCGTCAAAGCCGTGGATATAATTATCGGGCTTTTCTTCAACATCATAGAGGACTTTGTAATCAATTTCAAAGTAATCAAAATATTTACATAAACCGACAACGGCTGCTGCAAACCTCCAATCGGTAGGCTGCAGCAAAGTGTCATAATCAAAGTAATCAATTTTTGTTTTCATTAATTCGGTTCACCTCCCTCCGATAAAAGCTCGGCAAAGCCAAATCCTGCGGATTTTCGTGAACCTATACCGCTTTTCAGCAGATAATTAATAACCGATTTATCGGCACTGATAATAAAACTGCCTAAACTGCATTCAATGTAGTTTTTATAGTGATAAACCACTGTTTTTTTTGCGTTTAACGGTTTAATTTCAAAGTTTGAAATTAACTTCTCGTCAAAACCGCTTTCAACAAGCTGCTCTTTAATTACCTGTTTTGCAATCTCCGTAAAATCCGGATTAGCAACCGAAATATACTTATCCGAATTATTCTCGGCTTTATGTAATCTGATACACAAAGGGCTAAGCATTTTCACAACAGCGGATGATGAAGTAACATTTTTTTCCGGCACAAGATTAACACTGACAAGTTTCATTTCGTTGCCGAGCGGAGCGGGAATCGGCTTGTCCTTTTGCTTTATAAAAGCAGACATAAAAATACATCCCGTATTATAGTCAGCCGTTGAAAAAGTAATGCTTAGTTGATTTTTCCCGAGTTGAATTTCCGTTTTAGAAAACTTCGGCATAGGCAGATTCACCGCAAAAGTAAAATTTCTGCGTTCCGGTGTAAAATAATATTTTTCATAATATTTTCCCTCGGCAATATCTGACAGTGACCGTTTAAAAAACGAAAGCATAATTCGTCGATAATCAATCGGCAGCTTATTGTTTTTCAAATAAAATCGCAATAAGATTTTCATATTTACCTCCATTTATTATTTTAATAGTATTAGATTTCGTTATTAGAGTTATGATATTTCACAACTCTAATTACAGTATAGCGTTCACAATTTTGTTTGTCAATACCTAATAT
>OOCZ01002261.1_pt1 | contig 10644 bp, 13 predicted proteins | sample 1671631 | NCBI WGS metagenome assembly OOCZ01 (sample SAMN06348176, study PRJEB24527) | human gut metagenome | reverse complement strand
CATCTGACTGTCCGGGGCTTCTGAAAGGCTTTTTCTATCTGTATTGTATCTCCATTAAAATAAATACATTCCCTCGCCATGATATTTCCCGCAAATATGGTAACTATTAAAAGCAGAATTGCCATTGCCACACACAGGCTCCACATCCCCCTCGCCTCCCTGGGGGCTCCGTCCATTATGTAAAGGATGCTGAAAATTCCCACAAAAACAACTGCCAGCACTCCCAGCGCATATACGACATACCTTTTCCCCGGCGGCTGACATAATATTGCCATTCCCTCCGGGATTTTATTTATCTGCCGCCGGTTTCTGCCCGTTATCAGATAAATGATACCGACGGTCAGAACCAGTATAAGCGTAAACAACAGTTTCTCCATCTTCCCTTTACCCCCTGTATTTCGCAATAACGGAAACAACCTTGTCCATTTCCAGCGGCTTCGACAAATGTTCATTCATACCCGCCATGCGGCACCTCTGAGCATCCTCTGCAAAGGCATTTCAGAAGCTTTCCCCCTGCATCCCTGACAAAAGGTTCGCGGTGGAAAGTCGGATTATGATGCGCGCAACATTCAGCGTTTCCACAGGCAGCCCGGAAAAAAATGCGGCAACTAACGGCGCACTTTCTTCCTCCTGATGCCTGCCATCGGTAATACACCTCTAATATTGATATTTTTTCAAAAGTTGCTCTCTTTTGAATAATACTGATATTTTCACCAAACTTCACAATATCGGACATTTGGAATCTGTTGAACGAAGCTGACTGAAAGTATTCAGATTGATAGCAACGAAAATATAGTCATTTTTCAGACATTATTTCAATATCTGATAACTCATCATGAAAAGAATAACCAACATACACATAAATACTTTAACCAGTTTCTGGTATGTCGTTTTCGCCGGATTTATGACCGGGTTCCATGTTTCCTCTGTTCCCGGCATATTGTTTATATTGCTCCGATTTCCTCCGGTTTCCTTCTGAGCACAGAGCCGGTTTGACGCATAAGTAAGCATTTCCTTTGCCGCCTCTGCCTCCTGCTCCGACACCTCAAGCGTCCTACCATCTGCAAAGGTGATCCTTTTCCATCTTCCATTCTTATTTTTCGAGTAAGTCCATCCGCTGATGTCTGTGAGAAGCGGAAGATAGTACACACCGGCTGCGTCCTGTTCATCAATGATAAAATGATAAGTGACCGTGAACAATCTGTTCCTGAAAACCGGCTGCATAAGAAAATATTCCGTACAGAAAAGCTCTCTGATTTGCTTACGTTGTCCCCAGGCATCAAAGCAGGAAAGTGTCCGCATGATTGGATGAATGACAATAAGAACGACAAACACTGCTCCTGTCAGCAGCAAAAAGGCTGCGTATAGCATAATCGATGCATTATCGCTGAAAGGCGACGCCGCTTCCCTGAGCATCACTCCGCAAAGGGGAATCACCAGCGCGGCTTCCATCAGAAAGGTACCCCGAAAAACGGCATTCTGGCAAAACAGATAATAAAAGCCGACAAAGGTAACAGCATTTTTTCCACTGCGGTAGCGAAGCGGAATCCGCATAAGCAAAAGCTCAGACAAAAGACCGACAAGCAGCACCACTTCCTTACACACAAGTATATAAGTCCCATACATCCATATGTATAACCCTATTCCGTGGGAGGAGCCATAAAGAGCCAGCAAATCTCCGTCCTTTGCATTTTCCAGAACACTATGCAGGATATTTTCCCCGAAAATCAGGTGATAGCCTATACCACACACCAGTATAATCCATGCAATATAATCCGGAATACTGGACAGCGCCCAGCGTTTGCAGCTGCCATGCTCGTGCTTCCGCTGACGCCAGAACCCGATTCCCCATAGAACCGGATAAAGAAACACAACAAGAAGCAGCGCAAGGTTCGTTTCCGGCAACATTGTCGTTATAAGCAGACTCAGACATTTTGCCCGTGAAGTTTCTCTCAGAAGATTCGGCACATGTGTGAAAAACGATGCCACCGCCACCAAAAGTATCGCAAAGATTCCCGGTATCGCCATCAGACTGACTGTTTCCGCTTTTGACTTACGTTTCACCAGATGGTACAGGTCAGCAAGATACAGACTTGCATTCAGATAAAGAAGTAGCATCGTAAGCCAAAAGCCCGGTAAATAATCAGAACCCGCCTTATACAATCCAAAGAAATCCCAGAGTGCTTCTATCATTTTTCCTTCTTCTTTCCATTACGCTTTTATAACTATTTATTCTTCCATTAAACTTCCATCTACTAATTTTTCACAGTTTATTCTGCAATGGGAATGGGTTTTCGGTCTCCATCCCGACCACTGGAACAGGTTTAAGGTCTCTGTTCCGACCTTATATACATCTTTTATATTTTAATTATGCAAGATAACTTTAGAATCTGCAACAAGTTGTTGCTAAATTAACTGCTTATTTATGAACTCAATTCCGTTACCAGTGAAGAATATCTTTTTGTCCGGTTCTTTATATCCTCCTCACTGACACCATAATAACAATATAAATCTCTGGCTATTTTCTTAAACCTTTTTATGACCGACTTATTTCCAGAGTAAGATATTCCAAATATATTCCAGGTATAATCTACCTCTATTTCCATTAAATCCTCACCAATTTTTATTTCATATAAATGAAAATCCATGGGAATTACATTATCAGGCATTTGGTCAATCAATTTATTTCTAATTTCCATTTCATTCAAAAAATTTTTAACAGATTCTTCATTATGAAAATCTGGTTTTGGAATATCCTTCCTTTGGCCCAAAAGTTCTGGTTTATGCTGCATAATCAAACTAGCTTTTAGATTTTTCTGTCGTTCTATCCAATTTGTTGCGGCAGGATTGATTTCCACTAAATCATAATGATCCTTTGCGTATTGCACCACTTCCGCAAGGGTATGCGGGTTGGCCGCTATTCTCTTTTCTATCCTTTTTCGTCTGGATTGATAGATAGCATTTCGGATTCTAATCTTTAGAGATTGCTTTTGAGCTTCTCCAAATATAAAAACACTTGTGGGACCATCTTCACCATTTATTATGGAAACTTGATTGATACTTTTATTTTTCATAAGTGCCCTCTACTCACAAATCCCGATTATATCGGTGATTCACAATCTTTTAGCCAAAATCGCAATTCCATAACAGTCACAGCAATTTTATACTTTACTTCGATTTCAATCTTTTCTGGTGGATTGGCTAAAAGCCTGTCAATATCATTTTCCTCAACACCAGCCATTTTTGCTATGCGCCGTAACCGTAAGCACATGACCTCCATTAACACGAATACTTTGTCCTTCTGCAATATTAACAGAATTATTCTGTCTGCTAATTGAAGCACCCTTCGCCAATTTTATTGGTGTTTTTAACGCTTGTGCCAGATCCTCTACCGGATTTAGTAAGTGCTGCAACATCGCCCCATTATATGCTTCCTTATCTTTAATAACTGTATTTTTATAATTAGATGTAAGTGCTCTTGTATTGGGATTAATATAACTTGATATTGATTGCATCATCTCAACCTCCAATTATTTTCATTCCTCTGTCATTCGGAATCTATTCACTCTCCATAACGGTCCAAGTGATCTATTACTTTTATGACCATCTATACCAAGTTCCGCTATTCAAAAGCTGTGACATACTTTCTTCATATCTTTTCACTGCTTTCTGCTGAATGGAACTAGGCACCACATAATCGTTACCAACTTCACTTATTTTCCCATTTACCAGTTCGCAATGTGTCCCGTTTATCACAAATTCTCTGCTTGTATCCACTCCCTGTGACGCAAGAAAATCTAAAATATAATCGGTGTATGTATCTGTCATACTTGAAAAATACTGCTGATCCGCAAAATGTATCAGGGAGTTCAGACCACCTATCATCATATTGCATCTTTCATCATCTGCCTTGCTTCCGTTTCCATAGCCCTCGCCCCAGACAAAATCTTCCTGTACCGTCATGCTGTATCCATTTCCAAGATTAAATCTGCTTCCAACCCCAATCGTGATACTGTTTGTACTGGGATCATATGGTTTGTACCCTCTGGTTTTAAATGGCTGCTGTACGGTTCCAAAGGTTTGAATCTCGGATGGGAGATATGACATACCCGTAATTGCCGTAAACGCTTTCTGCCCATTCACATAAAAGGAAGTATGGGTTGCACTGTCTATATCCGCTGTAATCTCGACTTTCTCATCATTGGCAAAAGGATTCTGTCCGGTCATCCCGGTTCCATATGCATACAGCATTCTTGTAAACTGATATCTTGTATGCTCATCAAAATGATTCAGTGTCTCTGTATCTTCTCCCTTTACATCTCCATTGCAAAAATCAACAAATTTATTTTTGTTTATTTTATGTTCTAGCATAAGTCATTATTTTAATTGCACACCTTACGGTTTCATATCAAAGTTCCTATGCCAAAGCATCAAATGCCGAAACTCCATTTTCCGTCACTCCTATAGAAGTTGAAGTACCTAGCAATTCCACCATTTTTCCTGTCAGGTCATCTACATCTTTTCCATCAATTTTCAGATTATATTGCCGTTCTTCCTGCTCCTGTTTTTCGGCACGCTGTTTTTCCAGTCTTTCCTCTGTCTCTTTCTTTTCTGCTTTCCTTTTCTCGAGTCTTTCTTCAAGTTCTTTCCTTGCTTTTTCTGTTCCCGGATCAACCTCATCTGTTACCAGTACTTCTTCTGTTATGCTATCATATCCATTTATTGTATCCGTTACACTCAGTACCTTACAGCCACGAGCACTTTGAGCAGCTTTCAATTTTTCGATACTTTCCGGTATTAAAGATAGATTATACTCCAACCATTGTTTTGTCTTTTCATCTCCCATAGCCTTTGACAAAAGAGAACTGTTTATATTTACGGAATAATCCCTGCTTCGTAAACAATCGTATTTTTGTGTTAAATAGTTCTTATATTCATGGGCATTCTTATATGTCCTGCCCGTTTTGTTTCCAGCATTTTGTGTATTGCCATAACTATTCGTATATGACGCATAAGTTCCTATTCCTGTAACTGCCATATTAACATATCTCCTTTCATTATTCGGAGTCCTTCCAACTATGCCACCTGTTGGATTTTTCTCACCTACATCTATACTTTAAAATCTAATCCACCAAGAGTATCATCCATCTGATCTAAAATACTTGTATCAAATGCATCTCCCGGCTTCCATCCAGGATTATTTTTCTTTACCAGTGTCTCCATTCTTGAAGCATAATCTCCAGCCATTCTGCTCAATGTCCACGAAGCGGAATTTCGCTGTTCAGAAGGAATCGTATTCAAATACTGTTTGATTACATCATGTCTCTTGCTTTCTTCTGGTATATATGCACCATTGCTACTGATAAAATCCTGCTTTACAACCTTTTCTAAATCCGACTTCACCTTATCCGATACAGACACTATCTTTTTCCAATCCTTACCATTGATACAACGGTCTGCCTGTTCCTTTGATAAAAAAGGTACACCATCTTTATTATAGTAATAATTGTTATTTCTATATTGACACCCAGAATCTACGGTCGTAATCCCAGTCTGCTTGTGTGAAAAATTTTTCTGAAAGAAGAATTTGTTTATTAGCAAACTTTGCGAAAATAAATTTTTATTGTTAATATTTACATTCATATTTCACTCTCTCCTATAATACAAAATTGTAGCCACATTACATTTTTAATATGTATAATATACTTTTATTGTTTCAGTGGATGTTGAAACTGTTCCTTTTGTAACAATCCATATTTTCCACTTGCCTGACGGATCAAAACCATTAAAATCATTAATTGTTATTGTTCCACTCTTACTTACTGTTGTATAATTAACATTTCCATTGCCATCTTCTACATATAAATAAAACGAATCACTTCCTGAACTAACCCTACTATACACCTCTATTTTTAAAATCTGAGGATTTGATCCACTTACAGACCCTGATGAAACAGTTGAAATATTTGATGCTGTCCCATATACAGAATTTAATTTTGTTGTTGTCTTAGTCCAATAATTTGTAGCCCTCACTGATACAGTAGAATTTATAGTTATTGTTTCTTCTGCCGGTGCAACTTCTGCTGCCGATACAGGAGTTACAAGAAGAGCTGTGCATAATACGATTCCACTCAAAAAATAAGATATAATTTTCTTCATCGTAAATACTCCATTTAAAATTCTGAATTATGAACTCAATTCCGTTACCAGTGAAGAATATCTTTTTGTCCGGTTCTTTATATCCTCCTCACTGACACCATAATAACAATATAAATCTCTGGCTATTTTCTTAAACCTTTTTATGACCGACTTATTTCCAGAGTAAGATATTCCAAATATATTCCAGGTATAATCTACCTCTATTTCCATTAAATCCTCACCAATTTTTATTTCATATAAATGAAAATCCATGGGAATTACATTATCAGGCATTTGGTCAATCAATTTATTTCTAATTTCCATTTCATTCAAAAAATTTTTAACAGATTCTTCATTATGAAAATCTGGTTTTGGAATATCCTTCCTTTGGCCCAAAAGTTCTGGTTTATGCTGCATAATCAAACTAGCTTTTAGATTTTTCTGTCGTTCTATCCAATTTGTTGCGGCAGGATTGATTTCCACTAAATCATAATGATCCTTTGCGTATTGCACCACTTCCGCAAGGGTATGCGGGTTGGCCGCTATTCTCTTTTCTATCCTTTTTCGTCTGGATTGATAGATAGCATTTCGGATTCTAATCTTTAGAGATTGCTTTTGAGCTTCTCCAAATATAAAAACACTTGTGGGACCATCTTCACCATTTATTATGGAAACTTGATTGATACTTTTATTTTTCATAAGTGCCCTCTACTCACAAATCCCGATTATATCGGTGATTCACAATCTTTTAGCCAAAATCGCAGTTCCATAACCGTCACAGCAATTTTATATTTTACTTCGATTTCAACTTTTTCTGGTGGATTGGCTAAAAGCCTGTCAATATCCTGTTCCTCAACACCAGCCATTTTTGCTATCGTTAGCTTGGATATGCCATGATAGGAAACAAGCACTTCCAAAAAACCGCTTAATTGCCTATCCTTATCTTCAATCGCTCCAAAATACAGAAATCCTGCTTTACTAAGTATCTTAAGACGCAATGCAGGATCATCTGGCAAACATTCCACATTGCCCATTACTACTCCATCTATTGTTTCTTCAGTTATTTCTAAATATTTTGAAAGAGTATTTTTATTAAAACGATACTCCTCAATTAAAGAAGTCAACATTTCTGAAATATTTTTTGGCAAGACGGCAGGCATCGCCGATATAGGTAATGCTGCTCTTTGATTTGCTCTCGCCCGTCAGCATCAGAATTTCTTCAATGCCGGAATCGGCGATAACCTTCATTTCATGCTCAATTTCTTCCATGGAAAGCTGTTTTCTGTGAATATCGTTATAGCAGTTAAAACCGCAGTAAACACAGTAATTTTCACAGTAATTTGCAATGTAGAGCGGTGTGAAAATGTAGGTAGAATTACCGAAGTGGTTACGCGTTTCACGCTCGGCACGCTGTGCCATTTTTTCCAGAAACGGTTCTGCGGCAGGGGAGAGCAGTGCCTTAAAGTCCTCAATACTGCAGCGGTCGTGGGAAAGTGCAGCTAAGACATCGCGCGCCGTGTATTTGTCCGGCTCATAAGCGTTCATGGCAGCAAGCACCTTGTCACGGATATCGGAAGAAATCTGTTCCATGTCCGGCAGATATGCCATGTGGTCTGTACGGGAAGCCGGATTATTTTCCAGTTCTGTTTTTCGTTTTAAAGCGGCAGGACTTAATTTGCCGTTCTGAATAATAAAATCATTTTCCTTTTGATTGGTGTCCATAAAATAAGACCTCTTTTCTAAAATTAGTTATGTAAAAATCCGGTCAGCGGGTCGGAAGCTTCGCCGCCTTTATTTAATACACGTCCAAGACCGGAAAGGTAGGCACGCCGTCCGGCTTCAATTGCAAGACCGAAAGCTTTAGCCATTTCAGGAATATTTCCGGCAGTTGCAATCGCGGTATTTGCCATGATAGCGGCGGCACCCATTTCCATAGCTTCACATGCCTGTGAAGGCTTTCCGATACCGGCATCCACGATAACCGGGAGGTCAATTTCATCAATTAAAATCTGAATAAATTCTTTGGTTGCAAGTCCCTTATTAGAGCCAATCGGAGAGGCAAGCGGCATGATGGAAGCGGCGCCTGCATTGACTAAATCTCTGGCGGCATTTAAGTCAGGGTACATATACGGCATAACGATAAAGCCTTCCTTTGCAAGAATTTCAGTTGCCTTAATCGTTTCGTAGTTGTCAGGAAGCAGGTATTTAGAGTCGTGCATAATTTCGATTTTGACAAAATCACCGCAGCCCATTTCCCGTGCAAGGCGCGCAATGCGGACAGCCTCGTCGGCATTTCTGGCACCGGACGTATTCGGAAGCAGTGTGACGCCCTCCGGGATATAGTCCAGAATATTTTCGCTGTCTTTGGTATTGGCACGTCTGACAGCCAGCGTGATAATCTGCGCACCGGCATCGGATACGGCTGCGCGGATTAAATCCAGATTGTATTTACCGGAACCTAAGATAAAGCGGGAAGAAAAGGTATGTCCTCCCAGTGTAAATGTATCATTTTCAATCATAATTTTTCTCCGTTTCCGAGCAGTCTGACTGCTCTGTTTTAATTTAGAATTTAGCCGTGTTGTGAAAATGTTTATCAGCCGCCGCCCATAAACTGCACGATTTCGATAACATCGCCGTCCTGAATCCGTGTATCGGCATAATCTTTTTTGCTGACAATCACTTCATTGCGTTCAACGGCAATGTGGGACAGCACATATCCTTCGGACAGCAGATAATCTGCAATGCTCATGCCGTCTGCATCGAACTTGAGCATATTGAGCAGGAAACAGGACGCATCATCGGATCAACCTGTGCCGACTATCAAAACAGCATAAAAACAGTTTGCAAGCCCGGAGATGTAATGTTTGGCAAACTCCGCCCGTATTTGAGAAAGTACGCATTCGTCCAGAAGGAGTGCGTATGTTCATCAGAAATGTGGTCGTTGATTCCAACCGACATCGTGATCCCGAAATATCTTTTCTATCTGATTCAATCAGAGGCGTTCATGAAAGTAGCTAATGTAAGTTCTGGAACGAAAATGCCTCGTGCTGAGTGGTCAACAATCGCAAAAAGCGGCTATCTGATCCCGTCAAAGGATGACCAGCAAGCGACAGTTGACATTCTTGAAACTACTGATCGTATTATAGTATCTCATGTAGCGTCTTATGATCGCCTTATTGAGTACAAAAAAGGATTGCTCCAACGCTTATTTATATAAATAATTTCTGCAATAGTGCTTTGCGCAGCTCGTGAAGCAGCCTAAGTTCTGCGTTGCTCTGATCTATCCGGTCTGAAATTGCAGCTAAGATTGTCTTTTGAGAGAACGGATCTGGATAAGTTATTTCAATCTTGGATATTTCAGCCGCTTGAACATGAACAACGGACTTTCCTTGAGCTATACGAGCAATTCTATCATTTACCACATGATTTAAGATGTAACTCATAATTCGTCCATCTACTTGAGTGCAACGATAGATGTTGAGATCACCGGCAAGAATAATGTCTGGGAGCATTACACAAGAGGCTGTGGATATTTCCTCCGGTGTTTCGCCGGAGGTGGGAATTATAACATCACCAATTTGACTGTAATACTGTTTATCCGCCGATGCCTGTGTTTTACGAACAACATTCGATATGACCTCACTATATGTTGTATAAAGCTCTCCATACAAGATGAACGGAGTACCCTCTAAAGAAATATCTGCCTTAGATAAAGGTGCGCCCTTTATGAATGTACCGATGTCACCGATTCTTGATGTTGTCCACTTAACATTCTTGATGCTGCAACGTTTTGGGGATAAGAGTGTACGAACGACACCTCTTTTATACTTCTTGAGGGATTCAACCAACCGCGATTGAGCGGCTATTCTTTCATCAAGGACACTGAACATTTCTGATACTTTGTCCTGCTCAGAAACAGAGGGAATCTGTACCTTTATCGTTTCTATCTGAGGGTATTTCAAATTCCATGTGTCCGATGTCATTCCTTGGGAGTTCTTCCTGAACTCATTGATCAGGTTCGCGCTTTTGAAGAGTGCCGCAAAATATCCATTGTTAATCTCTTGCTTGGGCATAAGAACGGTATATGCAGGACTTACAATACCGTCGCACGGAGAAATACCGTTTGCGCCTTGCCACATTCGCATGGTGTTGTATGCAATATCTCCTATATAAACACATTTGTAATTGCTCTTGTCATCGCTTGAGTTATCTTTCAGATCAATTTCGTCTCTCCGTTGCACACCGTTGCTGATTGTTACCGCCAACAGAGTCTCATTTCCTTTTGCTCGTTCTGTCCTTTCTTTGAATATGTGACCGAGCTTAACCGTTTTCCACTCTCCGGAAGTATCAAACGCTTTCTTCTGTGCAATCAGTTGAGAAAGCAATCCTCTTTTATACTTCTGATCAAGCAAGCAGAATAGAGCTATATGACCGAAAAAATCCCTTGCAGTAGCGGAATATCTCTGCTACTGCAAGGGATTTACCTTTGCTACAAGCCCCTATTTA
>OOCZ01002254.1_pt1 | contig 10669 bp, 9 predicted proteins | sample 1671631 | NCBI WGS metagenome assembly OOCZ01 (sample SAMN06348176, study PRJEB24527) | human gut metagenome | reverse complement strand
TGCCCATCTTTGCGGCGCAGCGCACCACCGGGCCGGACACATAGCCGCCGCAGCCAATGACCAGGTCGGGCTGGATGTCCTTCATCATCTTTTTGGCCTTGGGGCCGGAGAGTGCCAGATTCCACAGGGTAATGATATTCCGCTTGATATTGTTCAGGCTCAGCTTCCGCTGAAAGCCGGTGATCTCGATGTGATGGAAGGGATAGCCCGCCTGTGTGACCAGACGGTACTCCATGCCCTCTTTCCGGCCCGCAAAATGGATCTCGGCGGTGGGGTCGGTTTTTTTGATGGCTCCCGCAATGGCCAGAGCCGGGTTGATATGGCCGGCAGTGCCGCCGGCTGCAATGAGTACACGCATCTTGGTTCCTCCTTACTGTTCTGTCTGCGCTCTGCGCGCGGTATCCAGCACAATGGTCTTTGCCTTGCGCTGGCGCTCCCGCTCGGCGTGGGTTTCCTCCCGTTCCAGACGGGCCCGTTCGCCGTTGCGTCCGATATTGACCATAACGCCCATCTCGGCCAGCAGCAGGATCAGACTGGTGCCGCCGGAGGAGAAGAAGGGCAGCGAAATGCCGGTGTTGGGCAGGGTGTTGGTGACAACGGCGATGTTGCAGAACACCTGCCAGGCGATCTGCGCCATGATGCCGATGCCCACCAGCGTGCAGAACCGGTTTTCGGCATGGAAGGCGATCCAGAAGCCCTGCACCAGAAAGAGGACGAACAGCACGATGACGATCACCGCACCGACGAAGCCCAGTTCCTCGCACACGACACTGAAGATAAAGTCGTTGGTGCTCTCCGGCAGCCAGAGCTGCTTTTCGATGCTGTTGCCAAGGCCCAGCCCCGTGGCACCGCCTGAGCCGATGGCGTACAGGCTCTGCTTGGTCTGGCTGGTCATCCGGTCAAGATCCTGCGTCCAGCCGTCCAGACGGCTCTGCAGGTAGTCGATGGAGTCCACGTGCTTCAGCAAAGTCTCCAGCAGGAACAGCGCGGCACCGGCACAGCCCCAGGTAATGATGCCGCCGCTGCCGCCCAGCAGCAGGATGGTGCCCACGATGGCCGTGGTCAGCAGGATGCCCGACATGTGGGGCTCCAGCACCAGCAGGATGAGGACAGGCATCAGCCACAGGATGGGCCGGATGAGCTCCACCACGATGCTGTGGTGGACCCACTTGCGCAGGGGCACCTCGCCGAATCTGACCTGCGGGGTCCTGGCAGCGATATCTGCCGTGAGCAGGATCATCTCGAACTTTGCCACCTCGGAGGCCTGCAGGGTCAGGCCGCCGAAGCTGATCCACCGGCGGCAGCCGTTGATGGGGCTGCTGAACAGCACCAGCACCAGCAGGATCAGGCAGACGATATAGCCCAGCTTGACCATTCTGCGCAGGAAGCGGTGGTCAAAATAGGAGAACAGGAACATCATCCCCAGGCCCAGCACTGTGCAGAGCAGCTGGGATTTGATGTAATGGAAGCTGTCTCCAAAGCGGAGATAGCCCGTGGTATAGCTTGCACTGAACAGCATGACCAGCCCGAACACCATGATAATGGCCAGGGTCGCCATCCAGTTGAGCAGGATGGGCGGCCAGGGGCCGGGGTCCCGCTGAAAGACGGAAAACGGCTCTGCTTTTTTTCTGCGGAGTGTTGCCAAACTGCACCCCTCCTTAACTGATTTTTGCCAGCTGAACGGTCAGCGCCACGCCCAGCATGGCAATGACACAAAAGGTATAAAAGATCTGTTCCGCGCTCTGGCCCCGCAGCTCCAGCCAGCGGTGGAGCGGTGCCGAGCGGAACAGCTGCCTGCGGCCCCGGCTGGCCTTGCAGACCAGGATCTGCAGGGCCACCATGCCGCCCTCCAGCCAGAAGGGCAGGGCCAGCGGCAGGGTAAGGTCAGGCCAGCCGATGCACAGGGGCACGCACCCCAGCATCCCGGCCAGAAACAGGCTTCCCACGCTGCCCAGCCGCAGCTTTGCGGGCGGGAAGTTCCAGAGCAGGAAGGCCATCAGGGCACCGGCCAGCGCGGCAGGCAGAACGCCCAGCGGGAACCAGCCCAGCAGGGTCATCACCCCCATCAGGCCCAGCATGGCCGCAAAGGACGCGCCGCAGACGATGCCGTCCATGCCATCGGCAATGCGGGCACACTCGGCCAGTGCGACCAACAGCCCTTCCCACAGCAGCGGGGCGGCAATGCCCAGATCGACATAGCCCACGCCCGGCAGGGTGATCCCGGCTGCAAGGCAGCCTTTGGCTCCCAGCAGCACCAGCACCACGGCACCGGCAGCGGCTTCCAGCCCAAGGCGGGTGTGCCGCCGCAGGCCCAGCACGGAACGGCTGCGGATGCGGGCCAGATCCTCCATCAGACCCACGCCGCCAAAGAGCAAAGCTCCCAGCAGCGCTGTGAGCAGCCGGACCGAGAGCAGGCTCTCGGCCCCCAGCAGCTCAGGCTGGGCCACACAGGCGGCTGTCCAGCCCACGCCCACAGCAGCCAGCACCCCCACCATCAGGCAGAGCCCGCCCATGGTGGGGGCCTGCGGCGGGCGCTCCGGCTCGGCATCCGGTGCTTCCTGCCTGGGTGATGGTGCCTGCCGGGCCTTGGGCTCATCCCAGCGTCCCTGGAACGCCCGCAGCAGCGGCACCATCAGATTCCCGAGCGCCGCCGTGAGGAAGAACCCCAGCGTTGAGGCGGCGATCAAGGCGAAACGAATCATAGCTCGATGTTACTCCTTGTAAAAGATCTCCAGCACTTTTTCCAGTGCCATGCCGCGGCTGGCCTTGACCAGCAGGGCATCGCCGGGCTGCATTTTGTTCAGCAGGGCATCGGCGGCCTGAGCGTAGGTGTCGGCATGGAGGGTGGGCAGCCCCTTGGCAGCAGCCACCACGGCAATGCGCTTGGCCTGCTCGCCATAGGTGACGAGGTAGTCCACCTTGTTTTCCACGGCCTGACGGCCCACCTCCTCGTGGGCAGCGCGGCTGATATCGCCCAGCTCCAGCATATCGCCCAGCAGGGCAAAGCGGCGCTTGCAGGGATATTCCCTGAACATGGCCAGCGCGGCCTTCATGCTGTCGGGGTTGGCGTTGTAACAATCCTCAATGACATCCACGCCTCTGGCGTGCACCACCTTCTGGCGCATTCCGGTCTGCTCAAAGTCGGCCAGACCGGCAATGACCCGGCGGGCATCCAGCCCCAGACGGGTGGCGGCGCAGTAGGCGGCCAGCGCGTTGGCCACATTATGCCGGCCCATGGCGGGGATCTTTACGAGGAAAGTCCCCTCCTCGTGATCCTCCAGCACAAAGCTCATGCCCTTTTCATCCTGCTGGATGGACAGGGCACAGACATCAGCATTCTCATCGCCCAGGCTGAACCAGACCGGGCGGACATGGTCGGGCAGGACGGCCTTGCGCAGGAAGGGATCATCTCCGTTCAGCACCAGCGGAGCACCCTCCGGCAGACCGGCGCAGATCTCCAGCTTTGCCTTGCAGATGTTCTCCTGACTGCCCAGATTGCCGATGTGGGACACCCCGATGCAGGTGATGATGCCCACATCCGGGCGGGCGCACTTGCTCAGGCGCTCGATCTCCCCGGCGTGGCTCATTCCCATCTCCACCACGGCGTACTGGGTCTCTTTGCCGATGCGGAACATGGTGCGGGGCAGGCCCAGCTCATTGTTCTGGTTGCCCTCGGTCTTGATGGTACTGCCAAAGCCTGCAATGGCGGCGTAGGTCATCTGCTTTGTGGTGGTCTTGCCCACGCTGCCGGTCACGCCCACCACTTTGGGGTGGAACTGGCTGCGATAATTGGCACCCAGCACCATCATGGCGTGGTAGCTGTCCGGGCAGATCACGCTCTTCTCCTCCGGCACGCCTTCCACGGGGTGGTTCAGCACCACGCAGAGCGCACCGTTTTCCAGCGCCTTGGCGGCAAAATCATGGCCGTCAAATTTTTCGCCCGGGAACGCCACAAAGATGCACCCGGGGCAGACCTCACGGCTGTCGGTGGTCACCAGCGTGACCGGGGTCTCGCACTGGGCCAGCGCGTTGACGGCCAGACCCTCCAACAGGATGTTTGCTGCAATTGCTTCCATACTCTCATTCCCCTTTATCCACAGATCAGATGTACGATGGTTCCCCGCTGGACGCTGGAGCCGGGTGCCTCACTCTGGCTCTGGACCGTGCCGGAGCCTTCGACTGTGCAGTTGAGCCCTGCAGCGTTCAGCATCTGCCGGGCAAAGTCCGCGCTCTTGCCGGTCACGTCCGGCACCTCGGCGTGCTTGCCCTCATAGGTATCGGTATACAGATAAACGGTGGTGCCGTAGGGCACCTCTGCCCCCGCGCGGGGGTACTGGTAGGTGACAAGGGCGGCGGTCTGGTCGGATTCGCTCTCGGCCAGGTGATGCTTCAAGCCCTTGATGTTCAGCTGCACCTGCGCGTTGCTCCACTCCTTGCCCGTCAGGTTGGGCACCTTGACGGTGGTGCCGCTGCGGTCCACGCCATCGGTGGCGATGCCCAGATAGGGCGCGATCTCACTGATGATGTTGCCCACCACCGGAGCCGCCAGAATGGAGGAATAGTCGGTGCGGGCATTGTTGGGGTCGTCCAGCATGACATAGACCAGGATCTCCGGGTCGTTGGCGGGCAGGACAGCCGCAAAGGATGCCACCTTCTTGTAGTCGCCGTCGGCGCGGCGGTCCATGTTCAGCTGCTCGGAGGTGCCGGACTTGCCGCCGATGCGGTAGCCTGCAACGTAAGCGTTGCCGCCGCCGCCCTGGGTGCCGTCGCCCACCTCAAACTCCATGATCTGGCGGATGGTCTCGCTGGCGCTCTCGCTGATGACCTGGCGGCGGATGTTGGTGCCGATTTCCTGCACCACATTGCCGTTCTGGTCCGTGATCTTGTCCACCACATGGGGGGTGACCAGATAGCCGCCGTTGACTGCCGCCGAGATGGCAGTGCACACCTGCAGCGGGGTCACGGCCATGGCCTGACCAAAGGCGGAGGAGGCCAGCTCCACCTCGCCCAGACGGCTCTTGCTGTAATACTGCATGAAGCTGGTCTCATTGGGCAGGTCCACACCGGTGCGCTCGGTAAAGCCAAAGGCATCAAAGTAATCATAGAACAGGCTGGAGCCCACGCGCTGGCCCAGCTGGACAAAGTAGATGTTGCAGCTATTGCGCAGGGCCTCGGCCAGATTCTGGGCCCCGTGCGCCTTTCTGCCGGCGCAGTGGTAGGTCTGCTTTGCCACGCTGTACGCGCCGGAGCAGTTCAGGGTGGTGTAATAGGTTGCCTTGCCGCTGTCCACACCCATGGCGGCGGTGATGACCTTGAACACGCTTCCGGGGTAGTACAGCTCGGTGATGGTCTTGTTCTTCCACTGGATATCCCGGTAGGTGCCGGTGTAGTCGGCCTCCGCATCCGCGATCTTCTGGCCGTTCTCGTCCCGCAGGTAGTTGCCGTTCTCGTCTTTTTTGTAGATGGTGTACAGCTCCGGCTCGGCCTGCACCTGTTCCGTCAGGTAGGCCAGATTGGCGCTGAAATCCTGCGGGTCATTGGGGTCAAAGTCCGGCTTGGAGGCCATGGCAAGGATGGCACCGGTCTTGACGTTCATCACAATGGCACAGCCGCGGTTCTCAACGGTGTTGGCCGCCACGGCCTCGTTCAGGTAGCGCTCCACCACTTCCTGAATGTTCACGTCCAGCGAGAGCACCAGATTGGAGCCGTCCTTGGCGGCGTAGGTGGTGGCGTTTTCATCGGCAATGGCGTTGCCGTAGGCGTTGCGCAGGGTGATGGTGCGGCCATTCACACCGGCCAGCGTGGACTCATAGGAGTTTTCTAGACCGTACACGCCCTGACCATCTGCATTGCAGAAGCCCAGCACGGCGGCGGCAAAACGGCCGTAGGGGTAATCCCGCTGGAAGCCCTTGGAGGCCGACACCGACACCCGTCCCTTGCGGACAGTGGGGGTGCCGTCGTCGCTCTCCTGCTGGCCCAGACCCAGCTTGCCCAGGATCTTTTCCAGCGCACCGGCGGATTTTCCGCTCTTGCTGTGGGCCTTGTTGTAGGTCTTGACGTATTCCTCAATGGAGAGCTTGATGGCGTTGTTGACCTTGGTGGCCAGCACCTGATAGGAGCTTTCGTTTTGGGAGAGGGCATCGCAGACCGCCTGATACTGGGTCTGGTACTCCGCTGAAGTGGTGTCCACGCTGTCCAGACTCTCGCCGTCGCCCGAAAGCAGGCGGAGGGTGATCTGAGTGCAGACCTCCTTCATGGCGGCTTCATCGATGGTGCGTGTCTCCGCCTTGGTGTCCTGATCAGTGGTGGTGGTATACAGGGCCGTGCTGTAAGAGGGGTCGGCCCAGATGGTCCAGACCACGCTGGTGGAGGCCAGCGTGATGCCGCTGGTGTCGTAGATCTCACCGCGGGTGGCCTGAATGGTGCTGTCCAGCAGCTGCTGCTCGGCGGCGTACTGGCGGTAGGTGGCACCGTCGCGGATCTGGATCTTGTACAGGCTGTAGATCACGGTCAGCGCGGCGGCCACCACAAGAAGCACGGCGGCACCAAAGCTGATATGGCGCAGCCGGGCACTGAGCCGTGCGTGCGGGTCCGCACTGCGGCGGCGGGCACTGTTCTTTTTGGGATTGGAGGATGGTGTTTGCATTGCGTACTCCCGAAGAAAACCGAAAAAGCGTGCGCTGCCGCACGCTTTTCGTTGTTTGGTTTATTTTGCCGTTCTGACAGAGGCAAGAATGGTCATTGCCCCATCGTGGAGCAGATCCGACCACTGCCGCACAGCGGATGCCTTGCGCACCAGAACGCTGCCCTCATCCAGCCGGATGTAGGTGATCTGGCTCTGGTCGATCTTCATCAGCCCCAGGCGGGTGGCGGTCTCCTCAACACTTGTGATGTTGGTGCGGCTGTTCAGGGCACTGTTGTAGTATGTATACTGGCTCTGCTCGCTCACAAGCTCTGCCTTGGCGCTCTGGATCTGAGAATTCAGCTCCACCAGCTGTGCCTCGCTCCACAGCAGGCTCACCGCAAAGCCCACCAGCAAAGCCGCGCCCACCAGCTGCAGCGCGTGCTGCATGGCGGCCCGCACGGGGTTCAGCCGCTTTTTACCGCCCTTTTCTACCCGCAGCGGGACTTTGGGCTGTGCCTGCGGCGCTCTTCTGCGCCGAACCTCTGTCATATCGTATGCTGCCTGACCCATGGTGATCTCCTCCTCACATCTCCGGGGCTGTGCCGCCCTCAGATCTTTTCCAAAACCCGCAGGTGGGCCGAGCGGCTGCGCCGGTTCTCTTCCAGCTCCTGCGTGTTGGCTTCAATGGGTTTGCGTGTGATCAGCTTTGCCTTGGCTTTGCCGCCGCAGACGCACACCGGGAACTCCGGCGGGCAGGTGCAGGCGGTGGACCAGCGGCGGAACTTGTTCTTGACCAGCCGGTCCTCCAGCGAGTGGAAGGTGATCACGCAAAGTCTTCCACCCGGTGCGATATGCGCAAAAATGGTGTCCAGCCCCTCTTCCAGTGCGTCCAGCTCATGGTTTACCGCAATGCGCAGTGCCTGGAAGGTGCGGCGGGAGGGGTTTTTGTTCTTCCGGCGCTCCGCCGGGGGCATGGCGCTGGCCACGATATCCGCCAGCTGCAATGTCGTTTCAATGGGGGCAGTTTCCCGGGCTTCCACGATCCTGCCCGCGATCTGCCAGGCGAAGGGCTCCTCGCCGTAATCCCGCAGGATGCGGGCCAGCTCCTCCCGGCTCTCGCTGTTCACGAGATCGGCGGCCGTCTCACCCTCCTGACTCATCCGCATGTCCAACGGGGCATCTGCCCGGTAGGAAAAGCCCCGGGCCGCGTCATCCAGCTGATGGCTGGACACCCCCAGATCCAGCAGCGCGCCGTTGATCGTTTCAATGCCCAGCTGCTCCAGAGCTTGTCCGGCATAGCGGAAGTTGATCTGCACCACGGTGGCAGGCAGGCCCGCCAGCCGGGCCCGGGCCGTCTGCACGGCATCGGGGTCCTGATCCAGCGAGATGAGCCTGCCGCCCTGCTCGCCGTTCAGCCGCAGGGCGATCTGGCGGGAGTGCCCCGCGCCGCCTGCCGTGCCGTCCAGATAGGTGCCCGCCGGGTCGATCTTCAGGCCGTCCAGGCACTCGTTCAGCAGCACCGGGACATGCTCAAACGAGGCCGGGTCAAAGGGCTGTGCTGTTTTTTCTGTGTCCATGTTCCCAGCCTCCTTTCAAAACTCAGATAAGATCCTGCATCTGCCGCCCTTTTCTGCCCGGAGCTGCTGCCCGGGAAAGCGGCCTGCGGCCTGCCGGGAGTTTGTGGCCCGGCCAGCCTTGAGGATACAATTTTATTGTAACAAAACAGGCTCCTGATTGCAAGAGTTTCCCTTTTGTTTTTTCTCTCAAAATGTACCAAAAAAAGCCCCTGCAAGCCGTCGTTTTTGCTTGCAGGGGCCGGAAGCTCTCACCGGGAAATTTCACATTCCCGCATCAGAGCTGTTTCCGGGGGCTCTGGCGCAGGTTTGCACGGACATTTTTGACCTGTGCGGCGTTTTCCGCCATCGTCTCTTCCGTGGTCTTGAGCATATTATCACAGTAGTCGGTCACAGTCTGGCGGACAGTGCGGGCCTCGGTCTGGGCGGCGGAGACGATCTCCCCGGCGCGCTGCTGGGCCGCCTTGACGATCTCGGCCTCGCTCACCAGCACACGGGCGCGCTCCTCGGCCTTTTTCACAATGGCCTGTGCCTGTGCGTTGGCCGATTCGATGAGCTGGGCACGGTCGCTGACAATGGACTGGGCCTGCCGCAGCTCCACAGGCAGGTTCTGGCGGATCTCGTCCAGATAATCCCGGATCTGCTCCACATCCACGATGCGCTTGCCGCCCGAAAGGGGCATTCCGGCGCTCTCCTCCAGCGTATCCTCAATGGTATCCAAAAGCTCGTTTACGTTCATTCCGCATCTCCCTCTCCGGCGCTCTGCCGGGGCTTACCATACTTCCACAGCAGGACTTTGCCGTATTTATACTGTTTTTTCAGGGTCATGCCGCCCACTTCGGCAGGCAGCACCAGGCCGGTCTCGCTCTCGCAGACCACGATGCCGCCCGGGGCCAGGCATTTGTCCACGCCGGGCAGGATCTTTTCCAGCGTGCCGGTGTGGAAGGGCGGGTCCAGCAGCACGATGTCGAACTGCTCATGGCAGGCGGAGAGATACCGTGCCGCCTCGCCGATGTTGACCCGGCTGCGGTCAAACACGCCGCAGTTCTTGCAGTTCTTCATTACGATGTTCACGGCCTCCCGGTTTTCATCCAGGAACACGCACCGGGCCGCACCCCGGCTCAGGGCCTCGATGCCCAGCTGGCCGCTGCCTGCGTAGAGGTCGAGCACCCGGGCACCGGGCAGGTCGAACTGAACGATGCTGAACATAGCCTCCTTGACCTGATCCATCGTCGGGCGGGTGATCTCGGTGCCGGGCAGGGCTTCCAGCCTGCGGCCCCGTGCTTCTCCTGCAATAACGCGCATGTATCTGCCTCCTTCTCCCGCTGTCCGGGCCCCCTGCCCGGCCAGCAGCTGTTTCGTGTTTTCGTATCTCCATATTATCGTCAAAACGCAACTCTTTGTCAAGGGCACGCGTTGCACTCAGGGTGCAATTGTGCTAAAATCAGGGCAAAGCGCCCCATGTGGGGCGCGTTTTGCCAAAAAAGGAGAGTATCTGCTTATGAAAGTCCTGCTCATCAACGGCAGCCCCCACGAGAAGGGCTGCACCTATACCGCCCTGTCCCTGATCGCCGGGGAGCTGAACGCCAGCGGCATCGGGACCGAGATCCTGAACGTCGGCACAAAGCCGGTGGGCGGCTGCATCGGCTGCGGCGGCTGTGCCGCCGGTAAGGGCTGCGTGTTCGGCGGCGTGGTCAACGAGGCCATCGAAAAGGCTAAAACTGCCGATGCCTTTGTGTTCGGCACGCCTGTCCACTACGCGTCCGCCTCCGGCAACATGACCAGCTTCATGGACCGTCTGGCCTACGCGGGCGGCAAGTATCTGGCCTACAAGCCCGCCGCCATCTGCGCCTCGGCCCGCCGTGCCGGCACCACCACCACGCTGGATCAGCTGGTGAAGTACCCCGAGTTCTTCCACATGCCGCTGGTCAGCGGTTCCTACTGGCCCATGGTCCACGGCTCCAAACCCGAGCAGGTGCTGGAGGATGAAGAGGGCTGTGCCGTGATGCGGGAGCTGGGCCGGAACATGGCCTGGCTGCTCAAGTGCATCGAACTGGGCAAAGCAAACGGCATCACCCACCCCGAAAATCCCCGCCGCCCCATGACCAATTTCATCCGCTGAGTTTCCCCTCGCTCCCGCCTGCCCGGCGGGGGCGTTTTTGATTTTAACAGCTTTTTCTGCAAAAACGGGAAAAATAAGGGAGCGAGTGCTTTTTTCGTTCACAACTTTGTGGTAGCATAAGGGTAAGAATTATTTTGTGCAGAGCGATGGAGACAGGCTATGGAACACTACGATTGGAACGACGGCTGGCTGTTTGCCCCCACCTTTGATCCCGCCATCGTCCGCCCCGAATGCACCGGGGTGGAGCTGGAGCCGGTGCGCTTGCCCCACACGGTCAAAACGCTGCCCTACAACTATTGCAACGAGAACGAATACCAGCGGGTGTCCGGCTACCGGCGGGAGTTTTTT
>OOCZ01002244.1_pt1 | contig 10706 bp, 10 predicted proteins | sample 1671631 | NCBI WGS metagenome assembly OOCZ01 (sample SAMN06348176, study PRJEB24527) | human gut metagenome | reverse complement strand
GCCCCATGAGGGGGCTGCTCTTTTTCAGTGCATTTTGGCAATGCCGACGCGGCGAATTAGTCGCTGACGTAGGGCATCAGAGCCATGTAGCGGGCACGCTTGATGGCAACCGTCAGCTCACGCTGATGGAAAGCGCAGGTGCCGGTAACACGGCGGGGAATGATCTTAGCGCGCTCGCTCACGTACTTGCGCAGGCGGGGCAGATCCTTGTAATCGATGTGCTCGACGCGGTCAACGCAGAAGGAGCAAACCTTCTTGCGGCCACGATGCATCGGACGAGAAGAACGATCCATAGCCATTGTGGAAACCTCCTTGTTAGAATGATACTTTCGATTTTAGAACGGCAGGTCGCCCTCATCCTCGATCAGTGCAAAGTCGTCATTGCTGCCGGCAGAATAGCTCGGCGCAGGGGCGGCCTGTGCAGCGGGACGGGGAGCGGGGGCTGCCGTGGGTGCGCCGTAACCGGCATCACCCATCGGTGCGGCGTTTGCGGATTTGGGAGCGGCAAAGTTGACGTTGTTGGCCACGATCTCAATCGCGGTGCGGTTGTTGCCGTTCTTGTCCTGATAGCTGCGGCTCTGCAGACGGCCGTCAATGGCGATCAGAGAACCCTTCTGGAAATACTTGCAGACAAACTCTGCCGTGCGGTCCCAGGCGACAACATCCAGCCAGTCAGCCTGACTCTGGCCGTTGGCGTCACGGCGTCCGCGATCACAGGCGATGCGGAACGACGCAACGTTCTTGCCCGTCGTAGTCTGGCGCAGCTGCGGGTCCGCGGCAAGGCGGCCCATGATTGCAACAACATTCAGCATTGGTTTACTCCTTACTCCTCAACAGCAAGAGTCATGCTGCGAAGAACGCCCTCGGTGATCTTGAAAACGCGGTCCAGCTCAGCCGGGAAATCGGGCTCGCTGGTGAAGCTGATCACCGTGTACACACCCTCGGTCTCATCGTTGATGGGGTAAGCAAGACGTTTCTTGCCCCAATCATCAACAGAATCGATCGTACCATTCGCTGCGATCAGGTTCTTGAACTTGTTGATCAGAGCGTTGGAAGCCTCTTCGTCGAGGTTCGCGGTGGTAACCATCATGGTTTCGTACTTAGCCATATTCTGTGCACCTCCTTTTGGACATTAGGCCTTCTCTTTTAACGGAAAAGACAAGGATAACCGTGTGATTTCACACAGCATCTAATTATAACAAGTAAATCCGCGTTTGTCAACGCAAAATTTGCCCTGCACAGCACAAAATTGCGGATTTTTTAAAAAAACCTGGACGTTCCGTAAAAGTGTCCTATTGCTTTTTCTGCCCGCTTTGCTATAATGGGCTTAATAATGTACAAGTCTTGCTTGCATAGCCGGACGCGGCGCTAGTACAGGGGCGTTTTGCTCGCCCGCTGCCCGCTTGCCATGCAGGAAACGATGGGGGAACGCAGGGCAGCGATAAGGCTGCGCGGGCGACCAATGGTCGCCCCTACATGTGTTCCCGCTTTGAAAAAGAGAAATGGAGCATTCGTATGAGAATCGTGGTCGTCGGCCTCGGCAAGGTTGGCCGTGCCCTGACCGCCCAGCTTACGGCGGAAAATAACGACATTGTCGTCATCGACCGAAACCCTGACCTGATCGAGGACATTGTCAATATCTATGACGTGCGCGGTCTGGCCGGCAACGGCGGCTGCTATGACGTGCAGAAGGAGGCATTTGAGGACGGCGCAGACCTGCTGATCGCCACAACGTCCAGTGATGAGATCAACATCCTGGCCTGCCTCGTCGCCAAAAAGCTGGGCACGCAGCACACGATTGCACGTATCCGCAACCCGGAGTATGAGAAGCAGCTGCGCTTTATGCGCGATGACCTTGGTCTGTCGATGTTCGTCAACCCGGAAAAAGCCACGGCGCGTGAGATCGCCCGCGTGCTGCGTTTCCCGTCTGCCATCAAGCGTGAGCAGTTCTGCCGCCAGCGGTTTGAGCTGATCGAGTACCGCCTGGCCGACGACAACCCGCTGGTGGGCTTGCAGCTGTCGGACCTGTACCGCAACATCCGGGTCAAAATTCTGATCTGCGCCGTCGCCCGCGGCAGCGAGACGATCATCCCCACGGGTATGTTTACGCTGCGGGCCGGGGACAAGATCTACCTGACGGCCTCGGCCCGGGATCTGGAATCCTTCTTCCGCAAGCTGAACCTGTTCAAGGCCAAGGCCAGCAACGTCATGATCGTCGGTGCAAGCCGGATGACCTACTATCTGGTCAAGGAGCTGCAGGACATCCAGAAGCGGGTGACCGTCATCGACAGCGATGCGGCCCGCTGCCAGGAGATGAGCGAGAAGTTCCCCGGCGTGCTGGTCATCCACGGCGACGGTGCGGATGCCGAGCTGCTGAGTGAGGAGCGCATCACCGATATGGACGCCTTTGTGGCGCTGACCGGCCTGGACGAAACAAACATCATTCTGGCGATGTACGCCTCCCAGATGAACTCCTGCAAGGTCGTGGCCAAGATCAACCGCGAGTCCTTCGCCGAGCTGGCCACTGCCAAGGGGATGGTGGACAGCGTCGTCTCCACGGCGTCGGTCACGTCGGAGTCTATTGCCATGTACGTCCGCGCCATGCAGAACAGCTTTGAGTCGGAGAACATCAAGACGCTGCACCGTCTGGTGGGCGGGCGCGTGGAGGCGCTGGAATTCAACGTTGCGCCGGGTTTGCCGTTCATCGGCGTGCCGCTGAAGGATCTGACCCTGCGCAAGGGGCTGCTGGTGGCGGGTATCGTGCGCCGCAATGGCCAGACAGTCATCCCGTCCGGCAACGATGCCCTGCAGGAGGGCGACGATGTCGTCATCGTCACCACCGACACAACGCTGCACTCGCTGCGCGACATTGTAAAGTGAGGGCGCAGCCATGAACTATAAAATGGTAGGGTTTGTGCTGGGGCGCATCTTCCTGATCGAAGCAGCCCTCATGCTCTTTCCCATGGGCTGCGCCGCCATCTACGGCGAGTGGAGCGTTGTGCTTTCCTTCCTGTGGCCGACGCTGATCGTGCTGGTGCTGGGCCTGATAACCAGCCTGCGCACCCCCCAAAACACGAAAATCTACGCCCGCGACGGCCTGGCCATCGTGGCGCTTGTCTGGGTGCTGATGTCGGTTTTCGGCGCACTGCCGTTTGTCATCTCCGGCGAGATACCGTCCTTTGCCGATGCTTTTTTTGAGACGGTCTCGGGCTTTACGACAACAGGCTCGACAATTCTGACCGACGTCGAGGCGCTGAGCCACGGCACGCTGTTCTGGCGCAGCTTTTCCCACTGGATCGGCGGCATGGGCGTGCTGGTCTTTGCCATGGCCGTGCTGCCCATGACCGATGGCCGTGCCATGCACCTGATGCGCGCCGAGGTCCCCGGCCCGACCTGCGGAAAAATTTCCAGCAAGCTGAGCGACAGCGCAAAGATTTTGTATGCCATTTATCTGGTCATGACCGTCATCGAGACGATTCTGCTCTGCGCGGGCGGTATGCCGCTGTTTGACGCGCTCATTCATGCGTTCGGCACGGCGGGCACGGGCGGCTTCAGCAACAAGGCGCTGAGCGTCGGCGCGTACAACAGCCCGTATTTTGAGATCGTCATCGGCGTGTTCATGCTGCTGTTCGGCATTAACTTTAACCTGTATTATTTCCTGCTGCTGCGTCATTTCCGTGAGGCGTTCGCCTCCGAGGAGATGCACGTCTACTTAGGCATCGTCGCGTTCTCGACGCTGACGATCACGGCGAACATCGCGGGTATGTACGACAGTGTCGGCACGGCGCTGCGCACGGCGTTCTTCCAGGTGTCGTCCATCGTCACGACCACCGGCTACGCCACGGCGGACTTCAACCTCTGGCCGACCTACTCCCGCATCGTGATCGTGATCCTGACGTTTGTGGGCGCATGCGCGGGCTCGACGGCGGGCGGCTTGAAAGTATCGCGCGTCATCATCCTTTTCAAGGCGGCACGGCAGGACCTGAACAAGATGCTGCACAGCCATGCCGTGACGACGGTCCGCTTTGAGGGCAAACCGCTGGACGAAAAGACGCTGCGCGGTGTGCACAACTATTTCAACATTTATATGCTGCTGCTGACGCTGTCGGTGCTGCTGCTCTCGCTGGACGGGTTCGATCTGGTGACGACGTTTACATCCGTCGCGACCTGCCTGAACAACGTCGGTCCCGGCCTTGAGATGGTCGGCCCGATGGGCAGCTTTGCGGATTTCTCCGCTCCGGCCAAGCTGCTGCTGGCCTTTGACATGCTGGCGGGCCGTCTGGAGCTCTACCCGATGCTGGCCCTTTTTGCCCCGCGCCTCTGGCGCAAGCGCATCAACGCGATGCACGAGGCAAGAGCGAAATAAGTACGAGAGTTTTATTCCTTTTCTTGCAAGAAAAGGAACCGAAAAGAACTCCAAACAAATAAAGAAAAATGCGGGAGACTGCCGGTAAAAGGGCAGTTTCCCGCGTTTTGTTACTTACTCTACGAATAGCGAATCGTCCCCATACCGCCCAATATGGGACGGGTCTTTCTCGGAATAATACAAATTGCCCAGCACTTCTTCCGGGGCGTTGTCGGCCAGGTAGCGCGCGTGCAGCTCGGTGGCAAAATGGGTGCCCTGCAAAATTTGCAGTGTGTCCGTGTAGCTGGTTCCGTCGATCTCATACTTGACCGTGATGATGTAGACGTAATCGGTGTTGTCCCCATTGACAGAGTAGGAGGTGTGCTCCTTCGCTTTCATGTCGGTAATGCGGTAGGCGTCCGGCAAAATCACGCTGGTGTAGGTATGCTTGCGGTAAATGTCCACCCCCAGCACAATGAGAATGGAAAACAGTATGCCGATCCCGCAGACCGCCAGTGCCGCTAGCAGCGCCTGCTTGTCGGATTTGGTGATCTTCAGCTTCATGCGGCGGGCCTCCCACAGTGTTTTCTCTATTATACCATACACCGCTGCCTATGTCTATTTCCCGCCGCGCCCGCATACCTTGTACCAGACCAAAACAGAGGAGGGGCTTGCCATGCGGCGGGATGCAGACAGAGAGGAACGAAACGCAAGATTGCTGGCGGGCGTGGTGCTGGCGGCTATGTTGGTGATGCTGTCCGGCATCATCCATCTGCTGTACCACCGGGAGTACGCCGAGACCGACACCCCCAACGACTGCTTTGCGGTGTCTGCGGCGACGGGGGAGACGGCGCTGCCCAAAATCGTCTGCCTGACCTTTGACGACGGCCCCAGCAAAAACACCCGGCCAATTCTGGAAATTCTCGATAAGGAGCAGGTCCCGGCCACCTTCTTTGTCTGCGCGCAGGACGCCAACGAAAAATATCTGCCCCTTGTGGCGGACATTGCGGCGGCGGGGCATCAGATCGCGCTGCACAGCGCGACGCATCAATACTCCAAAATTTATGCGAGCACCGACGCATTCTGGCAGGACATCAGAACGCTGCGCCAGGCGTTGGAGCCGTATGTGGATGTGGCGGCCATCGACTGGCTGCGCTTTCCCGGCGGCAGCACCAACACGGTCAGCCACCGCTACGGCGGCCGCAGCATCATGAAAACCCTGAAGGCCCAGGCCGAGGACAAGGGCTACCACTGGATCGACTGGAACGTCTGCGCCGAGGACGCCACCGCCAGCCACCCGGATGCCGCGCAGATTTTGCGCAACATTCGCCGCGATGCTGATGGTCAGGACACCTGTGTCGTCCTGCTGCATGATACAAAAGCAACAGGTCAGACCGTCAAGGCCCTGCCCGATATGATCGCCTATTTCCGGGAGCAGGGCTACACCTTTTGTACGGTTGCACAGATGGATGCCTTGCAATGTGAAACAAAATAGGGTATAATGTACAAGAATCGGAAAGCGGTGGGAGGCGGAACGATGCGCAAAACGGAAAGCCAGAAGATAGCCCTCTGCGGTATGCTGGGGGCACTTTCGGTGGTGCTTTTACTGCTGGGCAGTGCACTGCAGATCGGCACCTATGCCGCGCCGATGCTGGCGGCGTTCCTGCTCATCCCGGTGCTCGAGGAATACGGCACGCGCTACGCGCTGACCCTCTACGTCTGCGTGGCAATTCTGGCCGTGCTCTTTGTGCCGGAGACCGAACTGGCGCTGTTTTACGTGCTGGTCATGGGGTATTACCCCGTGCTGCGCGTCAAGCTGAACGACGTAAAAAGCACGATCCTGCGCTGGGTGCTGAAGTTCGCGGTGTTCAACGCGGGCACGGTGCTGGTGTATCTTTTGCTGTTTGCGCTGCTCGGGCCCGCCGTGCTGGACGAGCTGCTGGCCGACGGCATCGGGATGCTGGCAGCACTGCTGGCCGCGGGCAACCTGTCGTTCTGGCTGTGTGACCGCGCACTGGCGGCACTGACGCGGTATTACCACGTCATACTCAAGCCAAAACTGAAAAAGAAGTTTTAATTCGGGGAGGAAAACAACATGTGGTACGATGAGGCAGTAGTTTATCAGATCTACCCGCTGGGGCTTTGCGGCGCACCGCTGCAAAACGACGGTGACCAGGCGCAGGCGGGCGAGCACCGCATTCTGCGGGTGCTGGACTGGGTGGAGCACATCAAGCGCCTGGGCGCGACCTGCGTGCTGTTCAACCCGCTGTTTGAGAGCGACGCCCACGGCTATGACACCCGCGACTACAATAAGGTGGACTGCCGCCTGGGCACAAACGACGACCTCAGGCAGGTCTGCGCGGCGCTGCACGCGGCGGGCATAAAAATCCTGTTTGACGGCGTGTTCAACCATGTGGGCCGTGGCTTCTGGGCGTTCAAGGACGTGCAGGAAAAGCGCTGGGACAGTCCGTACAAGGACTGGTTCCACATCAGCTTTGACGGCAACACCAACTACAACGACGGCTTCTGGTATGAAGCGTGGGAGGGCTGCAACGAGCTGGTCAAGCTGAATCTGCAGAACCCGGCGGTGAAAAACTACCTGTTTGACGTTGTGCGCGGCTGGGTGCGGGACTACGACATCGACGGCCTGCGTTTGGATGTTGCCTACTGCCTCGACCTTGGCTTTCTGGCCGAGCTGCGCGGGCTGGCCGACAGCATCAAGCCGGAGTTCGCACTGGTGGGTGAGACGCTGCACGGCGACTACAACCGCTGGATGAACGACAACGCCTGCCACAGCGTAACGAACTACGAGTGCTACAAGGGCTTGTATTCGAGCTTCAACACGGGCAACATGCACGAGATCAGCTACAGCCTGAACCGCCAGTTCGGCTCCGAGCAGTGGTGCCTGTACACGGGCAAGCATCTGCTGAGCTTTGTGGATAACCACGATGTAACGCGCATTGCGACGATTTTGACGGACAAGGGCTGCCTACGCCCCATCTACGGTCTGCTGTTCGGTATGCCCGGTGTGCCGTCGGTCTACTACGGCAGTGAATGGGGCATGGAGGGCGACAAGCGCAACGGCGACCCGACGCTGCGCCCGGCGGTGGAGAAGCCCGAGGAGAACGACCTGACCGCCTGGATCGCGGCGCTGGCCCACGCCCACACGGGCAGCAAGGCGCTGTGCCGGGGCAGCTACCGCAATGTGCTGGTCCAGCCTAAGCAGTTGATTTTTGAGCGCTACGCCGACGGTGAGCGGGTGCTGGTGGCCATCAACGCGGACGGCAATCCGTTTGACGCCCACTTTGACGCGGGCTGCGGCCGCGCGGTGGACCTCATCACAGGCGCAGACCACGACTTCGGCGGCGGCAGCACGCTGGAGCCGTACAGCTGCCATTTCTGGAAATGTGAGCGGTAATACGATATAAAAAGGCACCTGTCCGTGTGGGCAGGTGCCTTTTTGTGTTATGCTGTATGTTGTAGGGGGCGGCGTCCTCGACGCCCCGCAGGGCAGTATGTAGAGCGGCCTGCCCTCAGGCCGCCGCAGCGGGGTGAGGGTGCCCCGCCCTACAATGTATGGGTTAAAGGGGCAGCCCCTGTAAACCCTACGGGGCGGCCCATGTATGGGTTAAGGTTTTAAAGTTTCTTTGCCTACTTTCTTTTCAAAGAAAGTAGGTCACAGGTTCGTATATCCCATCAGCTTTTCATCCACGACGGCGGCGGTGTCGCGGCCCTCGCGCAGCGCCCAGACGATAAGGCTCTGGCCGCGGCGCATATCGCCGCAGGCGAACACCTTCGGGTCGGCAGTGGCGTACTTCACATCGGCCACGGTGCCGCGCTTCGTGCGCTCAACGCCGAACGCATCGGCCACATAGGGCTCGCAGCCCGTAAAGCCTGCCGCGATCAGCACAAGGTCGCAGTCCACGGTGAACTCCTCGCCGGTGGGCACCATCTGGCGGCGTCCGTCCACGACCTCGCTTTTCAGCTTGGAGATCAGCGCGCCGCAGACCTGCCCGGCCTCGTTCTTGTAGAACTCCTTGACCGTCGTCTGGTAGACGCGGGGGTCAAAGCCGAATTTGGCAATGGCCTCCTGCTGGCCGTAGTCGGTTTTCAGCACGCGGGGCCACTCGGGCCAGTCGTTGCCGGGGGCGCGGGCCGCGGGCGGGCAGGGCATCATTTCCAGCTGCATGACGCTCTCGCAGCCCTGGCGGATGGCCGTGCCGACGCAGTCGTTGCCGGTGTCGCCGCCGCCGATGACCAGCACGCGCTTGCCCGCGGCGGAAACCGCCTTGCCGTCCGCAAAGTTGGAATCCAGCAGACTGCGGGTCACGCTGGTCAGGTAATCCACCGCAAAGAAGATGCCCTGCGCGTCGCGGCCCGGGGCCTGGATGTCGCGGGCCTGCTTCGCGCCGCAACACAGCACCACGGCGTCATAGCGGGCCTTCAGCTCCTCGGCGCTGACCGTATTGCCGACGTCGGCGTTAAAAACAAACTCAATGCCCTCGTCCTGCAAAATTTTCACGCGGCGGTCAATGACCCACTTTTCCAGCTTCATGTTGGGGATGCCGTACATCAGCAGGCCGCCCGCGCGGTCCTCGCGCTCATAGATGGTCACGCGATGGCCGCGCTTGTTGAGCAGGTCGGCCACGGACAGGCCCGCGGGACCTGCGCCGATGACCGCCACGGTCTTGCCCGTGCGGGCCGGGGGCGGAACGGCATGAATGGCGCCGCTCTCGTAACCGTATTCCACGATGGCGCGCTCGTTTTCCTTGACTGTGACCGGGTCACCCGTGACGTTGCCGCAGGTGCAGGCCGCCTCGCACAGGGCGGGGCAGACCCGGCTCGTGAACTCCGGGTATCGGTTCGTGGCAATCAGCCGGTGCACGGCCAGATCCCACTTGCCCTGATAGACCAGGTCGTTCCACTCGGGGATCAGGTTGTTCAGCGGGCAGCCCGATGCCATGCCGCCGATCATCATGCCGGCCTGGCAGAAGGGCACGCCGCAGTCCATGCAGCGGGAAGCCTGTGTGCGGCGGTCGCTGCTGTTGAGCGTTTGTTCTACTTCGCTAAAGTCGTCGATGCGTTCATGAACGGGACGATATCCGGCTTCTTGCCGGTGTATGGTGAGGAATGCTTTCGGATTTCCCATGTTGGTAATTGATTGTTTATACTGATACTTTTCTTTTCTTCGTAATTCGGCCCGGATGGGTAGGGGGGGAACCTTGTAAGGACGGTGACTCCTCACGCATAAGGACGGTCGCTCCTCACTTGCCGGGTACGTATCCCTGCCGTTTAGTAGTCGCGCTGCATTTCAGCGATTTTTTGTTGCAACTTCTTCATCTGCTCTTCCTGCAAGACCTTTTTATATTCGATCGGGACGATCTGTATGAATTCATCCACATACTTGTTCCAGTTGTCAAGCATTTTGCTTGCGAGGTGACTGCCAGTGAAATGGTAATGTTTGCGGATCAGTTCGTGCAGTTCCTTGCGTGTCGTGCTGTCTTCGATCAGCGAGAGTTCGACCATCTCCATATTGCAGTAGTAGTCGAAGTCTCCTTCCTTGTTCCACACATAAGCAACACCGCCGCTCATGCCGGCGGCGAAGTTGCGCCCTGTACGTCCGAGAACCACCACGCGTCCTCCGGTCATATATTCGCAGCAGTGGTCACCGACTCCCTCTACGACGGCGATAGCACCGGAGTTACGCACGCAGAAACGTTCGCCTACACGTCCGTTGATATACACTTCGCCGCTTGTCGCCCCGTACATCAGGGTGTTTCCGGCAATCGTGTTGTTTTCGGCTACGAAGGTCGACCGTACCGGAGGCATCACGCTGATACGTCCTCCGCTCAAGCCTTTGCCTAAATAATCGTTGGCTTCTCCTTCGAGGCGGAAGTTGACACCGTGCGCAAGGAAGGCGCCGAAGCTCTGTCCGGCCGAACCTTTGAATTTGATATTAAGCGTATGTTCCGGTAATCCTGAGTTGCCGTATCGTTTGGCAATCTCACCGGAGAGCATGGCGCCTACCGAGCGGTCGGTGTTGGCTATGGCATAATCCAAAGAAATCTCTTGTCGGTGCTCGATGGCCGGCATGGCATGCAGGATAATGTCCTGGTCTTTTACATGTCCGGTCAAGTGGACCTGCTCTGCCGTATGACGTATGGCATTTGTAGCAGCCTGTGCCGGGATGTGCAGCAATTTGGAGAAATCGAGCAATGCGTATTTGCCGGATGCAGATGGCGTGGGTGGGCGCTTATCGATCAGGTCCGTACGCCCGATGATGTCATCCAGCCTTTTGAAGCCCATCTCCGCCAAGTATTCCCGGACCTCTTCGGCGAGGAAGGTGAAGAAGTTCACCAAA
>OOCZ01002232.1_pt1 | contig 10737 bp, 7 predicted proteins | sample 1671631 | NCBI WGS metagenome assembly OOCZ01 (sample SAMN06348176, study PRJEB24527) | human gut metagenome | reverse complement strand
GCAACTGACTCTTAATCAGTGGGTCCAGGGTTCGAATCCCTGAGGGTGTACGAATCAGAAAAGTAAATTGAAGAAAAGCTCTGAAAATCAATGATTTTTGGAGCTTTTTCTTTTATGGATTCCTACAAAATATAGAAGGTTCAGTTTGAAAACTTGCCGTCAGTAGCTTTTAATGTTAGTAAAATCTAAAATTATTTTATACATTTGTATGATATGACTTTAATGAATTTTATTATATGATAGCAGAAAGACAATTAATCTCTCATTTGTATCAAAATAAAGAGAATGGACAATGGGTGATACAGTCAAATGATGAGCACCAAAAAGGAGTAGCAAAAATAGCTGCCTCTTTTGCCAAAAGGTTTGAACTCCCTTCTTGGGGATATGCACTTGGTCTGCTTCATGACAAAGGTAAAGAACGTGCAGCGTTCCAACAATACATACGTAAAGTAAACGGTTTGTCCACGGATGATAAAAAGCATTATAATGATCACGCTCATGCTTTTGTGGGTGGAATACTGGCAAAGGATTTCATGGGGAAAGATGTTCTCAATCTTCTTGCCAATCAAATAATTTCCCACCATACAGGACTGTATGATTATGTGGAAGCAGAAAATATCTTGCAGGAAAAACCGTTGCCTGAAGAAATAGACAAGGATAATATAAATATAGATATACCCTTCTTGTATAAAGAATTTCTTGAATCACCTTTTTCTAAATTTAAGGTAGACCGGAAACACTTTCATCACCTGTCTCGTATGCTTTTTTCTTGTCTTGTCGATGCTGACCGACTCGACACGGAGCAATTTATGAATCTAGAGTCATGGCAGAAAAGGAAGTGCTCGTCTACGGTTGTCGATTTGTTACCGAAATTGGAAGCGCATTTGCAAAAATTGCAGTTGGATGCAGTTGATACGGAAGTAAATCGTATTCGTAGGAAAGTACAAGAACAATGCAGCAAAACATCTTTAGGTGAAAAAGGTTTCTACAGCCTTACGGTACCAACGGGAGGCGGCAAGACGCTTTCGTCTTTGTTATGGGCCATGAAGCATGCTGCAAATCATGCCATGAATCGTATCATCATTGCCATTCCATATACTAGCATCATTGTACAGACGGCAGGTCTCCTGAAGAAAATCTTCGGTGAAGAGAATGTATTGGAACATCACAGTAACTTCAATCCGGATGATATTAAAAATGAGGAAGTACGCGAAAAAGCGAAGCTGGCCACTGAAAATTGGGATTATCCCATTATTGTCACTACCAACGTGCAACTTTTTGAATCTATGTTTAGCAATAGACCGTCCGAATGCCGTAAGTTGCACAATATCGTGAATTCAGTTATTATCTTAGACGAGGTTCAGACATTGCCGACCGACTTTTTGCAACCGATAGTCGATGCGATGAAGGCATATCAAAAAATGTTTGGAGTATCTATATTGTTTACAACAGCGAGTCAGCCGGTGCTTAGCGGTTTGATAGAAGGCGCAAATCCTAAAGTCGGATTTAAGGGAATAGAACATATCATGGAAATTATTCCGACTGAATTTGCGTTACATGACAAGCTCCGTCGTGTGAAATTGGAAATAGATAACACGGGGAAAACATATGATGAAATAGCGGCAAAGGTGTCTGAACATGATAAGGTACTCTGTATTGTGAACACCCGTAAGGATGCCAAGGAATTGTATAATCGCTTGCCTGACGAAGGAGTGAAAATTCATTTATCAAGAATGATGTGCCCTGCCCATATTAGTGAAACGATATGTAAGATAAAAGCTTTGTTAAAGGATGAAGCACATCCAATTGTAAGAGTAATAGCAACCCAACTCGTAGAAGCGGGTGTAGATATAGATTTTCCAGTTGTATTTCGTCAAGAGGCAGGACTTGATTCTGTATTGCAAGCGGCGGGAAGATGTAACCGTGAAGGGAAAAATAGGATTGGTCACACATTTGTATTCAGCCTTTCTGCAGAGAAGCGCATACTCTTTGGTTCAATGGCAGCAGCCAACAATGCACGACTGAACTTACCTACTGATAGCGATTGGTTTGCTCCTTCCACAATGGAAAAGTATTTTCAACAGCTTTATTTCAGGAAGGATACGTTTGATAAAAAGGATATGAAACATTATCTTTATAAACTTGACGAGTTATGTTTTGAAACAGCCTCAAAAGAGTTTAGGCTGATTGATGATGATGGTATGAATGTCATAGTGAATTGGGAAAACAGTATGGGACTTGTGGAGAATTTGAAAAAGTCGGGTTGTACATATTCATTAATGAAACAACTGGCCAAGTTTACTGTAGGTGTTCATCGCTCGAATTTCAGTCAATTGATTAAATATGGTGCTGTTGAAGAAATATTGGAAGGTATATATGTGTTGGCCGACAGGGCGCAGTATGATAATGCTATAGGGCTTAAACTTGAAAACCATTGGATGGAAGAGATATTAATGATATAAAGACAAGACGGAATCGGAAGATTTATAGCAAAATAACGAAAGTAATGAATAATATGGAATATACAGATAAAGAATATTGTTTGGAGATATGGGGTGACTGGGCTTGTTTTACTCGCCCGGAACTGAAAGTAGAACGAGTGAGCTACGATGTCATTACACCATCGGCAGCACGTGCTGTCTTTGAGGCTATACTTTTCAAACGCTATGCCATGCGTTGGCAGGTGACGAAGATTGAAGTGCTTAATCCCATTAAGTGGACTACCATCAGGCGAAATGAAGTGGGAGCAGTGGTAAATTCCAGTATGAAACCAATTTATATAGACGATGGAAAGACACGCCAACAGAAGAACTCTTTGCTTTTGCAAGATGTGCGTTATCGCATTTATGCCAAATTGATATTTATCCCAGTAAAAGATCGTCCGAAGGAGGCTTTTGCCAAACATCAGCCAAGTAATGATGAGAATCCCATGAAGTATTATCAGATGTTTGAACGCAGAGCATTGCAAGGGCAATGCTTTACGCAGCCTTATTTGGGTTGCCGCGAATTTGCCGCAAATTGGAAATACATTGATAATACGGATTATCTTGAGCCGCCTTTGTTTGAAGACAGAGATTTGGGCATTATGCTTTATGATATGGATTTTGAGGGGAATGCCCAGAAACCGGATGCCATGTTTTATCGTGCTAGAATGAAACAAGGTGTGATTGTTGTACCAAGTAAAGATAGTGAGGAGGTACTGAGATGATATTGAAGGCATTGTATGATTATTACCATCGAAGTGGGGATAATGTAGCTCCTTTGGGGCTGGAATACAAAGAGATTGGTTTTATAATTGTTATTGATAAAGATGGAAATCTGTGTAGAATAGAGGATAATCCTGTTAAGAAACTTGTAGCTAAAACCAATGGTCGTACAGGCACAAAAAGTTTGCCTAATCATTTATGGGATAATTTTTCTTATGTTTTAGGCATTAGTAATGCTACTATACATATAAATGACGAGGGATTAAAGCCTGAAAAGGAAGCTGAGTATAAAAAAGAAATTGCCAAGAATGTTAGAAACCATTCGGCATTTCTTGAATACATCAATGACTTATGTTCTCAATATCCCTATGATGAGGATTTAAAAGCTGTTGCAAACTTCTATATTGGTAACAAGGACGTATTGTCATTGCTCCAAAAGGCCGATAACTGGGATAATATAAAGAAGAATTTCACTAAAAACATATCTTTTCTCATTCAAGGAGAAACACAGATAATAGCTGAGAAAGAATCAGTTTTATCTTATTATAAAACTGATGAGGGCAAAACTGATTTCAGCAGAATCTGTGTGTGTTTAGTTACGGGTGAAAAATGTCAACCAGTTAAAACTTTTACAAAAATCCAATTAGGGAAATTCAGTGATACAAAATTGGTGTCTTTTCAAAAGAATCAAGGATATGATTCCTACGGAAAAGAGCAAGGAAATAATGCGCCGATGTCTAAGTCGGCGGAATTTGCAATTGCTGCTGCTTTAAAAAAACTGATTGATTATAACTCTCATAATAAATTTACTGTCGGCTTAAGGACTTATGCATTTTGGGCTTCAAGGAAAAACGAAGTAAATATGCAAATAGAAGAGAGTGTGTATTCTTTATTTGGGTGGGAAGAAAAGGATAACCCTGATAGCAAACTTGAAAATATTACCCAAATATTCAAATCAATATATAATGGAAATAAGCCTATTCAAACTGATGATAAATTTTATATTCTCGGAATGTTTGCCGCTAACAAGGCAAGAATAGCGATATCGTATTGGAATGAGACTACAGTAAAGGAATTTGCCGGTAAACTTCTCTTGCATTTTGAAGATATGGAAATCATAACGAGTGGAGATAAAAGACCTAATTATTGTAGTCTATACGCAATACTCAAGGCTGTTAGTTTGAAAGAGAACATAAAAGAAAATTGCCCTCCTAGTCTTCCTGATGCCGTGGTGAAAAGCATCTTTCAAGGATTACCATATCCGGTTTCTTTGTTTCAAGCTTGCGTTTGCCGCATACGTGCAAAACAATCCGTTAACATTGTGCATGCTGCCATCATCAAGGCTTATCTTAACCGACTGAATGATAATAACAACAATAAAAAACTCGATATTATGTTAGATAAAGACAATCAAAATCAAGGGTATCTTTGCGGACGGTTATTTGCGGTAATGGAAAATCTCCAGTATGCCGCAAATAAGCAAGATACTATTCGTTCAAGTTATTTGAATGCAGCTTCATCTACCCCATCAGCTGTATTTCCAACCATTCTTAAACTATCAAATAGTCATTATAGCAAATTAGCAAAAGACAAAAAAGGACTTGCTAATTTCTTTGATGATCAAAAGAAAGAAATTATAGCATTAATCCAAGATTTTCCAAATACATTGAATTTGAGTGATCAAGGACGTTTTTTTCTTGGCTATTATCATCAGAAATGCCACAGAGATAATAAAGAAGCAGAAGAGTAATAACAATATAAAAAAGAAAATAACTATGTCAGAAATTAGAAACAGAATAGATTTCGTTTACATCTTTGATGTACAAGACGGTAACCCAAATGGTGACCCCGATGCAGGCAATCTCCCCCGTGTGGATGCTGAAACTGGTATGGGACTTGTTACAGATGTTTGCCTTAAGCGCAAGGTGCGTAATTATGTGCAAATAGCTAAATCAGGACAACTTGGTAACGATATTCTTGTTAAGTCTAAGGAAATTTCAGGCGAAGAAGTCTTTATTAATGGAGAAATCCGTAAGACATATGAAGATCTCAGTATAAAGCTTGAGAAAGGAAAAGCTCCTGCTGATAAAGTGTCTGCTGGTAGAACTGCTATGTGCAAACGATTCTTTGATGTGAGAACCTTTGGCGCAGTTCTATCAACGGGCCCTAATGCAGGACAAGTAAGAGGAGCTGTTCAGATGACTTTTGCCCGTTCAAAAGATATGATTGTTTCAGAAGAACATGCACTAACGGTGTGCGCAGCCCGCGATGAAGAAAAGCCTTATGAGTTGCAAGTAGGAATACAAGGTCGCAAGGCTACCGTACCTTACGGCCTCTACATCTGCCATGGTTTCATCTCTGCCAACTTGGCACGACAAACCGGATTCTCAGAAGAAGACCTTGCATTATTTTTTGAAGCATTGAAGAATATGTTCGATGTGGACCGTTCGGCAGCACGCGGATTGATGAGTGCACAAAAGCTGATTGTTTTCAAGCATGATTCCGTATTAGGCAATGCTCCTGCCAACAAACTGTTTGACTTGGTTAAGGTGGAGAAGATCTGTGACGGAGCACCGCGTTCATTCAGCGACTATTCGGTCATTATAGACAAGGAGAATGTTCCATCAAATGTTACTGTTGAAGAGCTGATATAAGTAAAAGGTATATGTATAGCGAAGACGATATGCTCATGTTGTCGGGGATTCAGCACTTTAGGTTCTGTCCTCGGCAATGGGCTTTAATACATATCGAACAGCAATGGAATGATAATCGTCTTACCATTGAAGGACAGATCCTGCACAAGCATGTAGATGATCCGTTTTATAGGCAGAAGTGTGGTGACCAAATAACATTACGCGCAGTGAATATTGCTTCGTATGAACTGGGTCTTTATGGCATTTCAGATGCTATAGAACTGCTTCCGTCTTTATCTTTTGAAGACACAATTCAGCATCCGAAGTATCCGGGGCAATGGAAACCGGTGGTTGTGGAGTATAAACATGGCAAACCAAAAAGGAATGAAGTGGATGAAGTGCAGTTGGCAGCACAGACAATGTGTCTTGAGGAAATGTACGCTATCCATATACCATACGGTGTGTTCTTTTATGGAGAACTTCGCCATCGGGTGAATGTGGATATAACTGATGAATTGCGAAACATTGTCAAGCAATGTACTCAAGATATGCACGAGGTATTCGCCAAAGCGGTTATTCCGAAGGCGGAGTATGGCAAGCATTGTGATAAATGTTCCCTCAAAGATATTTGTATGCCAACGATGGTAAAGAATTGTACTACGGTGGATACATACCTTAATAAAAATTTATATGAATGAGAAAATTGTTGAATACTTTGTATGTGACGACACCGGAAGCGTATCTTAGTAAGGATGGGCTGAATGTTGTAGTGTCGGTCAAACAAGAGGAAGTGTTTCGTATTCCTGCTATTAACATAGAAGGCATTGTGACGTTCGGATATATGGGCGCAAGTCCCGGTGTGATGAAATTGTGCACTGACAATGGCATATCACTTACATTCCTTTCTCCTCATGGCAGATTTATCAGCAGGGTACAGGGCACGACGAAAGGGAATGTACTGTTGCGTAAAAAACAGTATCAATTGTCGGACGATGAATCTTGGTCGTTACATGCGGCACGGCTGATGATTGGCGGTAAGATTCAAAACTATCGTAATATATTGAGGAGATATATTCGTGATTATGGGGAGAATGAAGATGTCAATCAAGCAGTACAAGTGTTGGAGCATGCCAAGCGTGAAGCTTTGACAGCTCAAGATAAGACGACCCTAATAGGGTATGAAGGCATGGCTTCAAATGCTTATTTTGAAGTGTTGCCTATTTTGATACTTAATCAGAAAGCTGATTTTCCATTTCATGGTCGTAATCGCCGTCCTCCTAAGGATGCAGTGAATGCCATGTTGTCATTTGCTTATACTTTGATAGCAAATGAAATATCTGCAGCACTCGAGACTGTAGGTCTTGATCCCTATGTAGGATTTCTCCATACACTTCGTCCGGGGCGTACGTCCTTAGCATTGGATATGATGGAAGAATTTCGTGCCTATCTTGGTGATCGTTTTGTCTTGTCATTGATTAATAAAAGACAGATCACATCCAAGGATTTTTTGTTTCAAGGTGATAATGGGGTTGTTATGACAGATAAAGGGAAAAAGATTTTTATTTCTGCATGGCAGGCTAAGAAAAGAGAGGTGATAATCCATCCTTATCTTAATGAAAAAATTGAGATAGGACTTCTGCCTTATGCACAAGCTATGTTGATGGCAAGATATATTAGGCAAGATATTGATAATTATCCGGTATTTCTAATAAAATGATTTACGAGTATGTATATTCTTGTAACTTATGATGTGGATACTACGAGCAAGGAAGGAGCTCGCCGTTTACGGTGTGTGGCTAAGGCTTGCATAGATTATGGACAGAGGGTACAGAATTCTGTCTTTGAATGTGAGGTGACAGAAGCACAATATTGTCTCTTGAGAGGAAGAATCAAAGATATCATTGATATGTCTCGTGATAGTGTTAGATTCTATATTCTTAGTAAAAATGAGAATAGAAGGGTGGAAGTGATAGGTGTCGAAACTGCTTATAAAGTTAATAATGCTTTTATTGTATAATGTGTGCGAATGTGGAGTGTTGCAAAAAAAGTAGTATCTTCGCAACTCTTAATAATCAGCAGATTGGCTTGTTTATAAGGCGAATGCCGTTATTCAATTGAAATAAAAATGAGAATTCGCATATTAGTAGGGTTAATTTATTGATTTATAATATACAACTCTGTATACAGTCACACCTCATGTAGGTGTGTGGATTGAAACATCCGAAACAGTTTCAGCAAGGGAATATTTTTCTTGTCACACCTCATGTAGGTGTGTGGATTGAAACTAAAGATTATAATGACCAAATGAAAGCCCAGTTTGGTCACACCTCATGTAGGTGTGTGGATTGAAACCTGTTTTTCCTTGCTTTGGTCGAGTTCTGCCATTGTCACACCTCATGTAGGTGTGTGGATTGAAACATTATATCCTGACCTTTCGCGCCTGAAATCGCCTGTCACACCTCATGTAGGTGTGTGGATTGAAACGAGGAATTCAATAATATGACATCAGAAGTACCTGTCACACCTCATGTAGGTGTGTGGATTGAAACTTTCGCAAAGTCAGAAAATGAACCTGCCGTCTTAGTCACACCTCATGTAGGTGTGTGGATTGAAACTTTGTCAACTTTTAATGTCTTGCCGAAAATCAGTGTCACACCTCATGTAGGTGTGTGGATTGAAACCTCAGCCTCTCACCTCTTCACGCGACTCACCTCTGTCACACCTCATGTAGGTGTGTGGATTGAAACAAGATTTAATAATTCTAAAACGTATGTGGAAACAGTCACACCTCATGTAGGTGTGTGGATTGAAACGTAAGCAGGGGAGCAAGCAACATATCTACATTTTATGTCACACCTCATGTAGGTGTGTGGATTGAAACCCATTTTGGTGCTGTGTCATAAGCATGGTGTTGTCACACCTCATGTAGGTGTGTGGATTGAAACTGTCAGCCGGATAAAGGTGGAGGTTGGCGGAAGGTCACACCTCATGTAGGTGTGTGGATTGAAACCTGGATGTGGTTACGAAGGTATAGAACTAAAATAGTCACACCTCATGTAGGTGTGTGGATTGAAACAAGCAGGCAGCGAAACAAGGTATCGTTAAATTCAGTCACACCTCATGTAGGTGTGTGGATTGAAACTTTCTACTACAACCGTAAATATAATCGGACTCGGTCACACCTCATGTAGGTGTGTGGATTGAAACTGATGCTACATCCACCATGAGCATGGTATTTATGGTCACACCTCATGTAGGTGTGTGGATTGAAACACAATCACCTCAGCATTTCGGACTCCCGAACATAAGTCACACCTCATGTAGGTGTGTGGATTGAAACGAGCTATTGCAACAGCGAGTCAAAGATGTCGACGTCACACCTCATGTAGGTGTGTGGATTGAAACCTCAGCCTCTCACCTCTTCACGCGACTCACCTCTGTCACACCTCATGTAGGTGTGTGGATTGAAACTACAGTTACATCTACAAACATTACTATAACGAATGTCACACCTCATGTAGGTGTGTGGATTGAAACCTATCAAAACATTAGGCTTAGCTGATTTGTTAAGGTCACACCTCATGTAGGTGTGTGGATTGAAACAATGCCTCGATAGTAGGATACAGCCCCTTGCTGCGTCACACCTCATGTAGGTGTGTGGATTGAAACTCCATACAGCGAGAAGCAATACTTAACCAATACAGTCACACCTCATGTAGGTGTGTGGATTGAAACTAATGTGCAAGCTACGCCAGTAGGACCATTGAACTTACGCTACAGACGCTACTTTCAATCTTCCTCTTTTAAAAAAGAAACAAACTCGGGGGTGAGTTTCGTTCCTTCGGCAGCAAGGTCATCGTATGTATAGGAAAAGGGTTCACCGGTGGCTTTATCATACCAGCGACGATGCCGGACATGAAGATAGACAGGTTTACCACGCAGAGAAAACTCCTGAATTACTTTTTCATCTATAAAACCACTGGAAATGACAGTACCGCTCTTGTAATCAAAACGTTCCATATAATTCTTCTCATCAAGCCAAACTTCGATTTTTGAAGAATCGTCATGCCAACCGGATATATCGAAATATTCCATTAAAACTTCAGAGAAGATTATCCGAAGTAACTTATGCAGACTACGATTGGGATTCATTGGATTGGTTTGTTTAATTTAAATGCAAAAATAATGTTATTTGGATAATCTACACGGATCACCCACAGGATTTTCGGATTAATCCCTAATCAGGGAGCTGTCCGAAAATTCCGTTCTTCCTTTCATTAGCTGCTGAAATATCATGTTGGTGGGGATTCCGATAATGAATGGACATCCCGTGTTGTCTTTTCAGTCTCCTTTCATCTGTATGACTTTTTTTGATAGCGCAAATGCTGAAGGCTGATTTGGAGAAACTTGGCAAACGCCGCTGAAACGAGGATGAGGGGATGTCCTGTCATTCTTAACCGATTGATTATCTGGACGCTTTAATTAAAATGTAAGGATGAACGGGAACAAAGATGGTCGGAAAAGAAGGGATGACCGGCTTAGTGAGGGGATGATTCTATCTACCCCTACATGAAAAAGATACCGAGCTTTTTTAAAAAGGTGCTGAAGTTTTCTGAAAACACAACGACCTTTTTTAAAAACATCAAGGTCTTTTTGCAGCACTCAGCGTGAGCTGTATATTTTTAAATGTGTACGTAGGCACGCATCGGTCAATACATACGGTGGCATAAGCCCACACGTATATACGCATCGGGCTACACGTACGTATGCATGAGCCTATACGTATATATGTCATTGTGTCAGGCTCCGTCATATTCTGAGCCGGGATTGGATTAGTTTGTCTTCCCTCTTGACAAAGGCTTTTTTATGTTGTATATTTGTAGTTCGTCAAATCTAAA
>OOCZ01002228.1_pt1 | contig 10764 bp, 7 predicted proteins | sample 1671631 | NCBI WGS metagenome assembly OOCZ01 (sample SAMN06348176, study PRJEB24527) | human gut metagenome | reverse complement strand
ATATGACTTACCGCCGGCAGTCATCGTGCCCTTACCGCCGTCCACGGCGGTAAGGTAGACCTCCTCGCCCACTTTGTAGCTGAACAGGGCATCGCCCTTGCCGTGCTTGGCCTCAAAGAGGTTCAGGAACAGCCGGGCCGCCTGTGCGCGGGTCAGGCCCGCGTAGGCGGAGGTGATACCGGTGGACTTCAAAAGGCCGTTGGTCTGGGCCTCCGCCATGTAGCTCTGGGGCCACACGCCGCCCATGTCCTCGTCTTTGTAGCCCAGGCCCCGCATGAGGATCGTCACCGCCTGTCCGGCGGTCACGGTCTGGCTGGGCTTGAACTTACCGTCGGCAAAGCCGGAGATGATGCCCTTCCTCGCCGCCATATTGATGTAGGCGGAAGCCCAGTGGGAGGGCTTCACGTCCGGGAAGATGGTAACGGTGGAATACCGTCCCAACTCGCCGCTGCCGTCCATGGCGTAAACCGCCATCTTGCAGAACTGCGCCCGGTTCAGGACGGTGTCCGGACGGAAGGTGCCGTCGCCGTAGCCGTCCAGCACGCCCATGAGCCGCAGAGATTCCACGGCGGTGGCGGTGTAGCTGTCGCTGACATCGGAAAATTTGGTGACAGCCGCCGCCCCGGCAGGCACCGTCAGCAGGGAGCCCAGCATGCTGATCGCCAGCAGCCAGGTCAAAATTCGTTTTTTCATAAGTCTCTCTCCTTTAATCCGCCCGCAGGGCTTCCACAGGCTGGAGTTTCGATGCTTTTGCCGCCGGGTAGCTGCCGAACAGCACGCCCAGCGCCACGGAAAGGCCGAAGGCCGCCAGCGTCACCCAAGTGGCGGGGAAAATGGTCATCTGGAACAAAATCTTGCCCAAAGCCAGACTGCCGATGGTGCCGAAGATAATGCCCACAATGCCGCCCATGCCGCAGAGCATACCGGATTCAATGAGGAACTGGGCCACGATGCTGCTGCGCTGTGCGCCAAGGCTCCGGCGGATACCGATCTCCCGGGTCCGCTCCGTCACCGTCACCAGCATGATGTTCATGATACCGATGCCGCCCACCAGCAGGGAGATGGCGGCGATGCCGCCCAGCACCAGAGAGATCATAGTCAGCTGCTGGTTCTGATAATCCTGCCAGTAGCCTTCCTTCTGCACCTGATAGCCACCCATACTCTGATCTACCACGCCGGAGAGGTACCCGCCGATCTCGGTGATGGCGGTTTTCATGCTGGCGTCATCCTTGGCCTTTACCAAAAATTCTGTGGGGGCCGTATCCCCCAGCAGCCGGGTAGCGGTGTAGGGAAGGATCATAAAGTTATCCGTCTGGTAAGCGGAAGGGGTATCTGGCTCCACGCGGGCGCCATACACGCCCACCACTTCAAAGTTGTTGCCGTTGACCTTCATGATCTGTCCCACAGGGTTGGCGCTGCCGAAAAAGACCCGCGCCGCCTGCGCGCCCAGCACGCAGATCTGATTGTATTTCTCGCAATCCAGCCACGCAAGGTCTCTGCCCTTTGCGATTGCCAGGTTGTTGCAGGCGCTGTATTGGTCGGAGCCGTAGTAGATCTGCGGGGGACCGCTGACCACGTTGTATTGCTGGTCATATTTCCACTCCATTGTGGAGCTGTTTTTCGTACCGTATACCACCGTGGCGTTGGATGAGCCCTTGGGGGTAATGCCAATAATGGACTCCTTCAGTCCGGAGCAAAAGCGGTACAATCCGGCAAAATAGTCCTTGCTGATAGGGTTGCCGCCCTCATCATACATATAGGCATAAACGCTCACTTCAATGCGGTTGGCACCCATGGCGGCAAACTGCTCCATGGTTTTTGCCTTCATGCCCTCCATGGTGGAGACAATGGTCATAACGGCGGCAATACCGATGAAAATAGAGAGAATGGTCAGGGCGCTGCGGCCCTTTTTGCCGCAGATGGACCGCCACGCCATCTTAAATGCCTGCCCGATGTTCAATACCAATCCACCTCCTGTGGGTGATCCTCGATGATCTTTCCGTCCGCGATCCGCACAATGCGCCGGGCCGTGGCGGCGATCCCGTTGTCATGGGTGATGAGAATGACGGTGCTGCCCTCCTTGTTCAGCTGCTGGAGGAAGCCCAGCACCTCGTGGCCCGTCCGGGAATCCAATGCGCCGGTAGGCTCATCCGCCATGATGATGGGCGGATGGGTGGAAATGGCCCGGGCGATGGCCACACGCTGCTGCTGGCCGCCGGACATCTGGGTAGGCTTATGCTGCGCCCGGTCGGCGAGACCCACGCGGGTCAGCGCCTGGATCGCCAGCTCCCGCCGGTCAATGGGATCGATGCCCTGATAGATCAGCGGCAGCTCCACGTTTTCCAGCACCGTCAGGTTCTGGATCAGGTTGTACTGCTGGAAAATGAACCCGATCTGCTTGTTGCGGATGCGGGAGAGCTCCTTGTCGGAAAGCTCCCGGACATCCACGCCGTCCAGACGGTAAGTGCCCCGGGTGGGGATGTCCAGACAGCCCAGCACGTTCATCATAGTGGACTTGCCGGAGCCGGACTGGCCCACCACCGCCACGAACTCTCCCTTTTCAATATCCAGCGAAACGCCGTCCAGGGCCCGGACCTCGCTCTCAAGGCCCTCGCCGTAGATCTTATAGACGTCCCGCAGTTCGATCAGTTTCGCCATGGCTTAACCCCACGCCTGATCGGTTATCATCTGGGTAAAGACGGTGTCGCCGTCATTTACGCCGGACTTGATCTCCACGTTATATGTATCCTGAATACCGATCTCCACCTGAACGGGATAGAAGCCGCTGGGGATCTCCTCGTCCTGATAGGGCAGCTCCAGCGCGTTGTCCGGCCGGCTGTCTGCCTGCACATAGACCACGGTGGCGGAAGAACCATCCTCCAGCCCCACGGTACGCACCGCCTGGATGGGCACCATCAGGCAGTTATCGTTCTGGCTGGCCTGGATCTGATAGTTCACATAGCTGTTGACCTGGAGGTTGCCCTCCGTGTTGTCCGCGGAGATGGTGATGGGATAGGAGGCCACGCCGTTATTCACAGTGCTGGACAGGCTCACCGTCTCCACCGTGCCGAAGGCGCTGGTGCCCCACTGGTCCAGGTTCACGGACATGCCGGTCTTGATATAGCTGATGTTCCGCTCGTCCACGGTGGCGCTGACAGTCACGGTGGAGGTGTCGGAAACGGTCACAAGGGTGCTGTTTGCCTGAAGTTCCTGCCCCGGCGTCACGGACAGACCGATAACCTGACCGGAAATGGGAGCCACCGCATTGCAGTTGTCCAGATTCTTCTGGGCGGCCTCCAGCTTCTTCTGGGCCTCTTCCAGATTCTGCTGTGCGGAGAAGATCTCCGTCTCGCTGTCCTCGCCGTCGATCCGCACCAGAACCTGACCGGGCGTTACGGCGAGATAGTCCACCAGATTACTGGAGATCACCGTGCCGCTGACGGTGGAGTTCAAATCTCCCACCCGGTAATATTGCAGCTTAGCGGCTTCGTAGGGATACACGGTATCGCCGTTCACAATCGTAGTGGCAGTAGCCACCATATCCTTGGCCAGCACACCCTCGTTGGGGATCACGATCTCGGCGGAAAACAGCTTAGAACCCTCCGGGGTGATGCGGCTGACCATGTGGACCGCCTCCACCGTGCCGGGAACGGAGGTCATCAGGGCAGGGATCGAAACATTCACCGTCTGTCCCACCTGCAGGCCGCCCGCATAGGCGTAGCTGTAATACTGCTCCAGCCGCATCCGGGTATCGTCCGCGAGGACGGCGACCTTGGTGCCCTTGCTAATCTCGTCGCCGGGGTTCAGTGTCACAACATCCATCAGTTTTCCGGCGTAGGACGGAGAAAGATTCAGCCCCGCAATGTCCTTTTGCAGCGTATTGATCTGCTTCTGATAGCCCTCAACCTCGTCCCGGGCCTTCTGGACCTCCGTGGCAGCATTGGGGGAATCAATGGTAAACAGGGGGTCCCCCTGCTCCACTTTCTGTCCCTCCTCCACGAATACATCCATCACCGTGCCCGCAGTGGTCAGGCTGATAGTCTCGCTGTTCTTGGCCTTTACCAGACCGCTGCCGTCCACCTCGGAGCTGATAGCGCCGTAGGACACCGTCGCCATGCCTACCTCGCTGCTGCCGTCCTTCTTTTTGAAGAATTTCACGCCGCCTGCGATCAGGGCGGCCACGACCACCAGCGCAACGATCCGCCGGATCGTACGCCGCCGCTTTTTCTTGTCTGCCGTACTTTTTTCTGCCCTTTTCGCCGGGGTCTCCGGTGACGCCGGAGCGGCTGTCTCCGCCGGGGTCAGCTCCTTTTTCTCTTCCATGATCTCTGCCATGACATATTCTCCTTTTACGATTCTCCGGGCCGAGGCCCGCTTGTTTCCGATCCAGTGCTGTCAGCGCCCAAACAGGGCTGCCGACAGGCATATTCACCTTCGCTCACTGATGTTAATATAGCCAATAGGGTAAATCAACAACAAAACAGTAACAAATTCCATTAAAACCGCTTTCATTTGTAATAGACGGATTCAACTGCGAAAAGGTTTCCTTTTTTGCAAAAACTTTTTGATAACAGCAGACCGCACCGCCCGGGATCGTGGGCAGTGCGGTCACTTTTGTTGTTTTCAGGAGATCAGGCAGCCAGCCGCCGGGCGCTCATGCGCTGGATCAGCACGATGCCGCCGACCATCACGAGGCCAACCACATCCGATGCGGTGCCGGGGATCATCATGCACAGACCGCCGGCAGCCATCGCCAGACGGAACAGCATGGGGATCTTCTTATAGACGAAGCCGTTCAAAGCCGCAGCCACACCAAACAGACCGATGAGGGCGCTGACTACGATCTGCACCACTTCAAATGCACTGCTCACATTGTCAAACAGCATAGCGGGGCTGTAGGCAAAAATGTATGGCACGATAAAGGCTGCGATGGCCAGCTTGGTGGCGTTGATGCCGGTTTTCATAGGGTTGGCCTTGGCAATGGCGGCGCCGGCATAGGCAGCCAGAGCCACCGGAGGCGTAATGTCCGCCACGATGCCGAAGTAGAACACGAAGAAGTGAGCCGCCACCAGGGGGAAGTCCATCTGCACCAGAATGGGAGCGCAGGTGGAAGCCATGATGCAGTAGTTGGCGGTGGTAGGAACGCCCATGCCCAGAATGATGCAGCAGATCATCGTCAGCAGCAGGCCGATCATGGTAGCGTCGCCTGCCATCTGCACGATGGCATTGATAAGGATGGAAGCAAGACCGGTGACGGTGATGCAGCCGGCGATCATACCAGCCATGGCACAGGCCACAGCCACGGTGATGGCGCCCTTGGCACCGGCCTCCAGTGCCTCCACGATTTTACCGAAGGTCAGCCGCTCCTCCTTGTTCAGGAAGCCCACCACGATGGCGGCCAGAATGGACACCGCCGCGGAGAACTGCATGGTGCGGCTGCCGGAGGAGACCAGGAAGATCAGCAAGGCCAGAGGTATGATGAGATAGGCACGCTTGGCGAGCTCACCCCAGGAGACCATCTCGGACTTGGGCATGCCCTTCAGTCCCAGCTTCTTGGCTTCCAGATGGACGGCGATGAAAATGCCGGTGAAGTACAGCACGGCGGGAAGGATGGCCTTTACAGCCACCTTCGCATAGGGGATATTCATGTACTCTGCCATCAGGAACGCCGCTGCACCCATGATGGGGGGGATGATCTGACCGCCGGTAGAGGCGGCGGCCTCCACCGCGCCGGCGAACTCCGGCTTGTAGCCGGTTTTCTTCATCATGGGGATGGTGACGGAGCCGGTGGTGACGGTGTTGCCCACGGAGGAGCCGGACACCATGCCGCACAGCGCGGAGGAAATGACCGCCACCTTGGCGGGGCCGCCGGAAGACCAGCCCGCCAGACGGTTGGCGAAGCTGATAAAGAAGTTGGCGATGCCGGTGCGCTCCAGAAATGCGCCAAAGATGATGAACAGCACAATGTAGGTGTAGCAGACGCTTACCGGCGTACCGATGACGCCGCTGGTGGTGTAGAACAGCTTATAGATGATGTTCTTGAGCGCCTGATAGAAGCTGGCGTTGTAACTCAGCTGGTTATAGAACGCATAGACGATCAGAAGACCCGCCACGACCAGGATCGGCAGACCCACGCAGCGGCGGCACAGCTCGGCCAGCACGAGGATGCCGGCCACGCCGACGGCGATGAGAAACGGCGTCATCTTGGCGGCGCTGGTGAGCGTCTTGATAAGCGTACCGTAATTAAAGCAGTAGTAGAAAAACGCAGCCGCGCCAATGACCATGATGACAATGTCATACCACGGCAGGCGGTTGGCATGCACATGCTTCTTGCTGGCGGGGTAGGTCAGATAACCCATGATGATGATCAGACCAAGGAATGCCGTCAGGCGCACCTCAAGCGCGGCGGTGCTGAACAGGGTCGACCAGATGCAGTAGACCGAAAACAGCGCCATGATGACGGAAATGACGATCTTGGGTTTGCCCGCCCAGATGCGGGTGGCAGACTCGCGATCATACTTGCGCATGACGGCGTCCATATCCTCCTGCAGAGAGGCGGCTTCCGCAGCGGCTGCGGGCTTTTTGGTGTCAGACATATAAGAGGAAACCTCCGTTCCGGGTAGAATGGAAAAACTACGGCGTCAGAGGTACTGACGCCGTAGCGAACATTTACGGGATGCGGCGCATCACCGGGTCAGGCATCAATAGGTGCCGGCCTTGATGGTGGCGGCGGTGTAGTACGGGGAAGCGGAAAGCAGGGACTGCACATGGCTGTCGTCGAGGCTGACAAGGTAGACGCTGCCGGCGGTGGCGAGGTCGGTGATGGCCGTGGTGGGCGCACCGGCGACGATGAACGCGGCGTCGATCTTGCCGTCCTTCAGGCTCTCGGCGCTGTCGCCGAAGCTCTGGTACACGGCGGAGATGTCAGACTCCTTGAGGTCGTAAGCGCTGAGCACGTCAATGGCGTTGAAGTACACGCCCGAGCCGGCTGCACCGATGGAGACCTTCTTGCCGGCGAGGTCGGCAACGGTCTTGATGTCGGGGTTGGTGGTGACGATCTGCACCTGCTCCTGATACAGCTGAGCCACGACGGAGAAGCCGGTGACGGGGCTGTCAAACAGGCGCTGGCCGTTGTAGGCGTAGTTCATAACGTCGCTCTGCACGAAAGCGATCTGGACGTTGCCGTTGGTCAGGTCCTCAACGTTGGCCTGAGAGCCGCCGGAGGTGAGCGCCGTGACCTTGCAGTCGGAGTTGGTGGAAACGTAGTTGGCCAGCACACTGCCGAAGCCGTAGTACGTGCCGGTGTCGCCGCCGGTGCCGAAGTTGAGCGCAGCAGCGGTGCCGGTGCCGGCGCCGTCCTTGACCGCGTCGACCTTGATGCCCTTCTCCTCAAAGTACTTGGCAGCACCGGGGTGATACGGCACGCCCTTGACCGAGGCGGCAGCCTCGAGGTTCAGCTCTGCGCCCTTGCCGTGCTGAGCAGAGATGGCATCGAGGTTGTTGAAGATGGTGGACACGAACGCATAGATCTGGTCGGTCGGAACGTCGTCGCGCGCGATGACGACCGCGCCGACGGAGACGGTGCTGGTATCGACCTTGGCAGCGGAATTGCTGTCGTCCTTTTTGGTGTCGGTGCCGCCGCCGCAGGCGCACAGCGCAAACACCATGACGACGGCGAGTGCCAGCGCCACGATTTTGTTGAACTTCATAGTCGTTTCTCTCCTTTTTGAAATTTTCCTCTTGCAAAGATTCAATATGCGTTCATTATACCTGCAATTTGTGCAAATTTCAAGCGAAAAATGAAACTCTATGCCTGTTCGTGTGCAAAAACTTTCACACACTAGCGGATTTCTGATACAAACCGCCACATCTTGCGCCGCTTGGGCAAATTTTCCCACTCTGGGCACAAGATGCCTCACACAGGAAAGCAAAAATCCGGCCCGTGCAAAAATTGCACAAGCCGGATGCTCTGACCAAATCGCGTTATTCGTCCTTGTCCTCGGGCGGGTCGGGCCGCACGAGCACGCGCTCGACGCGGCGGCCGTCCATGGTGAGGACCGTGACGGTGAGGTTTTCATACCGGAAGCTGTCGCCCGGCTTCGGGAACGTGCCGAAGCGCTCGAGCGTCCAGCCGCCGACGGTGGTGCTGTCGGCGTCGTCGAGGGCGTCCTCGGGCCAGTCGAGCAGCTCGAGAAAGTCCGAGAGCGTCATGGCGCCGTCGAGCTCATAGCCGCCGTCGGGCCGCGCGACGACCTCCTTTTCCACCACGTCCTTCTCGTCCCAGATGTCGCCGACGAGCTCTTCGAGCACGTCCTCCATCGTGATGACGCCGAGCGTGCCGCCGAACTCGTCCGTGACGACGGCGAGGTGCTTCTGCTCGCGGCGGAGCTTTGCCAGCACGTCGGGCAGGCGCGTGGTCTTGTACACAAAGCACGGCGGGATGAGCTGCGCGCGCAGGTCGTCCGGCCGGCCGTCCATCATGGCCTTGAAAAAGCGGTTGAGATACAGGAAACCGATGATATTGTCCACGCTGCCGGAATAGACCGGCAGACGGGAATACGACGAATCGTCGATGATGCGCACGATATCGTCCCAGTCATCGTCGATGTCGATGGCAACCATGTCCACGCGGGCAGTCATGGCCTCACTCGCGCTGATGTCGGAAAAGTCGAGCGCGGAGCGCAGCAGCTCGCTGCGGTCCTCGTCGAGCACGTCCTCGTCCTCGGCTGTCTCGATGATCGACTGCAGCTCCTGCGAGGCGGCCTCCTCAGGGTCACCGTCGCCGGTGTCGCCGTGCAGGGGGCGCGTGATGAGGTGCACGAGCCCGACGACGAGCCAGATGACGGGGTACAGAATGACCGACAGCGCGCGGATGACATACGCGTTGCGCAGAGCGATGCCGTTGGCGTTCTGCTTGGCGACGATCTTCGGCATCGTCTCGCCGAAGATGATGACCAGCAGCGTCAGCACGACGGTGGACACCCACGTCCACTGCTCGCCCGCGAGCAGGATGACGATCACGGAGCCGAGCGACGACGCCGCGATGTTGACGAGGTTGTTGCCGATGAGGATGGCACTGAGGGTGCGGTCAAAATGGTCGAGGATGCCGACGGCGGTCTTCGCGCGGCGGCTGCCGTCCTCGGCGGCATTTTCGAGCCGCAGGCGGTTGGCCGACGAATACGACATTTCCGACGCGGAAAAGAACGCGGACAGCGCGATGAGCACGACGAGCGCAACAAAATACCACACGATGCTCATGTCGTCTCGCCCCCTTTCTCCGGGGCGGCGTCCGCAGGCGCATCTGCCTCAGTCTCCTCCGGCAGCAGGCGCACGATGAGCTTGACGATGCGCTTTTGCTTCATGTCGGCAATGCGCACGTCAAGCCGGTGATAGCGGAAGCCCTCCCGCTCGCGCGGGATGTAGGAAAACTGCTCATACGTCCACTCGCCGAGCAGCTTATACTGCAGTTCCTCGTCATCCTCGGGGTCGGTGTAGTCGAGCCGGTCGAACACCTCGCCGACGGTCATCTCGGCATCGACCTCGTAGCGGCCGCCGCCGAGCGGCACGAATGATTCCTCCACGACGTCGTCCTCGTCCCAGATCTCGCCGACGAGCTCCTCGACGATGTCCTCCACGGTCACGATGCCGAGCGTGCCGCCGTAGTTATCGGTGACGATGGCGAGATTGGCCTTGCGGCGGCTGAGCTCGGGCAGCACCTCGGCAATGAGGGTGCTCTGGTGCACGAACACGGGCTCGTCGAGCAGGGGGCGGACGTCCACGGCCTTGCCGCCGGCTTTGATGCAGGCCTTGATGTATTTGCGGATCTGCAGGATGCCGATCACATTATCAATGCTGTCGGCGTACACGGGCAGGCGGCTGTGGCGCTGCTCGCGCACGTAGGCAAGGATCTCCTCCGGCGGATCGTCCACGTCCACGGCGGCGACGTCCACGCGCGCCGTGATGACGCTCTCGACCGGCACGTCTGCAAACGACAGGGCCGAGCTCATGAGCTCGCCGCGCTCGGCGGTCAGCTCCCCGTCGTCGGTCATGTTTTCAATGATGTCGGCCAGCTCATCCTCCGTCACGGTCACGGCGGGCTCGCTCTGGATGCGGCGGGCGGCGGCGTTGCCGAAGGCGGTGAGGGCGGCGGACAGGGGCTTAAAGAGCACCATGAAAAACCGCAGCGAGCGCGCCGTGCGCATGGCCAGCCGCTCGGCGTATTTCTTGGCGATGCTCTTGGGCAGCATCTCCCCGGCGAAGAACACGACCACGGTCGTGATGAGCGTGCCGGCGGTGACGGCCCACATACCCCACTGCCGCTGCACGGCCACGGTCACGAGCGTCGCGATCGTCAGGTGCAGAATGTTCGTGCCGATCAGCAGCGTCGTGATCGCCTGATCGAAGTGGTCGAGCACATACATCGCCTGCTGTGCGCGGCGGTTGCCGTGGTCAGCGGCGGCTTTGAGCCGGATGCGGCTCGCGGATGCAAACGCTGTCTCCATGATGGCGAAATAGGCCGCGCCAAGGAGCAGCACGATGATAACAGGCAAAAGAGTCCATAAATCCTGCTTAGGGCCAGCGTCCATTGCGGATCATCACACTCCTGAATGCCTCTCCCGGCCGGTGCCTATCCGGACGGGAGATAAATTAACGTTCATGATACCATAAAATGCCCGGCGCGTCAACGGGTTTTCTCCTCCGTGACGGCGACATTGCCCGGCCCGGCGAGCTCGCGCAGCTCCTCGACGAGCGCGGGGTGCACGA
>OOCZ01002224.1_pt1 | contig 10774 bp, 8 predicted proteins | sample 1671631 | NCBI WGS metagenome assembly OOCZ01 (sample SAMN06348176, study PRJEB24527) | human gut metagenome | reverse complement strand
AGATGCCGTGCCGCAGCTGCCGGAGCGGTGCTTAAGCCGCAAGGCGGGAATTGTGTGGCGTTGCCATAAGCAGCACAACACCTATCGAAAACGTCAGGAAAACAAAGATGCTCCGTAAGGGTGAACAGTGTTCACCAACGGACGTTTGCCATGTGCATGACATAAATGTGCGTTGCTATGTCAAGGCGTGGAGCGCACAATGTGCGTCCCTATGCTCCCAACAGAATTTTTAATACACGAAAAATTTCGGGAGAGATTCCGGGCAGCGGCCATCCGCCTATGCTTGGAACGGCTGTACTGCGCGGCAAGCCTGCCAAATCTGGCAGGCTTTTTTTGTACTGTTTGCAGATTGACAAATGTACAACAAACACATATGCTGTTATTGGTGCGCAACGCATGCGCAACATGGGAAAAGGAGGGTGCTGAATGGCAGGTAAGCGTGATGAAGTGACCATCGCGGAAGTGGCGGAGGCATTGAATATATCAAAAACAACGGTATCCCGCGCAATATCCGGCAAGGGCCGCGTGAGCGAGGCTACCCGCGCGCGTGTGTTCGATTATATCGGCAAGGGCCGCCAGGATGCCGCTGCGCCGCTGCGCACTGCGCAGCAGGGCCCAACCAACAACCTTGCGCTGGTGATCCCCAAGCATTTTATGCGGCTGGACTTGCCGTTCCTGCGCAAGTGCATGGGCGGTGTGTGGAACATGGCGGCCCAGCGCGGGTATGACCTGCTGCTGTGCTATGCGGGAGAAACCGATGTAGGCCAGCTGGAACGCCAGCTGGAATCCCACAAGGTGGATGGCGTGATTTTGTCCCGTACGATGCTGCACGATGAATGTGTGCAGACTTTGCAGCGCCACAATGTGCCTTTTGTGGCCATTGGCCGCGTGGATGACGATAAGGTGCCCCAGGTGGATAACGACCAGGTAGGAGCGTCTGCCGAGATGACCCGCCTGCTGCTGCAGCTGGGCATGCGCCGCATTGCCTATATGGGCGGCTGCACCGACTATACCGTCAACGCGGACCGGCTGCGCGGCTACCTGCGCGGATTTTCCGACTGTGGGGTGCAGGTGGACCAGAAATTGATTTGGACGGGCATTGAAACCAGCGAACAGCGGATCGATGCATTGGAAGGTGCGCTGGAGCAAAAGCCCGAATGCCTGCTCTGCGCGGACGACAGCATGGCGGTCGCGGTGCTGCAGGAGCTGCGCGCCCGGCACATCAAGGTACCGGAACAGGTGAAACTGGCCAGCTTTTATGATAGTGAGCTGCTGACCAGCTCAACCCCGCAGATCTCGGCTGCTCAGTTTGACGGCGAGCGCCTGGGCGCCACGGCATGCCGGATGCTGCTGGATATTTTGGCGGGCAAGCAAATCGCATTGCGCCAGATGCAGGGATATCAGGTGATTTTGCGCGAGTCCACAAAATAGATAATATTACCAATATTGTAAAATATGATGATTGATACAGCCTTTCCTGTGCGCACAGCATGTGCACCAGGAAAGGCTGATTGTTGTTAAAAAGCCTGTACTAAAGTTGCGCAGCGTTGCGCATACAAAATTCGACATTGTTACAAAAGTGTAACAGACTGTGAAAAATGCACAAGAAAACATGGTAAAACATGTTGATTATGAACATTGACACTGAAAATGGAATTGTGTATCCTTAAGTTGTGAAACAAAGCTGCGCAACGATGATGCGCAACCTTGAGAAGCTTGTGATATAGCAGATGAAGGAGAATGATTATGAAAAAGCAACTCGCACTTGCAACAGCTGCCTTGATGGCACTGTCCCTGGCAGCATGCGGCAGCACCGCACCTGCCTCTTCCGCAGCAGAGTCCACCAGCACTGCAGCTTCCAGCGAAGCCGCCTCCACCGACAGCACCGCAGCTGACGATGGTGACGTTCTGCAGCAGGCTGCAGCCGCTGCTTTCGCCAACGACGTTACCCTGACCATGTGGGGCGCCGAGGAAGACCAGGAACTGCTGCGCACCATCGCTGATAACTTTATCAAAGAATACGGCAATTACGGCGGCAAGATCACCATCAACCTGGGCACTCAGTCCGAGTCCACAGCCAAGGATACCGTCCTGACCGACCCCACCGCCGCTGCTGACGTTTACGCATTTGCTGATGACCAGCTGAACGAGCTGGTTCAGGCAGGCGCCCTGCAGGAAGTTCAGCTGAACGCTGACGACGTCAAGAGCCGCAACACCGCAGCTTCTGTTGACGCTGCAACCGTGAACGGCAAGCTGTATGCTTACCCCCTGACCGCTGATAACGGCTACTTCATGTTCTATGATAAGTCCTTCTTCACCGAGGACGACGTTAAGAGCCTGGATACCATGCTGGAAAAGGCAGCCGCCGCCGGCAAGAAGGTTTCCATGGACGTTGCCAACGGCTGGTACCTGTACAGCTTCTATGCTGGCGCTGGCCTGAACCTGAACCTGGCTGATGACGGCGTGAACACCGTCTGCAACTGGAACGAAGCACCGGGTGCTGATGTTACCCAGGCTGTCATTGATATCTGCAAGAACCCTGGCTTCATTGCCCTGAAGGACGAAGAGTTCACCGGCAAGCTGAAGGACGGCACCCTGGTTGCCGGCGTTAACGGTACCTGGCGTGCAAACGACGCTGCTGAAGTTTGGGGCGACAACTACGCCGCCTGCAAGCTGCCCACCTACACCCTGAACGGTGAGCAGGTCCAGATGGCTTCCTTCTCCGGCTTCAAACTGATCGGCGTCAACCCGCACAGCTCTAACGTTGGTGCTGCCATGCTGCTGGCTGATTACGTTACCAACGAAGAGAACGAGACCCTCCGCTTCCAGCAGCGTGCACAGGGCCCCTCCAACACCAACGCTCTGGCAGCCGCTTCTTCTCCGGCTCTGACCGCTGTTGTTGCTCAGTCTGAGTACGCTAACCTGCAGCGCGTCGGCGGCAACTACTGGGCTTCTGCTGAAACCCTCGGCCAGATCTGTGTCAACGGCAACCCCGATGGCAAGGATCCCCAGACCCTGATTGAAGATGCTGTTGCTGGCATCACCGCACCGGTTACCCAGTAATTGTTAAAACAAAAAAAGCTGCATTGATACACTAAAACAGCGGCCCACAAGCGGTCCGGAACGGTTGCCGGGCACGTGTGGGCCGCTTGGCGTAACCGCGTTGGAAAGGAGAGATTCCTGTGGCAAAATCCGCTGCTGCGGCCCTGCACACGGAACCAAAGGAACCCAATTTTTTGCAGAAATTTGGTCATGACTTTGTGCACGGCGATATCTTTACCAAACTATCCTTCTTTGTATGGGGTCTGGGCTACATTGGCCACGGCCAGCTGATGAAGGCGCTTCTGGTCACATTTGTACAGGGCTTTGCGCTGTATTTCCTGGCATTCTTTGGCGTACCCAATCTGGCAAAGTTCGGCACCCTTGGCACCGTAAAAATGGAGATGGTGTTCGATGTTGCCACGATGAAAAACGTTGTAAACGATTACGATAATTCGTTTGAGATCCTGCTGATGAGCATGATCTCCTTTATCGTGATCGCGGCACTGATCGCGGCGGCCATGATGGTGGTATCTTCCAACTATCAGCTGCAGAAGATCCGTGAAGCTGGCAAAAAGACCAACAACTTTGTGCAGGACATCAACGTTTACCTGAACGAAAAGTTCTATGTGACCCTGCTCACCCTGCCGGTTCTGGGCGTTGTGGTGTTCACCATTGTGCCGCTGTTCATCCTGATCGCCGTTGCGTTCACCAACTATGACCAGCAGCACATGCCGCCCAATGAACTGTTTACCTGGGTTGGGCTGAACAACTTCTTTACCCTGTTTGGCGGCGGCGGAATGACCTCCACGTTTGGTTATTCCTTTGCCAAGGTTTTAACCTGGACGTTGGTTTGGGCATTCTTTGCCACCTTTACCAACTTCTTTGGCGGCATTTTGATGGCAATGTTCATCAATGACAAAAAGACCAAGTTCCCCAAGTTCTGGCGTACCCTGTTTATGGTGACCATTGCGGTGCCGCAGTTCGTTACGCTGCTGCTGGTGCGCAACTTCTTCTCCAACAACGGTATTTTCAATACCATGATGGCCAATGCAGGCGTTACCGACTTCCTGCATAACATCGGCCTGCTGGATAAGGGCCTTTCTTACATTCCGTTCCTGACCCAGCCGGGCTGGGCCATGTTCACCATCATCATGATCAATATCTGGATCGGCGTGCCGTACCAGATGCTGATCGCTACCGGCGTGCTGATGAACATTCCCGCTGACATGATCGAGGCCGCCCGCATTGACGGCGCCAACCCGGTGCAGATGTTCTTCCGCATCAAGCTGCCCTACCTGCTCAGCGTGCAGGGTCCCTCTCTGGTAACGGATTTCGTCAAGAACGTCAACAACTTCAACGTCATTTACCTGCTCACGCAGGGCGTGTTTGTAACCCAGAATCAGGCCCTTGCACAGTCCAACGCAAAGGAAATTGACCTGCTGGTTACCTGGCTGTTCCGCTTGACGCAGGATTACTACAACTACAAGATGGCTGCCGTGCTGGGCATTATGGTGTTCATTGTGTGCGCCGTGTTTACGGTTGTATGCTTCCACTTTATCAATAAGAAGGAGGCGATGTTCTCTTGAGTACCACTGCTGTACCCTCTGCCGCTGTGCAAAAGCAGCTCAAGCAGGGCAAAGTGAAAAAAGGCATCTTCTCCGTCATCCGCCATCTGGTGCTGGCGCTGCTGGCTTTTATCTGGCTGGTACCCATCGCCTGGCTGCTGCTGACCTCGTTCTCCACCGATAAGGGCATCAACTTTACCCGCTTTGTGCCGGAAAGCTTTACCATGTGGAACTACGTCAGCATTATGACACAGCCGGACTCTGTTGCACAGTTCCCGCGCTGGTTCATGAACACCCTGGTTGTGGCATGCTTTAACTGTGTGATCTCCACCTGCTTTGTGTTGATGGTGGCTTACGCCATAAGCTGCTGCCGCTTCAAGGGCCGCAAGCTGCTGCAGAACTTGTCCGTTACCGTCAACCTGTTCCCCGGCGTTCTGGCCATGATCGCTGTGTACTTTGTTTTGAAGTACATGAACCTGACCAACTCTTACGCCGGTCTGATCATGGTATACGCGGGCTCTTCCGGCCTGGGCTACCTGATCTGTAAGGGCTTTTTTGATACGGTGCCTGTGGCACTGCGTGAGGCCGCCAAGCTGGACGGCGCTTCGGAAGCGCGCATCTTCTTCCAGATCGTCATCCCGATGTCCCGCCCGATCCTGGTGTACACCATTATCAACTCCTTCCTGACGCCGTGGACCGACTTTGTTGTGGCAAAGATGATCCTGAACTCCGGCGTTTCGTCGGACTGGACGGTGGCAATCGGCCTGTACAACATGCTGCAAAAGGCTTTGGTCAACAGCTACTTCTCCCGTTTCTGCGCAGGCGGTGTTTTGGTGGCTGTCCCCATCTCCATCCTGTTTGTCATCATGCAGAAGTTCTATGTTGAGGGCATTACCTCCGGTGCAGCAAAGGGCTAAACCTTTGCATCAACTGCACATGGCACAATAGTTGCAGAATCTACTATAATTAGGAATTGGAAATCAGGAATGAGGAATTTCGGTGCAGACCGCCAGTTCCGTCTTTCGGGTTTCCGATTCCTAATTTTTGTTTTATGCTTTACAGTGTAGAGGAAAGGGAATCCACTATGAACTTTATCACCAAAGCCCCTGTGATGCTGCGCGGCGGCGATTATAACCCGGATCAATGGCTGGACCGCCCGGATATTCTTGAAGCGGACATCCGCATGATGAAAAAGGCCGGAATGAACAGCGTTACGCTGGGTGTGTTTGCCTGGGCAGCATATGAGCCGCGCGAGGGGGAATATAACTTTACCTGGCTGCGCGAGATCATGGATCGACTGTATGACCAGGGCATTTATACCGAGCTGGCAACGCCCACTGGTGCAAAGCCCAACTGGCTGGCACGCAAATACCCCGAAGTGCTGCGCGTGCAGTCCAACGGTGTGCGGGACCACCAGGGCATGCGCCACAACCACTGCCTGACCAGCCCCATCTACCGCCAGAAGGTAGAGGAGCTGCTGAACCACCTGATCGACGCTGTGGGTGACCACCCCGGCCTGATCTTGTGGCACATTTCCAATGAGCTGGGTGGCGAATGCTACTGCCCGCTGTGCCAAGAGCGCTTCCGCAGCTGGCTGAAAGAAAAGTATCATACCATTGATGCCCTGAACCATGCCTGGTGGACTAGCTTCTGGAGCCACCACTACGACAGCTTTGACGAGGTGGAGCCGCCGTTTGATAACGGGGAGCAGAGCCTGAACGGCCTGAAGCTGGACTGGCGGCGCTTTACCACCTGGAACATGATGGACTATGTACACAGCGAAACGGCGATCCTGCGCAAGCGGACCCCCAATGTGCCCATTACCACGAACCTGATGGAGTACTTCCCCGGATTGGACTACCACAAGCTGCAAAGAGAGCTGGATTTTGTCTGCTGGGACAGTTACCCCCATTGGGGGCGCCCCGACCGCAGCACCACCGTGACGGCGGGCATGACGGCGTTTGATCATGCGCTGATCCGCGGCTGCAAGCCGGACAAGCCGTTCCTGCTGATGGAAAGCACCCCAAGCCTGGTGAACTGGCACGAGTATAATAAGCTCAAGCGCCCCGGCGTGAACCGGATGAGCGCTATCCAGACAGTGGCCTGTGGTGCGGACGGCGTGCAGTACTTCCAGTGGCGCAAGGGCCGCGGCGGCTCTGAGCAGTTCCACGGCGCGGTTGTGGACCACGATGGCCGCGATGATACCCGCGTGTTCAACGAAGTGACCGCCACCAACGAAGCCCTGGCCGCCCTGACCCCGGTGTGCGGCAGCCTGCCCAAAGCGGACGCGGCCATGATCTTTGACTGGGACAACCGCTGGGCGCTGGATGACGCCTGGGGCATGCAGATCAAGCAGAAGAATCTGCGCGAAACCTGCTGCCAGCTGTACGCCCAGCTGAACCACTGCGGTGTGGAAACCGACGTTGTGGGCGTGGATGCAGACCTGAACCGCTATAAGCTGGTGGTGCTGCCCATGCTGTTTATGACCAAGCCTGGTTTTGCACAAAAGATCCGCGAATATGTGGAAAACGGCGGCACCGTTGTGGCCACCTATCTGCTGGGCTATGTGGATGAAAGCACCCTGTGTTGGCTGGGCGGGTTCCCCGGTGACGGCCTGCGCGAAGTGTTTGGCGTGACCGCAAGCGAACTGGACACCCTGTACCCCGGCGAGGGCAACCGTGCCATCTGGGTCAAGAGCAGCCAGCAGAGCAGCATCAAGGATTACTGCGAACTGTTGCAGCCTGCCGAGGGTACCGAGGTGGTGGCTGTGTATGGACAGGATTTCTATTCCGGCCATGCGGCTGTGACCCACCATGTGTTCGGCAAGGGGCACGCTTATTACATCGGTGCGCGCCTGGATGATGCCGGCAACGCCGCTGTGCTGCGTGCAGCTTTGGCCGATGCCAAGGTGCACCTGCGTGACCTGCCGCAGGGTGTGGAATACCACTGCCGCGAAAGCGAGAACGCGCGCTACCATTTCTACATCAACACCACCCAGAGCGCAGTTAAGGTGCAGGTGGAATCCGGTGCAGACCTGTTGAGCGGCAAAAACGTTTTGGGCAGCATGGAGCTGAAACCCTATGATACCTGCGCAATTGAGGAAAAAGTGAAATAAGAAAAACGCCATGCTTTCCGAAGAAAGCATGGCGTTTTTAGTTAGGAGTTAGGAGTTAGGAGTGAGAAGGTAATGTGGAATTAGGAATTGGAGGTGGGGAAAGGGAGCGGCGAAGTTGGTTTGAGCAGATGTTTTGTGGTGCCAGAACGGTCAAGACCGTTCCCTACAGCGCATTTTATAATGTGCGGCAATATTTATGGTGCACCCCCACCCGTAGGGGCGCACAATGTGCGCCCGTTGCGCTGAAGGGGAACTGCTCCTTTTTAGGCCGTGCGTATCTCTCAAATATACTTATCCAACATATCCTGCAAAGCCTGCTTGGGCAGGAAACCGACGCTGCGGGCGGATTCCTGGCCGTTTTTCAGTACGACCAGGCAGGGGATGCTGGAAATGCCGTATTCGGTGGCAAGCTGGCGGTTTTCGTCCACATCAATGCTGTAAAATGCGGCTTTGCTGCCAACTTCATCGGCAAGCTCATGCAGGACCGGGGCAAGCATCTGGCAGGGACCGCACCAGGTTGCAGAAAAATCCAGAACGGCCACGCCCTGTGCTTTGGCCTGGGAAAGATCATTATTGCTGATTTTGGTAACCATAAAAAGGTTCCCTCCTTTAATTATGACTGTAATTATGACTGTAAAGCAGCGTGTTCCGCTGCTGTTTGCCGGACATGGTTATGGCGTATCTACACCATAGTATGGGCCGGGAGGGGGAAAGACATTCCCTTACTGCTGATTGTACACAGTTTGGGCTGCTTTGTCAACAAGAAAAAGACTGAATCTTAATTTTGGCATAAAATTACTATAACAAGTAAGATAAATTAAGACGAAAAGCAGATACAGGATAAAACAAAGCCGCCCGCTCTGCGCAGGGATGCCCTGCACAGAACGGGTGGCAACTTTGTTGGAAGGTAATCAGCGGTTGTATTTTGCAGTAGCCTGCAGGCGCTGCATGGCACGGTTCAGGGCAATCTTGCTCTGGTAATACTCGTGCATGCTCTGCTTGTGCTGCAAGCGTTCCTCGGCGCGGATGCGGGCGGCCTCGGCACGGTTCTTATCGATATCCTCCGGGCGCTCGGCGCTGTCGACCAGCAGCACAACGTAAGCGGGGGTCACTTCGGCAATGCCATCGCCCACCAGTACGTTGCGGGTTTCGCCGTTCACGGTGAACTGCATGATGCCCATTTCCAGGGCAACCAGCACCGGGCTGTGTCCGGCCTGTACGCCGTACTGGCCGTCAGCGGTGGGCAGGGTCAGGCTTTCGCACTCGCCCTGGAAAAACTCGCCGCTGCTGGCCGTGATGTTCAGAACGAACTTTTCCATCAGGCCACACCGCCCTTTTCGGCAGCCTTCTTGCGAGCATCGTCCAGCGTGCCCACGTTGAAGAACGCCCATTCGGGCAGATCATCGACCTGACCGTCCACGATGGCGGCAAAGCCCTTGACAGTTTCGGCCAGGGGCACATATTTGCCCGGCAGGCCGGTAAAGTTCTCGGCAACGAAGAACGGCTGGGACAGGAATTTCTGGATTTTGCGGGCGCGGGCAACGGTCAGCTTATCGTTGTCGTCCAGTTCGTCCATGCCAAGGATGGCGATAATGTCCTGCAGTTCCTGGTAGCGCTGCAAGGTAGCCTGTACCTTGCGGGCCACGCGATAATGCTCCTCGCCCACAATGTCTGCTTCCAGGATGCGGCTGGTGGAATCCAGCGGATCCACGGCGGGGTAGATACCCTGTTCCACGATCTTACGGGACAGAACGGTAGTGGCATCCAGGTGGGCAAAGGTGGTGGCCGGGGCGGGGTCGGTCAGGTCGTCGGCAGGCACATAAACGGCCTGAACCGAGGTGATGGACCCATCACGGGTGGAAGTGATACGCTCCTGCAGGGCACCCAGCTCGTTGGCCAGCGTGGGCTGGTAACCAACGGCGGAGGGCATACGGCCCATCAGGGCGGAAACTTCGGAGCCAGCCTGCACAAAACGGAAGATGTTGTCAATAAACAGCAGCACGTCCTTGTGGCTTTCCTCGCGGAAGTATTCTGCCATGGTCAGGCCGGTTTCGGCAACGCGCATACGGGCTCCCGGCGGTTCGTTCATCTGGCCGAAGACCAGTGTCGCCTGCGACTTGGCCAGTTCATCATAATCGATCTTGGACAAATCCCAATGACCTGCCTCCATGCTTTTCTTGAATTCTTCGCCGTAGCGGATGACTCCGGATTGGATCATCTCGCGCAGCAGATCGTTTCCTTCGCGTGTACGTTCACCCACACCAGCAAAGACGGAGAATCCGTTGTTCTTCTTCGCGATGTTGTTGATCAACTCCATGATCAGGACCGTCTTTCCTACGCCAGCTCCCCCGAACAGACCGATCTTGCCTCCTTTGGAGTAAGGTTCGAGCAGGTCGATCACCTTGATACCGGTGTATAAGACTTCACGGCTGGTGGTCAGGTCTTCGAACTTGGGCGGTTCACGATGGATCGGAAGAGCCCCTTTCTTGTCGAGTTCGGTCATTCCGTCAATGGGATTCCCCGTTACGTTCATCAAACGCCCTTTTACCTGGTCGCCGACCGGCATCGTGATGGGCGAACCGTGCGAAATGGCTTCCATTCCTCTCTTCAGTCCGTCTGTCGTATCCATCGCTACGGTACGGACCGTGTTTTCCCCAATATGCTGTTGGACTTCCACAATCAGGATTTTTCCATTGGGGCGGGTTATCTCCATTGCATCGTGAATGCGGGGAAGTGTTATCTTTTCTTCCTTGCCATTATCGAAATGAATGTCCACGACCGGACCGATAACCTGTGAGATATAGCCTTTTATTTCTCCCATACAATCTCTTTTTTCCTTAATCCTATTCAAATCTTCAGCTGCAATATTACGAATTATGAATTTCCGAAAACCGGAAATATTACTTTTTGAGTCTTTTTGTACTTAGTTAAATATTCAACTAATTTCAACCTCTTCTAAAATGAACCAATCGAGTTCTGAAATGAACCAAAATAGTAGGAATAGCTTATTTTGTAAACCATAGAGATAGAAGATTCTAAGCATGATATGCCG
>OOCZ01002222.1_pt1 | contig 10780 bp, 11 predicted proteins | sample 1671631 | NCBI WGS metagenome assembly OOCZ01 (sample SAMN06348176, study PRJEB24527) | human gut metagenome | reverse complement strand
AAATCAATAGTCAATTTCTATCATTTCCGTATCTGTTTAGCATTTGATTATACATCCGCAATTTGTTAAAATATAGGCAAACATAAAGATGATTTTTATTACAAAAAGGAGATTCTTATTATGGAAAGACATCAGATTACCGGACACACCGAATTAATCGGTCTTCTGGCTTATCCTATCCGTCACTCACAGTCACCGGCAACACATAATGCAGCTTACGAAAAGCTTGGTGTTGACATTGTAAATCTTGCATTTGAAGTAGATGCACCTGAACTTGAAGATGCAATCAAGGGCTTACGCGCACTGAAGATGCGTGGTGCCAATGTTTCTATGCCAAATAAGACAATCGTACATCAGTATCTGGATGAAATCTCTCCGGCTGCCAAACTCTGTGGTGCGGTAAATACCATCGTCAATAAAGACGGCTACCTAGTCGGACACATCACAGACGGTATCGGTTATGTACAGTCTTTAAAGGACAATGACATTGACCCTACCGGAAAGAAAGTAACAATTGTAGGTTCCGGCGGAGCTGCTACTGCTGTTGAGATCCAGGCTGCACTGGATGGTGTTGCTGAGATGTCTATCTTCGCAAGAGATGACAAGTTCAAACAGAATGCACTCGATACGGTAAAGAAAATTAACGAAAATACCAATTGTAAAGCAACATTCTACCCCCGCAAAGAACTGGATAAATTAAAAGAAGAGATGCATTCTTCTTATCTTTTCACAAATGCCACAGGCGTTGGAATGAAGCCACTCGAAGGAATCACTTATATTCCTGATCCTTCTTTCTTCCGTCCTGATCTTATCGTCACAGACGTTGTCTACGCCCCACACGAAACAGCAATGTTGAAAATGGCAAGACACGCCGGATGTAAAACAATGAACGGACAGGGCATGATGCTCTTCCAGGCAATTGCAGCTATCGAACTGATCCTCGGCAAGCGTGTGGACAGTGAATACATGAAAGAAAAACGGGGAATTTCCTACGTTTATGAAGATTAAGGAGAATTTTTCTATGAACACTGTAAAAGTAAGAAATCTGGAACTCGGAAATGGAATTCCGGCAATCTGCATTCCTAATGTCGGAAAGACAAAAGAAGACATCCTTTCCCTTACCCGTACATATCTTGGCATGCATATGGATCTGATGGAATGGCGGATGGACTGGTACGAAGATGTTGAAGATATTGCAAAAGTCACAGAACTCGTCAAAGAACTTCGTGATGTAATGGGCGATACTCCTCTTCTCTGTACCTTCCGTACAGACAAAGAAGGCGGCGTACATCCAATGTCCACAGAAAAATATGCCGAACTTAACAAAGCAGTTGCAGCAACCGGCAATGCTGATATTATTGACGTAGAGATCTTTACAGGAGATGACATTGTACGGAAGATGATTGATGCAATCCACGCTTCCGGTGCAAAGGTCATTGCCTCTAATCATGATTTTGACAAAACACCTGCCAAATCTGATCTCATTTACCGTCTCCGCAAAATGCAGGATATGGGGGCCGATATTCCTAAAATGGCTGTTATGCCACAGACCAAAAAAGATGTTCTGACCCTTCTTTCTGCTACTGAAGAGATGGCATCAGACTATGCCGACAGACCGATCATCACCATGTCTATGGCAGGCACCGGTGTAATCAGCCGTCTCTGCGGTGAGGTGTTTGGTTCTTCCATGACCTTCGGCGCGGCGAAGAAAGCATCCGCACCGGGTCAGATGGGTGTGAATGATCTGAGCACCGTTCTGGATCTGCTTCACAAAGCCATGTAACCGTTTTTTCTTTGGGGGACACCGGTATTTTTAGCTTTGCTGTTGATGCCGATGTCCCTTTTGTATTATTGTTCTGTTATAAATTTAACGGAGGTATGCCTTTTATGAAGAGAGTATTTCACTGGCTGGATGAAAAATTGACTGATTCTTTTCTTGTGATCGGTTTGATCGCCATGACGCTGATCATGGGAATTCAGGTTTTCTGCCGCTACGTCCTTGGCATGTCGCTGTCGTGGTCGGAAGAGCTGACCAGATATATTTTTATCTGGTGCGGTTTTTTAAGCGTCAGCTACTGTAGCAAAAAATGCCTTTCCGCTTTCTTCATCGAGAAAATCTAACTGTGGAAAAGCAACTCCTTCCTCAATGACCTCGTTCCAAATGCGCACCATAGTCGGCACATCGGTTTCACAATAGTTTCTGATTTGCATAAGATACTTCTCCTTCACAACTTTCGATTGAGATTTCACCTGTTTTAAGAGATTTAATAACTGTTATATTTTGTTATTAAATTCTCCACAAGCCCTTGAAAACACTGGATTTATCGCAGGTGAGCTTTTCCTTATTGTTTCCCTTGTGTTATATCGTCCCATCAGTGTTTACGAACTCTGATAAGGGCAAATACAAGGGCAAGAAAAATCTATAAAACAGTATAACACAAAATAAAAGTGACATGGTGAACTGATTGAAATGCTTCTGATTTTTGTAACTGATAATTGATTGAATGATAAGGAGAGATAAGATACGATGAGAACAATATTTGCAGAATACAATCCACAGCGCAATAGTATTGATGTTTACACCTCTGCTGGCTATATGCTCCGCATTGATTGCTGGGAAGCTGAAAAGAATTTAAAAACTACACCCGGATCAGACTGTGCATTAAACGCACTTGCTATTGATGAACCACTTGAATATGTACGATTATATTTGGACGGGAATATGCAGATGTGGGTAGATGCAGAAGATTCATTAGAACTATGGTGATTTTTCGACGGTGTGAAATTTTTTCTGTAAATTCAGATCTTCTATGATAATTGATGCGGCTTAACAGCAGTTTTCTGTTGTTAAGCCGTTGTTTATTTAATAGCAAAAATAAGCCGGTATGTCAAGAGCACCCAGAAAATCTGAACGTACATTTACTCTTGATCATCCGGCTTATTTTCAACAGCACTAAGATTACCTTTTTTAATATTGTTTGGGATACTCCCTCCATAACCGTCACATCAATTTTATACTTTACTTCGATTTCAACTTTTTCTGGTGGATTGACTAAAAGCCTGTCAATATCATTTTCCTCAACACCAGCCATTTTTGCTATCGTTAGCTTGGATATGCCATAATAGGAAACAAGCACTTCCAACTAATGCATTGATTTGATATTTTCCTTTTACTGAACCCTCTTATGCCTTAATATCAAAACTTGATCTATCAGGTGCAGAAATACTCACAGATTCTGCTACAAGGCTCTGTGTCATACTTTTTACATCATTACCAGTTACGGATAAGGTATAATCACCCGTTTCTTTTCCTTCTGCCGATTTTTCTGCACGTTTCTTTGCAGCTTTTTCTTCCTCTGCTTTTTTAGCAGCTCTTTTCTCTTTTACTTTTTCCTCTTTTTCTCTGTTCTCTTTTGCTTTTCGTTCAGCATTCTCTTTCGCTATTTTCCCATCTGGATCATTTGTACCAGATATTGCCACCGAAATATTTCCGTTTTCATCAACCTTATAACTCAGATTTGTCAAAGTGCCCAAACATCCATTCACCGCACTTTTTGCACAATCTGGAATGGCTGCTAAGTTTTCCTCCAGATACTTTGCTTTTTCCGGATCATTCATACACTTCTGTAAAAATGCACTTGAAACGGATACTGTTGTCGGAACCCCTTGCATTGAAGTCGTTCCCGTATTCATATAATGGTATTTTCCTTGCAAGTATTTTGAATAATCATTTACATTGCTATACCCCGTCTTAATCTGCTCTGTTTTTGTCACACCGGGACGTGATGTTTTTAATTCAACTGTACTTGTTGTCACGTTGCCGTCTTTTGTATTTGTACTATCCTTTTCACTATCTGTTTTTTTAACAGTATTCTTGTAATTTGAAGCATAATACGATGTGCAACTGCTGTTATTGATACCTGTAATTGCCATAATCCTACCTCCCTGTTATTGAAACTTAAAATAATTTCTATTATATTGAACGACTTGGATATTTAATTTCTCTCAGCCTCAATATGATATGTAATTACTATTTTTATTTGTAAATCATAGTACTAACATCATCAAATCTTAATGCTCATCAATAACTGCTCTCTATTAGGCTGAATCATTGTATATTTCTCCTTAAATGAGGTAATTGCACCATACATTTTCTCAGTTAAATTTTCTGGGATTTCGTCCTTTCCCCTGGTTTTTTGCTCCTCAATGTAAGCCGATGCCAAAGTTGACCTTGTGGTAATTTTTGAAATTTTATTCATTTCTTCACCAATAATTCCACGGGCATGCTGATTGGTTGTCTCCATTGTCACAAAGTCATCCACTGTTTTTTTATATGCAGCATCTAAATTGCTTAACTCTTCATCCTTTGTAAGCTTACGAGGTCCATTTTCATCAGCTACATATATTTCTCTGGTTCCATTTTCATAGCCCTTCACAATTTCATCATATAATTCTGCGTATGCTTTAACATAATTATTTGCCTTGTCAGTAATATTTAAGGCACTTTTTCCTGTATCAACATTTTGATTCTGCTGTGCTGCCTTCTTTTGAATTTCATAACTATAATCAATATCACTGATTTTTTTACTCGCTAACAGTTCCTTTCTTTGAACCACATCATCATATTTTTCCTGTCCACTCTGCTGTATACGATTACGATAATACTCCAATCCCTCATTAGAAATCGAAAGCTTCACTGATTGCCCCACTGTATGTTTTTCGTTTGTCTGACTATTTCCTTTCTGTACTTTATCAGTATTTTTTTCCATTATTGAATTCGTATTATTCATGTAATTAGATATTTTCATATCCTATTTTTCCTCCTTAAAACCCATTATCTTAGTTTCACCTCGTGGCTCACAAATAAATCTATCTATAACTTTATATCTACTGACTTCCTGCCACTCTCAACAGACTCTCTTGTAATACCATCCAATGCGCCAGCCGGTATTGGTTTACCAGCTCTCCATGTAGGATCTGCGACTTTTGCAGCTTCTGCAAATGCCTGTCTGTATTGATGTTCATATTGTTCCATTGTCCAGCCTGCTGATAAGCGGTCATCCTTATCCATTTTTCTGTATAAATTGTTATATACACTCTCCCTTTTGGTAGTATCACCATTTAAAGTACCATTTTCATTTAAGAATTCTTTCTTTGCCAGTTCAAACATTTCTTCCCGGCTGCTCTCTGGAATAGAAATGATATGTTTATAACTGTTTCTGTTCTCATCCGTTACAGCAAGTCCTGTTAATCCGGTATTCGGATCAATCCAGTCTCCATTTTTGTCATACTGGCTCATCAGGTTCTTAATTGCCTGAACATTTGTAAACATTGCACCGTTTCCATTCTTCATCATCTCACTCAGTGCTGCTTTATACTTTTTACTGTTTGTGTCAATCCCTGCTGCTTTTAATTGTTTCTGTACAGAACTGCTGTTCATTTGGGACAACTGAATATTGTTGACTAAATTTGTTTTTGATGTTCCAAATGTCGTTTGAAATAAAAAACCGTAGTCCGTAATTCTTGACATAATCGAAGCCTCCCATCATTAAATTTTTTATATCTGTCATCCGCTTTATTTTTCTTTTTCTATCGACAACCCACTTCTAATATTTTACCTTTTCTGCACCAAGTACGATTTTTTTGCACGAAGTAAGACTTTTTATGAATTGAGGAATAACTCAGCAATAAATTTATTTCCATCACTTTTCAATATTAAATTTCCATCATATTTTTTTACACTGCTCTGAACATTCAGCAGTCCTATTCCACCGCCTTTTCCTTTCGCTGATACCGGAAAACCATTTTTCCACTTTACCTCCCCGCAGTTATTTTCGATGCTGGCAGCTATCATTTTATGGTATGAGCCAATCTTAATCGAAATATATTTCTCTCCTTCCAGCTTCTCTGCTGCCTCAATCGCATTATCTAATAAATTTCCAAAAATAGTTGTAATGTCGATTGGTGCAAGGAAATTCAGATTCACATTATCCACCTTTATGGTTACTGAAATACCTTTTTCCCTCATAACGGATTCTTTATCGGTAAGAAGAATGTTTAATATTGGATTTTCTGTGTATTGAACCGGAATGAGCGGCTTTAACAGTTCTCTGATTTCCGCTGCATATTCTCCTGCCGTATTCCCCTGCTCTGCACCATATAATCCTTCGATTGCTTTAATATGCTTATTTACATCATGTAGTATCTGGACGGTTTGATCATATTTTTTTGTCTGCGTCAAATAGTATTCGTATTGTACCTTTGCCTGTTGCTCTAAAGCGATGAGCTGCTTTTCATAATAGTTCTTTTCATCTGCCATTTTAACAAAATATAAAAGGTATAGATCTGCCAGAACAATACACCCCATATTGACTGCACATAAGTAATTTTCTTCTCCATTTTTAAAATTCTCTACAATTACACCCATGTTAATCAGATTGTATAGGAGTATAATTCCATACATGATGTACCTTGTCTTTGCATAAGGAATATCGCTCTTTTTCACAAACCTGTTTATGAATGTATAATACAAAAAAATAAGTATTACTTTTGAAAATGTTACCTCAAGGCAGTAAAGCATCGTTTCATTCACATTTTTTATATCTGCTGCCTGCAAAATACATTGTAAAAGAATCACTCCTAATGATTCACAGACAGACATGCAAAATACCAATGCCTCACATTCAATGATACGTCTTAACGGTTTATCCATATCCTCATAATACAGAGCATATGCTATTATCCCCGTCAACACGCCCCAGACCACCAAATTTAATATGGAATGATTGAGCATATTGATACAGGTTGTAAAAATCACTGTGACAGCCTCGATCACAATATATGCATATCTATTTTGACTGCTCCTTTTATACTTTCCATTCATAAACTGGAACAGTATGGTACTTATGATAAAACAGGAAAGAGCATTACATAATATCAGTAAAATCGTATTCATCGTTTCTCCTATGAATTTTTCTGCAAAAATTTATTTACTTCTTCTCTAAAATCGCTGCTTCTCTTTTGCGCAATCTGGAGTTCTTTTCCATTATCCATATAAATGGTAAAGCCTTTTATTTTTTCAATATGCCTTAAATTAACCAGATTTCCTCTGCAATTCACAACAAAATCATAGGGCTGCAGTTCTTCAACCAGTTTTTCAAAAATGCAGTCATACTCATATGTGATATCAGACAACGCTATCAGTACTTTTCTTGATCTTTTTATGTATTCAAAATATAAAATGTCCCTGAGTTTCAATTTGATTGACAGATACTCTTTCCCATTGCTGTCCGTCACTTTATAAAAATCCTTTTCTGCTCCGGTATCCGGCAGTTGATCCAGTAGTTCCAACATCTGCATTTCCAATTTATCATATTCCAATGGTTTACATAAAAATGAAAATGCGTGAACTTCGTTAATGACCTGCATACAATATTCTTCATAACTCGTAATATACACTAATTTCACATCTGGAAATTTTTCTTTCAATTTTCTCCCCAGTTTAATACCATTCAGTTCTTCCATCGAAATATCTAAAATTCCGATATCAATACGACTGATATTTTCAAGCATTTGATTTGCAGACATAAATTTCTCTATATGATAAGCAATCTTTTGACTTGTAAAAATCTTATGCAGCATATTCACTGCACACTCAAGATCTGCTATATCGTCATCACAAACAGCAATTTCCAGCATATTACTCACCTTCTTCCTATCTTCCTACTATATCGGTAATTTTTATTTTTCCATTAAATAAATATAAAGTACTCTGCATATTATCTAAATAGGCTCTAAATAAATATCATATATATAGAAAATGTGCCATCATCTTGACGGCACATTTCCTATATTTTCCCCCCAAATTATATTGCTACAGTATAGAATACCATTGTCTGTCCATACTATCAGCTTCATACTGATATGTAATCAACTGATTCATGTCTTTTAAACCCGCCATTTCTATTAGGTTCTATCATTATATTATAGTTTTCATATTTTTATAGTATCCTGCATTATCCATAACACTATTATTGCCAGATGTACCCACAGTACTTACCTCAGAGTCCGAAATATTATACCCTGCCTTAAATGCAAGAATATCCTCCAATCCATATTGATTTTTATAATCCGTCAGCATATAGATATTATCTCGTATTTCCTCATATTTCGCATTGGCTTCCTGGGAGTTCATTATTTTACACATTTTCTCTGGAAGTCCGGTAATCTTCCCATTGTCATCTACGTATATATCGTCAAATGAATACTGTCCATTTGTTGCTTTCTGAATGAACTGTTCCACTTCATAGTAAGCATTTACTAATCTATATTGTGTGTTAGAAATATCTGCTGTCTGAATATATTTTTCCCACATATCATCAGCAAAATTTTCCGATATCATATTTTTTATCTGTTCTTTGTTTTCTTCTGTAATGTCCCCGTTAATCGTAATAGTTCCAGATACATCTATTTCAATTTTCCATGATGTATCTGGCAGTTCAATTCCTTTTTCATTTGCTATTCTTTCTATTTCTGCATAAAAATCGTTTTTTATATAATTCGACTTCTCTGCTCTCTCATAATCAGATAAATTGGCAAATATTTTCACATATGCCATTTCCGACACACTTAACTGCTCCCCCTTTTTCATCTTATTTAATAATTCTTCTACACTATCCGTTCCCGAATATTTTTCATCTTCCGGCAACGCTTCAAATTGCATCTGATGTAATTTGTCAATTTCGCTTTGATATGTTTTTTCATATTTCTGCTTTATTGCATTTTTTTCTTCTGAATTATCTGCATTTGCTATTTCTTGTGAGTGCTGCACATTACTACTTGAAGTATCCCTGTTTTTCGTTTCCGTAATTTTTATTCTATAGGAACCTTCCCCGGAATCCGATGTCATATTGGAATTTTCTACTCTGATCACATAATCTGATGTAACGCAGTCCCAATTAGGTACCGTAAGCTGTTTATTACCATGTCCATCATCTGTCGCTATTCCAATCTGATTGCCATATAAATCGTACAATACTAAATTATATGCCTGACTATTCTTGCTTTCCAATGAAATCGTTATCTCTGAAGATATACCCATTTTAGAGTAAAAACTTTTTTGCGGATAAGAAAAAGAATAGTAATCTACATCATATTTTGAATCGATTGTTCCCTCTAAATAACTTTCATTATTATGCAACAATGTTCCTATATCATATGTACTGTAATAGCGATCTACCTGATCATCGTATTTCGTATGCTGATGATAACTATCATTCTTATTTGTTTTGGCATTTTCTATTAACACCGTTTGCTCATTTAATTCTTTCATCGGCGATTTAAAACTTTTTGCTGCATTTCCTGTCTCATATATTTTACTATCTACTATTCCGCCACCTATATAATGTACATAGTGTCCCATCTTATCGTCACCTCTTGGAATCCACGGATGGTATAAAAATACCATCCGTAATTTATTTATCTTTCTAAATATTTAGCCCACTATTATTCCGAAAGGAACTAAATAATCCAATGTCATCTGTGTCATTGTAGTGCAACTAGCATTTACATAAGAAATACCACTTACCCAATGTACTGTAACAGATGTTGCATAGTTTCCATCAATTGATCCTGATGGTGGATTATTGTCAACCAAGTCACTCCACCAACCACCTGTTTGTGCTAGTTTTTTTGAATAACTAGCAGTTGCTGGCGTATAATAATAGTCAATGCTTGATGCGTATGTATTATTAGCAAATGCTTTTGATTTATCCGAAAATTTCACACCTGTCAATGCATACTCATCTTCACTTCCACTAGGACAATTAATGGTCAATGTTTGCGTACTTGCTGATTGGCTAGATGAGCTTCGATTCCACTTTATTGTTGTATAATGTGTAAGATCCGAAAAGGTTGTTGTTTGTGCTATTGGCAATGGTTGTCCAGCATAATATCCATAATGATAACCGGTAGTTGCTGTTGCATCTTTTACCTTAAAAACAATATAATAATTTCCATCAATAAGACCTAAACTAATTACCTTATTCGACGTTCCTGCAATCGTTTTAGTTGTTGAATAATATCTGTCAAAATAACTGGTAACTCCCGCCTCATCCGATGAACGATATATTAAATTTATATCATTGTCAAAAATAAATACATTAACATTAGATTCTAACATAAATGTAATATTATTACAGTCCTCATCCGAAACAACACATTGATAATAATGTCCCTGATTTTCATCATATGCAGAATCATTCAGATACCCCTCTCTTAATGCCGAATTATAGTTGCTCTGACCTTTTGGATTCAGTAAGAAACCAGACATTACAAACCCTTCTGATGTTTTTGCATATGTACTAAAAATTTCTGTATTCGATGTCCATTTCTGATCAGAGAAATTATATTCCATCGTGCTTGCACTCCACATATATTTATTTGACACCCTTCTTGTATCTGCATATGCACTTGCTCCATCATTTGTTGCATCCGTAAAGTCACAAGTCACTTCTTCGGTTGCAATTTTCGATTGTAATAATGTTAAATCCGTGTCGTTATCTTCTGTATTGAAATGTACTTTATTGCCATTATCAATACTTGCCGCATTCGCTACTGAGACATTTCCTAACAGCAAACATGCTGCCAATAATATTGTTGCTATTTTTCTCTTTTTCATGAATAATTCCTTTCTGTTCATAGTTCTTTATTTTATAGTTTTTTGATTTATATAGATTCATTATTAAAACGCTTTCCCTCACTCTATTGTTTATTTTTTAAT
>OOCZ01002220.1_pt1 | contig 10788 bp, 6 predicted proteins | sample 1671631 | NCBI WGS metagenome assembly OOCZ01 (sample SAMN06348176, study PRJEB24527) | human gut metagenome | reverse complement strand
CCATGACGAAGCCGCCGCTCGCCGCCAGCTCCGGTTCCTTCGAGCTGCTCTCCCAATAGTAGCCGTAGCCGTAGGCGGTGATCACGCCGCCGTCGTCATGCGCGGTGCAGAGGGTACTGCCCTCCTTGCGCTCCGTGCCGACAAAGCCGATGTAGGAGAGGTGATAGCCGCTGTTCGCGCCGTCCTCCTCCTTTTCCCAGTAGAACACGCCGACCTCGCCGACATTCGTCGGCACCGGCCAGTCGCCGTAGTGGACGAGTACGCCGCTCGCGTCCTGCATACAGGCGGGATAGGGGTAGCTGTCCTCCGTATTTTTCCGACTATACCGCGCTTCCGCGGACGTGCCGAAGCCAGACAGCCCGAGCGCCTTCAGTTCCGCCGCGGTCATGGGCTGCGCGCCGCCCGCGGTCTCCGCGCTGTACAGCCGGTCCTCCTCCCAGAAGCGGTAGGTGCCGCCGTTGAGATAGTAGCAGCTCTGCACGCTGCCGGAGGCGGTAAAGCCGTCCGCCTCGGCGCCCGCCGAGGACATAGCCGTCGCGCAGTAGGCTCTGCGGATAATGCCGCCGTTGTGCGCGGCGAAGCCGCCAAGCTCCACCTCGCCGCCGCGGATGGTCGGGACATTGATCGCCGCGATGCCGTAGCAGCCCTCGATGCGCCCGTCGTTCTGTCCTGCGAAGCCGCCCACGCTGAGCTGCGCGAACACGTTCTCGGCATAGACCGAGGGGCTGCTCACGCTGCACTGCTCCACATAGCCCTCATTGTAGCCGATGAAGCCGCCGACATAGACTGCGCTGCCGCTGTTGGCCAGCGCCTTGGCGCGGTAGCCCGCTGCCGCGCAGCCGCGCACCGTGCCGGAATTGTAGCCGACGAGCGCGCCGATGTAGGCGCTCCTGCGCTGGATGCCGCGGTCAAAGCCGACGATCGTGTCCTCCCTGCCGGCAATGAGCACGATGTCGCGCAGCTCGCCCGCGTTGCAGCCGAACAGGCCCGCATAGACCTCGCCCGCAGTCTCCGTGCCGCCGCGCCCGAGACCGTTTCCGGTGATCGGCGCGCTGATGATCGCGTGCCGCTGACCGTTGTAGGTGTGGATGAACGGCTTAGCCGTGCTGTCGCCGATGGGGAACTGGGGGAGGTTCGCCGAGGGCTCGGTGCCGTTTCTGCCATAGTCCTTCCAGTCGTAGCTGACATAGTCGATGCCGCGCTCCTGCACAAAAACGCTGCCCTCATCGAGCCGCTCCCGGTATTCGTCGTAGTAAAGGCTCAGCGCGTAGAGCTGGCGCGCCGTGCGGATGGAAACGCCCGTCGGGCTCTCCACCGTGCCGTCCTCGCCGGGCGTCGTCACCGTGCGGGCAAAGTGCGGCGCGTAGAGATACGCCGCGCCGTCGACCCTGACCTCCTGATAGAAGCTGTTCGGATCGACATATTCCGTATTCACCACCCCGGTCGGCAGCGGCAGGAGGTAATAGCTCCTCCCGTTGTAGGTGACCTGCACCGCGGCATCCGCGGCAAGCATTTCTGTCTTTTGTACCGCGACGCCCGCTGCCGTCCAGGTCCAATAGGTGACCGTGACCGACGCGGTCGGCTTGCTGTCGTAAATCATGCCGTAGCCGTCGCCCAGCACCGTTTCGTCGTCCCGCAGGGACGACACGTTGCCGCCGAGGAAGCCATAGCCTGCCGCCGTGCCGTTTTGATAATGCTCGTAGTACGCCAGCGAGCCGGACTCAAACTCCGCCTTCCAGTCGCCGTAGTGAGGGATCCCCTGCAGCTTCGGGTAAGAGTAGTCGGTCAGGCCCATGCCCTCCATGAGGTTGTAGGCGTTGGTGCTTCCGCCGCCCGTCACGGCGGTAAATGCGGTGCCAAGTCTCTGCGCCGCGGCGGGGCGGCTGGCGCCGCTCCATTCTGTATGCGCGACCTGCTTCGTTCCGGGGACGTCATGTGCCGCGTCCGCCGACGCCGCCAAATAGAATCCGTCTTTCGCCTCTTCCATCGTCCTATGCGGCACGGTGGTAGAGTACGTCAGTTCATTGGTCTTCAGCCCCGTGGCCGCACTGTAGCAGCGGTTCATTCGGTAAACCTGTCCGGCGGACAGGCCCGCTGTGACCGCTGCCTCCTGGAAACCGGCTGCATAGCAATTCAGCAGATCGATCGGTCTTGTCGCCACGCCGACCTCGTCCCTGCTGCCGCCGATCAGTCCGCCGGTCCGTCCGTTCGTCTCATCGCTGTAGAGGTAGCAGTCGGCATAGCAGCGCTCTGCCGTCACAGCGCCGTCCGCCTGTCCGATCAGTCCGCCCGCCGCCGTCGTACCCCGAAGGACCGAGGCGGCAAAGCTGCTGTCGATGGAGACCTCCGCGTTCCCGCTCACATAGCCGACCAGACCGCCGGTCACATTGCCGGCGAGCCAAATATCCCGCTCCGTTTTTGTGCTCAGACCGTCGCTCGCCGGGTCCAGATAGACGCGGCAGCCGGTAACGCTCACCGTACCGGACAGCGTGCCGGCAAGACCGCCGACCCTTCCCGTGCCGCGGATCTGCGCGCCGGTGAGCGTGATGTCCGCCAGCGTGCCGCCGGAAAAGCTCTCAAACAGGCCCGCGTCGCCGTTCGTATCCACCGGCAGGTGCGCGATCACCGGACGGTACGTCGTGCCGTCCACGGTATAGCTGCCCCGGTATTCACGCAGCGCCGTGTTAACAATGGGGTGGAACTTCTTCTCGCCGTAGACCGACGCCCAGCCGCTCGCACCGGTGAAGTCAATGTTCTTCTCCTGCACCGCGCGGGTGATGACCGGCGCCAACTTGGAGGTCTCGTCCAGATTCTGCAGGTGGCGGGCGCAGGTGACGACCGCCGTATCGCCGCCGCGCAGCGTATGGAACAGACCATTTGTCTTTTCGGGCACAAATCGCGCGCCCTCCACCAGCGGGTCGTCGCTGGTGACCTCAACGGTGACGGTCAGATTCTCCCCGGGCGTCAGCATTTTCAGCCATTCCTGCTGCGCAAAGCGGCGGCTGCCGTCGCCGCTCAGGTCGTCGAGCGTCACCGTCACCTCGTAGTCCCGGAAGCTCTTCTCGATCGTGGTGAACGTCTTGGTATCATTTTTCAGCTCGGTGCGCGCCGTCTCATTTCCTTTGTCGTCGCGGATGGTGATGAAGAAATGGAGCGGACGGTCATTCGGTGCCTTGCAGGTGATGCGCACCTCCAGCGTCTCCCCGTTGAGGATCTCCGCCCGCGGCGCGAGCACGCCGGTGTCATTGACCGCCGCCGCGTCGCCGCCATAGTAGCCGACCTTCGCTGTTTTCATGCGCTGGCTGCGGTAGCGCAGCACGTCGAGGTCGGTATGGGTACCCAGCGCCTCCTCGCTGTAAAACACCGCGTAGACGCTGCCGCTGTCCGCGTTGTACTCCACGAGCCAATGGCCCTCGCGCAGCTCGGCGTCGGTCTGCTCCTGCGGCAGGATATAATACGCCGCAGCGTCGGCGTTGTCCTTGTCCGCGTCGGTCACATACCAGAGCGGAAGCCTGCCGACATCGGTCTCGTCGTACTTGTCCTCTTCCGCGTCGAGAGGGATATAGGTAAAGCGCTTCACGTCGCCGCCGCTCTTGTATTTCTCCTCCATACCGGCGGCCAGAAGCTGCGTCATGCGGTTCTGCGCGGTCTGGAATAAGATCTCCGCCTTGCTGTCCAGCTCCGTCTGGCGCAGCTCGCGCCGCATCTTCGAGACGGGAACGGCGGCAAGGGCAAACAGCACCACAAGGATCGCCACCGTCAGAAGGACCTCCGAGAGGGTGAAGCCGCGGTCATTGTGTCTGTTTGCCCTGTTGTTTTTCATGGTGCTCTGCTCCTCTGTGCGTTACGGCGCGACCTCGAAATAGGTCACCGTCAGCACGGTCTGATAGCCCTGTCCGCCGCCGCTCCGTTCGTCGCGGCGGATGCTCAGGTCGGATATCCGGTTGATGTTGTCGCTCGCGCTGAGGCAGTCAATGATCGCGCGCGACTGCTCGTAGGTGCTCGTGCGGTAGGTCATGGAGACGGGGCGCAGGACGATATAGCCCTGCTGCGTCGTGCCGTCGCCGAAATTGAGGGAGTATTCCCCCGTGCCCGCGAGCAGGCCGCGCAGCTCGCGCAGCAGCGCCTCGCTGTTGTTGAAGCGCGGGATCGCCTTGCTACCGCCGGCGGCGCGGATATCCGCGAGCGCCTGCTCCATCTTTTCCATCTGCGCCAGCCTGACCGCGTTCTGCTCCAGCGCAAGCTGCTCCTGCGCCGTGTCCTCGCGGCAGCGCGCGATGCGGTCGCTGACCGGCTCGTAGAGGAGCTTGAAGTAGCCGAGCACCATCACGAGCACGATCAGAATGAGCAGCAGCACCTTTTCCCGCAGGGTCAATTCACGGTTCATTCCGCCGCCTCCCCTCTCAGCATGATGTGCAGCGTACACTTCATCACGTCGGCGGGGCGATCCTTCTCCGTTTCGGCAAGCTCCAGCCCGACCGACTCCACGATGCTCGACGCCTTCACGGCGCTGAGCGCCTCGGCGATGCGGTCAAGGTCCGTTTCGTTCAGCTCGACGTCCACGCGGTCGCCCTGCGCCTGCAGGGCGCTGAGCGTGCCGTAGGGCATCACCGTGCGCTCGATCAGGTCGAGCATTTCCGTGCGCTCCACGGCAAAGTTGAGGTCGGAGTCCTCGCCGTCCTCCATCCACTCCATCGAATAGGTGCGGTACTCCGAGAGCACCTCGTCAAAGTGCGAGAGCTTCTCCTGCGCGGCGCGGTTCTCCTGCTGCGCCTGCGCATACGCGCTCTGCGCGTCGGCGAGCCGGTCGTAGAGGTCGAGGACGCCGAACTTGGCGACCGCCAGCGCAAGCACGGTGATGCACAGCGCGCCGATAAGCAGCGTGAGCACCGTGCCTGTGCGCTTTTCGTGCAGATTGAGGTTGATGCCCGTTTTCTGCGGGCAGCGGACCGGACGGCGGGGCGTGTTCGCGCGGGCCGTTTTCTTCTCCTTCTCCGCGATCATGCCAGTCCCCCCTTGATGCCCTCGCTCACACCGCCGATGGCACGCAGATACGTCCACGGCTCCTCGGTCGAAAGCTGCTGCGAGAGCAGCTCGGAGACCGGATGGAGCGTGAGCCTCGTCGTTTCGACGATGGTGCGCAGCATCGGCTCGATGCCGCCGCCACCACCGCCGATGTAGAGGTCGTGCAGCTCGCGGTCGCGGTTGTTGTAGTTGTAGAAATTGACCGCCTTCATGATCTCGACCGCCAGACGGCTGTACGCCTCGCGGGCATAGTCCGCCTCAAGCACGCCGTTGTAGTCGCTGCGCATATAGCTGTGCGCCAAATGGATGTCCACGCCGCAGTGCTCGGCGATCTGCTCGTCGATCAGCCTGCCGCCGACGTCGATCTCACGGCGGCTGTCGAACGCTGCGCCGTGGTAAATGTAAAGGTGCGTGCTGCGGTGTCCGATGGAGACGATGCAGCGGTCCTTATCATCGTTCTCCGCGCCCGTGCGCCTGAGGTATGCGCCCAGTACCGCGCCGTAGGCGCACTCGGTGGTGTAGAAATCGAACAGGCGGAAGCCCGCGCGGTGCAGCATCGCGCGGTAGCCCTCCACCGTGGTCTTGAGGATGGCGCAGGCGAAGAGCTCCATTTCCTTCGGATGCCCCGTCTCGTCGTTCACGATGCGGCGCACGGCGTAGTCGAAGAAATATTTGCTCTTCTCCTCCGTCAGAAAGTCGCGGAACTCGTAAGGCAGGTTGTAAAAAAGCTGCTGCTCGGTCATGGCGGGCAGGGTGATGATGCGGGTGTAGACCTCGCTCGCCGGCACGACCAGCGCGGCGTTCGTCAGTGGGATGCCGTTGCCCTTCGCCGCGTCGTGCAGAAAGTCCGCCATCGCGTCCATCGAGAGGATGCGCCCGCCGGACACCATCGCGTCGGGCAGCTCCAGCTTTGCGGTCCTTTTCAGCTCGCGGCCCACAAAATAGGCCATTTTTACGCTGTTTTCACCGATATCAAGGCCAACGATCTTGTTCATGCTCATTCTCCTTTCAGCGGAGTGCTGCGAAACGCGCCTTATAAAAGGCTCAGATACCAACGGATAAACGGCTCGCCCGCGAGCGCCGTGACCCACGCGCCGAGCGCGATGGACGGCCCCCACGGGATCGGCGCGCCCTGCTCCCCGCCGCGCCGGGCGGCGAGCAGGCCGAAGACGATGCCGAAGATGCAGGCTAAGATCAGGCAGAGGAGGTTACCCTTCCAGCCGAAAAACAGTCCGGTGACGAACAGCAGCTTCAGATCACCGCCGCCCATCGCCTCGCGCCCCATGCGCTTTTCCAGCACCGTGACGACCGCCAGCAGGCCGAGCGCCACGCCGAAGCCGCCGAGCAGCCCGTCCGCGAGCCGTCCGAGCGGCGCAGGCGCAAAAAAGAGGGACGCGATAAAAAGCACAAGACCGGCCGCTAAAAAGCGGTCGGGAATGATGTACCCCTCCAGGTCCGCGAAGGAGCAGGCGAGCAGAATGCTTGCCAGAAGCCACGCTTCGAGAAGCCGGAGCGAAATATCATAATGCAGCAGAAGCGACACGAACACCGCCGCGCCGATCACCTCGCCCCACACATGGCGGCTCGAGAGCTTCGCGCCGCAGTAGCGGCACATCCCGCCGGAGACGAGATAGCTCACGATCGGAACGAGGTCCCGCGCGCCGAGCACGTGGCCGCACGTGTCGCAGTGCGACCGCCCGCGCAGCACACTCTCGCCATGCACCACGCGCCACGCCATGCAGTTCAGGAAGCTCCCCATGCAGGCGCCGAAAACGGCGGCGAGCACGTCATGTTGCACACACGGATAGGGGGTGAGATGGAGCATCGCGAAATTCCTCCTTGGAATAGGGTTCCTTCGTGGGGGATGGCCGCCGACCCTCGGCCACCCCCTTATTTCTTAGCACAGCGCCGAAGATGAGCCCTCTGCAGAATCGGCTCATCCAAGAAGGAAGGGGGCGTTCCCACGCCGGAGCGTACGCTCCGGCGCGGGCTCAGAAATACGAAAATTAGGATAAATCTTACTTAACTTCCGTAAAATCATCTGCCTTGGCACCAATGGTGCAAGTGCCATCAGCAGCATAGTTCACGTAAATTTCTGCACCTTTCACAATACCAGTCACACTGGTCTTGAGATTAACATCACCGATAGTAACATCATCGCCAAGATTCGCAAACCCAGCAACCGTCTGCACAGGCTCGACCTTCTTGCTATAACCCTTGGCGTTCGTGGTATCGCTGATCATCGCGACGGCGCACTCGGCGTAAGCGGCACGCAGGTTCGCAGCGTCGGTAGCCTCGCGGGACTTTTCAAGCGCATTATTGAAGGTGGGGATGGCAATAGCAACGAGGACCGCGATGATCGCGACGACGATCAGCATTTCCATGAGGGTGAAGCCCTTTTTGTTGGTGAGTTTCTTCAGCATAATAAAAATTCTCCTTTTCCATTTCTTTCTATATCGTCCCGCGCGGGGTGGTCGCGCGGAAATGATAACGTATCAAATACTGCCGTACATACTGAACATCGGCAGGTACACCGCCAGCAGCAGCACGACCACGATGACCGCGAGCACGATGGTGATGACCGGCTCGAGCACGCTGAGCAGCCGCGTGCTCTGCGTTTCGACCTCGCTGTCGAAGTAATTGCCGATGACGTCGAGCGTCTCCTCCAGTGCGCCGGAGCGCTCACCTACGCCCACCATCTCGGTGAGCATCTTGGGGAAGCACTCTACGCCCGCCATGCTCTCGGCAATGCCGCGGCCGCGCTCCACGTTCTCCTTCACCTTGCGCACGCCGAGGGAAAAGAGGTAGTTGCCCACGACCTGGCTGGTAACGTCCAGCGCACGCGGCACGCCGAGCCCGGCGGTGAGCATGGTGGACATGGTATTGGCGAAGCGGCCCGCCGCGCTCATGCTGCGCAGCCGCCGCAGCGGCGCGCGCTCGATGGCGTAGGACGCCAGCACGAGCTTGCCGCGCTCGGTGCGCTTGAAGGCGAGATAGGCGATGACGAGCGCCGACGCGATGAGCAGCAGCAGCCACCACCAGCGGTTGAAAAAGCCGCTCACCGCCATCAGCGCCTTCGTCACGCCCGGCAGCTCGCCCTCGCCGAGGTCGGCAAAGGCGTCGGTAAAGGCCGGCACGGCGACGGCGATGATGATGATAAACACGATGATGGCGACCACAATGACCATCGCGGGATAGGTCATTGTGCTGATGATCTTCGCACGGGTCCTGGCGGTGCGCTCGTAGTAGCGGTGCAGGCGGTCGAAGCACAGCGCGAGCGTGCCGGACTCCTCGCCCGCGCGCACGGTCTCGATGAACGTGGCGGGCAGATAAGGGGCGTTGCTCTCAAAGCTCTGCGCGAGGGAATAGCCCGCGCCGACCTCCTCGGCCACCTTTTCCAGCATCCTGCGCGTGTACTTATTGCGTGTCTGCGAGGCGACCATCTCCACGCAGCGCATCACGCTCAGCCCCGAGGTGAGAATGATGGAAAACTGCGAGCAGAGCAGCGCCAGTTCCTTGTCCTTGAGCCGGAAGCCGATGGGCTTATCCAGCGCGTTCCCGCGCTCCTTCACCGGCTCGATCTTGGTGATGAAGGCACAGGTGTCGCGCAGCTTGGCGACGGCCTCGAACTCGTCGTAGGCGCGCACCACGCCGCTCACCCTTGCGCCGCTGAGCGACTGGCCCTTGTACTTATAGGTCGTCAAGCCGATTCACCTGCCTTTTTCTTTGGTCATTCCGTTCAGCTCTCGATGGTGGAGCTGATGGTGCGGACGGCCTCCTCAGCCGTCGTTTCGCCGCGCAGCACCAGGTCGCGGCAGCGCTCGCGCATGGTGGTGAAGCCATGCCTGCGGGCCTCGTCGGCAAGCTCGTCCGCGCTCGCACCGGCGGTGATGAGGCGGCGCAGCGGCGCGTCGAGCATCAAGATCTCGAACACGGCGCGGCGGCCGGCGTAGCCGGTGTGATGGCAGTCCGGGCAGCCCTCGCCCTTGTAGAACACAAGGTCCGGCGCGTCGTCCAGCCCCAGCAGGGCCAGCTCGTCGCTCGCGGGATGATAGGCCCTTTTGCAGTGCGGGCAGATGCGGCGCACCAATCGCTGCGACACCACGCCGCGCAGCGCGCCGGAGATGAGCCACGGCTCCACGCCGATGTCGCGCAGACGGTCGACCGCGGAGGGGGCGTCGTTGGTGTGCAGGGTCGAGAGCACCAGATGGCCGGTGATGGCCGCGCGCATGGCGATGCTCGCGGTCTCGCCGTCGCGGATCTCGCCGACGGAGATGATGTCGGGGTCCTGGCGCAGAATGGCGCGCAGACCGCCGGCAAAGGTCATGCCGGTCTTTTCGTTGATCTGGCACTGGCTGACGCCGGGGATGTAATATTCCACAGGGTCCTCGAGCGTGACGATGTTCACTTCCTCGCGCGCGAGGTCGCGGAGCATCACGCACATCGTCGTGGATTTGCCGGAGCCCGTGGGGCCGACCAGCAGGATCACGCCGCCGGTATTCCGAAGCAGCGCCTGATAGGACTCAAGGTCGTCGCCCTCCAGCCCGATGGCGTCGCGGGAGAGGAGCTGCGAGGTCTTGTTGAGCAGGCGCAGCACAATCTTCTCGCCGTACACCGTCGGCATCGAGGAGATACGCAGGTCGATCTCGCTGCCCTTCACGCGCAGCATGGCGTGGCCGTCCTGCGGGACCTTGCGCTCGGCAATGTCCATGCCGCCCATGATCTTCAAGCGGGAAATGACGGTGCTCTGCAGCTCGACCGGCACGGTCAGAACGCGGCGGAGCAGGCCGTCGATACGCATACGCACCACCATCTCGCCTTCCTGCGGCTCGAGATGGATATCGCTCGCGCGCTCGGTAAAGGCGCGCTCGATGAGGGAGTTGACAAAGCGGATGGTCGGCGCGCCCTCGCTGCTGTCGCTGTCTTTCGCGAGCTGCGCGGGCACGATATCCAGTCCGGCGGCGCCCGCCTCGCGCTTCATCTCCTCGATGACGCGGGCGGTGCCCTCGCTGCCGTAGAGGCGGCTGATGGCCTGCTCGGTCGCGCGGTGCGTGGCGATCATCGGAATCACGCGCTTGCGCGAGGCGGCCTTGACCTCCTCCTGCGCGATGAAGTCCAGCGGATCGCTCATCGCGAGGTAGAGGGTGTCGCGCACCAGCTTCACAGGCACCACGCAGTATTTCTTCGCCAGCGTGCGCGGCACATATTTCGCCAGCTCCACCGGAATGGAGACCGCTGTGAGATCGACGAACTCCACACCGAGCTGTATTTTCAGCGCCTCGATGAGCTGCTGCTCGGTGATGATGCCGCTCTGCACCAGCACGTCGCCCAGACGCTCCTTACTTTCCTTTTGCAGTTCCAGCGCCCGCTCAAGCTGCTCGTGCGAGATCACGCCCGAAGACAGCAGCAGGTCGCCCAGCCGCATATATGCCATAGGGATTCACCTCAGGATCAATAAATGGGGGCCGCCGCAGGGGCCGGCGGCAAAAAACAGACTGACCGCAGCAAATGGTGCGGCCAGTCTGTCATGTGAACCTTTTTCAAGGGTGTTCATTTAGACACTATAGCTTTGCGTCCCGGCCTTTCGACTGGTTTGCCAACAAGATGAACTTGCGGAGTCGTATAAAGACTCCGTTAAGAAAATGCCATCAAGTAAAAGATATAATAACCCATATTTCGACATTTGTCAAGCATAAATCTACAATTTTTCCATCTTTTTCTTGTGCATTTTGCTTATTTTTTAATTGTCAGGTCCTTGGTCAT
>OOCZ01002219.1_pt1 | contig 10791 bp, 9 predicted proteins | sample 1671631 | NCBI WGS metagenome assembly OOCZ01 (sample SAMN06348176, study PRJEB24527) | human gut metagenome | reverse complement strand
TTACACCGGTATGGTAAACGAACAGAACAGAATGGATATCATGACCAACAATCTGGCCAATGCATCTACCGTCGGCTATAAAAAGGAAGGCTCCACCAGCCAGTCCTTTGATGATGTGCTGACAGTTAAGATCAAGGACCAGTCCGTAGGCATGCGAAATGTGCAGAGACTGGGAGTGAAGAATCCCGGAGTTAAGATCGGTGAGAATTATACAGACTATTCCCAGGGATCTTTCCGCATCACGGGCAATACGTATGATCTTGCTTTGTCGGGAGAAGGCTTTTTTGCCATTGAATTTACGAACAAGGCCGGAGAGACAGATACCAAATATACCCGCGCTGGTCAATTCACACTGAATAAGGACGGTTATCTGGTGACAGAAGAGGGTGACTATGTCCTGGATACCCAGAACAGACGGATCCGGCTGAATACTCTGATCGATTCTTCCATCACAGATGACGGCACGATCTACCAGAATGGTCAGGCAGTGGCTAAGATTCAGGTGACAGATTTCGAAGATTATGATTATCTGGAAAAATACGGCGAGACCTACTATCAGCCAATCCAGGGAGCCAAAACGATTGCGGCAAAAGCACAGGTGAAATCTGGTTATCTGGAAATGGCAAATGTGCAGATCGTATCGGAAATGGTGAATCTGATCTCCATTACCCGGGCATATGAGTCAAATCAGAAGGTAGTGCAGACGATCGACGATACACTGGACGTAGCGGTGAACCAGATTGGCAGAGTACAGTAATCTAAAATAAAAAAGAGCCGATATATATAATGATGCTAGGGTCAAAAGGTCTAAGCCCACATGAGCTTGCTCATAGGTGGGTGAAAGACCTTAGGACCCGCCCCGATATGAGCATAAAAGTGGGATGATAATCCCACGATATGCGAATATTGGGTAGGATTGTGGGAGTGCGTAGCACGGAGCAATCCGTAGGCATCAAAGTCGGGGACTTTTGACCCCGACATCTTATAATGATTGATATGAATGGAACAAAATGACCGGATATGTCTTTGACAGAAAAGTTTTTAAAAGAAGATAGAGCAGAAGATGCAACCGCTTTTTTCAGGCAGTTTTTATAGTTTTTAAGGATGATTCGTATAAATCTGTTGAAAAAAGCTGTCTGATGTTGTATCATGAACGATATATGTGGGGACATAGATAATATAATAAGGATTGGTGAAAAGATGAAATTAAAGAAGATTTGCAGTGTAGTTGTTGCAGCAGCGTTGACCTTTTCACTTTCAGTCACTCCGATTCTTGCAGATGAGGTAAGTGATCTGAAGAAGCAGAAAAAGGATACTGAGGAGCAGGTGAACAGCCTGCAGACGCAGCTTAATTCTCTGATGACAAAGATTTCAGAGCTGGAGAATGATCTGATCACGACTGGTGAAGAGATTTCGCAGACAGAGGAAGATCTGAAGGCTGCCCAGGAAGAGCAGGAGCAGCAGTATCAGGCGATGAAGCGTCGTATCAAGTATATGTACGAGGCGGGAACCGGAAGTGCAACGGTGGAAAAGGTACTTTCTTCCGGTAATACGACAAGTGCATTGAAGCAGGCAGAGTATTCTCAGGATTTACATAGTTATGACAGAAAGAAATTGAATGAGTATGTAGCAACAGTAGAGAAAGTTGCAGAGCTGAAGGATACGCTTGAGACGAAGATGGATGATCTTGAGAAGACGCAGACGGAGTATGAAGAGCAGAAGACGGAACTGAATACGACGATCACCGAGAAGAGTTCTGAGATCAAGGATCTTGATGTGCAGATTGACGAGGCTGTGAAGAAAGCAGCCGAGGAAGAGGCAAAGCGTCAGGAAGAAGCAAGAAAAGCGGCAGAAGCTGCTGCGGCAGCCGAGGCGGCTAAGAAGAATAATAATAACCGGAATACCGGAGGGACAACGAACAACGGTGGTACTACAAATAATGGTGGTACGACCAATACCGGAGGGACAACCAACAGTGGTGCTACATACAATCCAAGTACCGGAAATGCGATTGTAGATGCAGCGTATTCACAGATTGGTGTTCCGTATGTATGGGGTGGAACAACTCCATATGTCGGACTGGATTGTTCAGGACTGGTTCAGTATTGTTACAGACAGGCAGGAAAGTCGATCCCGAGAACAAGTGGTTCGATTCTTGCAGGCGGAACAATCGTCAGTGATCCGCAGCCGGGAGATATCTGCTGGACACCGGGTCATGTGGCAATCTACATAGGAAATGGTCAGATGATCGAGGCACAGCAGACGGGTGTGCCGGTGAAGGTCAGTAAAGTCCGTGTGGTATATTATGTGAGATATTAGCAGGAAAGAAAAAAGTCATCGCAGTAAGCGATGGCTTTTTTTGATTATTTTCTATGCAGGCACAATTTCCAGCCAGTATCCGTCCGGGTCAGAAATAAAATAAATTCCTCTGTTGTCTTCAACATCATATCATAAAGCAGAAAAAGGAAAAGAATCTCAATAAAAAATCAGGGAAAAAACCAGGACTGGGTACGGAAAAGAAAAGTGAAAAAATAAAAAGAAGAAAAAATGCAAAAAGATAAAAATAGAACCGTAAAAATTCGATTTAAACTGACAAAAATGCAAGAAACCATTGACGAAATGTCAAAAGTTGTATACAATAGCAATTAGTGTGGCGATGTCACAAGAGTATTCAAGAAAGAATGGAGGAATCCTGCAATGACTGCATACAAAGATTTGAGCAAAGAAGAGTTATTAGAGTTAAAGAAGGGACTGGAAGCCCGCTTTGAAGAGATTAAGGCGAAGGGTCTTTCATTGGATATGTCCAGAGGTAAGCCGGCTGCAGACCAACTGAATCTGTCAATGGGGATGATGGATGTACTGAACAGCAGTGAAGAGCTGACCTGTGCCAATGGCGTTGACTGTCGGAATTATGGTGGTCTTGACGGAATTGATGAAGCAAAGCAGCTTCTTGCAGATATGATGGAAGTACCAAAGGATAATGTGATCATTTTTGGTAATTCAAGTCTGAATGTTATGTATGATACAGTTGCAAGAGCAATGACTCATGGAGTTATGGGAAGTACACCATGGTGTAAGCTTGATAAGGTAAAATTCCTCTGTCCTGTTCCGGGATATGACAGACACTTCGCAATTACAGAGCATTTCGGAATTGAGATGATCAATATTCCGATGACATCGGAAGGACCAGATATGGATCTAGTAGAAGAACTGGTAAATAATGATCCTGCAGTAAAAGGAATCTGGTGTGTTCCAAAATATTCTAATCCACAGGGAATTACGTACTCAGATGAGACAGTCTTCCGTTTTGCAAATCTGAAACCGGCAGCAGAAGATTTCCGTATTTTCTGGGACAATGCCTACTGTGTTCACCATCTGTACGAGGACAAGCAGGATTATCTGCTGGAGATTTTGATGGAGTGTAAAAAAGCAGGAAATCCGGATATGGTCTATAAGTTCTCATCTACATCCAAGATCAGTTTTCCTGGATCAGGAATTGCAGCAATGGCTGCATCAGATGCGAACCTGAAAGATATCCGTAATATGATGAAGGTACAGACGATCGGACATGACAAGGTAAACCAGCTTCGTCATGTAAGATTCTTTAAAGATATCCACGGAATCGTAGAGCATATGAAGAAGCATGCTGATATTTTAAGACCGAAGTTTGAAACGGTACTGGAAGTACTGGACAAAGAACTTGGCGGACTGGAGATCGGTTCATGGATCGCACCAAGGGGAGGTTATTTTATCTCCTTTGACGCACTGGATGGATGTGCAAAGGCGATCGTGGCAAAGGCAAAAGAAGCGGGTGTAGTGCTGACCGGTGCAGGAGCTACGTTCCCTTACGGAAAAGATCCTCATGACAGCAATATCCGTATCGCTCCGTCTTATCCGACTCCGGAGGAACTTGAGATGGCAGCAGATATTTTTGTACTGAGTGTGAAGCTGGTAAGTATTGATAAGATCCTGGAAGAAAAATAATTGAAGCAGAACAGATAAGAAAAAGAAAAGTGTCGCTTTCCGATCCGCAGAGGATGATCCTCCAGAAAAGAAAGTGGCACTTTTTAAATCCTGTCTGACAGTGAAATTCTACCAGATACCGAGAATGTGCTGCATCATAAGACTGACAAAAGCAATGCCGATCCAGCAGCAGAATCCGGTGAGAATAGGTTTCATTCCGGTCCTGACGAGCTTGACAATATTCGTATTCAGACCGATTGCGGACATTGCCATGATGATTAGAAATTTGCTCAGTTCTTTCAACGGGGCGGTTACACCGGCAGGAAGATGAAAGATGGTTGTGACAACCGATGCAAGAACGAAAAACAGTACGAACATCGGAAAGGCACGTTTCAGACTGAAAGAAGATCCTTCGGTATTTTTGGATTTCCGGCTTTTGTAAATGGCGAGGACTAATGTGATCGGGATGATCGCAAGTGTTCTTGTCATTTTTACGATTGCAGCAGCTTCCAGTGTATTGCTTGCATGGATTCCGTCCCAGGCGGTAGCAGCGGCAGTGACAGAAGAGGTATCATTGATGGCGGTTCCTGCAAACAATCCGAATCCTTCATTTGTCAGACCAAGGGCAGCTCCGAGTGAAGGAAAGACGAGGGCGGCAATGACGTTGAACAGGAAAATAACGGAGATAGACTGGGCAATCTCTTCATCATCAGCTCCGATGACCGGTGCAGTAGCTGCAATGGCACTTCCTCCGCAGATAGATGAACCGACACCGACCAGAACTGCACTGTTGGAATTGATATGCAATATTTTATACATAATAAAAGCAATTACCAGTGATGTAGTGATGGTGGAAAGAATGATCGGGAGAGACTGCTTCCCTTTTGCCAGAATTTCTGTGAGATTCATTCCGAATCCAAGGAATACAACGGCTGTCTGCAGGATCTTTTTGGATGTAAAATTAATTCCCGGTGAAAAGACGGTTTTATCGGTCAGGATCAGGGTAACGATCATACCGATCAGAATAGAAAAGACCGGACCGCCGACAACGGGGACAGCCTTTCCGAGCAGCCATGATGGAATGGCAATCAGCAGGCATAAGAGCAGGCCTGCACCATTTTTCTTAGAAAAGTTCATAAAATATTCCTCCTGTGTTTTATGTAATAAAAATCTTCAGTCAGCGATAACGATAGATTCCTGTCTACAGATACTGTAGCCAGCAATTACTATAGCACATCCGGATGAGAATTGGAAATGATATCTCTTTATAAAAAAACAAAATTATGGTATGATTCTGAACGGAAAGTATTTATGCCGGAAGATATCAAAAATTATTTCCGCGATGATGTATATGATATAAAGGGGCAGAAAGAGTTATGGTAAAAGGTGTTATATTTGATGTAGATGGAGTTCTTCTGAACTCCATGCCTGTATGGGAGAATCTCGGTGAACTCTATTTACAGAAATTCGGGATCCAGGCAGAAAAAGATTTAAGTGAGATTCTATATGAAATGAGTCTGAAAGAAGCAGCGGAGTATCTGATTTCTCATTACGGACTGAAGCAGACCGTGGAAGAGGTTACAAAGGGGATTGTAAAGGAAGTAGAGCAGTTTTATGTGGAAAAAGTGCCTCTGAAAGAGGGAGTACGTGAATATCTGAAAGAATTGAAAGAACGGAAGATCCCGATGGTGATCGCCACTTCCGGTGACCGGAAGAATGCAGAGGCAGCATTGAAAAGACTGAAAGTTTTTTCTTATTTTGAAGGAATTTTTACGGCTTCAGAGATCGGAAGTGGAAAGAATCAGCCGGATCTGTATTTCGCAGCGGCACTTCAACTGGATACAGTTCCGGGGCAGACCTGGGTCTTTGAGGATGCATGGCATGCAATCAGAACGGCAAAGAGTGCGGGATTTAAGACGGTCGCAGTCTATGATAAGGCGAACGATAAAAATCTGGGACAAATCTGGAATCATGCGGATATTTATCTGCCGGATCTGTTGAATTTCAATGAGTTCTGGAGCAGGGCATCTGAAATGTGAAAAAGAGAAAATCGTTGTGCTTCTGCAAGGCTTGTTATAGAAAAGGCTTGTCATTCTGTAAAGCTTCCTATAGAATGAAAGAGATGCAAATGAAAGGAATGGAGTAAAATAAATGGACGGGTCTATGTTTATTGGAACATGGTGGGCTTTGATTCCACCGCTTCTCGCAATTATACTTGCGTTTATCACAAAGGAGGTATACAGCTCCTTATTTATCGGAGTAGCCGTAGGAGCACTCCTTTACAGTGGATTCCACCCGTGGGATTCATTTGTTAATTTTTTTGAGATCATGAAGAACAGTATGAATCTGAATATTCTTATTTTTGATGTACTGTTGGGAATGATCATTGTACTGATGGCAAAATCGGGAGGTTCTGCTGCTTATGGAAAATGGGCGGGAACAAAGATCAGAACCAAGCGGAGTGCCTTACTTGCGACGATGGGACTGGGTGTCCTGATTTTTGTAGATGACTATTTTAACTGCCTGACAGTCGGATCGGTAATGCGTCCGGTCACAGATCAGCAGAAAGTTTCGAGAGCAAAACTTGCCTATATCATTGATGCAACGGCAGCTCCGGTGTGCATTATTGCACCGATCTCAAGCTGGGCTGCTGCAGTGAACTCGTATGTGCCTGCAGATGCAGGGATCAGCGGTTTTCAGTTGTTTTTGCGTACTATCCCGTATAACCTGTATGCGATCCTTACACTGGTGATGGTATTTTTTATCTGTTTTACGGGCTTTGATTTCGGACTGATGAAAAAGCATGAAGAAAATGCGGCGAAGGGTGACTTATTTACCAGCGGTGGTGATGAATTTGAGCAGGTGTCTGAGGATGAAGTGAACCCGGGCGGTAAAGTGATGGATTTAGTACTTCCGGTTGCGGTGCTAATTGTTTCTGCGATCGGAGCAATGATCTATACCGGTTATCTTGGCGGAGCGAAAGACATTATCACTGCATTTTCCGGCTGTGATGCAGAAACCAGTCTGATTTTCGCAACGATGGTGACGATCTTCTTTATGATGCTTCTGTATCTTCCGAGAAAGGTTGTAGATTTTAAAGGGTTTATGGAAAGTCTGGTAGAAGGCTTTAAGCTGATGATCCCGGCGATTACGATCCTGATCTTTGCGTGGTCACTGAAAGGAATCGGAGATGCAATGGGACTGGCTGAATTTGTAGGCGGTATCGTGGGAGAGAATGCTTCAGCAAGTATTTTCATCCCGGTAGTATTATTTGCAGTTGCGATTTTCCTGTCTTTTTCAACAGGTACCTCCTGGGGGACATTTGCGATCCTTGTTCCGATCGCAACAGGAATGTTTGCAGGAAATACCAGTCTGGAGATGATGATCATTTCTGTATCAGCAGTTCTTGCGGGTGCAGTGTGCGGGGATCATGTTTCACCGATCTCAGATACAACGGTTATGTCTTCCGCAGGGGCTCAGAGTAATCATCTGAATCATGTATCCACGCAGATGCAGTATGCGGCGATTGTGGCAGGTGTATGTATGGTTGGATATATTATTGCGGCACTTACGAAAATATGGTGGCTGACACTGGGAATCAGTCTACTGATCCTTTTGGCAATCCTGATGGGAATGAAGATCGTTCTTTCTAAAAGGCAGGCAGCATAAGATGATAAAAATTGAAGTACCATACCTTGATCAGAGTCATTATTATCCCACAGGATGTGAAAGCGTATCGACCGTGATGCTTTTGCAGTATCTTGGCTACAGGGTGAGTGTGGATGAGTTTATCCGGGATTATCTGAAGCAGGATTCATTTGAAGAACGCAGGGGTGATCTATATGGACCGGATCCGCGACATTGTTTTTGTGGAAGTCCCTATGATGCGGAATCCTATGGATGCTATGCTCCGGTCATCGTGGAGTCTTTAAATCGGATTTTTGAAGAAAAAGCAGTGGCTGAAAAGTTGCAGCAGCAGACAGAAACGGAGAAAAATATTCATTATCGTGCAGTTGATGAATCGGGAAAGACGGCAGAGCAGCTTGTAGAGCGATATGTCAGCAAAGGAATGCCGGTCATTTTCTGGGCATGTATCAATATGCGTGAACCGAAGACCGGACCAGTCTGGAAGCTGAAAGAGACGGGGGAGACCTTTACGTGGATTTCCAATGAGCATTGTATGCTGTTGGTCGGAGCGGATGAGGAAAATTATTACTTTAATGATCCATATGATGGTCATGGTGTGATCGGTTATCCAAAGGCTCTTGTGGAGGATCGGCATCAGGCACAGCACATGCAGGCAGTTGCAGTTGTGAAGATCCTGGAAAATGACTGCGAAAAGAGAAAGCCGGGAACAGAGACACTCTGAAGTACAGAGTGTAGATCTGTTCCCGGCTTTTTTGCCAGGTATACGACAAAAAGATATACTGCCGTTTTTAATCGGCAAAAGTTACACCTGCTTTATAAAAGCTGGATTCCGCCGGCAGCAGCTTTTTCTGCTACGTCATCCGGCCAAAGAGAAGACTGGACTTCTCCGATATGAGCTTTTCTCAGATAATACATACAGATACGTGACTGACCGATTCCACCACCTACAGTATAAGGCAGTTCACCGTTCAACAGAGCCTTCTGGAATGGCAGTTCAGCACGTTCTTCACATCTGGCTTCTTTTAACTGGTTTTTAAGGGAAACTTCATCTACACGGATTCCCATAGAGGAAAGTTCCAGTCCCATGTCGAGAACCGGATAGTAAACGATGATATCTCCATTTAACTCCCAGTCATCATAGTCCGGTGCACGTCCGTCGTGCTTCTCACCGGATGCAAGAAGTCCGCCAATCTTGGAAATAAATACCGCTCCCTTTTCTTTGGCAATCTTTGTCTCACGTTCTTTTGTGGAAAGATCAGGATAAAGATCTTCTAATTCCTGAGAGGTGATGAAGAAAATATCATCCGGAAGAAGAGGTTCGATGTAATTGTATCTTCTGGATATGTAATCTTCTGTATCCTTCAGTGCCACATAAACCTTGCGGACGGTATACTCCAGGGTTTCCATGTTGCGTTCTTCCTTGGAGATAACTTTCTCCCAGTCCCACTGGTCTACATAGAGAGAGTGGATGTTGTCGGTATCCTCGTCTCTGCGGATGGCACTCATATCAGTATAGAGTCCTTCCCCTGAGTGGAATCCATAATGCTTCAGTGCATATCTTTTCCATTTCGCAAGAGAATGGACGATCTCTGCTGCAGCATCATTCTGTTCTTTAATTCCAAAAGAAACCGGACGTTCTACTCCATTTAAGTTATCGTTCAGCCCGGATTCAGGACGGACGAAAAGAGGAGCGGAAACGCGGGTCAGATGCAGATTCTTTGCAAGTGCACGTTCAAAATGATCTTTTACTTCCTTGATGGCAACTTCCGTTTCACGGATCGTGAGCGGAGAGGTATAGCCTTCAGGAATTTTTAACTGTTCCATATGATTTCTCCTTTATATGATTCAATGTCTGCGATTGTCAACAGCATTCCTCTTTATTTTAAAGGGAGAGATATTATAAGTCAATTATCTTGTATTATAATGTGAAAATTGCTAAAATATATAACAGGGAATGTCTTCAGATCAGAAGAGGTAACAAAGGGGAAAAGAATCGCAGAAGAACGAAGGTGGAGTATATGAATATGAAAATGATTGTGGATTCGATCGGAAATTTTGATTTTAATGTACTGCTGGCAGGGTTTAATGACAGCTCTCATGTGCTGACTCAGGTAGAATTGATCTCACTGATCGTATTAGGCGTGTTAGGAATTGGAATCTGCCTGACCGGGTGGAAATTTGTCAGAGTGTGGGCAGTTATATTCGGCTTTGTATCTGGAACTGTCGGTGGAGCGGCAGCAGCATATTTCGCGGGACTTGCTGTGGATTACATATGGATTCCGGGACTGGTAGTGGGAGTAATTCTGACCGCATTAAGTATATGGAAGAAAAAAGTGGGAGGTTTTTGGTTATGCTGGCTGATGACAGCACTGGTGGGAGTCCATCTTCTGAAACCGGACAGTGTGATTCTGTGGGGAGTCTGTATCGGTGTCGGTCTGCTTGTAGCAGTAGTCTTTATTTGGTTTTCAAGCATTGTTACGATTTTTGTCACTTCCATTTTTGGCGGTATGGTTACAGGAAGCTGTATTTATTATCTGATTCCTGTAAATATGAGATGGATCCATATTGTATTATGCATAGTGGCAGCGGTACTCGGAGTGTGGATTCAGATGCTCATGGAATCGGGTAAGCAGAAAAAGAGCAATCTGAAGACAGCGGAAAAGATCCGTGAAAATAATTCTACAGAAAATGATGTGGAACGAGCAAGAAACTGGATCGATGAAGTAGAAGAGGATGACCAGATGGTGGAAGAGGACCAGATGGAAAAGGAAGACGCATCTGAAGTGGAGGAAGAGGAGTATTATTTTGATGAAGAAGATTCCACGATAGAAGAAGATTATTATTTGGATGAGGAAGCCCCTGAGACAGAGGAAGAAGGGGATTTGGATGAGGAAGACCCTGAGACAGAGGAAGACGAGTATTTGGATGAGGAAGACTCTGAAATAGACGAAGATTACTATTTGGATGACGAAGATCCTGAAATAGATGAAGATTACTATTTGGATGACGAAGATCCTGAAATAGAGGATGAGGACTATTATGACGAGGATGAATCAGGGGAAGAATAACAGGTATGGAAGTGGATTCTTTCAGAAAAGGAGGCTGTGCGTATGAAGATTGATATGCATTGTCATGTAAAAGAAGGCTCAATAGACAGCAGAGTCGGGATTGAAGAGTATA
>OOCZ01002215.1_pt1 | contig 10801 bp, 9 predicted proteins | sample 1671631 | NCBI WGS metagenome assembly OOCZ01 (sample SAMN06348176, study PRJEB24527) | human gut metagenome | reverse complement strand
TGCGTAGCACGGAGCAATCAGTAGGCCGCAAAGTCGTTTTTTTTTGACTAAGACATAAAAGGCAAGATGTGTTACAATGAACACTGGATAAAATCATTGCATGCAATTTTCATAAAGAGAGGAAAGGATATATGTCGGACAGAAAAAAAGAACAGGCGGTGGAGCGTGCCCTGACGGAGGGATATGAGAAGTATTACCGTCTTGCCTATAGTTATGTACATAATGAAGCGGACGCGCTGGATATTGTACAGGAAGCAGCCTATAAAGCCATTTTAAAAAGTGACAGCCTGAAGGAGCCGCAATACGTGGAGACCTGGGTATACCGGATCGTGGTCAACGAGGCATGCAGCTTCCTGCGCAGCCGGAAGGAGAGCGCGGATGTGGAGGAGATCCAGGCGGCAAGTGAAGATACCTATGAGAATATTGATTTAAAACGGGCCATAGAAAATCTGGATCCCAAGGATCGTGCCATCGTTGTTTTACGATTTTTTGAGGACAGGCAGCTGGAGGAAATCGCGAAGATCCTGGATGAAAATCTGAGCACAGTAAAGAGCAGACTGTACCGGGTGATGAAAAAGCTGCGGCTGAACCTCGAAGGCAGCACAGGCTGAACAATCCGAAGGCAGCAAAGTCGGAAGATTTTGCCCCCGACATCATATATATGCAGGACATAAGACAGATACAGGCAAAGAGATATAGGAAGATATAAGAAGAGATAACATGAACGGTCCGAATAGACCGGACAGATGGAGAATAGATATGACAGAACAGGAACAGTTGAAACGTTTAAAAGAGGAGTATGAGAATATGACAATACCCGAGGCGGGACGAGAACGGCTGCAGGCAGGTATCGACAGAGCCCGGATGGAGAAAAAAAGAGCGGAGCGGGCCAGAAGACGTTCCGCATGGACAGCGGCAGCAGCCATGATCGTGCTGATTGCATTGCCCAACACTAACGTACAGATTGCCCATGCCATGGAAAATATTCCTGTGTTGGGAGGCTTTTTCCGGCTGGTGACGGTGCGGCAGTACAATTACAGTGACGAGAACCATGATGCTGAAGTAGAACTTGCACAGATCAACTATGGAGAAGACGCAGGAGAAGGTGCTTCCGTTGGAGAAGTGGCAGCCACTCCTAAGGGCACAGCAGCCGGAAGTGTGGAAGGTGTCGGACAGGAGGCTGCGGTAGCAAATCTGTCGGAAGACGGTGTGGAAGCGGTCAACCAGGATATGGAGGCTACGGTAGAGGAACTGATCCGTCAGTTCGAGGATACCTTATCCGAGGAAGGGTATCATGGACTGCATGTAACACAGGAGGTTGTTACAGATAATGCACTGTATTATACAGTGAAGCTGAGTGTCCTGGAGACGGAGGCCAGCGGCTATGAACATAATCAATTTTATACGATTGCTAAACAGACGGGAAATGTGGTGACACTGGCAGATCTGTTTGCAGAAGGGAGTGACTATATTTCCGCGATCAGCGAGAACATTAAGACCCAGATGAAGGAACAGATGGCGGCGGACGAAGGCGTGATCTATTTCCTGGATAATGACGATATGCCGGAATTCAATTTTCAGGGGATCACGGAGCAGACGAACTTCTATTTTAATGAAAAAGACGAACTGGTCATTGCCTTTGACGAATACGAAGTGGCTCCCGGTTCTATGGGAGCACCGGAATTTGTGATTCCGCAGGAAGTGACGGCAGCAATTTTAAAGTAAGCAAAAAATATCTAAATGGGGAAACTCCCGCATATCATGAAACAAAAGGATATGCGGGAGCTTTTTTATGCCATTGATCGTATTGGATGCGGGGCACGGTGGTGCAAACCCCGGGGCCACGTATAAGGGAAGAAAAGAAAGTGAGGATGCGCTGGCGCTGACACTGGCGGTGGGAAGCATCTTAGAAGAAAACGGAGTGGATGTGTATTACACCCGGACCACAGATATCTATGAGTCCCCCTATCAGAAGGCACAGGAGGGAAATGAGGTGGGAGGAGATTATTTTGTCTCGATCCATCGCAATTCCAGTCCTTATCCGAACCAGTACAGCGGAGTGGAGAGTCTGGTCTACAACCGCTATGGGGCGGCAGCCAGGATGGCGTACAACATCAATGCCGGACTGGAGCAGGTGGGATTCGTGAATCTGGGAGTGAATGAAAGACCGAATCTGGTGGTGCTGAACAGCACAAATATGCCGGCAGTGCTGGTAGAAGTGGGATTTATCAATACGGATGCGGACAACGAACTCTTTGACAGCCGGTTTGATGAGATTGCCCGGGCAATTGCTGACGGCATTCTGGAGAGCATCTGATTTACGTTCAGCCCACGCTGCATTCATAAAAGCGTCTGCTACGCATCCGTCGCTATTTTGACGGCTCACCTTTTTACCTAAATCTTACAAATAAATTACCGGACTGTGATATTATGTGAATTTCCTTCATGTTAGTATGATTGCGTAATCAAGAGAAAGAAAAACAAACACATGGAGGACATTATTATGAGAGTAAGACACAGCAAATTATTAGCTCTGATCGGAGCAGGAATATTAGCAGTAACTACATTGGTTGCATGCGGTAACAGTGATGCAACCACAGCGCAGCCTTCCGTAGCAGAGAGCAGCGCAGCAGAAAGCACTGTGGCAGAGAGCAGCGCAGCAGCACCTGCTGAGACCACCACAGATCTGTCCGGCAGCATTTCCATGGTAGGAAGTACTTCTATGGAGAAATTAGCCAATGCACTGAGCGAAGCTTTCATGGAAGAATATCCTGATGTAACCGTAACTGCTGAATTCGTAGGATCCGGTGCGGGTATCGAAGCTGTTACCAACGGAACCGCAGATATCGGTAACTCTTCCAGAAGCTTAAAGGATGAGGAAAAGGCAGCAGGCGTTGTAGAGAACGTAGTAGCTATCGATGGTATTGCAGTATGTGTAGACCCTGCTAACGAAGTAGCAGATCTGACCAAAGAGCAGTTGACCAACATTTACAATGGCACAGTTACCAACTGGAAAGAAGTTGGCGGTGCAGATGAGCCTATCATCGTGATCGGTCGTGAGGCAGGTTCCGGTACCAGAGGTGCTTTTGAAGAGCTGGTTGACCTGAAGGATGCCTGCAAATATGCAAACGAACTGGACAGCACCGGTGCAGTAATCGCAAAAGTGGCATCTACTCCCGGAGCTATCGGATACGCTTCCCTGGATGCACTGGATGATAGTGTTAAGGCACTTTCCCTGGAAGGCGTAGAGGCTACCGCAGAGAACATCAAGGCTGGTAACTACTTCTTAAGCAGACCCTTCGTAATGGCTACCAAAGGTGAGATCTCCGAGCAGAACGATCTGGTACAGGCATGGTTCGATTATGTAATGGGCGATGAAGGACAGCAGATTGCTTCCGAAGTTGGCCTGATCACTGTAAAGTAATAGCCTGACACAGAAAAAGGAAAAAAGCGATGAATAGTGGAACACACGCTTCCGTAATGGGAAACAGAAAAAATAAAGCGGTCGTGGAAACTGTGGCACAAATAGTATTTACCATTTGTGCCTTCTTCGCCGTACTGGCGGTAGTTTCTATCACCTTATATATGATCATCAGCGGTACCCCCGCTATTATGGAAGTAGGTCTGGGAGAGATCCTGTTCGGCAGGGAATGGATGCCAACGGCGGCAGATCCGAAATTCGGTATTCTGTGGGTTATCCTGACTTCCATCGTCGGTACGACGCTGGCTATCCTGCTTGGTGTGCCCATCGGCGTGCTGACGGCAGTATTCCTGGCAGAGGTGGCACCCAGACCCTTAGCTGCCATTGTAAAGCCTGCGGTAGAGCTGTTAGCCGGCATCCCTTCCGTTATCTACGGACTGTTAGGAATCTACTTACTGAATCCTCTCATGTATAAATTAGAAAGACTGATCTTCCAGGGATCCACGACACACCAGTTCACCGGCGGTGCAAACCTGCTGTCAGCCGTGATCGTACTGGCGATCATGATCCTGCCCACTGTGATCAATATCAGTGAGACTTCCATCCGGGCGGTTCCTGCAGGGATCAAATCCTCCTCTCTGGCCCTGGGAGCCTCCCATGTACAGACTATTTTCCGCTCCATCCTTCCGGCAGCAAAATCCGGTATCGTGACGGCTATCGTTCTGGGAGTGGGACGTGCCATCGGCGAGGCTATGGCGATCACACTGGTATCCGGTAGCAGCGTCAATGTGCCGTTGCCATTTAACTCCGTGCGATTCCTGACCACAGCTATTGTCAGCGAGATGGGATATTCTTCCGGACTGCACAGACAGGTGTTGTTTACCATCGGACTGGTGTTGTTTGTATTCATTATGATCATTAATGTAGTACTGAATAAAATATTGAAAAAGGGGGCGGACGACAATGAATAAAGACACCTTATATGTAAAAAGAAAACGCCCCACAGACATGCTTTTGCTGGCAGCCATTTATGTCTCTGCCACACTGGCGGTGGCACTTTTACTGGGAATTATCCTGTATGTCTTCGTAAAGGGCATCCGCACCGTTAACTGGGCATTTTTAACGACGGTGACCAGTGCCAGAAAGCAGACCACCGGTATTGCAGGCAACCTGTTGAATACCCTGTACATCATCGTGATCACTCTGTTGATCGCGACCCCCATCGGCGTGGGAAGTGCCATTTATCTGAATGAATATGCAAAACCCGGCAAGCTGGTCTCCATCATTGAGTTCACCACGGAGACACTGTCCGGTATTCCTTCTATTATTTTCGGCCTGTTCGGTATGATCTTTTTCGGAGAGACTTTGGGCTTCGGCTATTCACTGCTCACCGGTTCCTTTACCCTGACACTGATGGTGCTGCCCCTGATCACAAGAAATACGCAGGAAGCATTGCGCACCGTGCCGGACAGTTATCGTACCGGTGCGTTGGGAATGGGATCCACGAAATGGCATATGATCCGGACGATCCTTCTGCCGTCTTCCATGCCAGGTATCGTCACCGGTATCATTCTGGCACTGGGACGTATCGTGGGAGAGTCTGCGGCTCTGTTGTTCACTGCGGGAAGCGACTACAAGCTGCCGAAGTTCACCGGAGTTTTCGGAGACAATCTGGCAAAGCTGGCTCACAAGGCCATGGAGTCTGGTGGTACCCTGACCATCGAATTGTATTTACAGATGCAGAAGGGACAGTATGATAATGCTTTCGGTATCGGTTGTGTTCTGATCATTATCGTATTGATCCTGAACCTCCTGACCAAGCTGGCGGCGAATAAGCTGAGACGAGAGTAAGAGAAATCACAAGAAGGAGAAAATATATGGCTAACAGTAAAATATCCGTGGAAAACTTAAATCTCCATTATGGAGAGAACCACGCACTGAAAGATGTAAATATGGAGATCGCAGACCACGCCATTACCGCATTTATCGGTCCCAGCGGCTGCGGCAAATCTACTTTTCTACGTTGCCTGAACCGGATGAATGACCTGGTGGACGGCTGCAGAGTCGAAGGAAAAGTAATTCTGGATGGAGAGGACATTTACGATAAGCGGGTGGATACCACACTGCTTCGTAAAAAGGTCGGCATGGTATTCCAGCAGCCCAACCCTTTTCCCATGTCCATTTATGACAACATCGCCTACGGTCCCAGACTGCACGGCATCAAGAATAAAAAGGAACTGGATGAGATCGTGGAGCGTTCTCTGCAGGGTGCCGCTATCTTTGAAGAGGTAAAGGATCGCCTGCACAAATCCGCGTTGGGACTGTCCGGTGGACAGCAGCAGAGACTGTGTATTGCCAGAGCACTGGCAGTATCTCCGGAGGTACTTTTGATGGATGAACCCACCTCCGCACTGGACCCGATCTCCACGCTAAAGATCGAGGAACTGATGGAGACACTGAAGAAAAAATACACCGTGGTCATCGTAACCCACAATATGCAGCAGGCAGCCCGTGTGTCGGATGACACCGCATTTTTCCTGGTAGGGGAAGTCATAGAGAAAAATGCAACCTCCGAGATCTTTGCAAGACCTCAGGACAAACGGACAGAAGACTACATCACCGGACGGTTTGGATGATTTTGAATGAAAAGATAGGAGGAATGGGAGATGTCACCCAGAGTATTATTTGAACAGGATCTTGAGACTTTGAAAAATAAAGTATCCGAGATGGGAGAGCATGCAGAGATCAGTTATGACCGTATGGTGTATGGAATTCGTGAGAACAAAGAAGACATTCTGAAGACACTGTTGAATACAGATCATACCATGGTGGATATGCAGCGAAGTATAGAAGCTATGTGTCTGAGCCTGCTGACCAGACAGCAGCCGGTGGCCAGAGATATGCGTCTGGTATCCGCAGCGCTGAAAGTGGTACCGGATATTGAACGGATCGGAGACCATGTGGCAGATATTGTGGAACTGTACCTGCGTATGGGCAACATGAATCCCGAAGGAAAACAGGAACATCTGTTGCTGGAGATGATGGAAGAAGCCAAGGAGATGATCCACAATTCCGTGGAGGCATTTGTGGAAGGTGATGAGGCAAATGCAAGAAAAGTAGTAGAACATGATGATGTGGTAGATGATCTCTTCAACGAAGTCAAAACGGAAATGATGCAGGCAATCCGGGAGCAGAATCTGGATGCCGACCGCGTGGTGGATTATCTGATGATGGCCAAGTATCTGGAAAAGGTGGGCGACCATGCGGTAAATATCGCAGAGTGGGCCATCTTCCGCATGACCGGAGATATGGGAGGTGCGAGATTGTATTAGGATTCGATAATCCCAGTAACGATGCAGAGCCCCAATTCGCAAAACTGCTCCTGCGGAGCGTTCCTTTTGCTCATTGAGGCTTGCTCGCCAAAGAACTATTGTCATATGCTCTTACAGATGCCAGCATCTGACGAGCATAGAACAATAGTTCATGGCTCTGCATCGTTACAACTTTACATAAATTTTACATTCACTGGTAACGCATTTTACATAAGCAAGATAAAGTGTAGATAGAAACCGAAAATGTAAAGTATGTTATGTAAAATGAGAGGATTAGAGTATGAGCTTTTTTGATTTACTGAAGATGGTAGGAGGACTTGCATTATTCCTGTATGGAATGAATCTGTTGGGTGACGGACTGTCCCGGGCATCTGGCGGACGATTAGAACGCATTCTGGAGAAACTGACCAACAACCCGTTAAAGGCAGTGCTCATGGGTGCGGTGGTCACCGGTGTGATCCAGTCCTCCTCCGCTACCACTGTTATGGTAGTCGGATTTGTCAATTCCGGTATTATGAGTCTGAAACAGGCAGTAGGTATCATCATGGGTGCCAACATCGGTACCACGGTGACCTCCTGGATCTTAAGTCTGACGGGCATTGAGAGCGATGCTTTCTGGATCCGTATGCTCAAGCCCAGTTCTTTTTCCCCGATTTTAGCGATCGTGGGTGTGGGTATTTTACTGTTTTCCCATAAAGACAAATTAAAAAATGCGGCAACCATCCTGGTGGGCTTTGCAATTCTGATGTTTGGCATGGATTCCATGAGCGCGGCAGTTTCACCGCTGGCAGAGGTACCGGAGTTTACCAATCTGCTGATCAAGTTCCAAAATCCCGTATTCGGTGTGCTGGCAGGACTCATTCTCACAGCGGTGATCCAGTCTTCTTCCGCATCCGTAGGTATTTTGCAGGCACTGTGCATGACCGGAGCGGTAAGCTTCGGCGCAGCAGTTCCCATTATCATGGGACAGAATATCGGTACCTGTGTTACCGCTATGATCTCCGGTATCGGTGCTTCCCGCAACGCAAAGCGTGCGGCACTGATCCACTTGTATTTCAATATTATCGGAACGATATTGTTCCTTGGAATCTTTTATACTGCAAATGCCATTCATCCCTTTGCTTTTTTAGGAGAAGTGGCAACCCCCTTCGGCATTGCAGTGGTCCACAGCTGCTTTAATGTTGCTGCCACGCTGGTATTGCTGCCATTTTCCAATGGACTGGTAAAGCTTGCCTGCCTGACACTGCCTACGCATGAAGATGTGAAGGAAATGTCTGAGACAGACAAGACACTGAGCCTTTTGGATCCCCGATTCCTGGATACACCTGCCTATGCGGTAGAACAGAGCAGACAGGTAGCGTCTGTTATGGCAGACAAATCCCGCAAGGCAATGGACCTCGCCATGGAATTACTGCAGGGGTATGACGAGGCAAAAGCAGAGCAGGTAGCACAGATGGAGACAGATGTGGACCGCTTTGAGGATGAACTTGGTACTTATCTGGTGAAGCTCAGCTCCAGACAGCTGTCGGGTAAAGACAGCGAGACGCTGAACACTATTTTACATTGCATCGGTGATTTTGAGAGGATTTCCGACCATGCCCGCAATGTGAAAGAAGCTGCGCAGGAAATGTATGACAAAAAGCTGGATTTTTCCGATAAAGCACAGGAAGAACTGAAGGTATTCGAAAGAGCGGTACATGACATTCTGGATATTACCATGAACAGCTTTATAAAGGGAGACCTGAACCTGGCAAGACAGGTAGAACCCATGGAAGAGGTTATTGACGGATTGAGCCTGGATGTGAAACAGCGTCATGTGCGCAGACTCCGTAAGGGAAAATGCACTATTGAACTGGGATTCATTTTATCCGATGTGATCACGAACTTTGAACGTGTCAGTGATCACTGCTCCAACATTGCGGTCTGCCTGGTACAGGTGAATGAAGATGAATTCGATACGCATGCTTATCTGGATGAACTGCGCCAGGAGGATAATCTGGATTTTCAGGGTAAAGTGATGGCATGCCGTGAAAAATACCAGTTACCTCCCACAAAGCAGGATCGTGTTATGGAAAAGAATGCAAAATTACTTGCGGAGTAAGGATTTACAGAGGTATAGTTAAGAAGAGAAAGCACAGTCAGAGAGGAGTGCTGTGAGATGGCATTGATCTATGTAGTAGAAGATGATAAAAACATTCAGGAGATTGAGACCTTTGCGTTGACCAATGTAGGGTATGAGGTAAAAGGATTTGACTCCGCCACAGATTTCTATGCAGCATTGAACGAGACAGCACCGGATCTGATCCTGTTAGATATCATGCTGCCGGATGAGGATGGACTGAGTATCGTGAAAAAGCTTCGTACCAGACAGGATACAGTACTGGTGCCGGTGATCATGGTGACGGCCAAGACCACGGAGATTGATAAAGTGAAAGGCCTGGATCTGGGAGCGGATGATTATATTACGAAACCTTTCGGTGTCATGGAACTGATCTCCAGGGTCAAAGCAATGCTTCGGAGAAGTCAGAAGACTCAGGACAAAGATAAGATTTTGAAGCTTGGCAATATTGTGCTGGATAGAGAGAAACATTCCGTGATGGTAGGTAAGGAGCCGGTGGAGCTGACTTACAAGGAATATGAACTGTTAAAGCTTTTGATGACGAATGCCGGTATCGTGACTACCAGGGAACTGATCTTAGACCGGGTGTGGGGGATTGATTTCGAGGGAGAGTCCAGAACGCTGGATATGCATATCAAGACTCTGCGTCAGAAGCTGAAGGAAGAAGGCAGCCTGATCAAGACAGTACGTAATGTGGGATACATTATGAACGGTGAGAAAGCGTAACAGAAGATGAAGAAAAAGATTAACAAAATGATGATTCTCATTGCCACGGTGACGATTCTGCTGACGATGGTATTGATCACAGTGGTCTATTATGATCTGTTTCGCAGACAGGTACTGGAGGATCTGAAAAGCTATGGATTGTTGCTGAGCAACTGCTCTTCCGTAGAGGAAATTGAGCAAAGCGGTGTGCCGGTGGAATCGGATCTTCGACTGACCATCATTGGCAGTGACGGCCGGGTATTGTATGATAATGAAGCGGATTCCGTGGCCATGGGAAACCACTCTTCCAGACCCGAGATCCGGGAAGCCATGCAGGACGGAGAGGGCGAGGCGGTCCGTAATTCCGAGACGTTATCCCGGTCCACTTTTTATTATGCCATCCGGCTTGCAGATGGCAGTATCTTACGTCTGTCCAAAGATGCCAGGAGTATTTACAGCATTTTCAGCCAGGCGCTGCCTATGATGGCTGGTATTTTCATAGTGCTGCTGATCTTGTGCATGGTGGCGGCCAAAGTGCTGACCGGGAAGCTGATCGCCCCCATTGAAAAACTGGCAGAGAACATAGGTGAGTGTACGGGAATGCAGACCTATGAGGAGCTGACACCGTTCATGGTCATGATCCGCAAACAGCATGAGGACATTATGAAAAATGCCAGAATGCGTCAGGAATTCAGTGCAAATGTATCTCACGAACTGAAGACTCCGCTGACATCTATTTCAGGATATGCGGAGCTGATTGAGACCGGAATGGCTTCCGAACAGGATACGGTGCGTTTTGCTCACGGAATTCATAACAGCGCGAATCGTCTGCTTACACTGATCAATGATATTATTCGCTTGTCAGAGCTGGATGGCACGGAAGGGGAAGCGGATACGGAACTTTTGGATCTTCATGAGATGGCACAGAATTGTGTGGAAATGCTCTCCATGAGTGCCGAGAAACATAATGTGACGATTGCCCTCTCCGGTACGGAGTGCTACGTAACGGCGAACCGGCAGATGATGGAGGAATTGCTATACAATCTGTGCGATAATGCCATCCGGTATAATAACCCGGGAGGAAGCGTGGATGTACAGACCTATGCCAGAGAGGACCATACTTACCTGATAGTAAAAGTCGGAATGATGGGGATATCCAAGGAACACCAGGAGAGGATCTTCGAGCGTTTTTACCGCGTGGACAAGAGCCGTTCCAAATCTACC
>OOCZ01002214.1_pt1 | contig 10805 bp, 10 predicted proteins | sample 1671631 | NCBI WGS metagenome assembly OOCZ01 (sample SAMN06348176, study PRJEB24527) | human gut metagenome | reverse complement strand
AGAAGGGAAAAGGCGCAAGCAGATGGCGCAGGTGAATCTGGAAATAGTATTAGATTGCCCGCGTCGCGTGCAGCAGCCATTCCGCCTCGTCCCCCGCCAGATACGGCAGAATCGTCTCCCGCACCTTGGCATGATAGGCATTCAGCAGCTTCTTATCATCCTCATTCAAATACCGTGCATCCACCGCGTCCAGATCGAACGGCACCATCGTCAGGTAGTCGAAATGCAGGAAACGACCATACGCATTCGTTTCGCCCTCGCAGACGACCGTCAGGTTTTCGTGGCGGATACCGAACTTGCCTTCCAGATAGAAGCCGGGTTCGTCGCTCGTCACCATGCCGGGTTCCAGCGGGATGGGTGCGCCGCGCCAGTGGATGCGCTGCGGGCCTTCGTGGACGCTCAGCACATAGCCCACGCCGTGACCCGTGCCGTGGTTGTAGTCCATGTTCTCCTGCCAGAGGGGTTCGCGGGCGAGGTAGTCCAGATTCGCGCCCGTGCAGCCGTACTTCCAGTGTGCGTTGCCCAGATGCAGATGTCCTTTCAGCACGAGGGTGAAGAACTTCTTCTCTTCATCGGTCGTTTCGCCCATGGCAAAAGTACGGGTGATGTCAGTCGTTCCCTGCAGGTAGTGTCCGCCGGTGTCTGCCAGCAGCAGGGAGCGCGGCTCAACGGGGATGTTGGATTCCTTGGTGGGCGAATAGTGGACGATGGCGCCGTGCGCACCGTAGGCGATAATCGGCGCGAAGGACGGGCCGATGTAATCCGGGCGTTCGCGGCGGAACTCTTCCAGTTTTTCCGCGACATTCAATTCGTCCATCGGGATTTTGCCAACATTGTGCTTCAGCCAGTACATCAGGCGCGTCACCGCCACGCCGTCCTGCACATGCGCCTTGCGGAAGCCCTCCACCTCGGTGGCATTCTTGACCGCCTTGGGCAGCTCGGTTGGGTCAACGTGGTCAATCACGCGCACCGACGCGGGCACGCACGCCCGAATCAGGCTGTTGACGACGTTCAGGTTCATTATCACCGTGGAATCTTCCGGCAGTTTCTTCGTATATTCATAGACGCAGGCGTAGGGGCGGATGGTCACGCCGTCCTCCTTGAGATGCGCCTGAATCTCCGTGCTGAGGATAGCGGGGTTGACGAACAGCACCGCATCGGTCATCGTCACGGCCGCAAAGGACAGCATGACGGGCGTGCAGTCCACATCGTTGCCGCGCAGGTTCATCAGCCAGCACACGTCCATCAGCGAGGACAGGACAAGCGTATCCGCGCCAAGGCTTTCCATTTCGCGGCGCACCTGATGCAGCTTCTCCTGACGGCTGCGTCCCGTCAGCGATACGGGCAGCTCCCACGCGGGTTCTGCCGACAGTGCCGGACGCTCCGCCCAGATTTCATCCAGCAAATCAACATCAGAGACAATTTTGCCCTGCTTCTTTTCCGCAATGCGCTGATAACCCTCGTACTGCCGCGCCGTGACGACTCTGCCGTCAAAACCCAGCGTCTGACCGGCTTCAAGCGTCTTTTCGAGGTACTCCGGAATCGTCGGGACGCCCTGCTCGCCCATCTTGCACAGTTCGATGCCGCTGCCTTCCAGCTGCTGCCCCGCCTGCAGGAAATAGCGGCCATCCGTCCACAGACCCGCCCAGTCCGCCGTCACCACCAGCGTACCTGCGCTGCCCGTGAAGCCGGAAACATAGTGCCGCCCGCGGAAGTGCGCGCCGACGTACTCCGACGCGTGGAAATCATCCGTGGGGATGATATAGAGGTCGATGCCGTGCGCCTGCATGGCGCGGCGAAGCTCCGATAACTGCTGTCGCATAAAAATCCTCTTCCTTTCCTGATTCCGCCCGTTCACGAGTGGAATCGACTGTATCCAGCGAAATTATAGCACGAATGGACGATTTTCGCAAGGGAATTGACAGGGAGAACGTTTTCGGTGTAGAATAGACAGGTGCAAAACTTGAATATCAGATAAGGTAAAGGAGGGATTTTGATGACGCCAGACACCTTGGAAGGCAGCATCCACGACCTGACGCAGAATATTCTCGCGGATTATACCGCCGGCCGCCCCATTGACCGCATTGAACCGTTCAACCAGCCCGACCGCGACGTGATTATCGCCCTGATTGGCAAGCTGCGGCGCATCGTCTTTCCGGGCTATTTCCGCGACCCCGCCTACCATGTGTACAGCGCGGCGCACTCCCTGTCCGCCCTCATCGAGGACACGGCGTACCTGCTGCAAAAGCAGATTGCGATTGCCCTGCGCTGCGGCAGCAGTGTGACGCAGGAGGCCGCCGCCGACATTGACCGTCAGGCGCAGGAGATAACCGTCCGCTTTCTGGAGAAGATTCCCGACGTGCGCGCACTGCTGGCGACCGACCTGCAAGCCTTCTACGACGGCGACCCGGCGGCGACAAGTCTGGATGAAATCATCATTGCCTATCCGGGGCTGCTCGCCATCACGGTCAACCGCTTGGCGCACGAGCTGTTTCTGCTCAAAGTGCCGCTGATTCCGCGCATCATGACCGAGTACGCGCACGGCCGCACGGGGATTGATATTCATCCCGGCGCAACCATCGGCAAGTACTTCTTCATCGACCACGGCACGGGCATCGTCGTCGGCGAAACGACCATCATCGGCGATTCGGTGAAGCTGTATCAGGGCGTGACGCTGGGCGCACTCTCGACCCGCGGCGGACAGAGCCTGCGCGGCCACCGCCGTCACCCGACCATCGGCGACCGCGTGACGATTTACTCCGGCGCGTCCGTCTTGGGCGGCGACACCGTCATTGGGCATGACGCGGTCATCGGCGGCAACGCGTTCATCACCCACTCGATTGCCCCCGGAATGCGCGTGTCGGTGAAAAATCAGGAACTCGAAATGCGGATGATGAAGGACGTGAACTGGTGATCGGGTATGCGCTGCTGACGCAGAGCGAAGAGCATCTGCACGCGGTCATCGCGGCGCTGGCATGGTAGGAATTTGGACTTTACGGCGCGATAGCAAAAGCGGGATGCCCCATGCGAGCATCCCTTTTCCCATATCAAAAAACGGGGGCGCATCCGCTGCGTCCCCCTATTTTTCTTATTCCCCGAAGTACCGCTTCAGCAGACCCGCGAACGCCTTGCCGTGGCGGGCTTCGTCGCGCGCCATCTCGTGCACGGTGTCGTGAATCGCGTCGAGGTTCAGCGCCTTTGCCAGCTTCGCCAGCTCGGTCTTGCCCATCGTCGCGCCGTTCTCGGCTTCCACGCGCATTTGCAGGTTCTTCTTCGTGCTGTCCGTCACCACTTCGCCCAGCATCTCAGCGAACTTCGCGGCATGTTCCGCTTCCTCAAAGGCAGCCTTCTCCCAGTACAGGCCGATTTCCGGATAGCCCTCGCGGTGCGCCACGCGCGCCATCGCCAGATACATGCCGACCTCGGTGCATTCACCCTGGAAGTTCTCGCGCAGACCCTGAATGATTTCCTCCGGCGCGCCCTTCGCAACGCCCACGACGTGCTCCGCCGCCCATGCCATTTCGGCTTCCTGCTTGATGAACTTGCTCGCCGGCGCCTTGCAAACCGGGCACTGCTCCGGCGCCTTCTCGCCTTCGTAAACATAACCGCACACGCTGCAAACCCACTTCATATTGTTGTTCCTCCTCAATTTATTCTGGCTTTTCAGCCGATTTTCCATTCATTTTGTCCGGCGTTTCCGCCTGAAAACAGTATACCCCGCTTTGAGGCAAAGTGAAACACCAAAATCAAATTTTTCTGCAACTTTTTTCGCTCTCCTGTGTTTTCGCTATATTCTTTGAGAAAACACAAAATTCTCACGCGTAAAAAAAGGATTTTGCCACTTGGGGGGCGAATGAATAGAAAGAGTTTTTCTCGTGAAGGATAGAAGCAATCAAAGCGGATTCTGCTGAACCGCGCGTTCTGTCCCTTGCGAATTTCTCCGCTTGAAGGAAACCGGCACCAAAAGCCGCCGGGTACATACAACATTACGGGGAACGCTTCAGGATTTTTCGGCATTGGGGAGGAAAGATTCATGCAGGATTTGGTGGTCGTGGTCAATCTGAACGGCAGCGCGTGCCGGATGATGGCGCAGAAGCTCCGCGCGGAGCATTTTTACTGCCGGATTGTGTCGTCCGCCTGTGCTGCGGAAGATATCCAGCGCATGGGCGCGCGCGGCATTGTGCTGGCGGCAGGCGTGAGCGGCGAGGCGGCGGACGTGCCTTTCCTGATGGATTATCTGCAAACCGGGCTGCCAATGCTCTGCGTGGGCGATTCGGCGCTGTCGCTGTGCCAGACGCTAGGCGGCGAATTGAGCGAACCCGTGCCGCAGGACGGCGCGATGCAGATTCATCTGGACGCATCAGATGCCCTGCTGGACGGCATGGAGGACACCGACCGTTATCAGCCGACCGCGCGGTTTATGTCGCTGGACGACGCGCAGGCGACGCCAATTGCCACAACAGACGGCGGGATGCTCGGCTTCCACGCCAGCCGCCGCGACGTGTGGGGCTTCTCCTTCCAACTGGAGCGGAACGACCCCTTTTCGAGTCATCTGCTCGTCAGCTTCTGCCAGAACATCTGCGGCTGCACGGCGTGGTGGACGAATCAGGCGCTGATTGATCGCGCCCGCGAGGAAATCGACCGCGCGGCGAATGGCGGCAGCGCGCTATGCAGCTTGTCCGGCGGCATTGACAGCGGCGTGTGCGCCGTGCTGGGCAACCTCGCCATCGGACACAAGCTCCACTGCATTTTCATCGACACCGGATTGCTGCGCAAGAATGAGTCTGAGCAGGTGATGGCGTATTATCACGACAATCTGGGGCTGAATCTGCGGCGAATCGACGCACGCGAGGAGTTCCTGACTGCGCTTGCCGGTGTCAGCGACCCGGCGGAAAAGGAGCGCATCGTCACCGAACGGCTGATGTCCATCCTGAGCCGCGAGGCCGCCGCAATTGACGACATCCGCCTTGTCATTCAAGGCACGAACGTCACCGACACGCTCTACCGCCCGCACACGGGCAGCACCATCGACGGTCTGCCGATTATCGAGCCTGTTCGCGAGCTGTTCAAGGACGAAATCCGGCAGGTCGGGCAGGAGCTGGGGATGCCCGCCGTGCTGGTCAATCGGCAGCCCTTCCCCGGCAGCGGCTTAGCGTCGCGCATTATGGCAGATGTGACCGCCGAGCGCCTTGACATTCTGCGCGAGGCGGACGACATTTTCCGCCACGACGTTGAGGACAGCAACCAGAACAAGCGCCTATGGCAGTATTTCGCGGCGTTGGCGCTTTCGCCCTTCCCCGACGGCGGCTATGTCGTGACGCTGCGGGCAGTTCAGACGGCGGAGGGCGCGGCTGGAAACACGGCGCGCTTCACAGCGGATTTGCTGGAGCGCGTGACGGCGCACATCCTCGCGCAATGCCCGAAAGTCCAGCGCGTTTTCTACGATCTCACGCCCAGCAAATCCTACAAGCGGGCGAATCTGTGATTTCCATGCGGTCTGTTTCGGCAGACCGCTTTTCGTTTGCCGTCAAGTTTCCATCCATCGGATTCCCTTCACCTCAAACCACTTCTCAACTTCCCGCTCAATGCGTTTTTTCGTCCGCGCGCCGATATTTTCAAACGGCATCAGTTCCACCTTGCCGTCCTTCTCCCGCCAGCGCGCCACAATTCGCCCATCCGCCAGCACCGTCGGATGCACAATGCCCGTTAGGTTAAACACGCCGCGCAAGTGCTCCGGCGGCAGAATCGGGTTATCCTCCTTGCGGTAGCCCAACAGCATCGGGTCAAAGCCGGACAGCAGGCGGACGTGTGGCATCTCCCCCTCCGGCGCGTCGCCGATGGCGTAGTACATCCGCCCGTCCACGCTGATTTCCCGCGCGTCGAGCTGCTTCAGCCACGCTTTCACCTTCGTCTGCGGCACGCGGAAAAAGTACGCCGCATCCCGTAGCGACGCCGGGCCGTAGTGCGTGAAGTAACGCCGCGCCAGCGTCAACTCCGCTTCTGCCGCGTCCATCGGTGCAAATGGCGCGCACAGACGGTACGCTTTCTTCTCCTGCACCTGCGCACAAATCACGCCCAAGAGCGACAATTCGCCAATCACGCCGCCCCAGCCGTGAAAGACCATCTTCTCCTCGTCCGCCGTCATCCCCGCCGCCTGACATGCCTGCCGCAACCCCTCGCGCGTATCGTTCCCCGACGCGATTTCCTGCACCATCAGCCGCGCAAACGCCTTCTCGCGCTCCGGCGGCAGCGCGCAGCCGCATTTCGTCATCCACCCATACCACGGCGTACCGCACACGTCCTCCGCCGTCCCCTGTTGATGGACGTACAGCGGCAGATCGCTTTCTGGAATCAGGTGGAGCGTCCCGCGCAGCGTCCACGTTTTCAGCAGACCGGAAAAATCGCTGCTGCCCGTCCGGCTTTGCAGGGTGAAGAGCGCATTGCGGAGGATTTGTGCCTGTGCGCCGCATAAATCCGCCGCGATTTCGGCATTCGAGGCACGCTGCGTCAAGAGGTGCTGTCCGCCGAGACGGCAGCGAATCAGTTCCTTTATGTCGATAGAAATCGCCCCCCATTTGCCATTATACCAATTCAATTCCAAAACATGGCATCGAGCATAGCAGATTTTTCGTTCCGGCAAAGCTGAGTGAAGCGAGGCGTACTGGAGGTACGCGCGAGCGGAACGAAGCAAAGCCGGGGCGGAAAAGATGCTGTGCGAATGACATGTTTTAGATGAGAATTAGTATTAGTATACCATATTGCCTGTTTTTTCGGAAGGCGAACACGCAAAAAAAGCCCCCGCCGGCGCGAACCGGCGAGGACTCCTTGCAACAGTTTTGTCAGGTGCGTTGGGGATTAACCACGACGCGCTGCATAGCACTCGCTGCAGTAGACAGGGCGATCTTCCCTGGGCTGGAAAGGAACCTTGGTGGGCTTGCCGCATTCAGCGCACACGGCGTCGAACATCTCGCGGGTGCCACCGGCAGCAGGGCGGCTGGCCTTGCGCGCCTGACGGCACGCCTTGCAACGGGTGGGCTCGTTCTGGAAGCCCTTCTCGGCGTAGAATTCCTGTTCACCGGCAGTGAAAACAAATTCATTGCCGCAGTCTTTGCAAACCAGCGTCTTGTCAGTGTACATGGTATTGGAACCCCCTGAATGATTTAGAATAGGCGAACCTTCGGCTGACCTGGTCTTTGACCCCACACTCGCCGTCTGGGAGGTTGCTCAACGCATCGTGCGCCCTCACGCACTCCTCTCGAAATGCTTCCGCATTCCGGACGGGCTTACCTCTAAACCGCACCATGCTCCCCGGCGCTTTGGCCGGATTACGTGGACCGCTTGGCCTGCGACTGGCATCGGCTTGCAACCACAGACCCGAAGGATTCAACCGCGCTCATTATACCTGAGAATTGAAAAAAACGCAAGACATTTTTGCAAAAAACTGATGATTTTTTCCTGTACTGCTCACTCTGCCGGAAGGCAGCGCACCAGCACGACCTCTGGGCGGTTGAAGATGCGCGGCAGTCGTGTCCGCACAGCCAAGCCGCGGCTGACAATCAGCGTCGTGCCGTTCTGAGTGTACGCCCCGCCCGCCAGCTTCGGGAACCACCCCTGATTGGGCGCGTACAGCCCGTTCAGCACCCCCGGAATCCGCACCTGCCCGCCGTGCGCGTGACCCGACACCACGAGTTCGAGCGGGAATTGCGCGTACTTCGCCAGCAGCTCCGGGCGGTGCGCCAGCAGGACGGTGAAGTCCGCTGAATCCACGTCTTCGAGCGCCTGCCGCAGCTGCTCTTCCGTGTCCGGTGCGCCGCTGAACACCATCTCATACGGGTCAGGGACGCCGCACAGCGCAATTCGCTGCCCGCGCACTGTCAGGACGCCTGACGACATCCGCAGCACTGTCACCCCCGCTTCCTCCGTCTGCTGATAGAGCGCGTCCATCTCGCCCGTCCACGCCTCGTGGTTGCCGGACACATAGTAGCATGGGTACTGCGCGCTCAATTGCCGCATCAGCGACAATGTACGCTCCGTCGGACGATTGGCGGTGTCGTCATCGAACATATCTCCAACCATCAGCACAGCATCCGGCGCACAGGAAGCAACCATCGCCACCACATCGTCCGCATTATCAGACGAATGGAAGTCCGTGACGACCGCAAGTCGAACCTCCGCCGTCAGCTTCGGCGACGCAACTGTATATGTCCGCAGAATCAGCCGCTCATCCAGCGCAATTAGCGTCAGAACGACCAGAATCGCCAGCGCAGGCAAAATCCACCAATGCTTTTTCCGCATTTTCCCTCCAAACGCAACAGACGCCGGGAATCTCCTCCCAGCGTCTTGCATCAATTAAATATTGTCAAAGAAAGGCGTGCCGTCCTCATTTCGGAGGATGCCGTCCTCGAAGTGGAGCGGAAGCGGCTTGGCAATCATGTACTTGAGAATCTCGTCCATGCGCACGCTCTCTTGGAACGTGACCAGCGAGAAGCTCACGCCGTGCTTGTGCGCGCGCCCGGTTCGGCCGATACGGTGCAGGTAATACTCATTTTCGGCGGGCAGATCAAAATTGATGACTGCTTCCACGTCGTCGACGTCGATGCCGCGCGCCGCCACGTCCGTCGCAATCAGAATCGGGAATTTCCCGCGCCGGAAGTCGTTCATGACCACATTGCGCTGGCTCTGCTTCACGTCGCCGTGGATGCACTCCGCCTGATAGCCTTCCTTTTTGAGGCGCTCGGTCAGCCGATCGGTCATAAACTTCGTGTTACAGAAAATCATGACACGCTGGTAAACATCCGCATCCAGCAGATACAGCAGATGGTCAATTTTCTTGTTCTGTTCGGTCGAAATGACGTACTGCGCAATCTGCGGCCGATCCTGCTTCGTCGCTTCGACGGTAACTTCAATCGGGTCATGCTGATATTTCCACGCAATCGTCAGCACGTCCTGATTCGTCGTCGCGGAGAACAGCACCATCTGCCGCTCGTCCGGCGTCGCCTCGATGATGCGCGTCACGTCCTTGACAAAGCCCATGTTGAGCATCTCGTCCGCCTCGTCCAGCACCATCGTGTGGACGGCATTCAGATGGACGTTGCCGCGGTTCATGTGGTCCAGCAGACGACCGGGGGTTGCGACGAGAATCTGCGGTTTGCGCTTGAGCGCAGCAAGCTGCTTGGGAATCGGCTGTCCGCCGTAGAGCACAGCAATGCGGCAGCCCTTGATGTACTTGGCCAATTTGGTCAGTTCATCCCCGATTTGCAGCGCCAGTTCGCGGGTTGGCGCAAGCACCACTTCCTGAACTTCCGGTTCATTAAGCTGCACATATTCGAGCATCGGAATGCCGAACGCGCAGGTTTTGCCCGTGCCGGTTGGCGCGATTGCGTTCACGTCCGCGCCGGACATCATCAGCGGAATCGTCTTCGCCTGCACGGTCGATGGCGTCGTGAACCCCATGTCTTTGATGGCGCGCAGCACTTCTTTGGACAAATCCATCTCTTCAAACGAGGTGGGAAGCTGGTTCGTTTCGGACAAAATTTGCTCCTTCCCGGCTTCACTCATGGTATTCGTGAATCGCCTTGCTCAGCTGGTCTGGGCAGGACGTGTTACCACGGCAGGGAATGCCTTCCAATCTCTGGGCAACTTCATCCGCTTTGCAGCCAATGACCATGCGCGCCAAGCCCTGCGTGTTGCCTTTGCAGCCGCCGATGAACTTGCAATGCGTGATGATACCGTTCTGAATCTCCAGTTCAATTTCGGACGAACAAGTGCCGTGTGTTTTGTAGTGATACATCGTGTTTCCCTCCTGTAATTGTGTGGAATGTCCGCACCGTGTCTCCCCGCGCGGCATAGCCTGATGCAGGGAGGTGGCGCGTGTGGAAGTTTATCTGGCGAGTGCAGCGGGACTGCTCTCATGGTGCGGTAAGTGGCGGAAAATCCCGACACCGCTGGCACATCCGACCCTGCTGGCCGCGTGCGGAGCGGATGTTGCGCTGGCTGATTCCGTCAACCGCTTGCTGTACCGTCAAGGGCGAATCAGCACGCTGCCGCCGGGCGTCGAGGTGCTTCGCTGCTGGCGAAATCAGCTGCTGACGCTCTCCAGCGAGACGAACTGTCTAACACTGTATGATGCACATGATTACCCGCTGGTTACATCGCCCGCTGGAATTCGCCCATGCGACTGCGCGGTCGTCGATTGCCAAGTGATCGTCTGCGGCTGCGAGGACGGCTGTTTGCACATCTTTTCTCTGCCGGATTTGCGGGAAATTGCTGCATATCCCGTTCCGGGTTGTCCGATGCGAGTCGCGGCGGATGGCGGAGTGCTCACCTGTCTGTCGCTGCTGAGCCCAGATCCGCCGCAAACGCTGCTTTTCCGCCTATGTCTGACAAGCGGCGATTTTGCGCCCGTCGCGTTGCTTCCCGGCTGGTGCGGCGCGGTAACAATTGCCGCTGACAACACGATTTGGGCTGGCGTGGGCGAGCAGCTGCTGCATTTTCCTTTAGATTCCGTTGTGCCGGATGTGCAATTAGGGGAATTCGGGTTGATTCGTTTCCTATCCTGCCAGCAGTCGAAGCTGCTGATTAGCGACCCGTGGGCAGGACGCTGTTTGCTGATGGACACGACCCCGCCTTACGCGCCGCGTCAGCTGTATGCGGGCGAATGTAGGGGCTGCTGCTTTGCATCATGCAGAAAAGGGACGCTCCCCGACTGGAAAGCGTCCCTGAATGAACCTTAGATTACTCGATGACCTTGGCAACGACGCCGGAACCAACCGTGCGGCCACCTTCGCGGATAGCAAAGCGCAGGC
>OOCZ01002213.1_pt1 | contig 10805 bp, 10 predicted proteins | sample 1671631 | NCBI WGS metagenome assembly OOCZ01 (sample SAMN06348176, study PRJEB24527) | human gut metagenome | reverse complement strand
CCCCCAGCACGGCCCGGTGGAACATGGGGTCGATGTAGTCCGGCCCGCTCTTGAAGGCGCAGGGCGCACAGCCCCGCCGCTTCAGCGCCATGAGCAGGGCGCAGGTCATGGTGGTCTTGCCGCTGCCCGAGCGGGGCGCCGCCAGCAGAAACTGTATCATGTCATTCTCCTGTGATGAGGTAGATGGGGTTCTGGGCCATCATGAGATGCAGCCCGCCCACAGCTTTTGCCCGGCTGACGGCGATCTGGCTCACCTGCACGGTCCGGCCTTTGGCCGTCAGCGCGGCCACCGCCGCCGAAAGGCTCTCAAGGGCGATGGCCGACACACAGATGCGGGCGTCGGGGTTCTTATCCAGCGCGGCGTCCACGATGGCGGCAAGGCTGCCTTTGCTGCCGCCGATGAAGACAGCGTCCGGCGCGGGCAGGTCCAAAAGGGCAGCGGGGGCAAGCCCCTCCACGAGGACGAGGTTCCGGGTCCTGAATTTTTCGCGGTTGGCTTTGATGAGCGCACAGCCCTCCGGCCTGCACTCCACTGCGTACACCCGGCCCCGGGGCGCGGCCAATGCCAGCTCCACGCTGACGCTGCCCGTCCCGGCCCCCACGTCCCACAGGATGTCTTCCGGGCGGACGGCCAGCTTCGCCAGCACAGCGGCCCGGACTTCCTGCTTGGTCATGGGGACGTCGCCCCGCTCGAAGGCTTCGTCCGGCAGGCCCGGGGCGCGGCGGGGCAGCACCTCCGCCGCCTCCACGAGAAGGACGCTCAGGCTGTTGAAGCGGCCTGCGGCCAGCTCCTTGACGCTGCCGCGGAAGAGCTTTTCTTCCGGCGTGCCGAGGCACTGGCCCACAACGCCCTGCACGTCCCCGAAGCCCTCTGCCGCCAGCTGGGCGCAGAGGGTGGCGGGGTCTTCGCTGCCGCCGGTGAGGAAGAAGGTGGGTCTGCCCTGCATACACTCGGCCACCGGGTCACAGGTGCGGCCATGGGCCGAAACAAGGTTCCACCCCTGCCACGGACGGCCCAGCGCCGCCGCCAGCAGCTGGATGCTGGAAAGGCCGGGCAGCACCCGGGCGCGGACGCCGAGGGCCTCCAGCTTTTCCATCATGGAGGACGCGCCGGAGTAAAAGCCGGTGTCGCCGCTGTAGACCAGTACGGCGTTCTCTGCGCCGGAAGTCTGCAGCAGCTCTGCCACCTCGTCGGGGCGGTAGGCGGCGGCACGGTTCTCGGTGCAGCCGGCAGGCAGAACTGCCAACAGACGCCGTGCGCCCAGGATGAGGTCGGCCTGCCGCAGTGCGGCCAGGCCCTGAAGGGTCAGGTTCTCCGGCTGGCCGGAGCCCATGCCGATGAGTGTCACGTTCATCTTATCATCTCCTTGCAGCGTTTCATCACCTCGGAAGCCGTCTCGCCCTGCTCGGGCGGGCGGCGGATGACCACCAGCTGCGCCCCGGCGGCAGAGGCGGCGGCGGCTTTTTCGTCGAAGCCTCCGGCCGCGCCGCCGTCTTTTGTGACGAGCCAGCGGATATGGAACTGCTCCATCATGGCCTGATTGAGGGCAAAGCTGAAGGGGCCCTGCATGGCGATGATGTTGCGGTGGGGGATGTTCGCCGCCTCGCAGGCTGCGATGCTTTCCAGCGTGGGCAGGACGCGGGGGTAGAGCCGCTCGGGCGGGATGGCCGCAAACTGCGCCAGCTCCTTGGCCCCGGTGGCCAATAGAAGGTTGCCCTCTTCTGCAGCCAGCGCTTCTGCCGCCTGCTTTGCGCTCCCAAAGACGAGACAGTTTTCCGGCAGCGGACTGGCCGGGCGCAGCAGGCGGAGGTATTCCACCCCGGCCTTCTCTGCCGCTGCTTTGATGTTTTTGGTCGCCTCCACCGCATAAGGGTGGGTGGCGTCGATGCAGAGGGCGGCATCCCCCAAGAGCGCGGCCATCTCATCGGGCAGGAGCCGCCCGCACCGGACGGTGATGCCGGGGGTGCTCCCCTGCTCTTCCTGCCCCAGCGGGGTGGCCACGCTGACGGTGACTTCAATGCCCAGCGCCGCCAGCCGACGGGAAAGCTCCCGCCCTTCGGTGGTGCCGCTGAAAACGACGACGTTCATCGGCGGTACCCCCGCGGCGTGACCATCCGCCCGCTCAGCGCGCGGGTGGCGGCGTTGCCCACAAAGACGGTGGTGAACATATCCACCTCGGTATCCCGGAGCTGGCTGAGGGTCAGGATGTGCTTTTCCTGCCCTTCCCGGCCAATGTTCCGCACAGAACCGCAGAGAGTGTCCGGGGCTTTGCCGTTCGCCAGCAGGATGTCCACGGCCCGGCGCAGATAGTCCGGGCGGCCCTTGGACGAGGGATTGTACAGCGCCAGTGCGAAATCACCCTGAGCGGCGCAGGCCAGCCGCTTTTCGATGACCTCCCACGGCGTGAGGCGGTCCGACAGCGAGATGACGCAGAAATCGTGGGCCAGCGGCGCACCCAGCACCGCCCCGCCGCTGAGGGCGGCGGTCAGGCCGGGGACGACCTCCACGTTGACGTCCGGGTATTCTTCGGCCAGCTCCAGCAGCGGGCTGGCCATGCCGTAGACCCCGGCGTCGCCGGAGCAGACCAGCGCCACGTCCCGGCCCGCCCGGGCGGTATCCAGCGCCCAGCGGCAGCGGTCGATCTCCCGGGTCATGCCGGTGGTGTAGCACTCTTTTTCCGGGTAGAGGGGGCGCACAAGGTCGATGTAGACCGTATAGCCGCACAACACCTCGGCCTGCTGCAAGGCGCTCTGCGCCTGCACGGTCAGAAACTGTCCGCCGCCGGGGCCAAGCCCCACGACGAACACGGTCTTTTTACTCTCACTCATTGCTCTGTCCTCCAATCGGGTGCAAAGGGGCGGACGGCCAGCGCCAGCGTCACGCCGCCGCCTGCCGTTTTGGGCAGAAGGAGCGTCCCGCCCGAGGCTTTTACCGCCGAGCGCTCACAGACGTTGTCCACGCCGGTGACACTTGCCACAAAGGCCGACGGGGTGAACTGTCCCGGCACGGCCCGCAGTTCGTCGGCCGGATAGAACGTGATGGGCCAGCCGTGGGCTTTGCAGAACGCTGCAAGCCCCGGCTCACCTTTTTTCAGGTCGATGCTGGCGGCGGCGCAGACCGCCGCCGGGCTGAGGCCGGACGCGGCACAGAACGCCGCAAAGGCTTCTTCCAGCTGCTGCGCCGTCGTGCCGCGGCGGCACCCCACCCCCAGCACCCCGATGCGGGGGACGAGGTGGAGCGCCTCGCCCTGCGGCGTGAGGGTCAGGGCGAAGTCGGCGGCTTCGGGTGCGTCAGTTTTTTCCACCCCGGCGGGGGCCTCCCCCGCCACCGGCCACGGCGACCAGTACCGGACCGTCTGCCCGGCCAGCAGGGCGCCGCTGACCCGCTTGATGCGCTCCGGCTCAAGGACAGCGCAGTTCTGGGCCTTGGCCCAGAGGTCCACGGCGAAGAGACCGTTGACGTCGGTGGCCGTCGTGATGACCGGCACCGCGCCGCACGCTTTTGCCAGCGCCCGGGCCAGCGCGTTGGCACCGCCCAGATGGCCCGACAGGAGCGGCACGGCGAAGTTCCCGCCCTCGTCCACGACCACCACCGCCGGGTCGGCGGCCTTGCTCCTGCAGTGGGGCGCGATGGCCCGCACCGCGATGCCCACAGCTCCCACAAAGATCAGGGCCTCATCCTGTGCAAAATGCTCCGCCGTCCAGCCTTTCAGGGTCACGTCTCCGCCGCAGCGGCTCACGCTGCCGGGCAAAGCTTCCGCCAGCCGACAGGCCAGCGCTTCGCCCTTTGCGGTGAAGGCCAGATATGCCCGGCTCACTGCCCGGCCTCCGTCCCCTGCCGGAACTCGGTGGTAAAGGCGGGGTCGTAGAGCTTGCTGCGCTCGTAGTTTTCGCCCAGGAAATCGCCTACGACGATGAGGGCGGTCTTGGTGATGCCGTTTTTGCGGGTCTCCTCGGCCAGTGTGGAGACGGTGCAGCGCACCACCTTCTGCTCGGGCCAGGTGGCCTTATAGACCACAGCGGCAGGGGTATCGGGCCGGTAGCCGCCGCTCTCGAGAAGGGCCTGCTGGACTTTGTCCACCAGCCCGATGGAGAGGAAGATGACCATGGTAGCCCCATGCGCAGCCAGCTTTGCCAGCTGTTCGGCCTCAGGGACAGGAGTGCGGCCCTCCATCCGGGTGATGATGACGGTCTGGCTCACGTTGGGCAGGGTGTACTCGGCACAGAGTGCCGCCGCCGCACCGCAGAAGCTGGACACGCCCGGCGTGTCGTCATAAGGGATGCCGTCGGCGTCCAGCGCGTCCATCTGCTCCCGGATGGCCCCGTAGAGGCAGGGGTCGCCGGTGTGGAGGCGGACCGTGGTGCCTCCGGCCTTTTCGGTGGCGCGGATGGTGTCCAGCACCTGTTCCAGCGTCATCTCGGCGCTGTTATAGATGGCACAGCCGGGCTTCGCCAGCCCCAGCAGGGCCGGGTTGACGAGACTGCCCGCGTAGATGATGCAGTCGGCATCGGCCAGCAGGGCCGCGCCCCGCCGGGTGATGAGGTCGGGCGCACCCGGCCCGGCTCCTACAAAATGGACCATATCTTACCCCTCCTTCACCAAAATCGTTGCGAAATAGCCCGCCGACCGGGCCGGGTCATAATCGGTCAGGTCGGGCCAGACCTCCTCGTTCGGCAGGCCGCAGTTACAGACCATCGCGCTCCGGCTCAGAAGCCCGGCGTCGGCCAGCGCGGCCAGCGTCTCGGGCAGCTGACGGCCCGATTTCATCAGCACTTTCGCGCCCGGTGCGGCCAGCACCTCAGCGGCGCAGCGTCCCGGGGCGATGGTCAGCGGCTGCTCCATGCCGCCCGTCAGGGACTGGCCCAGCCGGGCCGCAGTGGCACAGAAGCTCGTCACGCCGGGGAGCATCACGGTCTTGCAGCCCTCGGCCTCCAGGATCTCCTGTAAATAACCGAACGTGGCGTAGACGGACACGTCGCCGAGGTTGAGCATGGCGACATCCTGTCCCGCGTCGAGATATTCTTTCACGGCCCGGGCCGCCTCGACGTGGGCGGCTTTCTGCACCGCCGGGTCAAGGCTCATGGCGAAGCGCAGCGGCAGGATGGTCTTGCCGCTCAGCTCCACCGCACCTTTTGCGATGTCCAGCGCCAGCATCCCGCCCTTCGGGGTCTGGGGCGCGGCGATGACCGGGCAGTTTTCGAGGCGGCGGACAGCCTGCAGGGTCATGAGCTCCGGGTCGCCCGGGCCGACGCTGACGCCGTAAAAAGTGCCTATCCGTTTTTCCATTCGTCCAGCAGCTCCTTTGCAGTTCTGGTCTGGCCCAGCGGGCCGTATTGATTCGAGAAGAGCACCGCGCCCACCCGGAACGCCCCGGCGGCGCGGCGGTCGAGGTGGAGCTGGATGGCATCCAGCAGGCTGGACAGCACCGGCTCTCTCATCTCTGCTCCGTCTAAGATCTCCATGCAGGCGTCGGTGGTGGCCGCGTTCATCAGGGCCGCGCAGACGTCCCGGGACGCACCGCAGAGGGCAGCGTGGGCGCAGAGCAGCTCGGTGCGGCAGTCGGCCGTGCGGGAGTGGGTGTTCATGACGCCGCCCGCCAGTTTGACCAGCTTGCCGATGTGGCCCACCAGCACCACCTGCTCGAATTTTGACGCCGCCGCCATATCCATCGTATCCCCGATGAAGTTCGAGGTCTTGACCACCGGGATATTCTTCAGGGCGGGCATCTTCTCGTGGAGATAGTCGAGGCCGTAGTTGCCCGGGGCGAGGATGAGCCGCCGGGGACTGACCGCCCGAAGCGCCGCCTGCCCCATTTCCAGCTGGATGGTGTCGAGGATGGCCTGCTGGCTCATGGGCTCGACGATGCCGCTGGTGCCGAGGACGCTGAGGCCCCCTTCCACGCCCATGTGGGGGTTGAAGGTGCGCTTCGCCGTTTCGGCCCCGCCCTCGATGGAGATGGTGACGTCAAAGCCGCCCGCGTACCCGGCAGATTCGGCCTCCTTTTCCAGCGCTTCCTTTATCATGGCCCGGGGGACGTGGTTGATGGCAGCTTCGCCCACGGGCTGGTCGAGACCGGGCTTTGTTACCCGGCCCACGCCCTCACCGCCGTGGATGCGCACCTCGCCGGACAGCTCGGGCCGGAGGGCGACACTGGCGATGATCGGCAGACCGGTGGTCACGTCCACATCGTCGCCGCCGTCCTTCCGGATGGCGCACTCAGCCCCCTCGCCGGACAGGCGGCAGAAGATGGGTTTCACCTCCACCACGATGCCCTTCGGGGTACGGAGGGCCACTGTCTCGGGGGTGCGGCCGGTGAGCAGCAGCCGTGCCGCGCCCGCCGCGCCCAGCGCCGCACAGGTGCCGGTGGTATAGCCGCAGCGCAGGAGCTTCTGGCCGCTGCGGACGTAGTGCTCAAAGAGCGGGCGCTTTTCCTTCGGCGCTTTTTCTTCGCCGTAGAGGAATGCGTACTGCTCATCAGTCAGAGCATAAATTTTGCAGATGTTTTCCCGGGCAAAGGCCTCTTCCGGCGTCATGACGTCCGAGACGCCCGCCGCCGAGACGCAGACGACCTTGTCGGAAATTTTCTGCGCCAGCTCCAGCTCGTGGAGGCTCAGGATGACGGCCATCTTCTTGTCCCGGGCGAGGCTTTTCAGGATGGTCAGCAATTCGGCCTTGCCCTTGATGTCGAGGAAAGACGTAGGCTCGTCCAATAATATCAGCTCCGGCTGCTGGCAGATAGCCCGGGCCAGCAGGACGCGCTGGCGCTGGCCGTCGCTGATGCGGTTGAAGTCCCGGCCCGCCAGCGCCTCGGCCCCCACGAGGGCCAGCGCGGCATGGACCTGGCGCTTATCTTCCGCCGAGAGGACGCCCAGCCGCCCCGTGTAGGGGTAGCGCCCGGCGGACGCCATCTCGAAGCAGGTGGTCAGCTCGGTGCGGCGGGTGTGAGGCACCATCAGAGCCATTTTGCGGGCGCGCTCCGGGCCGGAGCAGTCTGCGAGATTTTTACCGTCCAGCAGCACAGCGCCCCCCTGGGGGGCCAGCTGAGCCGCCAGCGTCTTGAGCAGGGTGGATTTGCCCGCGCCGTTGGGGCCAATGAGGGTGAGGATGCTCCCCTTCCCGACACCGAGTCCGATGTGCTCCATCAGGGGCGTTTTGCCGTAGCCGATGGCAAGGTCCTCGGCGCAGCAGTAGAATTTCGGATCGCTCATTCCCGGCCCTCCTGTGTCTGGCGGCGCACCAGCAGCCAGATGACCACCGGCGCACCGAAAACCGCCGTCACCGAGCTGATGGACAGCTCAGTGGGCGCGAACAGGCTGCGGGCGATGAGGTCGCAGAGCAGACAGAACGCTGCCCCGCCCAGACAGCAGCCCGGCAGGACATAAAGGGGCTTTGCGCTGCCCAGCAGGTTCTTGACCAGATGCGGCACCGCGATGCCCACAAAGGAGATGGGGCCTGCAAAGGCCGTCACGCAGGCGGAAAGCAGGCTGGAAAGCAGCACGAGGGCCGTCGAGAAAGCCCGCACCGGCACGCCGACGCTCCTGGCGTAGCTCTCGCCCATCTGGTAGGCCGCCATGGGCTTCGAGAGCAGGAACGCCGCCGCCAGCGCGGGTAGCACCACGCAGGCCGCTGCACCCACGTTGGCCCAGGTCATGCCGGAAAAGCTGCCCATCGACCAGTTGTGGAGGTTGACGATGTTGGAGTCCTGCGCGAAAGTCACCACGATGTCGGTGACAGCCGAGCAGATATAACCGATCATGATGCCGCAGATGACGAGGATGCTCATCCGCGGTACCCGCCGGGCCACCACCAGCACGAAGGCCATCGCCGCCATCGAGCCTGCAAAGGCGGCGATGATGAGGGTGGCCGAGCCGGTGAGCAGCCCCTGCTGTAAAAACACTACCATCGTCAGGGCCACCGCCAGCTTTGCGCCGCTGGACACGCCCATGACGAAGGGGCCGGCGATGGGGTTGGCAAAGAAGGTCTGCAGGAGGTAGCCTGCAGCCGAGAGGGCCGCGCCCAGCAGCACGACCATGACCGCCCGGGGCAGACGGAGCTGGAGCACGATGCCCACGGCCAGCGCATCTTCGCCCCGGCCCAGCAGAGCCGCCGCCACCGCGCCGGGCGTCAGGGACACACTGCCCCAGAACAAATTGAGTGCAAACAGCACCGCGACCCCCGCCGTGAGGGCGAGGTACGCGAGGCTGAGGCGGCGGGTGGTGGTCATGACAAAGCTCCTTTTATACGATTCGCTGTAAGAAACGGAGGGACGCCGGGTCGGGCGAGCCATCGGTGAAGACGAGGTTCATATCCGAGATGAGGTCGGCCAGCTCCATGCTCTGCTGGAAGAGGCTCTGGGCCGTACACCAGCAGTCGCCGGACTGGACGGCCTTGAAATCTGCCAGCATCGGGCATTTTTCGATGAGCTGGTCACGGGTCTCCATCACGCCCTCGATGGTGCTGTTGTAGATGAGGACGTCGGCGTCCCTGGCCCGGGCGTAAAACGTCTCCAGCGGCAGTTTGATGGTGGACTGGGCCGACGTCTCCCCCTCGAGGTCGTCGAAGATGTAGACGCCGCCGGCCATCCCCACCATCTGGGCCACATAGTCGCTGGTGCGGCGGACGGTGATGAGGTTATTCGTGGTGATGGAGAAGAAGGCCGCGGTCTTGCCCGTGTTCTCCTGCTCGAGGATAGGGGCCACCTGCTCCACCTTCTGGCGAAAGACCTCTTCCGCCATCTCAGTCTTATTCAGCAGGATGCCGTAGAGCTTGAGCCACTCCATCCGGGCCAGCGGGCCGCTCTCGTAGCTCGAGCGCTCCACGAGGACCGGCACGCCGAACTTTTCCAGCTGCTCCTTGACCTCGGGGTCGTGGAGCACCATGGTGTTTTCGATGGCGAGGGTGCAGCCGGCGGCAAGGATGCGCTCATAGTCCGGGGCGCTGTACTTGCCCGCGTAGGCGATGCGGCCCTCCTGCATGGCCTGTCTGGCCTCTTCCACATACCAGCCCTCGGCCTTCGTGCCGGAGAGGGCGATGCTGTCCAGGGCGTCCAGATGGACGAAGAGGTCCATCACCGAGGTGGAGACGAGATAAATATGATCCAGCGGCTGGCGCAGCAGAACGACGTCCTCGGGCAGGTCGTCCACCTCGGCGGCCCCCTCGGGGACGACGAGGAACCGCCCGGCGTCCGGGATGTCGATCATCACATAGCCGCCCTCATAGCAGTCGGCGGAAAACTGGGTGGCATAGTCCAGCGGATAGCTGTGGTCGAACACGAGGGATGCTGTATTGGCCGGGGCGGTCTTGTGCTGCCCGCAGCCCGCAAGGGTGAGGGCGGCGGCAGGCAGGGCTTTCAGGAAATTGCGGCGTTTCATCGTCACTTTGCCTCGGTCAGGGATGCAGAGGCGAAGGTCAGCGTATACTCGATCTCATGCGGGGTGCTCATGGCGACGGTATCGCCCACCACATCCAGCGGGGTGTCGAGAGCAGTGACGGGGATCTCGAAGGTAGAGTTGCCCTCGGTGTTGGTGGGCAGATACTTCTCGCCGTCCACCAGCATATAGTCGTAGTTGGGGCTGGACCAGACGATGGTGGCGGTCATCCTGCCGTCGGCCACGGTCAGGGCCGCAGGGCTTTCCACGGTGGCACGGCCGGAGCCGCCCTCAAGGGTCACGTCACAGGTGTAGGTGCCGTCGGCAGGTGCTTCCGCCGCAGCAGGCTGGGCGTTGGCGACACGGACGGTATGGTCGTACCACTTGCCCTTGGAGCCGAGGATGGCCAGCTGGAAGTCCTCGTCCAGAGCCTCCACCGGGATGTCGAAGCCGTAGACCTCATCCGAGGTGCCGTCGGAGTAGGTGACGGTGTCGGTGGTGGGCTGGAGCCAGTCGGTCTCGTGGGCCTCGGCGTCAGCGGCCATGCCGACGTAGAGGTTGACGATCTTCTTGGAGACGAGGCTGACGTGGAAGGTCATCTGACCGTCCTTCACGGTCAGGGTCCCCTTGCCGTCATTGGCCTCGTTGGCATGGAACATGGAGCTGTCGGTGTCAAAGTCGGCGGTGTAGACGCCGTCGGGCAGAGCGGCCTCTGCCGCCGGTTCGGAAGCTGCCTCGCTCACGGCAGAGGAAGCCGCCGCCTCGGAGGAAGCGGCAGAGCTGGCCGGGGTGCCGGATGCGCCGCAGCCGGTGAGAGAACCAGCCAGCACAGCACCGGCCAGCAGAAGAGCGAATTTATGGTTCAGTTTCATGATGATATACCTCGAAGTATCTATTTTACAGAAAAGATTATAACACGCAATGGCCCGAATTCAAAGCAGGCCGAAAAAGAAATTGCCCGAAAAGGCACTCCTTTCCGGGCAATCATAGAGTCAGAAGCTGCTTTCGCAAGCAGGGTGCACCAAACGGCGAGGATTTTTGCCCGCAGGCAAGGCGATTTTCCGCAGCAATCCTGGGCGGATTGCAAGGGAAAGCAACGCAGTATGCGAGCAAAAAGACCGCCCGGGCGGTGTGCAATGATTACGAAAACGGCTTCCTAGCTCAGCCGTTCAGGGAATCGACAGCGGCCTTGGTGTGTGCGACGTAGAGCTGCTGGATGTCAGCGACCTCGCCCAGACCGGCGATCTGGCAATCGACAGAGTCGAATTCGCCGGAGGCCTCGAACTGGCTCTTCCAGGAATCCTCGTCGTCGCCAGCCATATCGTTGTTGGCATGGTCGCCTGCAACGACCATCAGGGGACGCAGGACGACCTTGGTGTAGCCGGCGGCCTTGACAGCCTCGATGACGTTCTCGCAGGCAGTCTCCTCAGGCTCAC
>OOCZ01002212.1_pt1 | contig 10807 bp, 8 predicted proteins | sample 1671631 | NCBI WGS metagenome assembly OOCZ01 (sample SAMN06348176, study PRJEB24527) | human gut metagenome | reverse complement strand
TATACTTTTAGTGTAAATTTCAAGGAGGAACAAAAAATGGCAAGAAAAATGAAGACCATGGATGGTAATCAGGCAGCAGCTCACGTATCTTATGCGTATACAGAAGTTGCAGCAATTTATCCGATTACGCCATCATCCGTTATGCCGGAGCATGTCGATGAGTGGGCAACAGAAGGCAGAGAGAACATTTTTGGACAGACTGTACAGGTAACAGAGATGCAGTCCGAGGCAGGTGCAGCAGGAGCTGTGCATGGTTCTCTTGCAGCAGGCGCACTTACCACTACTTTCACAGCATCACAGGGACTCCTGCTCATGATTCCTAACTTATATAAAGTAGCAGGCGAGCAGCTTCCGGGAGTGTTCAACGTATCTGCACGTGCACTGGCAAGTCACGCACTGTCAATTTTCGGAGATCATTCAGATGTTTACGCCTGTCGTCAGACTGGAGCAGCTATGCTCTGCGAGTCCAGTGTCCAGGAAGTTATGGACCTGACACCGGTTGCTCATTGTGCAGCACTTGAGGGCAAGCTTCCATTCATCAATTTCTTCGATGGATTCAGAACATCCCATGAGATCCAGAAGATCGAGACATGGGATTACGAAGATCTGAAAGATATGGTAAGCATGGATGCAATCGATGAGTTCCGTGCACATGCACTGAACCCGAACCACCCATGCCAGAGAGGTTCTGCACAGAACCCGGATATCTTCTTCCAGGCAAGAGAAGCTTGTAATCCTTACTATGATGCACTTCCGGCAATCGTTCAGAAGTACATGGATAAAGTAAATGCAAAGATCGGAACAGATTACAAGTTATTTAACTATTATGGAGCAGCAGATGCCGAGCATGTGATCGTAGCAATGGGATCTGTCTGTGATACGATCGAGGAGACAATCGATTACCTGACAGCAGCAGGCGAGAAAGTCGGAGTTGTCAAGGTTCGTCTTTACAGACCATTCAGTGCTGAGGCTCTGATTGATGCGATCCCGGATACAGTTAAGAGAATTTCTGTACTTGACAGAACAAAAGAGCCTGGATCACTTGGCGAGCCACTGTACTTGGATGTTGTTGCAGCATTGAAAGGATCTAAGTTCGATGCAGTTCCGGTTTATACAGGACGTTATGGACTTGGTTCCAAGGATACAACACCGGCACAGATCGTTGCTGTATATCACAATGATGCAAAAGCTAAATTTACGATTGGTATCAATGATGATGTAACGCATCTGTCACTGGAAGCCAATGAGCCACTGGTCACAACACCGGAAGGAACGATCAACTGTAAATTCTGGGGACTTGGAGCTGACGGAACAGTAGGTGCGAACAAGAACTCAATCAAGATCATCGGTGATAATACAGATATGTATGCACAGGCTTACTTTGATTATGACTCAAAGAAATCCGGTGGTGTTACAATGTCTCACCTCCGTTTCGGTAAGAAACCGATCAAATCTACATACCTGATTCACAAGGCTAACTTTGTTGCCTGTCATAATCCGTCCTATGTTGACAAGTATAACAGGGTACAGGAGCTGGTTGACGGAGGAACATTCCTTCTGAACTGTCCATGGGATGCACAGGGACTGGAAGAGCATTTACCGGGACAGGTAAAAGCCTATATTGCACAGCACCATATCAAATTCTATACGATCGACGGTATCAAGATTGGTAAAGAGATCGGACTTGGCGGACGTATCAATACAGTTCTTCAGTCTGCATTCTTCAAGCTGGCATCCATCATTCCGGAGGAGCAGGCGATCGATCTTATGAAAGCAGCAGCAAAGGCTACTTACGGAAGAAAAGGTGATAAGATCGTACAGATGAACTATGATGCGATCGATGCAGGAGCAAAGCAGGTTGTAGAAGTAGAAGTTCCAGAGAGCTGGAAAGATGCTGCTGATGAAGGACTTGCTACACCGCATATTGAAGAAGGCGGAAGAGCCGATGCAGTTGCATTTGCAAAGAATATTCAGGCAAAAGTAAATTCTCAGGAAGGAAATACCCTGCCGGTATCTGCATTTAATGATTATGTAGACGGTTCTACACCATCTGGTACATCTGCATATGAGAAGCGTGGTATCGCAGTTGATATCCCTGTATGGGATCCGAGCAAATGTATTCAGTGTAACCGCTGTGCATATGTCTGCCCTCATGCAGTGATCCGTCCGGTAGCACTGACAGAGGAAGAAGCAGCTCAGGCACCAGAAGGAATCAAGACACTTGGTATGATCGGAATGCCGGATATGAAGTTTACAATGACAGTATCCGCTTATGACTGTACAGGATGCGGATCCTGTGTAAATGTCTGCCCGGGCAAGAAGAATAAAGAGACCGGAGAAGTTGAGAAAGCTCTGACAATGGCAAGCATGGAAGAAAATGCAGGCGAGCAGAAGTACTTTGATTTCGGTACAGAGATTCCTGTAAAACCGGAAGTTGTTGCCAAGTTTAAAGAGACGACAGTGAAAGGAAGCCAGTTCAAGCAGCCACTCCTTGAGTTCTCAGGAGCATGTGCAGGATGTGGAGAGACTCCATATGCGAAGCTGGTAACGCAGTTGTTCGGAGACAGAATGTACATTGCAAATGCAACAGGATGTTCTTCTATCTGGGGTAACTCCTCACCGTCCACACCATATACGGTAACACCGGAAGGAAAGGGACCTGCATGGAGTAACTCTCTGTTCGAGGACAATGCTGAGTTTGGATACGGTATGTTACTTGCCCAGAATACAATCAGAGACAGACTGAAAGCAAAGGTTGAGAAGATCGCAGAGAAGACAGAGGATGAGGCAGTGAAGGCTGCAGCAGATGAATATCTTGAGACATATACAGTAGGAGCTACAAACGGAACAGCTACAGACAAGCTGGTTGCTGCTCTGGAAGCATGTGACTGTGACTGCGAGGATAAGGCAGATGTTCTGAAGAACAAAGATTTCCTGGCTAAGAAGTCCCAGTGGATCTTCGGAGGAGACGGATGGGCTTACGATATCGGATACGGCGGTGTTGACCATGTGCTTGCAAGCAAGAAGGATATCAATATCATGGTATTTGATACAGAGGTTTATTCTAATACAGGTGGACAGTCCTCCAAGGCTACAAAGACCGGTGCTACAGCACAGTTCGCAGCAGGTGGAAAAGAGACAAAGAAGAAAGACCTTGCAGGAATGGCTATGACATATGGATATGTCTATGTAGCTCAGATCGCAATGGGTGCTGACTTCAACCAGACCGTTAAAGCAATCGCTGAGGCTGAGGCTTATCCGGGACCATCCCTGATCATTGCTTATGCACCATGTATCAACCATGGTATCAAGAAAGGTATGAGCAAGGCTCAGACAGAGGAGCAGCTTGCAGTAGAGTGCGGATACTGGAATAACTTCCGTTTCAATCCGGCAGCAGAGGGCAATAAGTTCTCACTTGACAGCAAGGCACCGAAGTCAGAAGGATATCAGGACTTCCTGAATGGTGAGGTTCGTTACAATGCACTCAAGAGAGCAAATCCGGCGAAGGCTGACAGACTCTTTGCACTGAATGAGCAGGAAGCCATGGAAAGATATGATTACCTGAAGAAGCTGGTAGATGTATACGCAGCAGAAAAAGAGTAATTGGATTTTTGGACTTTAATCTGACGGGTTGACCGGTCAGGAGAATGGCAGACGGTAATGCAGATACAACTGTAAAGCTGTCTGCCATTTTTGATGCAAAAGTATGTCAGAGAAACTGCAGACATCATGTACTTTCATAAGTACAATTTTATAGATTGCTCTTGCAAATGAGGCAAGCCTGTGGTACAATATGTATTGTTTATCCGTGGGAGGTGTGAAATGGACATTTTAAAGATTGTATTATACATTGTCTTTGTTATAGACTGTATCGCATTATCAGCGATCATTCTTTTACAGGAAGGTAAGTCTGCAGGTCTTGGAACGATCGGTGGTGTAGCAGATTCATATTGGGGACAGAACAAGGGACGTTCTATGGAAGGTGCACTTGTTAAGTCTACAAAGTTTCTTGCGATCCTGTTCCTCGTACTTTCAGTAGTACTGAACCTGAAGGTTTTTAATTAATGACATAAGATGATTCCAGATAAGGCATTCTATACGGTGAGTTATAGAATGCCTTATCTTTTTCTGCCCGGTATTCCGAATGAGAAGTGGAAAGAACTGCCGGAGTCACAATAGGCAGAGCGAGAGCGGGAAATCAGAAATTGAAGAGAAGGAACGCAGGGAAAGAATGCAGGAGTAAAAGCAAAGAGAAGGAACAGAAAAGAAAGAGCAGAGAAAGGAAAGATATGGATCAGACATTTGAAAAGCGTAAAAAGGTCATTTATGATTTTATCTGTGATGATTTTTATGTGCCGATGAAAATAAAAGAGATCGCCATGGTTCTTCAGATCACGAAGGAGCAGAGGAAAGAGCTGCAGGAAGTGCTGGACAGTCTGGTAGAGGAAGGCAAAATTTCTCTTTCCAAGCGTGGAAAGTACAGCAAGGGTCAGGCGAAAAGAATCATGGGAACATTCCAAGCGAACATCCGTGGATTTGGATTTGTTATGGTAGAAGGACAGGAAGAAGATATCTTTATTCCTGCGGAAAATGTAAATGGTGCATTCCAGGGGGATGAAGTGGAGTGTATTATTACAGGTAGTCCAAGCGGCAGACGGCAGGAGGGAAAGATTGTCGGAATTATTTCTCATCAGGTGACGAAAGTGGTCGGATTGTATGAGAAGAGCAAAAGTTTTGGATTTGTGCGTCCGGATAATCAGAGATTCCTGAAAGATATTTATATCCCTGCAGGAAAAGAACTCCATGCAATGACCGGACATAAGGTAGTTGTGGAACTGACATCCTATGGCGGGGAGCATATGAAACCGGAAGGAAAGATCATTGAGATCCTGGGTCATGTGAATGATCCCGGTACAGATATTCTTTCCATCGTGAAAGATTTTGATATCCCTACAGAATTTCCTGAAAAAGTGCTGAATCAGGCTGTTCGTGTGGGAAAAGAAGTATCAGAGGCTGATATGGCAGGAAGAATGGATCTGCGGGACTGGCAGATGGTCACGATCGACGGGGAAGATGCAAAAGATCTGGATGATGCGGTTTCTGTTGTGATGGACGGAGAAAATTACAGGCTGGGAGTTCATATTGCTGATGTGACAAATTATGTGCAGGAGAGAAGTGCATTGGACTGGGAGGCACTGAAACGTGGAACAAGCGTTTATCTTGCTGACCGGGTGATCCCGATGCTGCCACAGACTTTGTCAAATGGAATCTGCTCTCTGAATGCAGGAGAGAACCGGCTTACCCTGTCCTGTATCATGACGGTGACACCGGAGGGCGAAGTTGTGGATCATCAGATTGCTGAAACGGTAATCTGCGTAGATAAAAGAATGAGTTATAACGGAGTGGCAAAGGTTCTTGCAGGGGATGCCGAGGCACTGGAAGCGGATCGGGAGTTTGTCCCGATGATCCTGCGGATGAAAGAATTGTCTGATATTATCAGGGAAAGGCGTGCAAAGAGAGGTTCGATCGACTTTGATTTTCCTGAGACAAAAATCATTCTGGATGAAAAGGGACGTCCTGTTGAGATCAAGCCTTATGACCGGAATGATGCAACAAAGATCATAGAAGATTTTATGCTTCTTGCAAATGAGACAGTTGCAGAGGAATATTTCTGGAGAGAGATTCCATTTCTCTACAGAACGCATGATGTGCCTGACGAAGAAAAAATCCGTAAGTTAGGTACATTTATCAATAATTTCGGTTATAACCTGCATGTAAGAAATGAAGTCAGACCGAAAGAAATCCAAAAGCTTCTGTGCAAAGTTGAGGGAACCCCGGAAGAACCACTGATCAGCCGGCTTGCCCTGCGGTCAATGAAGCAGGCAAAATATACAACAGAAAATACAGGGCATTTTGGACTGGCAGCGAAATATTATACGCATTTCACTTCTCCGATCCGCCGATATCCTGATCTTCAGATCCATCGGATCATCAAGGAAAATCTGCGGGGAAGGCTGACCGGGGAACGGATGGAGCATTACAGAAAGATTCTGACCGAAGTTGCATCTCAGTGCAGTCAGCGGGAGCGGACAGCGGAAGAGTCCGAGCGTGAAGTGGTCAAATTGAAAAAAGCAGAGTATATGCAGGCTCATATTGGCGGAGAGTATGAGGGCGTGATCTCCGGTGTGACAAAATGGGGAGTTTATGTAGAACTTCCGAATACGATCGAAGGTCTGATCCATGTTGCAGATATGAGGGATGACCATTATAATTTTATAGAAGAAACTTATGAGATGGTTGGCGAGCATACAGGAAAGACCTGGAAATTAGGACAGAAAGTACAGGTCCGGGTGACAGATGCTGACCGGTTGCAGAGGACAGTTAATTTTGAGTTTGTCTGACTGGCAGATGATTGAACAGAGAGAGGATGTAATACGAAGATGGCAAAGACAGAAAAAAAGCTGATCGCAAATAATAAAAAGGCATACCATGATTATTTTATCCTTGAAAAATATGAAGTGGGGCTGGTACTTCACGGAACGGAAGTCAAGTCTCTGCGTATGGGAAAGTGCAGTATTAAAGAGTCATTTATCCGGGTGGAAGATGGCGAGATGTATATTTACGGCATGCATATTTCTCCATATGAAAAGGGAAATATTTTCAATAAGGATCCGCTGCGTGTGAGAAAGCTACTTCTCCATAAAAAGGAAATTTTAAAGATTTCCGGCAAAATGAAAGAGCAGGGAATTACGGTAGTGCCGTTGCAGGTCTATTTCAGCGGAAGTCTTGTGAAAATGGAGATCGGGCTTGCAAAAGGTAAGAAACTGTATGACAAGCGTGATGATATCGCAAAGAAAGATCAGAAGCGAGAAGCCCAGCGGGAGTTCAAAGTGAGAAATCTGTAGGGCAGAGCAGGGGGGCCTAAGGTCTTTCACCCACCTATGAGCAAGCTCATGTGGGCTTAGACCTTTTGACCCTGGCATCATGACATTTTTATCAGAAATCAATGGCATCTTTTACTGCCTGGATATCACCGGTAAAGATGATTCCGTCCATACCGGCATCTTTCGCTCCCTGGATATTTTTTTCAAGATCGTCAATAAAGAAGCATTCAGAAGGATTCAGATCAAATTTGCGGAAGAAATATTCGTAAATTTCCTGATCCGGTTTTGCCATGTGGATCGGAGCAGAGAACAGGATCCCGTCGAAAGGCTTCAAGATCTCGTGATCCTTCATATAATCTGCAAAGTAAGTCGGTGCATTGGAAAGGAGATAGACCGGGATTCCCCGCTCTTTCAATTCCCGGACAAATGCAAGCGTCTGTGGCAGTGGCTTTGCACAGCCAGGCCATTCACGGAAGAAAAGATCCACGGGATCATAAAGCCTTTCGGGAATCGTACGCAAAATTTCATTTCGATACTCCTGATAATCGATCGCACCGCTGTCCAGTTCAGCCCAGTGTGCATAGATCAGATCGCAGAGATAATCGACATCAGTCTCATCAGTAACAAAAGAGCGAATGATCTCTCTGCCGTTAAAAGTTCCAATCACATTTCCAAAGTCAAATACGATATTCTTATATTTCATAGTAAAGCTCCTTTCAGAGAATATCCTCATTTATCATAACAGTGTACAATAAATCGAATAAATTTGCAAAAAATATAGTAAAATCTACGAAACCATATAATACCTATTGACATAGTAGGTTAATAGGGTGTATCATACGCCTATCGAATCTGAACAGGATAAATTGGAGTGAACGATATGATTAAAGTAGAGCATACAAATAAGACCTTTTCAGGAAAATACGGAGAGGTACATGCCTTACAGGATGTAAGCATTCATGTGGAAAAAGGCGATATTTATGGAATCATCGGATTTTCAGGAGCAGGAAAATCAACGCTTCTGCGGCTGGTGAACGGACTGGAGACCCCGGACAGTGGAACAGTCATGGTACATGACCAGGATCTTGGAAGTCTGAAAAAGGCAGAGCTGAGAAAATTAAGAAGAAAGATCGGAATGGTATTCCAGCAGTTTAATCTGTTTCCGCATAAAACGGTAAAACAGAATATTATGCTGGCACCTGTAGAACTGAAGCTGATGACAAAGGATGAAGCTTCAAAGAAAGCGGATGAGCTTCTGGCACGTGTAGGTCTTCCGGACAAAGCCAATGCATATCCGGATATGCTTTCGGGCGGGCAGAAACAGCGTATTGCCATTGCACGTTCTCTTGCCATGAATCCGGATGTGATGCTTTTTGATGAGCCAACTTCCGCACTTGACCCTGAGATGGTAGGTGAGGTTCTGGAATTGATGAAAGAACTTGCGCAGTCAGGTATGACCATGGTTGTAGTTACTCATGAGATGGGATTTGCAAGAGAAGTGGCAACAAGAGTTCTTTTTATTGATGACGGTAAGATACAGGAAGAGAATACTCCGAAAGAATTTTTCGCGAATCCGAAGAATCCTAGACTGAAAGACTTCCTTTCAAAGGTTTTATAAGATGCTGAGAAAATTTAACAGTTTTATAGAAAAATGGATGGCCCTGGTGACACCGACCTGTCTGTTGCTGGGGGTGTGCTTTCCTGATATTGCCAAATGCGGTCTGCCTTATGTGCCGGCCGTATTTGCATTTATGACATTTGCCGGGGCGTTGAAGTCAAGATTTAAAGATGTGGCAAATGTATTCCGACATCCGGGCTCACTGCTTATTATCATGCTTCTGGTCCATGTGGTAATCCCGACAGCATCCTGCGGGGCAGGCCATCTTTTCTTTGGAAATAACATGGAGCTGATCACCGGAATGGTACTGGAGTTTGCAGTTCCCACTGCAGTGGTAAGTCTGATGTGGGTGACGATTTATGATGGAAACAGTCCTCTGTCGTTGTCTCTGGTAGTGCTGGATACGGTACTGGCACCTTTTCTGATCCCGGCTACGCTGAAGATCCTGCTGGGCTCTGCGGTGACCATAGATCCTGCCAGGATGATGCGGGAACTGATATTTATGGTTGCGCTTCCTGCTGTTGTTGCGATGGTATTAAATCAGATCACAGATGGAAAAGTAATGGAAACATGGCCGGGAAAGCTGGCGCCTTTTTCAAAGCTGGCACTGATATTTGTGGTAACGTCCAATTCTTCCAAAGTAGCACCATATATCCGGGATATGAATATGCAGAGGGTGAAGGTTGCACTGGCAATCCTTGTCCTGGCTGCTTCCGGATATGCACTCGGCTGGTTTGTGGCGTATATCTTCCGAAAGGATCGCAGTACGGCGGTTTCCATGATGTATGGAACCGGGATGCGCAATATCAGCGCAGGAGCGGTGATCGCAGCTGCATATTTTCCGGGTGAAGTTATGTTTCCGGTAATGATCGGAACTCTGTTTCAGCAGGTGTTGGCAGCATTGTTCGGAAAGCTTCTGGCACAGAAAAAGGAAAAACAGGAATTTTGTTGAGGTCTGCTGAGGCGTTATAAAGAATATAAAAAGAACTGCCGCATTAGCAATTGAAAAATTGCAATGCGGCAGCTCTTTTTATGAATCTGAAGCTTTTATATATTTCTTCAGTTCTTTGTAGCAGTATTTAATGATCTCTTTACGGGTGATGATGCCGATAAAGTATCCCTGATCATCTACAACCGGAACATAATTCTGGTTGATTGCCTTGTCCAGCAGATCCTCCATGTCAGAATCTGCGTGAACTGCCTTATATGTTGCTCTTCGCGGGATTGCCATAATGGAAATGCTCTCTGCTTCTTTCAGTCCGGGAACATTTAAGGTTTTCATTCCCCAGAGAAGATCACCCTCGGAAATACTTCCTTTATATTTCCCGTCCAGACTCAGAAGCGGAATGCAGGAAAATTTTCTGTGTTCCATTTTCTCAAGAGTCTGACGAAGAGTCTCATTTTCAAATATATATGCTACATCACTTTTAGGTGTTAAAAAAAATAAAATATTCACTTTTGTATTCGCCCCGTTACATTTGTCTGATAAGGCACTCAGATATACATTGTGTATTTACACATCTGTGTGTCTGTGATCTCTGAGTATTCCAGGTTTACGGCTTTTTTACAGAAGCTGTACTCCTTTTGCTGCTGCTTCTTTCATTACTTCTTCCGGCCACAGGGAAGCATGTACTTCACCGATGTGTGCTTTTCTGAGGAAGAACATACAGATACGGGCCTGGCCGATGCCGCCGCCGATAGTATATGGAAGTTCTTTGTTAAAGATTGCTTTCTGGAAAGGAAGTTCGCGTCTGTCATCACATCCTGCGATGGTAAGCTGTCTGTCAAGCGCATCCTCGTCAACGCGGATACCCATGGAAGAAAGCTCCAGAGCAATGTCGAGAACAGGATAATAAACAAGGATATCGCCGTTTAATTCCCAGTCATCGTAGTCCGGTGCACGTCCGTCATGACGTTCTCCGTTGGTTAAGGTTTTGCCGACCTGCATAAGGAATACGGCACCTTTTTCCTTGACAATCTTGTATTCACGTTCCTTTGGAGTGAGATCAGGATACATGTCGACCAGTTCCTGAGTGCTGACAAATGCGATCTCTCTCGGAAGGATTTCTTCGATGTAATCGTACTGAACAGCCATGTATTTTTCGGTCTTGCGGAGAACGCTGTAGATAGCACGTACTGTGGAAACAAGTGTGTCCATGTTGCGTTCTTCCTTGCTGATGATCTTTTCCCAGTCCCACTGATCTACGTATACGGAGTGGATATTGTCCAGATCTTCGTCTCTTCTGATCGCGATCATGTCTGTGTAAAGTCCTTCACCATGAGCAAAGCCATATTTCTGTAATGC
>OOCZ01002209.1_pt1 | contig 10815 bp, 7 predicted proteins | sample 1671631 | NCBI WGS metagenome assembly OOCZ01 (sample SAMN06348176, study PRJEB24527) | human gut metagenome | reverse complement strand
ACCCATACAACGATGTTCGTGATATATTTCAATGGCCGGAAATGTGACATTGAGCCAAATGCAATGATCAGTCCTAAAGGCAATGCCCCTAAAAGCGTCACAAAGAAAAGCTTCAATGTCTGTAAAAAACCAACATTCAGCGATTGAATAACGATAGGAAATTGTTCCATTATAAGTTCCATGTCCGTACTGCTCCGTCCTTATTTTTTACTCTTCGATCAATGCCGCCTGTACTTTATACTTTTCAGCACAGGTCTTCATTGTACCGTCTTTCATGCTCTTTTCAAAGAATTTATTCAGCTCAGCAGCAAGATCAGATCCTTTTCGGAATCCGACTCCATACTCCTCACTGTTCAGACTGACTGTATAAGTAAGATCTGCATAACCTGTTCCCTCTCCGATCATGGCTGCTGCCATCAGAGAGTCAATGACTGCCGCATCTGATGTACCTGCTGCAACTTCCATCAGTGCATCTGCCTGTGCGTTTACCGGTGTATAATTCAGTCCAAGTGCACTGACCTGCTTTTCTCCTGCACTTCCTGCCTCAACTGCAAAGCTTAAATCTTTCAGGCTGTCCGTATCCTGATACTTGTCAGCTTTCTCTGCCGGAACAACCACCACCTGTGCATTATTCAGATAAGGATCTGTACATTCCATGGAGCTTGTCACTTCATCTATCAGTGTCATTCCATTCCAGACACAGTCGATAGATTTCCCATCCAGTTCCAGAACTTTATTGTCCCAGTCGATCTCAACAAATTCAACATCCACACCTAATTCTTCTGCAAATGCTGAAGCCATATCTGCATCAAATCCGATCCAGTTTCCATTATCATCTTTATAGTCCATCGGCTCAAAGTCAGTAATGCCGACAACAAGAGTTCCCTTGTCTTTTACATACTCAAGATCACTGTCTGCTGCCGCATCCTTTTTATCTTTTGCATCAGAATTTCCTGAACCGCATCCTGCAAGCATGGATACTGCAAGACCTGCACACAAAAATACACTTAATAATTTCTTTTTCATTCTTTCATTCCTCCATCAGCAAATATTACAACTTCTATTCTCTACCAATGAGTCACTGCACCATGGTAAAGTCACTGTTGTATTCTAACATAGCCGTATTCGGATGTCAAACAGTCTTTTTCCTGTTCTTCTGTCTCATGTTCTGCTTCTGGCTGTTCTGCCAGCTGCCCTTCTGTGGTATCGCTGGAAGAAGCCATACCATCAGGTATGACTTCTTCTGTGTCTTCTCTTCCACTTTTCAACCAGCTGCTGATTTGGTTCTACCTGAAGATTTTTGCGGATATCGTCCATTTCCTGACGCATCTTTGCATTAATCTCCAGATATTCTTCATGCTTTGTCAGAAGAATATGATATTCCTCCAAAGACATATATTTATAAGAAGCATAGAGATACGGTTTTAGAAGCTGCGGATCTTCACAGATCTGATAAGCCCGGTCATACATTCTTGCCGATTCCTGATACAAAAACAGCCTTCCATATGCTGCCCCCAGTCCTGCATAGATCTTTCCGTAAAATTTCTCATCCACGCTCTCATCTTTCTCACGGTTCAGGATCTCCTGATATACAAGGATTGCTTCTTCTATCTCACCGCTCTCAAGGAGATTGTCTCCTTTGTATTTCTGGCGTTCGATATCCTTCTGATTCTTCAGATGCTCCAGTACATTCTGAATACGGATCATCTCAGGATCCCTGTAGATCCTGGATGCTTTCAGGATCGTCAATACAAATTTCTCTACTGAACCGCGAAGTCTGAGGACATCTCTAAGCTGGTCGGCAAGATCTTTCATTCCGATTTCTTCTTCCAGCCAGTTACAGATCTGTTCATTCATGATCGTATAATCGATCAGATACAGATTATTGCAGAGGTAATAACACAGTTCTTCAATGGTAAAGATCCTGCAGTGGATTCTTGTAATCTCATACGGATGCATCGCATGCTTATCATGACAAAGAATTAAATTTCCCATCATTACCTCCTAAATGAATTATCTTCTCTTCCTGGAAATCTGTCGGCAGGAAGAAATCTCCGAATCCGACATCCCGCACTGTGATCTTGCAGGTCTTTTCATCCAGGAATAACGTTTCAATCTGAAGCCTCATTGAATACTCCGCACGTTTCGGGAACTTTGCAAGAGAGATCTTCTCCGTCTTAAGATTGCCCTGTACCAGTGATTCAATATGAAATTCTATATCTTCCACATCTTCAAGGATTACTTCCCACTGGTTATTCGATTCATACCAGTGAGCTCCCCAGGACACCAGCGGATACCACATTTCCTGCCCGTCAACCCGCATATTCACCGTGATCTGATCTGTCAGCTTGTCCTCTGACAGGTAAACCGGATTTTCAATGTGCATATACAGCTTTCGGTATGCAGTGTAGCATGCTCCTTTGCTGTAAAGATTATTTCCTATAAACGCCCTGCGTCCATTGCACAGCACCCGCAAAGATTTTGGATACCACTCATTCTCAAATCCTTCTCCCGTCAGGAAAACCGAAGAAACGATCCGCTTGTCAAAGACGCTCTCAATAAACTTGCAGAACATGGAGTCTGCTTCTTTTGCTTTATCCTCATTCAGAACCGGATACACCATCGCAAGTTCTTTCATATGTGCACTTGCGACTTCATCCACCGTAACAAAGGTCGTCTTTCCTCCTCCAAGTCCCGGCTTAAGTCTGCGGAGCATATAGGCTTTGATCTCATTTCTGTCACAGCAGAATAATGCCGCATCATACTGCCACAGCTCTTTGGGCTGATAGAACAGGTAATTACAGAAGCTCTCCTTATAATCCTGAATAAAAATATGCCGCTTGTCAATATTCATACGGACTGCGATCCCTCTGAGCATCTGTGCCAGTTCCTCTGTCAATGCAGGAACCGTAAATACGATTCCCTCTATCTCCGGGAAGTCATGCAGTGACATCTGGATAAACTTTGACAGAAGCCATACTGCATCATACGTCTCTTCGCCAAACTCGATCTTTTCCCCTGCAAGGCTCCGGTTCAAAAGCCTGGTCACGGTAAATCCTTCTTTTACCGTTGCCAGTCTTTTTGCTTCTTTTCCATATGCCCATGTATCGCGAAGTCTTCCTATGATCAGCGGGATCTGAAAATTATCTTCATCGACTTCGAGTGTCTGTGGTTCCATCTGCTCCTCACTGTAGTAGCTGATCTGACACGTCTTTTCATTTATTTCATAGCCAATTATACTGCCCTGTCCCATGAAATTAGCTCCTCCTTAATACTGGATGAACATGTGGTTCGCCACGGCATCTTCCAACGCGTAACTCCGCATCTTCTTCTCCTGTTCTTCTTTATCCTCTTCCAAAAGGATATCGTTGAGCCTTCCGTATCTGCCCGGCTCTCCTTTTTCGATCTCCCGCATACACATTTCTTTTTCGCTTCTGTAAGAATTGCCGTCGATCGTCTCTTTAAAATAGTATTTCAGCCGTTCATTTGCAAATAATACAAACTTCTTCACATAAAGATTCTCATACATCGGAGACAGCACTTCTGTCGAATAATCCGCTGCCTCTCTGCTGCCTTTCTGCAGTTGGTAATAAAGCATGACACGGCTGCCTTTCTGACCTTTATATTCGATCAGCGTCTTATCCCAGAGCTGAAGTTCCACAAGCCATTCTTTCTCATAAGAAAGGAAGAACGGGAAATAGATCTGCTTGCCGCAGAGTTCCTGGAGAAACTTCTTCAGAGTCTTCCTTATCTGCGTTCCATACTCACGGGTAGAATAATATTTCAGTACCGCAATCTTGCAGATATCGATCGTTGGTTCTCCCTTTTCATATTCCTGGCAGATGACATCGATCACATTCTTTCCGATCTTACGCTCTTCGACTACATATTCCCTGGAAATATAGGCAAGATATGCCTGCTCCAGACGGAAATATGCACCTTCTTCGTAATATGCCTCAAATACCTGTGCCTCCTGGAACAGCTCCTCCGAAAACAGCATCTGCGTCAGTATCCGTTCTGCGAGTTTATGCGTATGCACTTCATAATCCCTTGCAACTTTCCACAGATTCTTCATTTCCATTGTTGCACCGCAGAAATAATTTGCAAGATATGTCAGGATTACTTTATCATACTGATTCTTCTGGAATAAGTCATAGCATACATACGTCAGGAAATCATCATTTTCATAATTGCTTTCCCGGATCGTCTTACTGCACAGTGTAAAGATTTCATCCTCAGGATAATTTTCCAGCCCTTTTTCCTTTACTACTTCCAGTGTCAGTTCTTCCTCTTCCGCATTCTGTCTTCCCCTCAGCAGTCCACCCAGATACTTTCTGCACATATCCATATAACGCAGTTCATAGAACAGTCTTTTGCTGTCATACGGGATAGAATCTGTATAATGGCGTCCGTCTTTCGCTTCCCACACCAGGCGGTCCGTCTTGGAATACAGGAACACTCTCGCTCCCTTTTCTGTATACGGCACTTTCTGTGTCACAGTTCCGTCGTCTGCAATGACATGGATAAACTTCATATTCGGAACTTTCGTCGTGATCCAGTAGGCGTGACAGATATCATACAGGGCTTTGATCCGCTCCTGTTTCATCTCATCTTCTACAAGAAATCTCTTGTAGATAATCCTGAGATCCTCGTCGATATTTCTCCGTTCCAACTGATTCCATGCAAAAACTTCCATCTCATCACGGTAATGTGCATAGATCTCACTGCCCTCGTCTTCATATGTGATCAGATTTGCATACAGGAATGCACATTTATGATAATCCAGGGAATTTCCATGCATAAAATACAGATAGACCGATCTTGGCAACTGCTTGTGGAACTGTGCCGGTTCTGCAGATGCCATATAATATTCATAAAGCTGTGCAATCTTCAGTTCAGACTCCACTGCCTTTTCATACCATTTGAAATACTTCTGTTCCGTACAGCTCCCTTTGATCAGAAGTGTACAGATGGAAGTCAGGATCATTGATTCCCCATACATCTCATAACACCGGACAAGAACCTCATACAAATGGGCATCAAAATATTTCATCTGACTCGCCAGATTTGCGGTATACAGTGCAAGTTCTTTGGTCATCAGCTTATATTTCACTGCAAATGCAAGCACCTGCACTTCAAAAGTCCCGAGCTTTTTCAGAGAGGAACTTTTCTCTCTGTAGCAGCGGAATGCCTGCAGATAGAACCAGATACTGTGGGATCGGTAATCCTCAAACTGCTTTTCAAGAACCCGCAGTCTTTCGCTGTAGATCTTATATTCTGAATCTACTTCCACCAGCATACACAAAATCTTCCAGCTTGAAGGATGCTTCATAAAGGATCTTGAAAGTTCCTCGGCAACCCGTCGCTGTCCGATCGAATCATTGCTCAGCAGTGTTGTCAGATACAGATAATAAGAACTCAACTCCACATCTTTGCCGATCGCAAAACGGTTATAATTGTACGACTCCAACAGCCATTTTGCTTCTTCCATCCGCTGTCCCAGCAGACAGATATGTGCATGAGCAAGCAGATAGAACTCATTATTGCCATCCCGCTCCCGCAGACGCGAAATTCTGCGAAGTGCATCTTCTGTCCAGGTATCCAGATCCACTCTGCCTCCCTCATACTGCAAAAAGCTCTTCAGAATCCCTGCAAACTCCCGGTCATTCTCCCGGTACTCCTCATCACGGCTGATATCTTTCTCAACCACAACTTCATAATTCAGGGTCTCGTATGGAGTTTCCAGGATGATCTGTCCGAAATTGCTTCCTTTATGAAGCTTGTCCATCGTAATAAAATATTCCAATCTGTAAGAATTTCCAATGAACTCTTCCGTCGTCAGATGTGTATGCTCCACTGAGAGGAAATCTCCCTCCGCCCGGACATCCACTTCGAGAAATCCCCAGGTATTTTTTTTGACGGTAAACGTCTCTTTCCGATCCTCGATCAGCGAGATAAATGCCCTGCTCTCCTCTTCCAGCGTCAGAAAGATCTTTTCTTTCTGCTTACAGCCTACAAGAAATTCCTCCAGTGCATGCTGATCCAGTTCCCATTTACGCATATTATCATAAAGTGCCTGGATTCTCTGATCCTCATACTTGAGGATTTCATAAAAATCCCTGGATCGGAACAGCTTGACTGCTTCAGCCGCATCCCGGTATGAAAGCTTTTTAAAGTCTTCCAGACTCTGGATCTTTCCATATCTGGTCATGACAAATGGTTTTTCAATAATTGCAGTAAATGCAATATCGTACTCACCACCATTGCAGACGATCGTGAACTTACCATGCTCGACATGTCCCGGAACAAGTCCCCTTCCGTCATATGTATAATAAATATTTACCGGATTTCCGTCAAAGCCCTGCTCCACACACTGGATTCTGTAAGAAGATGGATACACCAGGCCGCGGATCGTCCCCTCTCCTTCATTCTGCAGGGAAAAACTCCCCTGATACTTTTCTCCTTCCCCGACACGCATAATGATATGCGTCTCCGGAAATATAATCTCCGGCTGTGGGATATGAAAATCCCCTTTTGCAAATCGCTTGATCTTATTTTTCAAATCGGTCACCTACTCATAATACTTAAGATCTCTGCCATGGGGCAGATGGTATCGGATATCTTATCTGTCTCTGACTTCAGAGCAGAAAGACGCTACTATGAATTATATCATCATCCTGCAGTTTCTTGCAATGGGAGAACGCAAGAAAATAAAATCTGATTGTATACACGTATGCACTATATTTTCTTTTCATATTTCATACAGAAAATGGATCTGAATAATATTTTCTGATACCAGTTCATATCCCGCTCCGCAGCTTCAGAAAACCGGCTGTAAAATTTTCTCTGCCAGATCTGTTGTTCTTTTCTCTGCTCCTGACTTTGCTCTTCTTTTCTTCCAAAAAGTTCCTGCAACACCTGCCCGTACAACTTTTCCCATTGTTCTGCGGTAATCTCCGGAAACTTTTCTTTCAGAATCTCTAAAGTACTCTGTCCTGTCGGTTCTGCCATTTTGATTCCTTTGATCTTTGCCACCCGCAGTACGCAGCCATATAATTCTCCTGCAGTCATTTTCCCGACTCTTTTTTTCAGTGCAAGACATCTCTTTTTCCCCTGCAAATAAAAAACTGCAAGCATCAGTCCTGCGGCCAGTATTCCCCCAGCCGGTTTCAGCCAGCCTGCATTCTGGTATAAAATTCTTGCCAGTCTCCCTTTTGGCAGTTTCATTTCTTCCACGCTTTTTTGAATCTGTTCTATTCCGGCCGGCGGAGTCACTTCGACATTTTCCCAGTATCCGTCATCAAGGCACCATACCTGACACCAGGCATGTCCCATCGCTCCACTGATCTGTGCCTGATAAGTTCCGTCTTCCTGTTCTTCAAATGCACTCGCCGGAACTGCATATCCTTCCGCATATCTTGCCTCTTTTCCGGCAAGCCGGAATAATAAAGTTCCTGCTGATGCAAAATGGACACAGAAGCCCTTCCGGTTTTCAAAAAGAAAATATTCCACAAAATCTTTTCCTGCCGGTGTTGCACCAGGTTCTGTATCATAGACTGCAAGTTCCCATAAAGCTTCGCAGATCTTTTTTCGGATTGCCTCAATCTCTGACTTTGAATCTTTCCATTCCCCATCAATCCCACCTATCTCTTCGATATAATAGCGGGTCAGTTTTTGTAAGTCTGTGGGACAGGACAGATAATCTTCCATATGCTCCCACATTTCTTCTTCATCATCTTTACCGGAATGTTCAATATCTTTCCATGTATCATCCTCATAAAAGACTCCGTACCGTTCTGCCACATACACCGTTGATTCGGGTCTGTATGTGATCGTAACGCTTTTCGCCACAGAATCATCCGGAACAAAGCCCGTAATCTGATTCAGATTTCCTATTTCATCTTTTAGAATCGAATTTGCTGTTCCTGATTTGTCTGTCGTTCCTGATGCTCCTGTCGTTTCCAGTACAGGGAGCTTTCTTTTTAATCTGGCAGGATCGGTATCATCTGTGCTTTTGGCTTTTTGGGATTCTGCAGTACTTTTCGCTGCCTTCTGTGCTTCTTTTTTCTTTTCACTTTCTTCTTTTGCACGAACCGTTTTTTGTCCTGTCAGACGTTCTTTCGCATCAGCGATCGCTTCGTCCAGTCGTTCCCTGACTGTATTTCTGGCTGTCATATACCATCCATCTTTTTCTTCTTTTACCACATTCAACTGCTTTCCGCTGCCAAAAGCAACCAGTAGGAGAACCGCCAGACCGATACCGCCCCGGATCAGCCTTCGCAGTTCCATCCGGATCTGTACCATTTGGGTTATGTCACCCGAAGCAGTTCTGTCTGCCGCAATCATTCCGGTCAGCAAATACATTCCACCATTAAAAAGCAGGACTCCCATTTCGGTCATCGGAAATTCATCCACACACCCTGCACATACAAACGGCAGAATGATAAAGACTGCCGCTGCCCATCTTCCTTTTCCTTCATATAAAATTGCAATCAGAACAAGAAGGAATGGGAGCATCAGAACAAGAACTGAAATTGTATCCATTTCTATATTCTGATACAGATGCTCTGCATCACCGGCTGTCCCTTGCCGAAGTTGTCCGAACACCCTTCTGCCCATCCCGACACAGATGTCCCACTTATACCAGATTCCTGCTGCCGCTGCTCCCAGTCCGGCACCGATTCCGCCAACGCGGGACATTCCATATCCGGCAGAGAACAGCATAGATATCAGAAGCAGCCCCAATAAGATCACTTTTGTATCCATTTCTATGCGAAATATTTCTGACATTCCCCAGCCCCATGCTGCTGCCAAAGCAAATGCAGACATTCCATTCAACACAGTAATGTATCCAGTAAAATATCCGGTCTCATTGTTCTTCTTTCTGCTCTCCTGTGCAATCCGAATGGAAGTTTTCTTTTTCTCCATATATTTCTCCTTTTACACCGGATCAGATTCTGAGATGTTCAGCTTTCTGTCCGTTCTGCCAGAATCTTCCTGATGCATCAACCTCAATCACTGCTGCAAATTCCCTTCCACGAAAACATTCCATTCTGCATTCGTTCATCCAGTCAGTCCTTTTATATGGATGAATATCCAACAGATTCCAGGTCATATAACAGGCATCCTGCACTGTCTTCACACGCCACATTACAACCTTCCCGGTCAGATCATCATACCACGCAACTAAATGGATACATTTTTCTTCTGCCAGCGTAACTGATAAGGACGCTGCATTTTTTACCATTCCCGAGAAATCGTTCTTTTCCTTCTTCCCTTCAGGATAATCAATCCAGATCAGCACAACGCAGCCCAGGGGAAATCCTCTTTCCCGGATCATCAGCTTTCCCGCTCTTGCTGTCTGCTTCCAATGGATATCTTTGATATTATCCTGCTCTCTGTAAGAGCGGATCTGATACGTCTCCGATGCATCATCTCCTTTTCGATCCTGTGCATATTCTGTATCGTCTGCCTGAAATTCTCTTACCCTGCGGGTAATCTCCATCGGGATCAGTTCATACTCAGGGAAAATCTTTATGAGGGATCGTTCTTCTTTTTCCTCTGTTAGATAAAAAATCCGAAACCAGTCATATCTCCGAATGGATTCCACACTCACTTCAAGCACGCCACACTCCGTTGTCTCAAAATCACACCACACTGTCTCACTGCTTTCCGGTGCGAGGTTTCCCCTGCAGATTTTTACCGCCTTTTCTTCTCTGTTCCTGTCTGTCACCACAATCTTCACTTCATACTGGATTGCAAAATAACGACTCAGATTTTTTAAAAGAATCCCTGCACGGATTTCTTTTCTGGCACTCTGTCCCTTTTTGTCCGCAAGGATTTTCTGGTCAGGGTGAGCCAGCTCAGAGATAAAATTGGATACAATATGGAGAGAATTAAAATTGCAGACAGCACTTCTGCATCATAGATCAGAAATGTATACAGAATTACCAGCATCGCTGCTCCATAGGCAATGCATCTTTTTATCATTTTTTCACCGCCTCTTCTGAAGACTTGGCTGTCGCACCTGCTCAACAATCCGCCGGATCAGTTCTTCTGTCCTGATATGTCCCACTTTTGCCTTCATATTCAATATGATCCTGTGGATCGCCACATCCTCAAATACATCCATAACATCTGCCGGGATCACATAATTTCTCCCCTGCAGATATGCCGCAGCCTTCGCCATCTTTGTCAGAGCAACTGTCCCACGTGTACTGATCCCCAGTTCTGTCCATTCATTCTCTCTTGTCGCCTTTGCAAGCTCAGCAATGTAACGATATATCCTTTCATGCACAAAGACTTCTCTCACTTCCTTCTGTAACAGTAACAGCACCGTCTGTTCCAAAATCGGAAAAACATTTTCCACAGCCTCTCCGCTCTGCGCTCTTCTGAGGATTTCGATCTCCTCTTCCACACTCGGATATCCCATCTTCACGCAGATCATAAACCGGTCCAACTGAGATTCCGGCAAAAGCTGCGTACCTGCAGATCCAACCGGGTTTTCCGTTGCGATCACGATAAAAGGATCTCCTGTCCGTCTTGTAACTCCATCAATCGTCACCTGCTTTTCTTCCATAACCTCCAGCAATGCCGACTGCGTCTTCGGTGAAGTACGGTTGATTTCATCTGCCAGAAGGATATTACACATAACCGCTCCCGGCTGATAGACAAACTGTCCGGTTTCTTTCTGATAAATGGAAAATCCGGTAAGGTCTGCCGGAAGAACATCCGGGGTAAACTGCACCCTGGTTTCTTTCAGACGCATCGCCCTGGAAAAAGCAAGTGCCATCGTTGTCTTTCCGGTTCCGGGAA
>OOCZ01002205.1_pt1 | contig 10832 bp, 3 predicted proteins | sample 1671631 | NCBI WGS metagenome assembly OOCZ01 (sample SAMN06348176, study PRJEB24527) | human gut metagenome | reverse complement strand
GCTGCCCCAACAACTCCTCCCTGTTTCCGCCACTGGCGGCGGTCGTCGTCGTTGCAGCGGAAGAATTATTTTAATTTTCGGGATAGCGGAGCGTCTGCGGACGCTCCGCTATCCCATTTTCACGGGTGGGGTCGTAATGGCAAACGGCATTTACAGCGCCTGCTTCCTGCGGAAGCGGCGGCGCTGCGGGGAATCCCCTCCTACACAACGCAGCAAGGCCGTCCGGCATTCGCCGGACGGCCTTGCTGCACTTATTGGAAAGGATCGATCAGGAGATGGCAATTGTCATTTCGCCAGACCCAGCTTTTTCAGCCGGTTCCATGCGCGGATGACCTGTACCTTGGTCACACGCTTGCCGGGCATAAAGGCGCCCTCGCCCATGTCGGGCAGCAGCCCGGCCTCCACAGCCCAGCGGGCTGCCTTGGCGGTATCCGGCTCCGCTACATCGCTGTAAACAGCGGGTGCAGCGGGTTCGGGCTTGCCTGCGGTGCTCCACAGCAGCACGACCAGCTGTTCCCGGGTGCGCGGGATGGGCGTGCCCTTGGGCAGCAGGTCTGCAAGGATGCTGTAAGTAACAGCCTCATAGCCCATTACTGCGCTGCCTGCAAACCACGCCGTTGTACCGGCTACGGTGGCCACCGTTTGCAGTGGGCTGAACTCGGTGCTGTCCCCCTGCGGCGGCTGCTCTGGCGGCTCCTCCGGGGTGGTCTCGGCGATGATGCGGAACGAGCCTGTTTTAACAGTTCCACCCGCATACTGTGCACTGCCTGCGACGGTCACAGTATAGCTGTAATCGCCCGGCTCAATGGGAGCGCCGTCCAGCACTTTGCCATTCTGCATGTAGGTCACGGTAACATCACCGTAGTCCTTATTGCTGGTGTTCTTAACAGTTACTTCCTTGGGACTGCCGTCATAGGTCAAGTTGTTGGGCAGGACAAAGGCAAAGTCTGCGGGGTCTGCCGGCGGCAATTCCGCCGCGCCCTCGCCGGTGGCGCTCAGGTTAAGGATATGGGTCTGCGGGATGTTATACTTGCGCAGGTCGATGGTGCTGTTGTAACGCTCTCCATCGGCTACAGAGCCGCTATAAGCTACGCCGTTCACACTCTTGATGGGGGCATGCGTGATGACCGAGATGGTGTTCAGATCGGTGTCAACGTAGAGGGTGGAGGTTTCTGCGTCCCAAACACCCTCCATCATGCCATTGATGCCGTTGATGTATTTTTTAGCGTACTCGGCACCTTCCGGTGCAGTGTAGTTCAGGGTGTAGTAATCCGTAGCACCGTTCAGGTCTTCGGTATCCTTTGCCACCAGTGCGTGGATGATGGGGTTATTCTGAATGATGCCGCCCTCGTTATAAACAACGGTGCACTCGCCGCCGTCAATGATGGGCTGGTAGGGCTCTGCATTGCCGTCATAGCCGGCCGTATTTTCCACCGGCAGCTTCAGGGTGTTCTGGCTGTTTTCGACCGTGCCGCCGTTTTGGATCACGGCAGTGCCGGTGTAACCGGCGCTGTTATAGCAGCCGTCCAGCACAGCCTTATTGGAAGCCATGTTGACTACCGAATATCCGGTAACATCCAGCGCAGAGTTGCGAATGGTAGCGGGCTGTGCCGGGTCGCGCCAGCCGTTGCCGATGTACCTAACGCACAGCACCGAATTCTCCACAAGGCCGTCATTGTAAAGGCTCTGCGCGCTGTTCAGCGTGGCATCCTTGATGACGCCGCCCTCCCTATTGTACACATACCGGGTGGAGTTCAGCGCACCTTTGAAGGTGCCGTAGTTTTCAACTGCAAATTTTACTGTATCGGCGTTGTTTATCACCTCATCGAAGTCCAGCACAGCGTCCTTCTCGATGGTCAGGGTGGGGACATCGTTTGTAAACAGTTCTGCGTGCTTGTGCGCCGGGTCAAAGGACCAGCCGTTGCCCTTTGCGCCGTAGACACCGCCGTCCGTGCCCTTGGGGAAGCCGTCCGCTTCAATGACCAGTTCCCCTACGGTAACGCTGTTGAGCTGGACAGTTTCCGTGCCCACAGTAAAGCTGACTGCGCCGTTCCCGTCGTTATAGTTCAGCTCCTCGCCGCCGCTGACGACACTCTTCAGCTTGTAGGCAGGTCTCAGGGTCACCGGTTTACCGGAGACAACATAGAGGGTGTCATAGGCATCTGCCGACCACTCGTTCACCGTGCCGTCCGCTGCCACCGCGACAGGGGCGTACACCGGAACATCGGTTGCATCAATGGCTACAAGGCCTGTGCTTTTTGCCGTGAAATAGCCGCCGTTGACGGCTGCACCCTCGGGCAGCGGGTCATCTTCAGTGGTGAACAGACCGCCGTTGACGGTACATTTATCTCCTGCAACATACAGCTTGTCGTTGAACAGACCGCCATTGATGATGGTTTCCGTTGTCCTTTCAAGATCCGTGAGCGCGCTTTCAAAGCTGCCGCCGTTGATAACGATCCTTTCACAATTGTTGATATCCACGGAGCAGATGCGCTTGCCCTTAAAGGTGCCGCCGTTGATGGTAAGGGTACCCGCTGCTTTAACGGTCATGCCGCTGGTATAACTACCCTCTTCAAAGGTGCCATCTTCAATGGTGACCTCGCCGCCTGCAGCATCAACTCTGGCAGCTCCCTTAAAGGTGCCGCCGCTGATGACAGCCCCGGCTTCACAGATCACCTTGCCGTAGAAGGTGCCGCCGGAGATAGTGCCTGCGTTGGTCACGGTGTAGCCGTTATGGTATTCCGAGCCGATCCGCGCCTCCTGCAGGGTGGCACCGGGCTCGATCTTCACGTTCCATTTGATGCAATTATTGTAGCTGTCATAGCCGTAATTACGGAGGCAGAAGGTACCTTTTTTCAGGGTGAGCGTATTGCTGGCCTCATCGTAGGACCAGCTGTCTCCACTGTCGCCCAGATCGCCGATGGGCTTACCGGAGGAATTGCTTGTATAGATATTGGTGACATCACCGTTTTCCTCTGCCAGTGCGGCGGCGCTGGCGGTGTCGGGCGGGGCGCTCTGGGCAAGGGCGGGCAGCGGCATTGCGGTCAGTGCCATGCTCAGCGCCAGAACCATGCTGATGAGCCGTTTTTGCATAAGATTCTCTCCTTCTCAAGCGCCCTCCAAGCCGGGCGCTTTTGTTGTACCCAGTGTACCACGTTTTGCCCGCTTTGGACGGTTTTGGGCACGAATCGCCCCGCAAATGCGCTGAAACGACCCGGTGCACCACACGCACCCGCAAAAAACAGAAAACCGCCCGGTTTGCGGTTACCGGACGGTTTTCTGCTCTATAGGAATTACGGGAATGGCATATTGAACAGAGCACTGCTCTGTGCCTGTAGTATACCACGAACGGCGGCAAAAATGGAGCAATTCTGCGTGAATGGCCCCTGAAATGCATCGAATCGCCCTGAAAAACCCCAAAAAAGCCCTTGCGCACCCTTTTGGGACGCAAAAAAGGGACTGCCGCACAGCGCTGTGCAGCAGTCCCTGCGGGGTTATAAGGGGTTAAGGGGCAGCGGTTTTAGCCGCGCTGCTGGTAAGTCTTCCAAGTGCGGATCACTTCCATGCGGCCTACGCGGCTGCCGGGCTTGAAGCTGCCGTCCTGTGCGGACATCAGGCCGGTATCCACGACCCAGCGGATAGCCTGCAGCTCTGCGGCATCTGCTGCCACATCGTTGAACAGTGCAGTGCTCTGGGTAGCGGGCTTGCCTGCGGCGGTCCACAGTGCAACTGCCAGCTGCTGGCGGTTAGCGGGGATGGCCATACCCTCGGGCAGGACGCTCTTCAGGTAGGCCGTGGTGCCTGCGATATAGGCACCCACGCCAATGGCTGCGCCGCCCACAGCGGCTACTGCCACAATGGCTGCACCGCCGCCGTCACTGTCACCGCCGGGTGCGGGGGTGGGGTCGGGGTTCGGCTTAGGATCAGGAGTGGGATCCGGATCGGGAGTAGCAGGAACTTCAAACACAGCAGTCAGTTCCACATCATGGTCGGGCATGGTGAAGTATATCTCGTGTGCGGTGCGCTGCTCCTCGGTCAGCTCCAGACCGGTGCAGTTCCAGTTCTTGAACACGCTGGTCTCGGTGTCCTCGTCTGCGGTGGCCTTGAGCTCTGTGCCCACAGGCACAGCCGTCAGGTCGGCAACAGCGCCGCCGTCCTTCAGGGTGACCTTTGCATCGGTGACCTCGAGTTTATTCGTAGGAGTAACGAACTCCGCCTTCAGGTTCACATCATGGTCGGGCATGGTGAAGTACACCACGCGTGCGGTGCTCTGCTCCTCGGTCAGCTCCAGACCGGTGCAGCTCCAGCTCTTGAACACGCTGGTCTCGGTGTCCTCGTCTGCGGTAGCCTTGAGTTCTGTACCCACGGACACAGCTGTCAGGTCGGCAACAGCGCTGCCATCCTTCAGGGTGACCTGTGCATCGGTGACATCGAGTTTATAGGTCTTGGGAGCGTTCTCGGTGTACTGTGCTTTCAGTGTGACCTTGTTTGCGGGCATCGTGAAGGAGATGGTCGCCTTAGTGGTGTCCACGTCAGCGGGCAGACCGGTCACTTCCCAACCGGTGAAGGTGTAACCGTCCTTCTCGGCTGCGGTGGCAACGAGCTCTGTACCCACGGGCACAGCTGTCAGGTCGGCAACAGCGCCGCCGTCCTTCAGGGTGACCTTTGCATCGGTGACATCGAGTTTGTAGGTCTCGGGAGCATTTGCGATATACTTCGCGTTCAGCGTGACCTTGTTTGCGGGCATCTTGAAGGTAACGGTCGCCTTGGTGGTGTCCACGTCAGTGGGCAGACCGGTCACTTTCCAGCCGGTGAAGGTCTTGCCTTCCACCGGCTGTGCAATAACCGTAACGTCCTCATCAAAGACACGCGGTTCGTCCTTCCCATCCACGGTCAGGGTGTAGGTGTTCTTCTTGTACTGCGGGGTCAGCGTGACGTTGTTTGCGGGCATCGTGAAGGTGATAGTTGCCTTGCTGGTGTCCGTACCCTCGGGCACGCCATCTACCTCCCAACCGGTGAAGGTGTGACCTCCCTTCTCGGGTGCGGTAAACGTGACTTCCTTACCAAATGCACGGCGTTCTTCCTTCCCGTCCACGGTCAGGGTGTAGTAGATCGGCTCATAGCGGTTCGTCACCCGCACGTCATTGCTGGGCATGGAGAACTGGAGTTCGATATGCGTGCCGGTATCGGTGATGGTATACGCATCCTCTGCCAAACCTTCGATCTTCCAGATAACGTTATTGCCTTCCTGCTTGTCAACGCTAAGGGTGATCTTATCGCCCTCATTATGCGCCTTGCCTTCCTGAGCATTCCAGTAGTAGTAATACTTCGGCTTGGTCGGCTCGGGCACAACATAGGTGTCCACTTCGTACTGGTTGCCAACGTAGTGGTCACTATCATTCACCACGATGTAAACGCTGTAAGTGCCTGCCTTGGTGGGCTTCGTCACAGACGGGAACGAGCCATCCTCCGGGACATACCGGATAGAATACAGCGGTGCATCGTCAAAATACATCGGGCCTTTATAGGTTGCAGTTTGGGTCTTGGGGTCATACTCAAAGTCGTCGAGCTTCGGTTGATATCTGCGTACCACCTCGCCGATATCAAGCGAGCCTTCTGTGTACTTGTCGCCCTCTTGCGCTACGATGCGCTGCTTGTAGAGGCCGTACATGTCCGCTCCCGCCGGGTAGGTTTCAAACACCTCGTTGTCGTAGGTGCGCACATAGACGAGGCTCAATTTGCCCACGCCATCCTTGCTGCTTTTAACGGTCTGATGTTCGATCGTCCCGGAAACGGTAAAGTCGCTCTTGCTCAGGGAAGAGAAGGGCAGCTTTCCGGTGGTGGCCATGTTCACCACAATAGGCTCACCGTCATTCTTGGCGGTCAGGGTCAGGGTCTTGCCATCTGCGGAAAGCTGTGCGCCGTTGTAAGCGCTGACATCCTCGCCGTTGATGTTCGTGACTGCATTGCTGAAGCGGATCTCTGCCTTGACATTACCGATAAGGTAAACCGCGTCTGTTGCTGCGGCATAGTCGTTGAGGCGTTCCACAGTGCCGTCCGTCATCATCAGCTTGCTCTGCTGCTGACCGGCGGCAAGGAATCTGCTTTCAATATAGCCGCAGCTCACCGTATTGGAAATAGCAGCCTTGCTGTCGCTGTCCGTTTTCAGGCTGCCAAGGATCACGGCATTCTGGATGACCGTTTTCTCCGTGGCATAGCTCGGCAGCTGGACATCGTGGAACACACCGCCGGTGACCTCGCTGTTCTGGTTCAGCTGGACCTCAGCGATGAATGAGCCGCCAGTGATCTTGCCATAAGCGCGGACGACATCCTGGAAAGTGCCGCCTGCGATGGTGCTGTTTTCATCCATGTAGACATCCTTCTGGAAGGTGCCGTCCTGAATGATGGTGTTCTCCGCACCAACAGAGCCCTCTGCCACGATGCCGGTGACAGTCACATTTGCAAAAGTGATCTGCTCCACGGCAATGGCCTTATGGTAGGGGTTGATGGTATCCGAAGAAAGATCCACCGGGTTGCCGTCCGGGGTGGTGATGTAAAGCGCCGCGCGTGTCCTTCCGTTCTCTTCCATGGTGGCGTACTTCCAGCCCAGGCCCTCATAGAGGTTAGCCGTCATGCCCTCGCCGCTCATCGGCACACCGGTCACACCGGTCAGGTCGGGCAGACCCTTTTCGGTAATGCGCAGGGGCTTGAGGTCGCTTGGATCGGTGGACTTATTCACAAAGATCTTTGCGCCGTCATTCTTGCCGGTAATGCGCAGCACCTTGCCGTCGGCAGAGGTGTTGGCGTTGTAGTTTTCGACCGGTGCATCGTTGATGCTCAGTACATCGGTGTTCAGGGTAAGTTCTGCGCTGCCTGCGCCCACCAGATAGATGGTATTGGTGGAAAGAGGCAGAGTTCTGCCGTTCATCGCAGTCACACCGCCGTTACGCACCACCAGTGTGCTGAGCTGCTGTCCTGCGGGCAGCAGCTTCTGGATGCCGTCAGGCAGTTCGCCCAGAACCGTATCCGAAATGGTGTAGGTGTTATTGCCATAGGTATTGAAATTGCAGCTCTGGATCACCGCATTGGCAATAGAGCAAGAGCCATTGCAGAACAGGAAATCAAAGGTGCCGCCGGTGATCTCGACCGCACTGTTCCCATTGATCGAGTTGATGCCCGCGCTGACATTGTGGAAGGTGCCGCCGCTGATCTTACCGCTGGTGATCGTCAGTCGGCCGTTTTCGCCAAACTCACCGCCGGTAATATTAGCATTGGTGATCTCGACATAGCAGTTGATAGGCACATCGCTCAGCGCGCTGAAGTCGAAGTTTGCACCGCCCTGATTCAGGATCTGCACAGTGCTTTCATTGCTGCTGTCGTTGGGGTAGCAGTTATAACCCCAGCCGTTGCCCATGTAAACACGGTGCAGCTTTGCGTCCGTGTCCAGACTGTCCACATAGGTCACGTCGGTCAGATCGGGCTGACCCTCATTGTTAAAGCGCAGTTCTGTGGCGCCAAGTGCCATAGGAACCAGCTTCATGGGTGCGCCGTTCTGCGCCGGGATCATGTTAAAGCTGGCGGAAAGCGTTTTTCCGTCTGCGCTGATGGAGATCGTGGCAATCGTAGAGTCAAAGTATGTGAAGGCGTAATTTTGGGTACCGGCGGGCAGTGCCATGACACTGCCGCCGGTAGAGGCTACCGCCCATACATCGCAGCCGGTGTCGCTTTCCACTACCAGTTCCAGATCGTTCCCGTTACCGGAATAGTTATACTTCTTGATGATATAGATTTTTGTTTCCTTTTGTCCGTTCAGGGTGCAGTTTTTCGGCAGCAGCAGCTGGTGTGCCTGCTGCTGCGTGTCGGCGCTCAGACCGGAGATATCGCGGAAAAAGCCGCCCCGGACATAGCCGCCGTTCTCGGTCAGCTTATCGTAGGTGCCGCCGTCAATGGTGCCGTTTTCCAGCACTGCTTCGGCGTAGCTGCCGCCCAGAACGCAGACGCCGTACATATTGCCGGCTTCTATCAAAAGTGTACCGGTGACAGTGCCATCCAGCAGATAAACCGTGTGACTATTAGCATTCTTGACGGTCACATTGCAGCTGACCGTGCCGTCCAGAATGTACTCGGTATCTTCACTGCCGGTACCGGTGATGGTCAGCCCGGTAGTTTCGTCAAAGCTCCAGCCGGTACCGGCTGCTGCCTTGGGCAGACCGTTCGTACCGATCTTGATCTTGACCACCTGATTATTTGTTTCAGAGTTCTTACCAACAGCCTCATGCTCTTCTTCGGAGCTGTAAGTAATGCTGTTGGTTTCTTCCGCCGCTGCGGAAGAAAACCCTGCCCCTGCATCTGCAAATGCGGATACAGGAAGGATGGAGAGCACCATACTGAGTGCCAGTATCATGCTCACGATGCGTTTTTTCATGATATCCTCTCCTTTGTCGGTTGATTTGTCCGGCTATACCCCCAAACGGCACAGCCGGAACGGACAAAAATGCCAAGTTGAGTATAGCACCAAAATTCAAGGAAATAAAGCGCTTTTGCGGGCAGCACCTGCCAAAAAATGGCGCAAAATTATGGGCAAAATCACGATACGGGGGGGGGTATGCTTTTCTCCCATAAAAAAGCAGTTCCGAAACGCCCGCAGGCGTTTCGGAACTGCAATAAAAATATTCTTTCCGCTCTTTATGCCCAAAGCACACGCGGCGGGCATTCAAAAGCGTTTTACTTGCCCGCCAGCAGCACCGCCAGCACGGCTTTCTGGACGTGCAGACGGTTCTCTGCCTCGTCAAAGATCTCGTCCGCGTGCTGCTCGAACAGGGCGGTGGAGATCTCCTCGCCCCGGTGGGCGGGCAGACAGTGCAGCACCAGCGCGTTGGGCTTTGCGTTTTCCAGCAGACGGCCGGTGAGCTGGAAGCCCACAAAATCCCGCAGACGCTGCTCGCTTTCAGCCGTGCCGGGGGCGGTGGTGTTCCACGCGGCGGTGGCTACAATGTCCGCATCCCGCAGGCCCTCGGCGGGGTCGGTGGTCAGGTGGAAGGCATTGCCGTATTTGTGGGCAAACATCAGCACATCCGCTGCCGGGCGGTAGCCCGGGGGACAGACGCAGGATACCTGCATCCCCGCCAAAAGGCCGCCCACGATCAGGCTGTTTGCCATGTTGCTGCCATCGCCCACAAAGCAGAGTTTCAGCCCTGCCAGCGTGCCCCGGCGCTCCCGGATGGTCATCAGGTCAGCCAGCACCTGACAGGGGTGGGCGTAGTCGGTAAGGCCGTTGATCACCGGAATGCCGGAAAGCTCCGCCAGCTCTTCCAAATCCCGCTGGCGGTAGGTGCGCCAGACGGCGCAGTCGTAGTAGCGCCCCAGCACCCGGGCGGTGTCCCGCAAAGGCTCGCCGCGCCCGGCCTGTAATTCGGCGGTGTTCATGTAGTTGCCAAGACCGCCCATCTGATACACGCCCACCTCAAAGCTGGTGCGGGTGCGGGTGGATGCCTTGGAGAACAGCAGCGCCACGCTTTTGCCCGCCAGCAGCGGGGCGGTGCGGCCCGCCTTGCAGTCCGCTTTCAGCCGGTCTGCCACATCCAGAATATGGGTCAGCTCGGCGGGGGAAAGGTCGCTCATTTTCAGCAGATTTTTCATGCCTGCTCCTTCGGAGCGGTCGGCTCCATCGTGCCCAGCACCTCGGCCAGCACCTCCAGCGCCATGTCTACTTCGTGCTCGGAGACGGTCAGCGGCGGCAGCAGACGCAGCCGGGTCTTGGCGGTAAGCACCAGCAAGCCTTTTTCGCGGCAGGCAGCCAGCACATCCGCAGCCTGCACGTCAAAGAACTCGATGCCCACCATCAGGCCGATGCCGGAAATGTTCTTGACGTGGGGCAGCTTTGCCAGGCCGGTGCGCAGCTGTACGGCGCGCTCGCTGACCTGCGCAAGGAAGCTCTGGTCCAGACGGTCCACCACCACGTTGGCACCGGCGCAGACCACCGGGTTGCCGCCAAAGGTGGAGCCGTGGGTGCCGGGGGTCATGCCCTCGGCTACCTTTTCATTCATCAGCACCGCGCCGATGGGCAGACCGCCGCCCAGCCCCTTGGCAAGGGTGACGATGTCCGGCTTGAGGTTATAGTGCTCACAGCACAGGAAGGTGCCGGTGCGGCCTACGCCGGTCTGCACTTCGTCCACGATGAGCACAAGGTCTTTTTCGTCGCACAAAGCGCGCACGGCCTGCACATACTCCGGGTCCAGCGCCATCACGCCGCCTTCGCCCTGAATGAGCTCCATCATCACGGCGCAGGTGTGGCGGTCTACCAGCTCCCGCAGCGCTTCGATATCCCCCGCCGGGACGTACTGGAAGCCCTCGTTGAAGGGGCCGAAGTAGTTGTGGAACACCTCCTGCCCGGTGGCGGTCAGGGTGGCAAGGGTGCGGCCGTGGAAGCTGTTGACCAGCGTGATGACATTGTAGCGGTCCTTGCCGTAATGATCCACGCTGTACTTGCGGGCGGCCTTGATAGCGCCCTCGTTGGCTTCGGCGCCGGAGTTGCCGAAGAACACCTTACTCATGCCGGTGCGCTTGCACAGCTTTTTCGCCAGCTTGCCGCAGGGTGCGGTATAGTAGAGGTTGGAGGTGTGCTGCAGCTTGTGTGCCTGCTGGGACACGGCTTCTGCCCAAGCAAGGTCGCAGTAGCCAAGGCTGTTTACCCCGATGCCGCTGGTGAAGTCCAGATACTTCTGTCCCTCAGGGCCCTCGGCGTACAGCCCGTGGCCTTTTTCCAGCACGACGGGGCTGCGGTTATAGGTGTGCAGGACGTACTCGTTGTCCCGCTTGATGACTTTTTCAGA
>OOCZ01002194.1_pt1 | contig 10872 bp, 10 predicted proteins | sample 1671631 | NCBI WGS metagenome assembly OOCZ01 (sample SAMN06348176, study PRJEB24527) | human gut metagenome | reverse complement strand
ATCATTATGACAAGCCGTTTGACCTGGAATATAAGAAAGAGTTTTTTGACAGATATTCACAGATTTCCATTGACCGGTTGATAACTTCGAAAAATATTGATGAGCTTGTGGATAACTTACGGGATACGGAGTATTATGATGCACTTGCCAGAATTAAAGATTCCGGAGCGGGAACGCTTTTTGATTATGATCTGGCACTGGATCTGTATTATTTTTCCACCATGTGGAAAAAGGGAAAAAGGGTTCTGAAAGGACATGAGCAGAAGATATTCTTAAAGGACTATGGAATGAAGATCGATCTTCTGAATCTTCAGTGGATCTACCGTGCGAAGAAGTATTATCATATGCTTCCGCCGGATATCTATTCGATGACGATCCCGATCCACTATCGGATAAAAGTAGAAGAATTCAAGACACTGGTGGAGACGCCGACACTGGAACAGTTTGAAGCAGAAGTGGAAAAGACGTACTATGCAGGAAAATATAATTATATGCAGACGGATAAAACACTGGAACAGATGTACCGCGACTGCCTGCGGAAGTTGTACCTGACTGATAAAAGGAATGATCCGTATTCGATCGCGATCGTCAATACGTATCTGTTCCTGAAAGAAGAAGAAATCTATAAACTAACGACAGCCCTTGAGTGTATCCGTTACGGTTTGACGAAGGGAGAGACATTAGGATACTTAGGAGGTGTGAATCAATGATTGTTAAGATGAAGTTCTTAAGCATCAGCGGACCGAAGAATGATATCGACCGTGTCTGCGAGGTGTATCTGTCGAAATACGAGATGCAGCTTGAGAATGCGGCGGCGGAGCTTAAGACGACCGACAACCTGCAGCCTTTTGTGGAAGTCAATCCATACAAAGAGCCGCTTGCGAAGGCAGAACAGTTCAGCGCACTGTTAGCGGATGAAGACCAGAGGATCGATGTATCGATGAATCAGGAGGATATGCTGAACCTGATCCGGGATGTCAATCATGACTATCTGGATCTGCTGGAGAAGAAAGAGTTAACGAAGAAGCAGGTAGATGAATACAAAGAAAAGCTTCTGATTATGGAGCCGTTCCGGACACTGGAACTGGATATGCAGAAATCATTAAAGTATAAATATATGAAAGTCCGGTTCGGACGGGTAGATGTGAATTATTACAAACGTCTGGAAAAATATTTATTCGATGATCTGAATGCGGTATTTATCGAAGGTACGAGGAATGAAAATTATGTATACGGATGTTATTTCGTATCGAATGCGGATTCCAGTAAGGTGGATTCGGTATTCAATTCCTTACATTTTGAAAGGATTGCAATTTCATCCGAATACATAGGAACGCCGGCGCAGGCCTGTGAAGAGCTTGAAAAAGAAATTGAAGAAAAACAGAAAGAGATTGCTGGGATTAAAAAACAGATCAGTGAGCTGATGGCAAAGAATGCCGCAAAGCTCCGAGGTGCGAAGACGCGTCTGGAAGAACTGGCTACGAACTTTGATGTCCGCAAGCTGGCGGCAAGGATCGAAGAGGGAGATAATAAAGAAGACTATTACATCCTGTGCGGATGGATGGGCGAAGATGATGTGAACAAATTCCTGGCGGAATCGAAGAATGATGATAAGGTATTCGTTGTTGTAGAAGAAGACAAGGAGAAATTCTTCGGAGAGCCGCCGACGAAGCTTAAGAATCCAAGGTTCTTCAAGCCGTTCGAGATGTTCATCCGGATGTACGGGCTTCCGGCAAATGATGAGATGGATCCGACGATGTTCGTGGCACTGACGTATACATTTATCTTTGGTGCGATGTTCGGGGATGTCGGCCAGGGCTTATGCCTGTTTGTATTCGGCGGGCTTTTGTACCTGATTAAGAAGATCAACCTGGCTGGGATCATATCCATTGCGGGACTGTTCTCAACATTCTTTGGATTCATGTTCGGAAGTATCTTCGGATTCGAAGATGTGATACAGGCACACTGGTTAAGGCCGGTGGATGCGATGACGAACCTGCCGTTTATCGGACAGCTCAACACAGTATTTGTGGTTGCCATTGCATTTGGCATGGGACTGAATATCCTGGTGATGATCTTTAACGTGATCAATTCGATCAAGAGTCATGATGTGGAAAATATGTTATTTTCCCATAATGGAATCGCGGGACTGGTGTTCTACGGATTCCTGGTGCTGACGATCGTGCTTTACATGACGGGACATAAGGTTCCGGGCAATATCCTGATGGTGATCTTCCTGGGAGTTCCGGTGATCTTGTTCGTATTCAAGGAACCGCTGGGAAATCTGGTGACAAAGCAGCATAAGAAGATGGAAGAGGGCAAGGTAATGTTCTTCGTGCAGGCGTTCTTCGAACTGTTCGAGACGATGCTGAGCTATTTCTCCAATACCATTTCTTATGTGCGTATCGGTGCATTTGCCGTCAGCCATGCGGCGATGATGGAGGTTGTGCTGATGTTATCCGGCGCAAGTGCGGGGCATACGAACTGGATCGTGTTCGTGCTTGGAAATGTGCTGGTGTGCGGACTGGAAGGTCTGGTCGTCGGTATCCAGGTACTGCGTCTGGAATATTATGAGATGTTCAGCAGGTTCTATAAGGGAACCGGACGGGAGTTCAAGCCGTTTCACAGTCAGAGTGATGAAAAGTAAAGGAACGATTTAAGCGATTTTGTGATCCAGAGGATAAATCGCCATGCGTTCGAAAGAAGCTGCCAGTGGCAGGTTCTGTAGAGGAAAAATAATAAGACAGAATTCAGAGATATATTTACAGGAGGACAAAAATATGAGCCTGACAGTTAGATTATTGTTAATTGCAACATTGTTACTTAGCATTGTAATTCCATTCGGATATTTCCTGATCGGACAGAGGACGAAGAAGCGTTATAAAAGGGCCATCGGCACGAATGTATTTTTCTTCTTTAGTACTGTCTTGATCGCGGGAATCATGCTCTTTGCGGGAGATCCGGTACAGGCAGCAGAAGCAGCCGGCAATACGGCATCGAACGCAACCGGATTCGGATATCTGGCAGCAGCACTTTCAACCGGTCTTTCCTGCGTCGGTGGTGGTATCGCCGTTGCAAGTGCAGCAAGTGCGGCTCTTGGGGCAATCAGCGAGGATTCCAGTGCACTTGGTAAGTCACTGATCTTCGTAGGTCTTGCAGAAGGTGTGTGTCTGTACGGACTGATCATCTCCTTCATGATCTTAGGTAAATTGTAAGATGAAGATGTATCTGATCAGTGATAATATCGATACTCTGACAGGAATGCGTCTCGCAGGGGTAGACGGAATCGTGGTACATGAAAGAGAAGAACTCCGGTGTGCGATCGAGAATGCCATGGAGGATAAGGATGTAGGTGTGATTCTGCTGACGGAGAAATTCGGAAGAGAATTCCCGGACCTGATAGACGAGATCAAGCTGGAGCGGACGATGCCGCTTCTGATCGAGATTCCTGACAGACACGGGACCGGACGTAAGAAAGATTTTATCACGTCGTATGTAAATGAAGCGATAGGGTTGAAATTATAGACAGGAAGAAGGTGGCACATTTGACAAACGAAGAGAAGATCACGCATATCCGGACGGCGGCGATGGAAGAAGCAAGAGCGGAGGCGAATGCGATCGTAAAGCAGCATGAGGATGCGCTTCGAAGTGTGTTCGAACAGCATCAGATCGAAGCCAGACGGCAGTCGGAGACGAGAGTGCGTGCAGAGAGTGTGACTGCGAAACAGCAGCTGAACATGGCAATGTCAAAGGCGCAGCTTGAATTAAAACGTGAGATGGGAAAGACACAGACAGAACTTAAGACGGAACTGTTCGAAGAAGTGCAGTTAAAGCTTCTGGCGTTCATGAGAACGGAAGAGTATAAAGAAGTTCTGATCCGTTATATAGAGAAAGCAGCACAGTTTGCATCAGGGATGGCGATGACGATCTATATCAATCCGTCTGATGCAGACAAGAAGACATATCTGGAAGAACGTACGGGAATGACGCTGACGATCAGCAAAGTGGATTTTATCGGCGGGGTGCGTGCGGTTGTGCCTGAGAAGAATGTCCTGGTGGACTATGCATTCAAAGGTGCACTGGAGAATGAATACCAGAAATTCCAGTTCCGGGGAGGTGTAAAGGGTGAGTAGCGGAAAGACAGAAAAGATATATGGCATCAACGGCCCGGTCATTTACCTGAAAGGGAAGACGGATTTTAAGATGTCGGAAATGGTCCATGTGGGAGAAGAAAAGCTGGTTGGCGAAGTCATTTCCCTGGATAAGGACCGGACGACGGTACAGGTGTATGAGGAGACTTCCGGACTGCATCCGGGAGAACTTGTGGAAGGTACGGGAGCGGCAGTGTCGGTTACGCTGGCACCCGGCATCCTGAATAATATCTTTGACGGTATTGAGAGACCGCTGGAGCGGATCGCTGACAAGGGCGGTGCATTTATCACCCGTGGTGTCAGTGTGGACGCACTGGACCGTCAGAAACTCTGGGAGACGCATATCACAGTGGCTGAAGGCGATATGGTACAGGGTGGAACGATCATTGCGGAAGTGCCGGAGACGCGGGCTATCGTGCACAAATGCATGGTTCCGCCGGGAGTAGAAGGGACTGTTGTATCGGTGGTTCCGGATGGTGAATATACAATTGATGAGACGCTGGTTACGATTGAACTGTTCAATGGAGAAAAACGAGAACTTTCGATGACACAGCACTGGCCGATCCGTGTACCGAGACCGGTGAACCGGAGATTCCCGGCAAGTGTGCCGCTGGTAACAGGACAGCGAATTCTGGATACGATGTTCCCGATTGCAAAAGGTGGAACGGCTGCGATCCCGGGAGGATTCGGAACGGGTAAGACGATGACCCAGCATCAGATCGCAAAATGGTCGGATGCGGATATTATCATATATATCGGATGCGGCGAGCGTGGAAATGAGATGACACAGGTTCTGGAAGAGTTTTCGGAGCTGGTCGATCCGAAATCGGGCAATCCATTGATGGACAGAACGACGCTGATCGCCAATACATCGAACATGCCGGTAGCTGCCCGTGAGGCGTCCATTTATACCGGACTGACACTGGCGGAATATTACCGTGACATGGGGTATGATGTGGCGATCATGGCGGATTCGACATCCAGATGGGCAGAGGCACTGCGAGAGCTTTCGGGACGACTGGAAGAGATGCCGGCGGAGGAAGGATTCCCGGCGTATCTGGCATCGAGACTGTCGGCATTCTATGAAAGAGCCGGCATGATGCAGACGTTAAATGGTGCGACAGGATCGGTCTCTATCATCGGAGCGGTATCTCCGCAGGGAGGAGATTTCTCTGAACCGGTTACGCAGAATACGAAGCGTTTCGTGCGCTGTTTCTGGGGACTGGACAAATCACTGGCGTATGCGAGACATTTCCCTGCGATCCACTGGCTGACAAGTTACAGTGAATACCTGAACGACTTAAGCGGCTGGTATTCGGATCATGTATCGCCGAAATTCGTTGATTACCGGAACCGTCTGATGGCGATCCTGAACCAGGAGAGCAGCCTGATGGAGATCGTAAAACTGATCGGCGGGGATGTGCTTCCGGATGACCAGAAGCTGATCCTGGAGATTGCGAAGGTGATTCGTCTGGGATTCCTGCAGCAGAATGCATTTCATAAGGATGATACGTGTGTATCACTTGAGAAGCAGTTCAAGATGATGGATGTTATTCTGTATCTGTATAAGACGAGCCGGAAACTGGTGGCGATGGGGATGCCGATGTCGGTGCTGAAGGCAGAAGGTATATTTGAGAAGGTCATTGCGATCAAGTATGATGTGCCGAATGACAATCTGCAGTTACTGGATCTGTATAAACTGGATATTGATGACTTTTATAACCGCGTCATCGAGAAAAATGCGTAAAGGGAGGGACGTAAGATGGCAATAGAATATCTTGGACTGAGCAGCATTAATGGCCCTCTCGTCGTACTGGAAGGTGTGGAAAATGCATTTTACGATGAGATCGTGGAATTTATTGTAGATCATGATACGAGGAAAATGGGACGTATCGTGGAGCTGGATGAAGATAAGGCCGTGATCCAGGTATTTGAAGGAACGGAAAATATGTCGCTGGATAATACCCACACGAGGCTTACGGGACATCCGATGGAAGTTGCCGTGTCAGAGGAAATGCTGGGCCGTACATTTAACGGGATTGGGGAAGCAATCGATGGCCTTGGACCGATCACAGATGCTGAGAAGCGGGATGTAAACGGACTTCCGCTGAATCCGGTCAGACGGGAATACCCGAGAAACTATATCCGTACCGGAATCTCGGCAATTGACGGACTGACGACACTGATCCGCGGGCAGAAGCTTCCGATATTCTCAGGAAACGGACTTCCGCATGATCAGCTTGCGGCACAGATCGTCAAGCAGGCTTCGCTTGGTGACAATTCGGATGAACAGTTCGCAGTTGTATTCGGAGCAATGGGTGTGAAGCACGATGTGGCGGAATTCTTCCGTAAGACATTTGAGGAAAGCGGTGTGGCAGACCATGTGTGTATGTTCTTGAACCTGGCGAATGACCCGGTGGTGGAGCGTCTGATCACGCCGAAGGTAGCACTGACGGTAGCAGAGTATCTGGCATTTGAGAAAAATATGCATATTTTGGTTATCCTGACGGATATGACTTCCTTTGCAGAAGCCATGCGTGAAGTATCGTCTTCGCGTGGTGAGATTCCGTCAAGAAAAGGATATCCGGGATATTTATACAGTGAACTGGCAACGATCTATGAACGTGCCGGTATTGTGGATGGGGCAAATGGTTCAGTGACGCAGCTTCCGATCCTGACGATGCCGAATGATGATATCACACATCCGATCCCGGACCTTACCGGATACATTACAGAAGGACAGATCGTACTGGACCGTAATCTTCACGGTCAGGCAGTCTATCCGCCGATCAGTATCCTGCCATCGCTTTCGCGTCTGATGAAGGACGGTATCGGAAAAGGATACACGAGAGAAGATCATCAGGATCTTGCAAACCAGTTATTCTCCGCTTATGCGAAGGTCGGAGAGGCGAGAAACCTTGCTTCCGTTATTGGTGAGGATGAATTGTCACCGATTGACAAGCAGTATCTGAAGTTCGGTGAAGAATTTGAAAAACGTTATATCGGGCAGGGACCGACGGAGAACCGTACGATGATGGAGACTTTGGATCTTGGATGGGAACTGCTTGGACTTCTGCCGAAGGAAGAACTGGACCGTATTGATACGAAGCTGATTGAGAAGTACTGGAAGGATACGCGGGATACGCTGGAGACAGAAGAGTAGGAGGGATGCATATGGATCCGAGAGAATTTCCTACCAAGGGAAATCTGATGCTTGCGAAGAATTCTCTGATGCTTGCGCGTCAGGGCTACGATCTGATGGATAAGAAGCGGAATATTCTTCTGAAAGAACTGATGGGACTGATCGATGAGGCAAAAGATATTCAGGAAGAGATCGATGCGACATTTACAAAAGCATACGCCTGCCTGCAGCGTGCCAATATCGAACATGGAATCAGCAAAGTTCAGGAGCTGGCATTTACCGTTCCGATCGAAGACTCTCTGAAGATGCAGACCAGGAGTATCATGGGAACCGAGATTCCGCACATTAAGTACGATGCGAAACAGAATGATCTGACGTATTCGTTCAGCACCACGCATGAGTCGGTGGATATCGCAAGAGAAGCCTTCCGGGAGCTGGCAGAGGTGGAAAACTCGGCGTACCGTCTGGCGGCAAATATCAAGAAGACACAGAAGCGGGCAAATGCGCTTAAGAATATTACGATACCGATGTATACGAATCTGGTGCATACGATCAGTAATGCGCTGGAGGAGAAGGAAAGAGAAGAATTTACACGGTTGAAGGTGATAAAGAGGATGAAAATGTAGAAAAAATGTAAAATAGGCCGGTAGATTTCTGAAAATCTCCCGGCTTATTTTAACGACAAATTTTGCAGAGTAATTCCAGTTATCCCCAACAAAAGAGGAGTTATCCACGGGAAACTGTGGATAACTCCTCTTTTGTCTGATAATTCCGCCGCATTAATCGACATAGAATGACAATGATTATAATGAACGGGATTTTTCTGTACTTACATTGATGCATTCAATTACAGCACCACGCATACCAGCCTTTTCGAGAGCTTCGCAGCCTTCGATGGTTGTTCCGCCCGGTGATGTAACCATGTCTTTTAACTCGCCCGGGTGGATTCCTTTTTCGAGAATCATCTTTGCAGTACCAAGGCAGGTCTGTGCTGCAAGGCGGTATGCCGTTGCACGCGGGAGTCCCTGTTTTACACCGCCGTCAGCCATGGCTTCAATGAACATAGCTACATAAGCAGGACCTCCGCCGCTTAAGCCACAGGCTGCATCTAAGAGGTGCTCCGGAATCATTTCTACCACACCGATCGTGCTGTAGATAGATTTTGCTGCTTCTAATTCGTCCTCTGTCAGATCGTTGTCGGAGCAGAGTGCAAATGCACCTTCGAATACCATTGCAGGGGTGTTAGGAAGAAGTCTTAAAATTCTAGGTGTGCCATCGATCATATTCTGGAGTCTTTCGACAGTGACACCGGCTACGATGGACATCAAAGCTTTTCCATCCAGGGCTTTTTTGCACTGTGACAGAGCTTTAAGGAGTCAGCTTATGAAGCTCCCACGCTTTCTCAATGCTTCCCGGTGTTTCCATCAATAATTTCGTACCTTCTGCCATACATCTTGCAACATAGAGCATACCTTTCTGTCCGATAGTCATACCGGCCTGTTTGGCAGCAGCCCAGTGATGAAGCGGGGTGCCTTTACACATCGTAGCGGCACTTAAGGTGATCAGCGGAACCGTGTGGCTGACCTGTGAAGCATCTGTGCCGATAGCGATCGGAACCGGCTCATCTTCAAGCGGTTCCAGGCCGGAGAATAGTGTCCCGTCATTGATGAGCCCGGCTTCTTCTGTAATCTGCTTTGCGAAATCCAGTTCTTCCGGTGTATAAGTCGGTGTCGGGACTTGGGTCATGGCATCGTAATATAATTCTGTCAGTACCCGGTTAACTTTCATCTCACTGCAGCTTGCAACCAGTTCGATATCGACGGTGGTGTCTGTCATAAGAGCGGCACCTCTTGCGCAGTTGTCTACACGTTCGCTTGCATCTTCGGTGCGGGAACGTAAGTAGGAGCGGATGAAATAATTTGTCTTCGCGATATCCGGAACAACATTTGCCGGAAGGCCGTTATCAATGTAGGCATAATGCATACGGACATCTCCCGGTACGTGTTCACGGAGATAATTGACGCCTACATTCATAAGTTCAGCGGCGTCGAGGGCACTGCGTCCCTTTTCAGGAGCTTTGGCGGCATGGGAACTGATTCCGTGGAATGTGTAGTTCTTAATGTCCTGTGCCTGCCAGATATCGTTGCTGACACGGTTGCGGTCGAATGGATGCCAGGTAATAGCAACATCGAGGTCATTAAAGACTCCCTGATCGTTCATCACGATCTTGCCGGACATGATCTCTTCGGCCGGGCAGCCGTAGACGCGGATCGTTCCGGCAGCATCGGTTGCTTCCATATCGGCTTTTAATGCGCAGGCCGCTGCGGCAACAGCAGTTCCAAGCAGGTTGTGTCCGCAGGCGTGTCCGACACCTGCCAGAGCATCGTACTCAGCCAGGAATCCAAGGAGTGGTTTTCCACTTCCCCAGACTGCGGTAAATGAGGTGTCGATACCGGCTGTTTTCCATGTTATTTTAAATCCCTGGCTTTCCAGATAATCTGCCAGGCATTTGGAAGAAAGTGTCTCCTGATATGCAAGTTCCGGGTGATGGAAAATGTAATCGGCAGTATGTACAAGTTCTTCCTGATGATCGTCGAGCCAGCTGGCAATAATATTGTCAGGTGTATGTTCGGTTGTTAGTTTATTCAAAATATAGATACCTCCTCATAGAATCGGGTGTTTATCTATCATTTTAGCATAGAAAAACAGGATGTAAATAGATTTCATAGCTTTCTTATATGAAAAGTAAAAAACAATGTCAATAAGCAGCAAATTCTATTCAACCGGATAAAGACCGTTCAGTACATCCAGATATTCCTGTCCAAATGTATCTACATAATCAGCAAGCGCAAGTTTAACTGCCTCTTCCCCTTTTTCACCAAGATTCAGGATCAGAGCCTGACTGACGGTATATTTTAAATGTGCTGTGTGGAAATTAAAATCTTTCATACAGGAAGTCCCAAGTTTGGCCTTTTTCTCAGCCAGTTCTTTTATCTCTTCCTGCGAGAGCGGGTGTCCCCAGTCGAATTCACAACGCTTGCCGCCCCAGCTCATAGATGTGGCAGTCGGTGTACAGACGAAGTCGGAACGGAAACCCTGGTAAACGGCATTATCTACATTGACGCAATAATATTTCCCATATTCGGTAATGTTATGCTTTTTCCATGCTTCACACCATGCACATTTTGCAATGTAAGTCTGAAGTGTCGGTTCGGTGCGAAGCGTTCCGAAGTCCATTTGTCCGGCGTAATCTGGTTTCCATTCACCGTATGCCTGATTGGTCATGGTAGTCAGTTCATCACCGTGTGCGAGTGCATTTGCCGCCATGCGGGCACCCCGCTCATTTCCATAGGTAGTCATTCCGGCAAGGATTGCGTCTTTTCCGGCTTCACCGCATAATTCAATTGCATGTTTGGCGAGAAATGCGAACATCATGGCGTGATGTTCGATTTTGCAGCTGACAGGACAGACTTTATTTTCATTTTCACTCATATTAAAAACTCCTTTCGACATTTGTAAGTGATAATCTATTTATTACAATACTACATTGTAGTGAAAAAGTCTCAAGAAAAAGCTTGA
>OOCZ01002180.1_pt1 | contig 10897 bp, 9 predicted proteins | sample 1671631 | NCBI WGS metagenome assembly OOCZ01 (sample SAMN06348176, study PRJEB24527) | human gut metagenome | reverse complement strand
GACCGATTCCGGTTTGCTGCAAGTGCGAGCCTGTTCCGTTGTCTGTAATGGAAAGCTGATAAAAAGCCGGATGTTCCCGAAGGACAATTTGAATGGCGTCGCCGTTGGAGTGCTTGACAACATTCGACAAGCTTTCCTTTAAAACGCCCAGCAAACACAGCTTTACAATGCTGGGAATCTGTTCGGAAATATCATAAGTCAAGGTGATGTGGTAAGTATCTTTCAGAGGTTGCAAGCAGTCCTGCACAGACTTTTCTAACGGGATGGCATCATCATGCAGCTTGTGCACGCTGCTGCGGATACTGGTCATGGCACTGTCTAATGTTTCTTGTAGGGCAGCAACAGAGGCTTTTAGCGGATCTTCTTTGACACAAACAGCAAGTGCTCCCGTTTGCAGCAGAGCACGGGTCAGCATATGCCCTACATTGTCATGAATTTCTCTGGCAATGCGGTTGCGTTCTTGCAGCGTTGCCATGCGTACCGCATCATTCTGTGCCGTTTGCAACTGGCGGTTTCGCTGGGTCAATTTTTGCTGCAATTCGCTTGCATGGTCATGCTGCTGGTGGGCAGTCTGTACCCAGGTTTCCCATTGTTGAGTCCTCCAGCCCAATAGAATCGAAAGCGGAATCAGTCCGCAGAATAAACAGATTTGCAGCACGGAAAATGTAGCAATGTGCAGCAGAGCACCCACGGCAAAAATAGAAAGATACCATTTTTTCGCCCGAATTGCATCATATAAGAGCAGCGGCATCGTCAAGAGAATCGGCGGATAACAGCTGCAAAGCAGAAAGTAACCGCCAAGGCAGACGCTGGACAGCCAATTTTTCGGGAATGCTTGTGCAAGGACGGAAATCGTCAGGGCAAGCAAAAGAGAAATCACAGGGAGTGGGTGAATGGTGTCAATTGTGGATGCAACAGAAATGAGAATCATCCAGAATAGAATGCTCTTTTCAAGAAATGGGTACAAGAAATCAAACCACCTTTCCAGAGTGCTGTAAGGGTTACCCGATATGTGCTTTTTATAGTATAACATACTTTGGAACTTCCTGCAACTATCCGGTTAAATTTGAAAAAGCAGCATTGATTTTTTGTTATTTTTTTGAAAGTTTTTGCCTTGCCATCAAGAATCCCAGTGTTTATGCGGGTTTACGGTATTTTTACTTTTTTAAAACGAATGTGTAAAGCGCATTCCCTCGCCAGACGCGTCCACTTGCGACAAACTACAGCTTCGCGCGAGTGTGCATCACCGGCACATAATTCCTTTTATGTAATAGGGAATTCTATTGGAATTTCCTATTACATAAAAAAACAGACAACTACCGGAAATCATCCCGGTAGTTGTCTGCCAAATCATTTTATTCTTGGTGTTTCTTCTATATATTATTGTGCATCCGCTGCATATACATTTTCATTTTCTGCTTCTTTTTCCCTGAAGATATTTCTAAACAGGAAACGTACAAATGGTCCGGCAAAAAACAGCTGCCAGCAGAATGCCATCGGGAAGTTCAATACCGTCGTTTCTAACCACACGGCAATAATCTGTGAACCGGCATTTTTAAATAACAGTGTTGCCACCAGACTCATCAGCGGACACATCCATATTACAGATACTACAGAAATTGCCAGCACCAGATGAAAAGGATTGTCCTGTCCTACACGCACAATTTGGAACGCTTTCTTTTTTGCAAGATTTCCTACAATAAAGAAATCCAATACAAATGCAGCCGGTCCCATAATAACCAGTTCATGAAAAGCTGATAAAAAAACCTCGTTGCTCATTCCACCTATATTTAATGCAATGTTATAACAGATCATGGCATATACCATGACAAACACCATTAATATAGTAAATACTACTTCCTGAAACTTTGTTTTTGGCATAAAAAATCCTCCTTAAAATAATACGTACATCATCAGAATTTCTGTGTTGTTCGTTATCATTCTAAGGAGAATGTGTCGTTTCCAATATAACCAATTATTCTGTTGTAACGTCTGTTATCTTACAATGTCTTTTATAGATTGTCAACATTTTTATGTCAGAATCCTCGTATGGAATTTCCCGTAAGACTTTTGCCATATAAGTTATAACAGACTTCTACTGTAACCGGATATCCTGAATATATTTAGAATTCACCATAATATATCTGCCACGCGTTCCCATCGGCAGCACGGATTCAATCGGCAGATCAAAATTCTGGGTAGTCAGCATTTTCCCTTTCAGATTCATAACCGCAAAAGTAGATGCATTACTCATCAATACACTTTTTCCGTCAAACTGTATTGTATCATATTGTGTATTAAATGTTGTTTCACAAACTTCTTTTGCGGATGTATCATAAACAACCAGCTTATAAATATCCCCTGAATCAGAATTTTTTAACACAATCCCAATATAACCATTTCCAAAAAAGACCCGCTCGATTTCACTGTCAATCCGAATCTCTTTGGTCAGCGACGGATACTCTTTAATATGATAAATGCTCAATACATCTTCACCAACCGCAACTGCTGTCGTACTGTTTAAAAATTCAACATCACCGACAATTGTACTGTCATAATGGTTAAATCCACCTACTACACGCTCCGTTTCATTTTGTCCGACTTCCGAAAAGTTGTAAAAAACGACATTGGTCTTGATGCTTTCACCGCTGACATACAGATATGAAGCAATCAGTTTTGTTGCATCTTCTGAAATACTGATATCAAGCGGATATCCATCCCCTGCAAGCGTGGTCTTAACAGTGTAAATCTTACTGCCATCCGTATTATAGAGATTGATGTAATTTGCTGTGGTATCTTCTAATACTGCCGCAACAATTCCCTGCTTTGCAACTTCTATCTGGGAAATTGACAGCGATGTATCTACAGAACCCACCATCCCCTGCACGCCAAACATATAAATTGTGCTTCCATTCACATCTCCGACGGCTGCCCATTCACCACACACTTTGATGTGCGGATTCTGCATGGAAAATGTCTGGTTCCATTCCGCAATACCTTTCGCATTATAATATGCCGCACCATCATTGCTGTACCGGATATAACCATCTGCAAAAGCTTCATATTTTGCAGATTCTGTATCATCCCTGTTGACAGAATGAAGCACGGTGTACTGTGAATATGTACGTCCGTCCAGCAAAAACAATGCTGCAAGCACAAGAATAAAAACCGCTGCCGCCGTAATCAGACAGCCAACCAGTACATTTCGTCTGTGCCGCTTTATTTTTTCCTTGACATATTGTTCATCCAATGTATCTTTTTCTTCTTCCGGACTTCTAAGCCGGATTACCTTGCCAGAATCTGTCTGTTTTTCTTGTCCATTAAATCTGGACTTTCCTGATATAATATCAGCCATCCGATTATTCCTTTCTATCAAAGGCATTGCACCCTATACTGATATTTATTATACAGTATCAGACAAAATATTCAAGGAAGTTTTATCTCTTGTCCCACATATAATTGGTCCGCATCTTCTAAATGATTCAGCGCAATGACCTCACTGAATTTAGAAATGCTGCCATAATATTTTTTGCAGATGCCCATGACCGTATCCCCATCCTGAACCGTATAAGTTTCATACGCAGCGCCAGCCTGTACATCCTGTGCTGCTTCTGTCTGTACCTGCGGTGCTGTATCTGTTTCCTCAGCCTGTCCATTCTGTACCTGTCCACTGCCTGCATGATTAATTTCCGGATTTGCGGCTATACTGCTCTGACCGGAAGGCTGGGTATCCGGCACGACTCCCTCTGTCTGTACCGGTGGCTGCTGCACATCCGTCTGTGCAGACTCTGCCTGCCGGGTCGGATATACATTTCCATCCAGTTTATTTACCGATACAACGCCTCCGGCTGTATCCTCCCCCTCACCGCCATTGTCATTCATGTTGGACATCTGCAATGCAATACTGCTTAATGACTGATCCAGATTTTTCATTTTTTCATAGCTGTTCATCAGGTTAATACCGATTACCAGTACCACGACCACCATAAATGAACTGATACCGTACATAAAAACGGCATTTTTCTTTTGAAGCTTCTGTTCTTCTTTTTCGTTAATAATGGCACGGATTGATTTCATCACTTTATCTTTTTCCGGCGCCTCCACAGATTTTACACCGCGTTTTTGCAGCATATACTCCTGCATTTCATAATTCCTCTCATAAAAGCACACATAGCCTTTTTGTTTTTTCAAATCTCCGTTTTCAAACAAATAAAAATTCTCATCTTTTTCTGCCTTATTAATAAGGTACATCGTTTTCATGTTTCCCGCAAAATTATCCAGATGTACACGGCGCAGATACTGCATCCGTTCTGTTGTAACATCCGGAAGCGCAGCAAACCAGCCCACAACCTGCAAATTCGGAAAATATTTCTCAACATCTGCATAAATGCCATTCCACACTTTTTCATCAAAATAGATATCCTGTCTGCCGTCTTCCCCTGAATGTCTTGCCTTAATAACCCCTTTAATAAACAGACATTTTTCTTCACCGGATTTCTGACATTCTCCGAGGAGTACCCCCGATTGTTCTTCCTGCGGTGTTCCATAAGCAATTGAACGAATATATGTAAAAGCATAATCTTCTATATAAATTTTGCGGTCTGAACTGACATCTCCAATCTGCTTAATGTTTTTTGGTCTTCTGATTGCCGTATTTTTTTCATTTTTTTCGTTTTTCTCTTTTGCTTCATCATCTCCATTACAAATTATTTCTATCATAGCGGCTCCTCCTTTTGCCATACAGTATCTATCCTGCATATTATCACTGATAAAACAAAAATCTTATCACATTTTGTCACCCGCTAAAATTTTTTCTGTTTTTCTTTTTTTCGCCGCATAAATTTTTCAAAAATTACATACATTAAAGTTATATTCTCTATGTGAAAGGACGACTTTTATGATTCATTACTTTGACGCTTCCCGCTTAACTGCTGTTGATTCGATATGTTTCCACCTGAATATACTGCTAAAAAAATATGTACTTCCCGGTCAGCCTGTCATTGTAATGTGCATTGGCAGTGACCGTTCTACCGGTGACAGTTTAGGTCCGCTTGTCGGCTATAAGTTGTCTAAATTTACGTTTGAAAATGTACATGTTTACGGCTGTCTGCAGTCACCGATTCATGCAGCTAACCTTTCTGCCGCCATTGATAAAATCCGTAGGCAACACTCGCGCCCTTTTATCATCGCCTTAGATGCATCTCTTGGCAAAAAAGAACACATCGGTTTTATCACCATCGGGACAGGTCCTTTAAAACCGGGACTTGGGGTTAAAAAAAAGCTGCCCGAAGTAGGAGATATCCATATTACCGGCATTGTAAACAATTCCGGCGCTACAGATCATGTCCTGCTTCAGACAACCCGTTTATCCATGATTATGACACTGGCAGATACGATTACTGCTGCACTGGTTCAGACATTTCTTACAAATGCTTCTCCCGATACACTGCAAGTGCCTGCGCAACCGTTGCTGCACCGCCAGATATCATAACCTGTTTTAATTCCGTCAGTTTTTCAACTGTCACATATTCTTTCCCAAGATATGCTTCATAATTCGATGAAATATAGATGCGCTGTTCCTTTATCAGATTTTCCAGCTTTAAGTTCTCGGCTGATTTTTTATCCAGCTCTGCCTTCATTGCATTAATCCGCTCATTCTCCCTGCCTTCGATTTCTGCAATGATATCCGGCTTCACCGTCATTTCAAAATCTTCCAGCGCCTTTTCCTTTTCCTGTTCAATACGCTTCATATCTTCTCGGATTTCGTTCATTTTGTCATCGAACTCATGAAGTCCATACATTTCTTCATTACTGTCCGTTTTGATATTTTTTGCAATCTTCTTCATCTTTTTGTGGTTGCTGCGTATCTGTTCTTTGAGTTTTTTTGCCATGTCAATCGTTTCCGCATGACGTACAAGCGTCTTTTCCACAATCATCTTATTGGTAAAGGACTGGATTAAAATTACTACAACATAGTACAAAATCATTCCCCACAACGGAAACTGTGGTATTACGCTTAACAAAAAAGGAACTGCCGCATATACTAATGCGATACACAACAGGTAAATCAATACATCTGTCATGCGCTTTGTTCTGTAAAGTGCAATATAAATGCGGCTGTTACAAAACATCGGTATGTTTTCCTGTGCAAATGCATCTTTTACCTGATTTTTTAATGCTTCATTTTCCTTATGGATATGTGCTGTTTCCGCGGCAATGCGTTCTTTTACGCCTGCCAGCTTTGCTTTATCCCTCTTGTTTTGGACTTCCTTTAACTTTTCCCTGTCACCTGCGATTGCCTTGTCAAAGCCTGCGCAGACTGCATCCGAACTATCTTTGACTCTGCTGTCAATTTCATCCTGTACAGCCTGCTGTGCTTCTTTTGTGTTCTTTGCAATATCCCCGATGCTTTCAGCCAGTCTGACCTGCCGCTCGATGGTTTCTTTATGCACATTTAAATCATTTATCATCTGGTCAAGAACATTTACATCACCAGCCAGTATATTCTGCTCTGCCATCATTTTCTCCATTCTTACACGTTACTTTATGGATAAAACGTCTATTACTGATGGTTCCGATAGAAATTAATCAGACATCCATCAAGAATAATCTGTCTTTCATCATCTGTAAGTTCACCAAGACGCAGTGTAAATTCTTTCATTTCTTTATTTACAACATATGCCTTTACTTCCGAAGTCTTTTCCTTTACTGCCTTTGCAATTTCAGGAATAAAGATATAATCTCCATTTGTAAACGGAAGACCGCCTTCATCAATAATAAATGGAAGCATACCCCAGTTAATCAGATTTGAACGGTATCTCTTTGTAGCGTATTCATTTGCGATATTTGCCCATCCGCCGAGAACCTTCTGACAGGATGCTGCCTGTTCTCTTGCTGAACCGTCGCCCGGTTTTACCGCAAAGATAGTGCTTCCGACACCGACATTTTCCTTACATACGTCATAAGTTTCTTTAATCTTGTGCATAATATCACGCAGCTCCGGTAAAGCTTCGCCCATGCACTGTCCGGCTTCTCTTGCTTTTTCTGCCTTCTGTACTTCCTTTGCACGGCCAACATATGCTGGGTCTTTTCTGGATAATGCAAACTCCGCAAGTCCTAACGGGTTAGAACGGAACGAAGAAGTTTCTCCGGAAGGAATCAGTTCATCTGTTGTTGTAACAGGGTCGTGAATTTCTGAAACCACTTTAATAATCAGATTTTCAGGTAATGCAACCATTTCCGGCCAGTCTTTGATGTTTGGTCCAAACTGGATTTCCTGATCCGGATCTGCAACACCCTTGCTGTCAAATACGCGGTTTGCATAAATTGTCTTATCAAAATGATAGGTCGGACCTGTAAATTCCACATCACAATCCGTTGCTGCTGTAAGATACCCCTTATTGGCTGCTGTTGCCGCAATAGAACGTGCATCCATTAATGCAACGGAAGCAATCTGTCCCTTCTGCAGCTTAGAACCTTCTCTGTTCGGGAAGTTTCTTGTAGAGTGTCTGATTGAGAATGCGTTATTTGCCGGTGTATCACCTGCGCCGAAGCACGGTCCGCAGAATGCTGTCTTTACGATTGCACCTGTTGCCATTAAGTCCGCAAGTCTTCCGTTCCGTGCAAGTTCCATATAAATCGGTGTACTTGCCGGATATACACTTAATGTAAATTCGTCTGCACCGATAGAACGTCCTCTTAAAATATCTGCTGCCGCACAGATGTTTTCAAAACCACCGCCTGCACAGCCCGCGATAATACCCTGATCCACATACAGCTTACCGTCATGAATCTTGTCTGTCAGCTTAAAGTCTACCTGTCCGTCTAAGCTGACAAGAGCCTTCTTTTCACAGTCGTGGAGGATATCTTCAAGATTTGCATTGAGCTCATCAATTGTATATGTATTGCTTGGATGGAACGGCATTGCAATCATCGGCTTAATCTTGCTTAAATCAACCTTTACTACACCATCATAGTACGCAACACTGCCCGGATTGAGTTCCTTATAGCTTTCGCTTCTTCCGTGAATATCATAAAATTCCTGAATCTTTTCATCTGTTCTCCAGATAGAAGAAAGACAGGTTGTTTCAGTTGTCATAACATCAATACCGATTCTGAAATCTGCGCTTAAATTAGAAACACCCGGTCCTACAAATTCCATAACCTTATTCTTTACATAGCCGTTTCCGAATACCGCACCGATAATTGCAAGCGCAACGTCCTGAGGTCCTACACCCTTTGCCGGTTCTCCTGTCAGGTAGATTGCCACAACACCCGGCATATTAATATCATAAGTCTTATTCAGCAGCTGCTTAACAAGTTCCGGACCGCCTTCACCCATTGCCATAGTACCTAATGCACCATAACGGGTATGACTGTCAGAGCCTAAAATCATCTTACCGCCTTCTGCCAGCATTTCTCTTGCAAACTGGTGGATAACTGCCTGATGAGGTGGTACATAAATTCCGCCGTACTTCTTTGCACAGGTCAGACCAAACATATGGTCATCTTCATTAATTGTTCCACCAACGGCACAAAGACTGTTATGACAGTTGGTTAAAACATAAGGAATCGGGAACTTTTCCAATCCTGATGCTCTTGCTGTCTGTATAATACCGACAAATGTAATATCATGGGATGTCATTTTATCGAACTTAATCTTTAACTTGTCCATGCTGCCGGAAGTATTATGTGCATTTAAAATACCATAGGCAATTGTATTCTTTGCTGCTTCTTCCTTAGAAGGTGCTGCGTTCCCCAGCTTTGCTGAGAGTTCTGCTGCTGCATTGCTGCCATCTTCAATGATTTCTGTACCATTTAAAAGATAAGCGCCGCCTTTGCTTAATTCAATCATTCTCTACCTCTTTCCTGTCAGTTGACAACTTCATATCTATTATTTTACTATCAAAATCTTTTTTGTGCAAGACCTTACAGACCTGCTGCAATTTTTTCCTTTAATTCGTTGATTTCATCAGCGTCTGCTTTGCCCGGAGTCCAGCCAATGTTTACGGTATCGCCCTTGTATCTTGGAATAATGTGCATATGGAAATGAAATACTGTCTGCCCTGCACACTCGCCATTATTCTGTACAATATTAAATCCGTCACATTTCAGTGCTGCTGTCATTGCTGTCGCCATTTTCTTTGCAAGAATCATTGCCTTTGCAGCCATTTCATCCGATAATTCATAAATATTGGCAGCATGCGATTTCGGAAGGATCAGCGCATGTCCCTTACTCGCCGGGCCCAGGTCAAGAATTACCCTGAAATTCTCATCCTCATAAAGTGTTGCAGCAGGAATCTCTCCATTAGCGATTTTACAAAAAATACAATTTTCCATCTTTAAATCCTTCTTTCTTAAAATTCAAGATTTTGATTTGCAATAATCAGTAATACTTGTCGTTTTATTGCGAATTTTTCAGGACGAAATCAGTTGCGGCTGAAAGTTCACAATGATACACTTTTCCTGAGGTGATAATATGCAGATTGAAATAACAAAACAATCAGAAAAAGATTTTCGTTTTCTTTTATCCAGACTTTCACATGAAATCCGTAATCCGGTCACGCTGATCAACAGTGAACTTCAGTTGATGGCTTCCTCTCACCCGGAACTGTGCAGTTACAGACAATGGGACAGTCTTATGGATAACCTTGAATATGTAAAAGAACTGCTGAAAGAACTCTCTGACTTCAGCCATGCGCAGACAGTTACTCTTGTTCCCGTAAATCCCGCGGAATTTCTGACCACTGTTTTATCCTGTCAGAAAAACACTCTGGACTATCTGGGAATCCGGCTGGAAATACATGTGGAACATACTTCTTCACCTGTTTTTCTTGACCGGATAAAAATGCGTCAGGTCATATTTAACCTGATCAAAAATTCCTGTGAAGCCATCAATCAGCCAGGCGGAAAGATTATTGTAAATCTCACCCCTGCAGATTCCGGCATCTGCATCTGTATTAAAGATAACGGATGTGGTATGACGCATAAGCAGACTGAGAGTATCTTTCATCCCTTCATTACATATAAACCGGAAGGAACCGGTCTCGGGCTTGCAGTAACAGCAGAAATCATCTCTGCACACCATGGTCAGATCAGGGTTTCCAGCACTCCCGGTCAGGGTTCTGCCTTTTATATTTATCTGCCGGCATCCCCTGAATAAAGGTCGGTTATCCTGCACGCTGCGAAGGGTGATAAAGCAGAACTGCAAGCAGGAATCCACAGATAAGACCGCCTACATGTGCCGCATTGTCCACTCCTTCGCTTGTAAAACCAAAATAAAGCGAAAAAGCAGCCATGATCACTACCTGTCTGGCAGAAAGATCTTCAATATGACCTCTGCCCCTGATCACAGCATAGATCATTGCACCCATCACAGCAAACACTGCACCGGATGCACCTGCCGAAACTGCAAAATCCGCACTGTCCAGTTCCAGGAACAGACACAGCAGATTTCCACCCATTCCTCCCAGAAGATAGATCAGCAGATATTTCAGTTTTCCAACTGTACGCTCCAGTCTGCCTCCAAGCACAAACAGTACCAGCATGTTATTTCCAAGATGCTGCGGTCCAAAATGAAGGAACATACTTGTAAAGATCCTATAGTATTCTCCCTGCATAATGGCGGGAGTATATGCCGCTCCGCACTGAAGCATATGCATGGTATCCTCTGATCCTCCGGTAAATTCCACTGCAGTAAAAACAAGAATATTCGCCAGAATGAGAAGCACTGTAACCGGTGCCTTTTTCAGTTCTTCCAAGTTTTACCTCTTTTCTGTTTCTTTATCTCAAAAACAATGTACCATTACTAATTGTAGCAGACCTCCTGTATTTTGTAAAAACGTACATCCTGAATGTTTTATACCTAAGATGTAAACTTCCTAGTAATGACAGGGCC
>OOCZ01002179.1_pt1 | contig 10897 bp, 8 predicted proteins | sample 1671631 | NCBI WGS metagenome assembly OOCZ01 (sample SAMN06348176, study PRJEB24527) | human gut metagenome | reverse complement strand
CCGCAGGGGCAAACATTGCTCGCTCCCCAGTTTCGCTGCGCTCAACTGTGGCCCCACGCTCGCAACCCCGCAACACCCGAATTTAAGGTGGAGGAAGGCTCGGCGGCGTTAAGAACGGACAGTAATACTGCGTCCGTTTAGCCGCCGAGACTTCCGACTTCCGCTTTGGGGTTCTTAGGGGCGTGCAGCCCCTAAGTCGCGGGTCCGCTGCGTCGAAACAGCGGCAGTTTTCTTTGCGAGCTTTCTTTTGCTGCCAAAAGAAAGCGACCTTCCGGGAGACTGCCGTTAAAAAAGAAAGCGAGAAGCATAACCATGCGTACCATCACCGTCGTTACCGCCACGCGGGCGGAATATGGCCTGCTGCGCCCGGTGGTGCAGAAAATCGCGGCGTCCGATGTGCTGGACTTGCAGCTCGTCGTGACCGGGGCGCACCTCTGCCCGCGTCTGGGCGAGACCGTGCATGAAATCGAAGCCGACGGCCTGCCCATCGCGGCAAGACTGCCGATCTTCACCGACAACGCCGATGAGCCCGTCGCTAAAACCATCGCACGCACGATGGAAATTTTCGACAACCACTTTGCCGCCCACCGCCCGGACGCCGTGCTGCTGCTGGGGGACCGGTTTGAGATCTTCGCCGTGGCCGCTGCGGCAGCGGCGCGGCATATCCCGATTGCCCATATCTCGGGCGGCGACGTGACCTTAGGCGCGGCGGACGAATACTACCGCCACTGCATCAGCAAAATGGCGGCGGTACACTTTCCGTCCTGCGCCGACAGCGCCGCGCGGCTTGTGCGGATGGGCGAAGCGCCCGACACCGTGTTCTGCGTCGGCGGGCTGGGGGATGAAAACATCCGCACTCTGCCCAAAATGAGCCGTGAGGAATTGTGCAAATCGACTGGGTTTGACCTCATGCAGTCCTTCGCGCTCGTGACCTACCACCCCGAGACCGCCCCCGACGCAGGCTCCCCCGCTGTGCAGGTGCAGGCGCTGTGTGACGCTATGGCCGCCGTGGACGGCGTGTTCTGGCTCATCACCGGGTCGAACGCCGACGCGGGCGGGCAGGTCTGCACCGCCATGATGCAGACGTTCGCCGCCGCCCACCCGGACCGCGCCGGATTTGTGCAGAGCCTCGGTCTGCGGCGCTACCTCTCCGCCATGGACTGCGCGGCGCTCGTGGCGGGCAACTCGTCGTCCGGTGTCGTCGAGACGCCCACCTTTAAGGTGCCGACGGTCAACATCGGCAGACGGCAGGCCGGGCGCGCCATCTGCGCGAACGTGCTCTGCTGCGACGCCGACGAGCCGGCCATCGAGGCCGCGCTGCGCAGGGCGCTGTCCCCGGCGTTTGCCCCCGTGGCGGCCGGCGCCGTCAGCCCGTATAACGGCGGCGAGACCAGCGAAAAAATCTGCGCTGTGCTGGCAAAATTTGATTTTGCAAGACCTAAAATCTTTTATGACGGCCCTGTGCCGGAATTTGACCCGCAAAGGAGCGTTTTGGTATGAAACTTCTCATCGTCGGTTTAGGCAGCATGGGCAAACGCCGCGCCCGGCTGACCAAAGGCATTGACGCGGCTATTCAGATCGTCGGCGTGGACACCGCCGAGAGCCGCCGCGACGAGGCCCTCCGGCTGGGTCTGGCGGACACAGCCTATGCCACCATCGGCGAGGCCGTCGCCGCCGAGCACCCCGACGCCGCGCTGGTCTGCACCGCGCCGCTGGCCCACGCAGCGGTCATCGGCGAGCTGCTGGACAACGACCTGCCCGTCTTTACCGAGCTGAATCTGGTCAGCGACGGCTACCGGGAGAATATGGCCAAGGCAGCGGCCAAAAAACTGCCGTTGTTTTTGTCCTCCACGATGCTGTACCGCCGCGAGACGCAGTATATTAAACAGCAGGTCGCGGAATTTGGCAAGCCCGTACACTACATCTATCACATCGGGCAGTATCTGCCCGACTGGCACCCGTGGGAGAATTATAAAAACTTCTTCGTCGGCAACGCCCGCACCGGCGGCGTGCGCGAGATTTTCGGCATCGACCTGCCGTGGCTGCTGGACGCCTTCGGCGACGTGGAGAGCGTGACCGTGCAGAAGGACACGATCAGCGACTTAGGGCTCCCCTACCCCGACTGCGTGACGCTGCTGCTGCGCCACAAGGGCGGCGTGCAGGGTGTGCTGGCCGCCGACGTCGTCAGCCGCAAGGCCGTGCGCAGCTTTGAGTGCTTCGGGGACGGCATCCACCTGTTCTGGGAGGGCAACCCCAAAGCACTGTACGAGTTCAAGGACGGCGACAAGCGGTTTGTCAACACCTACGCCAGCTTTGAGCACGACAGCCGCTACAGCGACAACGTTGTAGAAAACGCCTATGTGGACGAGCTGACGAACTTTTTTGGCGTGCTGAAGGGCGACGAGCAGCCGAAGTGGAGCTTTGAAAAGGACCTGAAGGCAATTGAGCTGATGGACTTTATTGAAAGTCACTAAAGCCTCCTCCGCTTGCGGGGGAGGTGGCCCGCAGGGCCGGAGGGAGAAAACCTTGCCATAGCCCGTAAAATTTCGGATAGCCGCAGGGTTCTCTCCCCCACCGCCTGCGGGCGGAGCCCCCTCGCAGAGGGGGCCAAGAAAAGCTACGTGCGGCAGCCTCCGGGGTTCCGAGTCGATGCAGGCATCGACCCCTACAGCGTAGGGGCGGATTCCATATCCGCCCGGGCACCTTGCGGTTGCCGCAAGCCCCGCGGGAGGCATAAATGCCTCCCCCACAAACCTGCCGTAAACTTGTTATAAAAAGGGGATCTCCTATGCGTACCATCACCGCGCTGTTCGTGGGGCTGGGCTCCATCGGGACGCGCCATTTAAAAAATCTGACCAACCTCTGTGCGGACCGGGGCTGGACTTTACAGGCCGACGCGCTGCGCAGCGACCTGTCCCGCCCGCTGCGGGACGGCGTGGCCGCGCTGCTGCACGCCCAGTACACCGATTTGGCCGACGCGCCCGCACACTATGACATGGTGTTCATCACGAACCCCACAAGCCTGCACGCCGACGCCCTGACCCGGGTCAGGGGCCGCGGCGGGGCACTTTTCATCGAAAAGCCGATTTTTTCCGCCGACCAGACCGGACTGGATTTGGCCGACTGCCTGCCCGCGGGGCAAAAGGCCTATGTGGCCGCGCCCATGCGGTGGTGCGGCGTCATGCTGGCGCTCAAGGACCGGCTGCCCGGTCTGCACCCCTACTGCGCGCGGGTCATCTGCTCAAGCTATCTGCCCGACTGGCGGCCCGGCGTGGACTACCGCACGGTCTACAGCGCCCACAAGGCGATGGGCGGCGGCGTGACGATTGACCTCATCCATGAATGGGACTACCTCGTCGAGCTGTTCGGCGTGCCTGAAAAGCTGTACAATTTCAAGGGCACCTACTCCGACCTCGAAATCGACTCCGACGATTTGTCGGTGTATATCGCCAGATACCCCACATTGCTGGCCGAGGTGCATCTTGATTACTTTGGCCGCGGATACCGGCGCAGCATCGAGCTTTTCTGCCATGACGGCAGCTATCTGGCCGACTTTGGCGCAGGCACGCTGACCCTGCCGGACGGCACCGTGCAGCACTATGAGGAGGACGTCAACCGCCGCTATGAGCGGGAGATGGAATATTTTGTGGACTACGCGCTGACGGGCAGCGGCGAGAGCTGCAACCCGCCCGTGCTGGCACTGAACGTGCTGAAACTTACCTTGGGGGAGAACGTACAATGAAAAGACTGCTCATTACAATTTGCGGCCGTGCCGGCAGCAAGGGCTTTAAAAACAAGAATCTGAAAAATTTCTGCGGCAAACCGCTGGTTTACTATTCGCTGAGCGCCGCGGAGCTGTTCATTAAAAAGCACCCGGAGCTGGAAATCGACGTTGCGCTGAACACCGACAGCGAGGACCTGGCCAGGCTGGTGGCCGCCGAGTACCCGGAGGTCATCTACCTGCCCCGCGGGGCCGAGCTGGGCGGAGACCGCGTGCCGAAGGTCGAGGTCTACAAGGACAGCTTTGCCCGCATGGAGGCCCGCACCGGAAAACAGTACGATGCTATGGTCGATCTGGACATCACCAGCCCCTTGCGCACCGAGCAGGACATTGAGAACGCCTTTGCCAAAGCGCAGGAGCGCGAGGACCTGCAAATCATTTTCAGCGTCTGCGAGGCCCGCCGCAATCCGTGGTTCAATATGTTCAAGATCGTGGGCGACCACGCCGAGATGGTCATCGAGAGCCAGTTCACGGGCCGTCAGCAGGCACCCGAGGTATACGACGTCAATGCGTCGATTTACGTCATCCGCCGCGCGTTCCTTGTGGACAACCCCGACCCGATTTTGTGGCACTCCAAGTTCGGCGTCAGCGTTATGATGGACACCGGCATCATCGACATCGACTCCGAGCATGACTACCTGCTCATGGAGGCCATCGCGCAGCATCTGTACGCCCATTACCCGGAATTCAACGCTGTGCGGGAGAATATCCGTGGCTGATGCACTGTTTGACCGTGCGCTGGAGCTGGTCATGGACGCGGGCCAGACGCTGCTGGAAAACGGCGGCGAGGTGTTCCGCGCGCAGCAGACCATGGAGATCATGGCCGCCAGCCTCGGCGTGCGGGACTTCCATGTCTATGTTCTGACCAACGGCATCTTTGCGTCGGCGCATCTGCCGGGGCGGGACGCCGTCTCGCTGGTGCGGCACGTGCCCACCGTGTCGGTCCATCTGGGCCGCGTCGAGGCCGTGAACGAGCTTTCCCGTGAGCTGGCCGCCGGCAGGCTGGGCGTCGTCGAGGCCGAAGCACGGCTGAACACGGCCCGCACGCTGCCGCGCAGCACACCGCAGCTGGAAATTCTGGCCTGCGTTGTCGGGGCAGCGGGGTTCGCGTACCTGTTCGGCGGCACGCTGGCAGACATGCCGGTGGCCGCGGTGGCGGGCCTGCTGGAGGCGCTCGTCTGCCAGCAGTTTGCGAGGCACGGCATCAACCGGATATTCACCGACATTGTGGCAGCGTTTTGCGGCACGATCTGGGCCATTGCGGTGCAGACCGTTGTGCCCGCCGTCAACGCCAACGCGGCGATCATCGGCGCGCTGATGGTGCTGACCCCCGGCGTTGCCCTGACGATGGGCGTGCGGGATATTCTGAACGGCGACTACCTGTCCGGCTCCATCCGCCTGCTGGATGCCCTGCTGATTGCGGGCAGCATTGCGGGCGGCGTGGTGCTGGGCTGGATCATGGCCCGTGGATTGGGGGTGGCGTGATGCCGGTCTGGACACATTATTTTGCCCATTTTGTGGTGGCCGTCATTGCAACGATCAGCTTTGGCATCACATTCCAGATGCCGCGGCGGCACTACCTGGCCTGCGGCCTGACCGGCGCGGTGGGCTGGATGGTCTACATCTTCGGCGTGGAGCTGTTCGCGTTAAGCCCGGCGATTGCGACGCTGGTCGCCACGCTGCCGCTGACCGGCTGCGCGCGGTTTTTTGCCATCCGCCACAAGGCCCCGGTGACGATTTTTCTGCTGCCGGGCATCTTTCCGCTTGTGCCGGGCGCGGGCATCTACTACACGGCCTACTACTTTTTGCAGGGCGAGCAGGAGCTTTTCGCCAGCAAAGGCGGCGAGACCTTCAAGGTCGCGCTGGCCCTGGCGCTGGGCATTGCACTGGTGTGCAGTCTGCCGCTGCCGGGCGGGCATGAGGGAAAGCGCAAATCGTAGGGGCGGATTCCATATCCGCCCGCGGGCGTTACTCATTGCCGCACACAGCCACGGGCGCATATAGAATGCGCCCCTACGGGTTGAAGCTGACAACATACAAAAGCCGCAGATGCGTTTTTGCACCTGCGGCTTATTTTTTACCACAAATTATACGTCAGGATCGGCACGTTATAGCTTACGCCCTGCAAAAGCATGACTAGGAAACAGACGCCGCTGACGATGTGCCACGCCAGCGCGGCGGCGCAGACAGCCAGCCGCCAGCGGGGCACGGCCCCGGTGCGCGTCTGCTGCAAAAAGACGCTGACGGACTCGAGCCAGAACACCCAGAAGCAGATGAACGGCCCCCACCAGAGGTTGGCGTGATAGAGCCGCTCACCGCTTTCGACCAGCAGCAGCGCCTCGGCCAGCGAGACGGCGAAGGTGAAAAGGCTGAACCGGTAGCGAAAGCGCTGCCACGCCGCGCGGCCCAGCAGCAGCCCCACTGCCGCCACAAAGACGAAGGACCGCGCCAGCCCCAGCACACCGGCCTCGTTGAACGGCCCCCACAGCATACGGTGGTGGTCAAACGGGACGGTGAAAATCAGGCGTATGCCGGAGCCTTCCTCGGCAAACAGGACGTTGGCCTGGATAAAGCAGAGCGCTACACTGGGGAAAACGCTGCACCCCATGATGATCTCATTTTTCAGATTTTTGGCGCGGGTGCGCACAAAATCGGCAATCAGCAGCACGAGCAGCGCCGGGGCGAATGCAAAGATCAGGCTGGCCTTGAAGCTGGTCGCCACGGTCAGCAGCACCGTGTAGACCGCGTAGGCACGCAGATCCAGGTCATCGCGCATCGTCGGCCAGACACGGTAAAAGGCCAGCATCGCCAGCAGTGCAAAGGGCGCCAGCATAATATACGTTGTGTTGTGATAAATCGTGCCGCCGACAGTGCCCTGGTACCAGTAGCCGCCGCGGGGCATCCAGACCGCCGTGGCAAGGTTGACCACCAGACTGACCAGCAGCCGCGCCGGGCGCGGGGCATCGGGCAGGGCAGTGCGCAGGCCGCAGGCGAACACGGCGACGGCGGCCAGATGGAACGCCGCCAGCAGCACGGCAATGCCGATGCGCCCGGCCAGTGCATACGCCGGGCCGATGAGCAGCGACACGGTGGAGTAGACCATGCCGCGCTGCGCGAAGGCCAGGTGCATACCAAGGTCGGAGGTATAGGGGTCGCTGCCGCCGCCGGGGGAGCAAAGCTGCTGGTAGTGCAGCCAGACCATGGCCGCAGCAAATGCCGCCAGCGCCGCAAGGCAGACCGCCCACAGCAGGCGGCGGGATTTATTTTGTGCCAAGGGCGGCACCTCCTTGAATTGATAGAGTACGCAGGGGCCGCATAGCTGCGGCCCGCGGCGGGAAGATGGACGGGCTTTTGCGGGAGAGCAGCGGGCCGGGCATGCCCGGCCCCTACGGGGTGGCAGACCAACAGGCTTTGCACTTCCGCAAGCGGGCACGGCGGCCTGTGGGCAGGCCGCCCTACAGGCCCCGATTTACGTTATGCGTAGGGCAGGGTGCCCCCTAATGAGCGGCCAGCCGGATGCTGTCCGCGAGAATTTCGCCGTCCAGCGTGATCATGGTGCCGTTCTTGTCGAGGTAGACCTCTCTGCGCACTTCTTCGCCGTCGGCGGTTGTGTAATAGAGCACATCATAGAGGAAGGTACCCGCGGGCAGCCAGACCTCGACATCTGTCAGCACATCCGGGTCTGCCCCGTGGCCAAGGCCGCACCAGGCAATGTCGTAGTGCCTGTCCTGCCCCAGCGTGAACCCGACGCGGTACACTGCCTCGTCGTCGGCGTGGTCCTCGGTGCGCCAGACCTGCAGGGCGTGGGCATCGGCGTCCAGATCGCCGTAGCGCAGGAAGAAGGCGTTCTCCGCGACCTCATGGCCGCCCCAGATCATGTAATCGGTCACCACCGGCGTGTCGCCGCAGTCGGCGGCCAGGCCCGCGGCGACGCCGTCGCCAAAGACCGTGTAGGCGCGCCCGCCCTGGTCGTAGGCCGAGCGGGTCGCGGCGCGCTGCCAGACCACCGATCCGGCCATGCAGACGGCCAGCAGACCGTAGAGCACCGCGCGGCCCCCGGGCCACCAGCTCTTGCCGCGCGCCCGGCGCAGCAGCATCACCAGCACGGCCAGCGCCATTAAACCGACGCCGAAGCTCTCCACAGTCTGGGGAATGTAGCCGTGCCGCCAGTCCACCTGACCGGGCTGCTGGTACTTGGGCGAAAGCCCGATCAGCAGTGCCGGGGCGGACAGCATGGCAAGGCCGCTTAAAAACAGCAGCAGATTTTGCTTTTTGTTCGGCAGCTTATCCAGCGCCGCCAGCGCGGCCACTGCCGCACCGGCCACCATGACGCCGCACAGCACGTCCACGGGATATATTTTCCCGGGGCGCATCTTGCCGAACAGCATCGCGTTCAGCGGGAAGCCCGCCGACATCTGCATGGCCCAGGTGCGCAGGATGGCAGGCAGGTCAAAGTTCGGGGAGATGCCCTCGATCTGGGAGACGCTGCCCTCGAGAATGCCCGCAGCCCGCAGCGTGTTCATGAGCCGTGCGCCCATATTGAAGGCCAGCGTCACGCACTCGCCCAGCAGCGCCGGGATGCTTAACCGCAGCGCGTCGCGGGCCTTGTCGGTGTAGAGCCACGCCAGACCAAAAATCGGAACGATATAGGTAAAGCCGATCTCAAACGTGGCGCAGCACTGGAACATACAGTAGCCCGCCAGCACGGCCCACCGCTTGTGGCCGGTGTCCTGCCAACGCAGCACGGCCAGCCCGGCGACGAGCGCGGGCAGCAGCGTGCTTTGCACCAGTGCGCCGTAGGAATAGAGGCTGTTGCCCGTGGAGTCCTGCCAGACGCTGAACATCATCGGCAGCAGGCAGAGGCAGGCAATGCCCAGCTTTTTGCTGCGGGACGCCTTGCCGACGAGCCACGCCGTCAGCACAATGTCCGCATAGGTCCACGTCAGAATGTAGAGCCGGTAGCCGACCAGATCCCCCAGGAACCAGCTCGTCAGGCCGCGCACCGGCGGCGACGAGAAGGGCCGGAACCGCCCGTTCTGCAGGCTGAACTGCTCCCACAAATCACCAAGGTAGTCCAGCACGCTCTGGCCAAACGAGGTGTGCGTAATATAATAGTAGTTCTGCAGGTTGATAAGCTCATCGTCGCCGCCCAGCGGCGCGCAGGTCACAATGCTTAAATACCACCAGCCGAACACGACGGACACCGCGCAGACCAGCGGCCAGAACCATCGCTTTTGCGTTATTTTTTGCAGTTTCATGCGTTACTCCTGCCCCAGCGGGATGTAGCAGAGCAGCCCGCTTCCGCTGTGGATGACATCCTCCGGGCCGCAGCCGGCGGCCTCGGTCAGGGCGGCCAGCGCCGATTGCTGCTCGTCCTCGGGGTAGCCGTCCAGATCCAGATAGATGCCGGTCATACCCTGTGTGCGCAGCTCGGCCACCATGGCGTCCGGCTCCAGCTCGCTCGTCTCGCGGTACCAGAGGTCATTCTTCGTGCCGTAGCCCGCGCCGTAGGTGAATTTCAGCGTCTTGCTGTGCAGCGGGCCGCGCAGCAGCGTGTAATCCCACATGTTGTTCAGCGAGCCGTTCTCAAAGTTCTTCATATACGGCAGCGTGAAAAGCATCGCGCCGTCCCCTGCCGCAGCCTCGACCTCGTTCATAAAAGCCTCGTCCTGATACCACTTGTCCTGAATCTCCTCGTACTCAGGCCGGAAGAAGCCCTGCTGCTCCCAGTAGCCGTAGCCCAGCAACAGGATGGCCACAGCCGCCAGCACCTTGCGGCTGCGCCCGGTGCGCCGGGTCAGCTGTTTTTCAAGAGCCAGGCCGACAGCCAGCAGCGCGAAGAACGCAATGTACGGGCTGACGCGGTTGTACCCGCGGATGAACCGCACAAAGATGCCGATGATGCCGCCGAAGCCGGCAATCGTCGCCAGCAGCAGCGCCATGACGTTGAGGCGGCTCAGCAGCCAGAGGCGGTCCCCCAGCTCGGGGCGTTCGGTGCGGCCCGCCTTCCATTCCCGGCTGCGCAGCAGCATGAGCAGCAGCGCGAGGAAGCCGAAAATGCCCACAATGCCGAGGTAGCCGTAGGCGTTCTCGTTGTACATCGGGCCTTCATCGGTGGCCAGAATGTGGAAGTAGCGGCCCATCCAGTTGGCGAGCTTCTGCAGGCCGAAGCCGTTGGGCGACAGCAGCAGGCTGCTGATGCGCAGGCTGTAGATGTCCGCGCCGACGGGGCTGCGGTAGACGCCGTTGGTCAGCGTGCTGCCCTGTCCGTTCAGGATGCCCAGCACCATCGGGAAGAAGTCGGGGATCATCCAGGCGACGATCTCGGCAATCGTGACAACGCAGGACGCGCCCGCGCGCCACCTGCGGTCCCGCAAAATCAGGCAGAGCGCCGTGACGCAGAGGAAGAAGCAGGTGAAATACGGGTAGTAGGCCGCGCCGTTGTTGGCGATCCCCCACGCCATGGCCAGCGCCAGCCAGTTGCGCTTGTTTTTGAAGAAGCCCCTGCCCGGGCGGTTGAACTGTTCATCCTCGGCGCACCAGAGACAGAGCAGCACCGAGAACGGCACAAACTCGCAGGCGGCCAGCATCATGTGCCCGGCCATGCGCTGCTGGACGTAGGGCGTCAGGCCAAACGTCAGACCGAACGCAAAGCTCAGCCAGCGGCGCAGCCCGACCATGCGGAACACCGCGTACCCCGCCAGCGCGTTGGCAAACGGGATAACGAGGACATACAGGTTGAACACCGTGCCGGTGTCCTTGGTGAACAGGCCGACGAACCAGACAAAGATGTCGTAGATCAGATCATAGTTCGGGTCGTATCTGCCCGCGACCTCATAGAACGGCCAGCCGAGGGAGCCGGACAGCTCGCCGTAGCTGCGCTGCACCTGACCGACCCAGTAGATGCCGTCGCCGCCGTAGAACATCGGCACATGCCAGTCCAGCCGCCACAGCTGGAAGAACCAGTATTCCGTGGCCGCCACCGCCGCCAGCAGCAGGATAACGGTCAGGATTTCCCGTGTAAGGTTTTGTTTTTTGGTCAGCATGGGGTCTCCTTTGTGTTGCTTATTTCTGGGAAGGTCCCTTGCCTCCCCTTGCAGGGGACGTGGCCCCGCA
>OOCZ01002174.1_pt1 | contig 10918 bp, 10 predicted proteins | sample 1671631 | NCBI WGS metagenome assembly OOCZ01 (sample SAMN06348176, study PRJEB24527) | human gut metagenome | reverse complement strand
GCAACACTGCCACCAACACCCTGAAGCCCGCTACCGTCGAGACCGGTGCTGAGATCCGTGTGCCCCTGTTCATCAACGAGGGCGACCACATCCGCATTGATACCCGCACGGGCGAGTATATGGAGCGCGTCTGATTTTTTTCAGAAGTTACCGGGCAGCGGGCAACCGTTTGCCCGGTTTTTTCAAACAACAAGGAGGGCAATCGTATGGAACTGAGCAATAAGGCAGCCTATCTGCAGGGCCTTGTGGACGGCCTGGGCGTGGATGAGTCCACCAAGGAAGGCAAGATCATCAAGGCCATGAGCGCACTGCTGGCTGAGATGGCCGAGGCCCTGGAGGGCGTGGACGAGGATCTTTCCCGCGCATACGACCAGATCAACGACCTGAGCGATGAGCTGGAGGATCTGGAAGCCGACCTGTACGAGGACGAAGACGACGACGAAGAAGACGACGACGAGGACGACGAAGAGGATGCGGATGACGCCAACGACGATGACATCGCCAGCGAGCCCTTCTATGAGGTGGCCTGCCCCAACTGCGGCGAGACCGTGTATGTGAGCGAGGACGACCTGGACGCCGGTGAAGCCAACTGTGCCCACTGCGGCGTGACCTTTGAGGTGGCGCTGGAAGGCGACGAGGAAGAGCCCGACGAGGATGCTCCCGTGCAGTACGAGGTGACCTGCCCGGACTGCGGCACCACTGCCGTGTTTGAGGAAGAGGAGCTGCTGGAAGGTGAGCCCAAGTGCCCCAACTGCGGCAAGCCCCTGGACTTTGAGGTGACGGAGGAGTAATCTTCCGGTTGTCTGCCCGTGCATAAAACAAAAAGCATCTGCATTTGCGTGCAGATGCTTTTGTTTTTGTGGAAACCCTCTCAGTCATCGCTGTGCGATGCCAGCTCTCCCGAAAGGGAGAGCTTTATTAGCATTTTACGGCGGGATAAGAAACTCCCCCCTCGGGGGAGCTGGCGCGTCAGCGCCTGAGAGGGTTCTATCTTATTGAGCGTTTGCCTTCTGCAGCCAGATGCTGCCGATGTCCAGCGCGTTGTACAGGCCATGCTTGGTGGTCTGCCGTGCCACGCGCTCCTGCGGAGCCTTGGTGGTGTCGGTGGAGAGCAGCATCAGATGCACCTTATCGGCCACCTGCTGGTCCCCGACGGGGGTCGTGGTCAGGATCTGGAGATAAAGCACATAAGGGTCGGTCATGCGGCCGTAATACAGCTCGTTGTCCTTGCGGACGAGGGGCTTGCCTTTGTAAGTCAGTTTCGGAGTAAATGCCATCGTGAAAGCCTCCCTGTCGTTTGATTTCACTCCAGTATAACACATTTGCAATAGAGGATGCAAGCATTTGCCGGAGGTTTTGCACACATCGACGGAGCAGCGTACAAAACCGCCCGGTGCTTTTAGCCGGAACCGGCAATGGATTTTTGCGCGTTTTGCCCCTTGCAGGCCCGGCCCGGTATGGTATACTAAGAGTGGAAAACGGTGCATCACGCACCAGAAAAAGGAGCGAACAGGATGGCTGATTATCAGGAATACCGGCGGCGGGTGCTGCACCGGCGGTGGCGTCGGCGCTTTATGGCGGCAGGGCTGCTGTTTCTGCTGGTGCTGCTGGGGGCGGTGAGCGTGATGTGGAAGCACCTGCACCGTGACCCGGCCCAGACACGGCAGGACACCATCCTGCAGGAGATCACGGAAGACAACACCTGGAACACGCTGCAATATGCGTCCACCCGCCCGCTCACGGTGCAGACGCTGTCTACTGGCACTACGACGGCGCTGGACTTCCGCATGGCGGCGCTGCCCCGCACCGCCCCGGTGGAAAAAAGCTGGTTCTCACAGGTGAGCTTTGTGGGCGACAGCCTGACCCAGGGCATGCAGATGTACGACACCGGCCTGCCGGGTGCCATGTTCTGCGCCTACCGGGGGGTGGGCCCCAATGCCATCGTCAACGGCACCAGCTGCAAGCGGGCCGACGGCGTAGCTGAAGTGCCGCTGGACGCCCTGACCGCCCAGCAGCCCAAGGCAGTGTATCTGCTGCTGGGCACCAACGTGCTGGGCACGGACAGCGATTACACCAGCTTCCTCACCTATTACCGGCTGATGCTGGATATGATCACCCAGGCGCTGCCGGGTACGCCGGTGTATGTGCAGTCCATCACCCCGGTGCGGCCGGAGGTGGCTGCGAAAAAGGGCCACGAGGGTCTCAACCGCGACCGCCTGTGCCGCATCAACGATGAGCTGGCCGCCGTGGCGCTGGAAAAGAACTGCTCTTTCCTCAACCTGTGGGAGGTGCTGGCCGACGAGAACGGCGACCTGAAGGCCGAATACGCCCAGCCGGACGGCTACCACCTCAAGCCGGAAGGCTACACGGCCTGGGTGGACTACCTGTGCAGCCATACCGCAGGGTGATGCCGGTGAAAGGCGGCAGGCCGTCAAGTTCTGCCAAACCTGTCAGTACTTGCAGAGGGTGAAACTCTATTATAACTTGATTTATTTGTCAGTACTTGAATATCTGACGTTGATATGCTAAAAATCAAGTCCTGCCAATCTGTCAGGACTTGGCTTTTGTCTGGCAGCAGAAGTTATTTTGCGCAAGTACTGCCAAACTCTTTGTGTATCATAGGGGGCATCTGTCCAGTCATGGCCGTGCCGGAATAAGGAAACGAAAAAAGGCGGTGCCGTACAACGTGTGCGGCATCGCCTTGCTTTTTTGATCGGATCAGAACAGGCCGGTGATCTTGCCGTCGGCGTCCACGTCGATGCCCACGGCGGCGGGCTTCTTGGGCAGGCCCGGCATGGTCATGATGCTGCCGCAGATGACCACCACGAAACCGGCACCGGCAGCCAGACGCACCTCACGCACCTCCATGGTAAAGCCGGTGGGGGCACCGGTGAGCTTGGCGTTGTCGCTGAAGCTGTACTGGGTCTTGGCAATGCACACAGGCAGGTCGCCGTAGCCCATCTCGGTCAGCTCGGCCAGCGTCTTGCTGGCGGCGGCGCTGTAGTTCACGCCGTCGGCACGGTAGATCTTGGTGGCAATGGCGTTGATCTTGTCCTTCAGGGGCATGTCCAGCGGGTAGGTGTACTGGATGGGACGGTCCTCCATCACTTCCAGTACCTTCTCGGCCAGAGCCTTGCCGCCCTCGCCGCCCTTGGCGAACACCTCGCTCAGCACGCAGGGCACGCCCTGCTCGGCGCACACCTGCTCCACATAGGCCTGCTCTTCCGGGGTATCGGTGGGGAAGGCGTTGATGGCCACCACCACCGGCAGACCGAAGCCGTTCTTCAGGTTGTCGATGTGGCGGATCAGGTTGGCCGCACCGGCCTTGACGGCTTCCAGGTTGGGCTGGCTCAGGTCTGCCTTGGCCACGCCGCCGTGGCTCTTGAGGGCGCGCACGGTGGCCACCAGCACGCAGGCGCTAGGTGCGATGCCGGCATAGCGGCACTTGATGTCCAGGAACTTCTCCGCGCCCAGGTCGGCACCGAAACCGGCCTCGGTGATGGTGTAGTCGGCCAGCGACAGGCTCAGCTTGGTGGCCAGCACGCTGTTGCAGCCGTGGGCAATGTTGGCGAAGGGGCCGCCGTGGATGATGGCGGGGTTGTTCTCCAGTGTCTGGACGAGGTTCGGGTCCAGGGCATCCTTCAGCAGGGCGGTCATGGCACCGGCGGCACCAATCTGACCGGCGGTCACCGGCTTGCCGTCGTAGGTGTAGGCACACACGATCCTGGACAGACGCTCCTTCAGGTCGGAGATGCTGGTGGCCAGGCAGAAGATGGCCATCACTTCGCTGGCCACGGTGATATCAAAACCGTCCTCGCGGGGGGTGCCGTTCACCTTGCCGCCCAGGCCGTCAACGATGAAGCGCAGCTGGCGGTCGTTCATATCCATGCAGCGCTTCCAGGTGATGCGGCGGGGGTCGATGTTCAGCGGGTTGCCCTGCTGGATCGAGTTGTCGATCATGGCAGCCAGCAGGTTGTTGGCCGCGCCGATGGCGTGGATGTCGCCGGTAAAGTGCAGGTTGATGTCCTCCATCGGCACGACCTGAGCATAGCCGCCGCCGGCAGCGCCGCCCTTGATGCCGAACACGGGGCCGAGCGACGGCTCACGCAGGCAGAGCATCGTTTTTTTGCCCAGCGCGTTCATGGCGTCCGCCAGACCGACGCTCGTCGTGGTCTTGCCTTCGCCCGCGGGCGTGGGGCTGATGGCGGTGACTAAGATCAGCTTGCCCTCGGGCTTGTCAGCCTTGGCCAGCTTGTGGTTCAGCTTGGCCTTGTAGTGGCCGTAGGGGATGACGTCCTCGCCCTGCAGGCCCAGATTGGCGGCAATTTCGGTGATGGGCTGCATTTTGGCGGCCTGGGCAATTTCGATGTCACTCAACATTGTACGATTCCTCCGTTTTTGTAAAAACAATAAAGGGCTGCACACACCATACTCCAGTGTATGCAGCCCAGACGGTCGGCTTAAAAGGCAAGTGATAACGCCGCGTCCCCTGTGGTAAGCCCCACAATATCCCGTCGGTCAGCGGCCTTGCGATATTCTTACTGTAGCATAGGAACGCGGGTTTGTCAAGAGAAACAACCGGAGCTGTTCTTACGCTGCTTTTGCGCTGCTCTTGCGTTGTAGGGGCCGATGGTGAGCATCTGTCCCTACAAGTTCCGAAATGTCGGCAGGGTCATACCGTCCCTTTCCCACAGCCCCACTTTTTGAAATACCGTCCCATGCTGACAAGCTGCATCTTGAACTTGCCCGCGTCGCGCATGGGGGCGCGGTGCCACGCATGAATGGCGGAAAACTGCGGAGCCAGCCAGACGGTGCCCTTCTGCAGCACCTTCTGGGTCAGGTCAGCGTCCTCTACATACATGAAATACCCGGGGTCAAACCCGCCGATTTCCTTGAACACATCGGTGCGCACGGCCATAAAGCTGCCGGTGCAGAACTCGATGCGGCGGGGCACGGTCAGATCCTCATCCTGCATCGTGTAGTGGTCGTCGGCCTTCTTAAAGCAGCCGCCGAGCTTCGGAGCCAGCTGCCGCGCCAGCAGCAGCCAGGGCGTCGGCTTGCGGCGCGGCAGGTGCTGCAGCTTGCCGTCCGGGTAGCGCAGCTGGGGCGTTGCCATGGCGGCCCCGGGCCGGGCCAGCAGCCACGCGGCCATGTCCTCCAGCACGTCGCCGGTCAGCAGGATGTCCGGGTTCAGAATAAAGTGTACGTCGCTGGTCAGACGATCCAGCACATAGTTGTGGCCCTTGCCGAAGCCGATATTCTTTTCCAGCGGCAGCACAGTCACGCGGCTGTCGCCGAAATCCGTCTCTGCCAGCTGCCTGCCGCAGCCGTCGGGACTGCCGTTGTCCACGACATACAGGGCAAGATCCGGGGCAGGGGTATAGTGCAGGATGCTGCGCACCGCGGCGCAGACCTCGTCATAATCACAGTACGCCACAATGCAGGCACTGATTTTGGGCATAGTAAGCTCCTTGAGACAAAATTCTACTATCGGGGAACCTGTAGGGGTCGATGCTTGCATCGACCCGAAAGGCCGCCGCGCCCCCCTTTTCCCCCAACATCATTCCATAAGGAGCTATTGTATCATGGGACTTTTCACGCGCAATTTTGATAAACCCGGCCCGGGCGTATCGCCCGACGCCCCCCGTAAAAAGGGCGCTGCCCGCTTTTTTGAGATTTTGGGCCGCGACTTCTCCACCATCTGGCTGGCCGGCATACTGGCGATGCTCGGCGGTCTGCCGTTTGCCGCCGGTGTCTGGTTCGCCGTCGAGACCCACTCTTTGGTCCCGCTCGTCATCGCGGGCGTGCTGGGCGGCATGATCGCCGCGCCGCAGATCGTCGGCCTGAACGACACGATCCTGCGCACGCTGCGCGACGAGCCCGGCTACTGGTGGGAGACCTACCGCCGCACTTGGAAGCGCAACCTGAAGGAATCCCTGCTGCCCGGCGCTGTCTGCGGCCTGCTGCTGGCCATGGAGCTTTTCTCACTCTGCCACATCGACATTGCCAGCGGGCAGGTGGCCGTGATCGCCGTGCTGGTCGCCCTCATCCTGCTGGCCGGCATTGCCCAGTACCTCTACGTGCAGGTCGCGCTGCTTGACCTGTCCTTCGCCGGACTGTTGAAGAACTCCCTCATGCTGTTCCTGGGCTACCTGCCCCGCAGCGGCCTGGGCCTGCTGTGGCAGCTGCTGTACTGGGGCGCTGTGGCGCTGTTCTGGCCGATTTCCAGCTTTGTGCTGATTTTAACCAGCCTGTGGCTGCCCTGCCTGCTGAGCCTGATGGCCATTTACCCCGTACTGGAAAAGAGCTTTGACATCGAGAAAAAAATCAAGGCCATCCGTGAGGCCCAGCTCCACGGTGACGACGACCAGTAATTTTACCGCGAGGGACGCACTGCGTTCCTCTTTTTTTGTTGCGAAAGCGCCGCAAAAAGGGTATAATGTCATAATAGGCTTATTGTCTGCAAGAGGAGGCGGCTGCGTGAAAATTCTGCTGATACACTGTCATTACCGGCTGCCCGGCGGCGAGGACGCCGTCTTTGCCGCGGAGCGCACCCTGCTGGAGCAGCACGGCCACACCGTCGTCGTCTATGAGCGCAGCAATGAGGAGGCCGCCCACGGCGCGGCTAAGGCGCTGCTGCCCTTTCGCGCCGTCTGGAACCGCCGGGCCGCCCGCGACGTGCGGAATATCATAGAACAGCAGCACATCGACGCCGTCCACATCCACAACACGCTGCTGCTCCTCAGCCCTGCCGTCGTGCGCGCCGCCAAAAAATGCGGCGTGCCGGTGGTGCTGACGCTCCACAACTTCCGCCTGTTCTGCCCGAACGGCATCTTACTGCGGGACGGACGGGTCTGTGAGGACTGCCCGCACCACGGCCTGCACTGCGCACTGCGGCACCGCTGCTACCGCGGCAGCCGGGCGCAGACGCTCGTCGTCGTGGCCGCCTACTGGCTGCATCGGGTGCTGGGCACATGGCGCGGCATCGCCATCACCACCCCCACCGAGTTTGGCCGGGAAAAGCTGCTGGAATTCAATAAGATCCATCCCACCTTCGACGAAAATCGCCTTGTCGTCAAGCCGAACCCCGTGACCGTGCCCTCCGGCCCCGTCACCCCCTGGGAGGAGCGCAAGCGTCAGTTCGTCTTTGCGGGCCGCTTGGAGGAGCTAAAGGGTCTGCGCACCGTCATTGAGGCATGGCGCATTCTGGGCAGGGACGCACCGCTGCTGCTTGTGGCCGGGGACGGTCCGCTGGCCGACTGGGCCAAAGCGCAGAATCTGCCCAAGGTGCAATTCGTCGGCCAGCTTCCGCGGGACGCGCTGCACCGCCTGATGGCCGAGAGCCGCGCCGTCGTCGCCGCCAGTCTCTGCTATGAGAGCTTTGCCCTTGTCCCGGCGGAGGCCCACGCGCTGGGCACGCCGGTGCTGGCCAGCGGCATCGGCAATGTCGGGGCGTCGGTGCGGCCCGGGTTTGACGGGCTGTGCTTTGCCCCCGGCGACCCCGCCGCGCTGGCCGGGGCTGTCCGCGCCATGAGCGCCATGCAGTTTGACTGCACGGCCATCGCCAACGCCACCCGCCGCCGCTTCAGCGCCGAGGAAAACTACAAGACCCTGCTAAAACTATACGGCCGCCGCGCCGTCGAGGAAGTATCATGAACCAGTTTTACCGCGCCCTGCACATGCCGCCCAAGCGGCTGCTGCGCAAAGTCATGGGCGAAAAAGAAATCTACACCATCGCCGTGCGCCCCCGCCCCACTGCCGAGGGCACCGAGCCGCTGCCCGCTCTGGAAGGCGGCCCCTACACTCTGCTGCCCGGGCGGGAGGGCTGGTGGTTTGCCGACCCGCTGCTCTACCACCGGCGCGGCAAGCGCTGGCTGTTCGCCGAGGCGATGGACCTCTCCACCGGCAAGGGCCGTCTCGAGGTCTGCGAGCTGCACGACGACGGCACCGCCGACGGCTGGCGCGTCGCGCTGGAAGAAGATTTCCACCTGTCGTTCCCGATGGTCTTTGACTGGAACGGTGAGGTCTGGATGATCCCCGAGACCGGCAGCGACCACAGCCTGCGGCTCTACCGCTGCAAGACCTTCCCTACCCAATGGGAGCTGGTGCAGCGCTTTCCCACGGACGAGGAGCTCTGCGACACGATTTTGCTGGACCGCCGCGCCGAGGCCCTGACCCTGCTTTGCAGCGAGACCCGCCCCGACAACCAGCTCTATGTACGCTACCGCCGCTACACGCTGCGCCACGCCGTACAGGAGACCGCCGCCGTCCCGCTGCCTGCCGAGGACACGCTGCCCGCCGCGCCCGGCCCGTTTGAGCTGCTGCCCGATGAAGCCTACAATCTGCAGCACCGCGACTTTGACCTTGTCAGCCGCAACGCCGGGCCGTTTTTCCTGCTGGGTGAGCAGATCATCCACCCCACCCAGGTCAGCACCACCGTGGACTACGGGGTCTATCTGCAGTTTCTCGCCCGCCGCGGCAGCTCGGAGGTGCCTCTCTGCGCCGCCACGCCGCAGAACGTCGAGATCACCGGCCTTGCCCCCGCGGACATCATCGGCATCCACACCTACTGCCGCGATGACGTTTTAGAGATCATCGACGCAAGGTATCTGACAAGGCTGCCGAAGATTGAGACAGCCGTCGAAACCGTTTCCGAAGCAAAGCCGTAAAAAATCGTGCTCTGTAGGGGCGAACATTGTTCGCCCGCCAACCTGACGCTGCATCGATTTTCCGGGAAGGCTGCGCACATAGCAAACGGCCACGGGCGAACCATGTTCGCCCCTACGGTCTCTATACCCCAAAAGAGGTAATCATCCATTCATGAAAACCATCGTCATTCCGCAATTTTACCGCGGGCCGTCGGGCCAGAAGGGCCTGTATAACCGGCAGGAGGTCGGCCTGGCCCGCGCCTTTGCCGCGCTGGGCTGCCGCGCCGTCGTGCTCTACCCGGAGCCGGGCGCTAAAGCCCCCCGGATCGAGACCCCGGAGCCAAACGTAAAAATCTGCTATATGCCCGCCGTCGCCTTCGGCGTGCAGGCATTCTATAAAAGCTGGCAGATCCTGCTCGACGAGCATGCCGACGCCGTCCATGTCATGGGCGACAACTCCCTCGGCGTGCCGGGGCTGTACCGCTTCTGCCAAAAGCACGGCATCCTGTTTTACAGCCAGCTCGGTGCGCTGAAAAGCACCTCCAACCACGCCGCCGTGCGCAGGGTCATGGACCTGCTGCTGCGCCGCAATCTGGCGGTATACCGCAAAACGCCTACCTACGCCAAAACCCCCGCCGTCGCCGCCGAGCTGGAAAGCCTCGGCGTGCCCTGCGCGGGGCTGATGCCCGTCGGGCTGGACACCGCCATCATCCCGTCCATCCCCAACAACCGCACCGAGATCCGCCGTGCGCTCAAAATCGACGAGCACGCGCGGGTGTTCATCTTTGTGGGCCGCCTTGACCCCTACAAGCAGCCGCTCGACCTTGTGCCGCTTTTGCAGGCCGCGCCGGACTGGTACGCCATCATCATTGGCCGGGGCTCACTGGGCGATGAGCTGACCCTCCGCCTGACCGACGCGGGCGTACTGGACCGCTGCCGCCTGATCCCTCAGCTGCCCAACGAGCAGGTGCACGTTTATTATCATGCCTGCGACGCTTTTGTGAACCTGAACCCGAATGAGATTTTCGGCATGAGCCTGCTGGAGGCCATGTACGCGGGCTGCCCGCCGGTGGCGCGCCACGCCCCCGGCCCCGACCTTATCATTGAGAACGGCATCAGCGGCCTGCTGTGCGGCACCGTGCCCGAGCTGGCCGCAGCGCTGGACAAAACCACCGCCGCCATGGGCCACGCCGCCCAGAGCCGCGTGAACGAAAACTTTCTGTGGCAGAACAGTGCCGAGCTGGCACTGACCCTGCTGCCCAAAAAGGGAAAAGCCAATGGATAACGACAATCCTCTTTTGCAGAAGGCTGCCGACCTCTACCGCGGTCTGCGCTTTACAATGAAATACCGCGGCGTGGACATCCTGCCCGCCGCTGCCGGCAATGACCTGGCGCGCGACCTGCTCGAGAGCGGTCAGCCGTTCCTGTTTGGCCGCTGCGGTGCCACCGAGATGCGCACCGTGGCCGACTGGCTGCAAAACGGCGGGCACAATTTCACGGACCGCACGCGGGCGGACATTCGGAATCTGTCGGGCGTCTTTCCCACCGACGATGCCACGCTGGACAAATTCTGCCGTCTCTACGTCAAGACTGCGCAGAGCGCCGAGCTGCTCGCCCTCTGGAATGTCGGGGCCGAGCGGGAGGTCATCCGCGGCTGTGACGCGACCCGCTTTACCGAGCTGCGCGCCTTGGAGCCCTACTACCACGCCCGCCCGTGGAGCGCCGCCCTCGCGGGCAAACGGGTGCTCGTCGTGCATCCGTTCCGCCACACGATCTTAGCCCAGTATGAAAAGCGCACCCAGCTGTTTCCCGGCAAAGACGTGCTGCCGGAGCTTGCCTGCCTGACGGTCATTCAGGCCGTGCAGGGTCTGGGCGGGCAGGATACCGGCTACGCCGACTGGTTTGACGCCCTGACCGAGATGGAGCGCCGGATGGACGCTGCCGACTACGACGTCGCTATCGTCGGCGCAGGGGCCTGCAGCCTGCCGCTGGCCGCCCACGCCCGCGACACCGGCCACGCCGCCATACAAATGAGCGGTGCCACGCAGCTTTTGTTTGGCATCAAGGGCAAGCGCTGGGACGACCACCCCGTCATTTCCAAGCTCTACAACCCCGCCTGGGTCCGTCCCGACGAGACCGAGGGCATCAGCAATAAAGAAAAGGTCGAGGGCGGGAGCTACTGGTAATTTTTCAGATAATAGATAAGAGATAATAGATAATAAAAAATGTGCGCCGTCAGACGGCGCGTCTTAAAAAGCCTGCCCGTAGGG